>Ga0105053_10001298_pt1 | contig 40273 bp, 36 predicted proteins | sample BON01_FD_78093 | JGI IMG/M metagenome (GOLD analysis project Ga0105053, IMG submission 78093) | Freshwater microbial communities from Lake Bonney liftoff mats and glacier meltwater in Antarctica - BON-01 | ecosystem: Environmental > Aquatic > Freshwater > Ice > Glacier meltwater | place: Lake... | reverse complement strand
TACCAAAAAGCACCGACGAATCAAAAAATACTCTCTGAACTCATCCGAACGGAGCTTGTCTTGGGCAATACCGAGAACTTAAATCGCCTGCTTTCACGACTCTTACAAATGCGTCGCCCACAAATGGATCTACTCCTCGAAGCTTATCACAAACTAGGCAGCGACCGCTTCATTTTCACCCCTGACCGCCAGAGCCTACTGCTGCAACTCAGCGCGATCTTACGCGAGAACTCGCAAACGCTGCTGGAACTGGAAGGCTAAGCGTTCACCTTCAACTCGACCGTCGTTGCGATGACACGGCGGTCATCGACATCGTCCACTGTGATATCAAGCCCGTAGCAACTGAGCCGCTCGCCGCGCTCGGGTATACGCCCCAGCTCGCCAGTGATCAGTCCACCGAAGGTCGAGACCTCTTCGTTATCGATTTCGATCTCTAACTCTTCCTCGATATCGTGAATGGGAGTCAATCCTGAGATGCGAAAACGGCAGCCGTCGCCTAGCCTCACGATCTGCTCTTCCTCACTATCGAATTCGTCCTGAATTTCACCGACGAGTTCTTCCAAGATACTCTCAAGCGTGATCACACCGACGATACCACCAAACTCATCGACAGCCAAGGCCATATGAAACTTCGCACGGAGCATTCGTTCTAGCGCTTCCTCCAACGGCGTCTCTAGGGGAAAGACCGCCACATTGCGCTTAAGTTTCATCAGGTCGATCTCAGAGACCGGCTCACGCCAACGGAAAATGTCTTTTATATGAATTATGCCCAGGCACTCGTCAAGGTCACCACGACATAGCGGAAAACGTGTGTGCCCAGCTGCCTTCATCGCCTCCAGATTGGTTTTAATATCCAAATCCAGATCACAGATCACCACTTGGCTGCGGGGCAATAAAATATCCTGCACCACTAGCTCCTGCATTTGCAGGGTGCGGTTGACAATCTTCCTGATCACTCCCGAGAGCTGGCTACTATCCTCCCCCATCGCACGGATTTGCACATCTAGATCCAGCGGATTCAGCTCGTCATCCACATTCACGCCGAGACGCTTGAAGAGAGCCTTCTTTAATGTGCGAAAAAACAGCATAACCGGGAAGGTCAGAAACTGAAAGCCCAGCAAAACACGATAGGAACGACGGATTGCCTTGGACGGATCGCGCATTGCCAAGCCACGCGGAAAAATTTCTGCAAAAAAGAAGTGCACCAACACGGCCAGCGTAAATGAGACAAGCACCACAATCCAGCGATCCGGCGCTGCTTTCATTTGAAAGAGAGCAAAGAAATCACTCACCAGCGGCATCAGCAAGAGCCCCACCGCCACGGTGCAAAGCGTTTTACTGAAACGCACCACGCGCCCCGTCTGATCACTATTATCGATCAATCGAGCCACCCCAGGCAGTTGCATCAGCTCATGCAGCTGTTCTTCACTTGGCTTGCGATAGCGAAACTTAACAAGGCTAATTTCGCACATAACGAGAAAGGCATGCAACACGAGCATGAGTCCCACCGAGGCCAAAGAAATTAAAAAACTTATCCAAGCGTCAACCATAACTAATCAAGCCCTCCAACTGTTTCAGCGACTTCACGGGCGAGCTGGAGTAGGCGCAGGTTCTCAGACTCTGTCCCTATCGTAATCCGGACATACGCCGCCATCCCGTAAGGAGCTAGCGGCCGCACAATAATACCCCGCGGCTGGAGCGCCTGAAAAAATGCGCCTCCGTCGCCTACATTCGAGAGCACAAAGTTAGCCTGCCCACCTAGGGTCGGATAGCCGAGCGCCTCTAGGCCTTCGACTAGTTGCTGACGCCCGGCCTCATTGGCCAAGCGGCACATATCGACAAACTCGTGATCACGCAGCGCGGCAGTCGCCGCAGCCTGTGCGACCGAATTTACGTTAAACGGCTGTCGCACACGATGTAATAACTGGATCAACTCAGGATCGCCGTAACCATAACCGACACGCAAACCACCCAAGCCATAAATTTTGGAAAAGGTGCGCATGCAAAAAACCTTCCGCCCAGCAGAGATTTGAGCACACAGATCCGGCGCGGCTTTCAGATATTCTGCATAGGCCTCGTCTAGGCATAGAATCACATGCTCTGGCAAGGACTCGGCCAGCTCAATCAGCTCGGCTTCCGTATTGGCCACACCCGTCGGATTGTTCGGGCTGACGACAAACAGCAGGCGAGTCTTGTCCGTGACAGCCGCGCGCATCGCTTTCAGGTCGTGCCCAAAATTCGCCATCGGCACCTCCACTGGGGTCGCGCCGAAAAGCTTCGTCACTAACTTATAAACGATAAAGGCCTGATCCCCCATCACCGCCTCAAGACCCGGGCGCAGAAACGCATGCCCCAGCAGCTCGATAATTTCGTTAGAGCCGTTGCCGACAATAATCGCATTTTCACCCACACCGCGTGCTTGAGCGATCGCCTTGCGCAGCTTGCAACAGTTTCCATCCGGATAGAGGTGCGCACTCTTCAGCGAAGCCTCTGCGGCCACCATCCCCTTTGGTGAGGCTCCAAACGGATTCTCATTCGAGGCGAGTTTAGCAATCTGGGTAGGATCTAGTCCATACTCCTGAGCGACATACTCAATAGGTTTTCCGGCCTCATAGACCGGTTGTTCATGCACACCAGCATTCGCGATTTCTGCGTATTTCATTAGTAATCAGCTTTGAACTTGCCTCTCCGATTCCCGATTGCAACAAAACAAACATTAAGAACCCATGAAGATTTTACTCACTGGCGCCTCAGGACTCCTCGGCCATGCTTACGCGCAGGCCGCCGTCCGCCGCGGTCATTCCGTCACCGCACTTTATAATACGAATCGCCCGATTGCCAACGGCCTCGCACGGTCGATCCAGCTCGACGCCGCCGAACCGAATGCGCTCACCGGCCTGTGCCTCCAACACTGGCCAGACGTCATCGTAAACTGCGCTGCCATTTCCAATCCCACATCGGTCGACGCCAACCCCCAGCTAGCGGAAAAGATCAACGTCGCCCTGCCCCGCCTGCTGGCACAACTCTCGACTCACCTCGGTGCCCGCCTACTCCATGTCTCCACCGACATGGTCTTCGACGGGCACTCAGTGGAGCCCTACCGCTCGACCGACATGCCCTACCCGACCAATCTCTACGGCCAGACCAAGCTGATGGCCGAGCGCGAGGTGCTAGAGCACAACCCCGAAGATCCCGTCGTGCTGCGCATCCCCATACTGATGGGTAACAGCCCCAGCGGCCAGCGCAGTCTACACGAAAAACTACTCGCCGCGATCCACGCCGGTCAGCGCCCCAAGCTCTTCTGCGACGAGATGCGCCAACCTTGCTCTTCCTCCAACGTCGCCGAAGTGCTACTCGAACTGACCGAACGCCGCGATCTCCACGGCATTTTCCATTGGGCAGGCAGCGAGACCCTCAGCCGCTTCGAGATGGGTCAGCGCATCTTAAAACACTTCGGCCTGCCGCTCGACGCCGTCAAGTCCGCCTGCCTAAGTGACGACCCCGCACATGCGGGACGCCCATCCAACCTAACCTTCAACCTGCACCCCATCGTCTCCAAACTCAAAACAAAACCAGTCGACTTCGAGGCGCAACTCGAAGAGCTCACCCGCGTCGAACCGCTCAACGCCTAATGCCCCGTCTATCAAAGCAGCGTCCGTGGCGTGCTCGCTTGCGAGCGACTACGTTGCCTCCTGTCCGACCCAAGCGCTCGCAAGCGAGCACGCCACAATAATTACTAATGTTGATCGCCCTGCCCAACGCCTTCGGTGACGCCGCGACTAATATGGCGATCGACGCCGCCCTACTCGAAAGCATTCCCGCAGGCCTCGCCGCCTTTCGCCACTACGCCTGGCTGGAACCCGCCGCCACATTCGGCTATGCGCAACGCTACGAAGACGTAGTGTGCGAGCTTGCTCGCACACTACGAGAATCAGGCCAGCCTCAGGCGCGAGCAAGCTCGCACACCACGTATTGTCGTCGCCTCACTGGCGGCGGCATCGTCGATCATCGCAACGACTGGACCTACGCACTCGTCATCCACAGCTCACTCCCCTGCGCTGCGACTCCCGCGACGGAGCTCTACCAACAAATCCACCTCGCCATTCGCCTCGCCCTAAAAGAAATGGGCATCGAGAGCCGCCTCGCCCCCTGCCCTCGCCACTGCGACGAGCCCCCAAAAGCCAGCGACGCACCCAGCCAATGCTTCGTCACACCAGCGGCCAACGACGTGCTGCGCCCCGACGGTCAAAAAATCGCCGGTGCCGCCATGAAACGCTCGCGCCAGGGTCTGCTCATACAAGGCTCAATAGACCGCGACGCACTGCCCGAAGACTTCGACTTCGCCACCTTCCAAAAGCGCCTGCTCGCGCAAGTTGCCAGCGCGCTCAATCTGCCAATCGGCGAACTGGAAGACATCCGCCCCCTCTTCAATAGCGAGCGCATCGAGCGCGAAAAGCAACGCTTTGACAGTAAAGAATGGAATCAACGAAGGTGATCTCACATTCCGACTGCTGCTCTGACGTCTCCTTTCAAAAATAATTCACTTCCTTTAGTAAATCTACAAAGTTACGAACGAGCCGCGCTTGTGTATTTTTCCTCCAAACTGCCGACAGACTTATTTTTAAATCATCTCCAGTCTCCTCTAAAGGTAGCAGCACGATATGCGGGTAGGTGATGGCGAAACGTGGAAAAACCAACGATACGCCATAATTCCCCGAAACCATTGTCATGAGCAAATCCGGGGAAACGATCCATTTGATCGGAGTATGACGAATCTTACGTAACGAGAAAAGACCCCGAGTCGCCCGAGTATGCATATCTCTCATGTCATTATCTCCCACACAAAGAATGTCCTCAGAGCAAAGATCTTTGAGTGACACCGAAGAGCGCTGGGCTAATGGATGATGTTTACTCAGAGCGACATGCACGACTGACTCAGCCACCGTTTCCGTCTCAAATTCATCTGCAATATTACCCTGCAGCTCAAAAGAGAAGCCCAATTGGACCGTCCCAGCCTGGAGCTCGGTCAATAAATCTCGATGCCCGAGATCGTGCAAACTCACTTGAACTCGGGGGTATTCAATTTTGAACTGCGACAAGGCATCTGCCAGCAAAGCGACCGACATACTCCCCATTCCTGCAATGTGTAAATGCCCACGTAGCCCCGCAGCCGCACTCTGCGTCAACTCTGCCGCAATTTCCACTCGCTCCAAAATTTCACGCGCCTCTTCCAGTAAAACCGTGCCCGCATCCGTCAACTTAGTGCCACCGGTATTTCGATCAAATAAACGCGCCCCGATCCTCTCCTCCAAATCCTTGATTTGACGGCTCAACGCAGGCTGAGCCACATGCAAACGTTCGGCCGCTTGACGGAAATTAAGAGTTTCGGCAACAGCCACAAAATACTTCAAATGACGCAATTCCACCCTGCCGTTGATACCTTTTAGATATCAGACTACAAGCAACAAAGTTATATCATAATACCCCGAATGAGTCTATATTAGAAGGCTTCACACGAAAAGCCGATCGAGCACCGCATGGGGTGCTCATTTTTATTTATGAAAAACCATTCGAATACACTCACCAATAGCCTGAAGGTCAGCCTAGCTCTGCTGGCACTCGCATTTGTTAGCGCTTGCAACAAAGATGAGGCGGCTGGCTCGGGCAGCGCTCAAGCAAGTCCTCAGGCGATGCCAGTCAAGGTGATGACGGTCAAAACGGAAGCGGTGACCTTGCACCGCGAATTACCAGGCCGCACCTCTCCGTTTCGCGTCGCTCAGGTTCGCGCTCGGGTCAACGGCATCATTGAAAAGCGCCTATTCGAAGAAGGTTCCGAGGTAAAGGCCGGCGAGTTACTCTTTGAAATCGACCCCGCACCCTACCAAGCGCTACTCGACTCAGCTAAAGCTAACCTCGCTCGGGCTCAAGCGAGTTATGAAGCCTCCCAGTTAGAGGCAGATCGTTTCAAAAAACTGGTAGAGACCAATGCCATCTCGCAACAAAACTACGACGACGCCATCGCCTCTGCCTTATCGCTCAAGGCTCAAATTGCCGCCGCTCAAGCCGCAGTCGACGCCGCCCAAATCAACCTCGACTACACTAAGGTGACCGCACCGATCAGCGGGCGAATTGGTAGGGCTGAAGTAACAGAAGGTGCCTACGTGCAGCAAGCGACCGCCACACTGCTCGGAACGATTCAACAAATCGATCCACTCTATGTGGACCTGAGTGAGTCTGCCGAAGAAGTGCTTCGATTGAAATCTTCTATAGAATCAGGCACATTAGATCGCAGCGGCAACGGCAGCGCCGAAGTCCAAATCATTCTCAACGACGGCAGTCTCCTGTCACAAACGGGCTCACTCCAGTTTTCAGATATCACTGTCAACACCTCGACCGGCACCGTGATGCTGCGCGCCATCGTGCCGAACTCCGACAGTAACTTACTGCCTGGCATGTTCGTCCACGCTCGTATCGTAGAAGGCACCGATCCTAATGCGATCCTGGTGCCACAATCACTGGTCAGCCGCAACAGCCGCGGTGAACCGATCGTCGTCCTGATCAACGCAGAGAATATAGTTGAGCAGCGCACGATCGAAACCAAACGAACTGTCGGCGACGCATGGCTCGTCACCAAGGGACTCAAAGTCGGCGAGCGTCTATTGGCCAATAATCTACAAAAAGTCCGCCCCGGCATGTCAGTCAAAGTCGAAACAGCCGAACAAGCTGCAGAATAGAGCCTGCACTAGAATCCTTAGATTCCTCACTTTAAGACAACTTTATCATGGCACGTTTTTTCATCGACCGACCCGTTTTTGCATGGGTGATTGCCATCATTATTATGGTGGCGGGCATACTATCTATCAACTCACTCCCGATTGCCCAATATCCAAGTATCGCGCCTCCCGCGATCAGCATACAAGGCAACTACCCAGGTGCATCCGCCAAAACGCTGGAAGACACCGTCACTCAAGTGATCGAGCAAAACATGAGCGGTCTCGACCATCTGCGCAACATCGAGTCGTCCAGCGACTCGACGGGTGGCTTTGAAGTGACCTTGACGTTTAACGCCGAGGCGGACCCCGACATTGCCCAAGTGCAAGTGCAGAATAAACTCTCCTTGGCCACGCCACTGCTCCCGCAAGAGGTGCAACAGCTCGGCCTACGAGTGACCAAATCAGTGCGTAATTTCTTACTGGTGGTCGGCTTTCGCTCCAGTGACGGCAGCCTAAGTGCTTCTGATATTGGCGACTACGTCATCAGTAATATCAAGGAACCTCTAAGTCGGGTGCAAGGCGTCGGCGAAATTCAGGCCTTCGGCACACAATACGCCATGCGCATCTGGCTCAATCCGGACAAGCTCAACAACTACAGCCTGATGCCCTCCGATGTCGCAGCCGCGATCCGAGTGCAAAATGCTCAAGTTTCGGCCGGTGAACTGGGAGCCAGCCCATCCGTCGAGGGGCAGATGCTGAACGCCACCATCACCGCACAGACACGTCTTGAAACTCCCGAGCAATTCGAGAACATTCTCCTGCGCGTCAATCCGGATGGCTCGCAAATTCGTGTCCGCGATGTCGCCCGCGTCGAAATCGGCAGCGAAAATTACGTCACCGAAGCGCGCTTTAATCAAGCGCCCGCCTCGGGGATGGCGATCCGCCCCGCAACAGGTGCCAACGCGCTGGAAGCGGTCGATGCAATCAAGGCCAAGATCGCCGAACTGCAGCCCTTCTTCCCCGCAGGACTAGAAGTCGTCTACCCGCTCGACACCACACCCTTCGTCCGTATCTCCATCCAGGAAGTGGTCAAGACGCTGATCGAAGCCGTGGTATTAGTCTTTCTGGTGATGTACCTCTTCCTGCAGAATTTCCGAGCCACGCTCATTCCGACCATTGCTGTGCCGGTGGTACTGCTGGGCACTTTTGGAGTGATGGCAGCCGCGGGCTTTAGTATCAACACCCTGACATTGTTCGGGGTCGTGCTGGCGATCGGTCTCTTGGTGGACGATGCCATCGTGGTGGTCGAAAACGTCGAACGTGTGATGAGCGAGGAAGGTTTGTCGCCCAAGGAAGCAACGAAAAAGTCGATGGATCAAATCACTAGTGCCTTGGTTGGCATCGGTCTGGTGCTCTCCGCCGTATTCATTCCAATGGCCTTCTTCGGCGGCTCGACGGGGGTCATTTATCGCCAATTCTCGATCACCATCGTCTCGGCCATGGCCTTGTCGGTGTTCATTGCGATCGTGCTCACTCCGGCACTTTGCGCCACCATGCTCAAACCAGTCAAGGCGGGACACCACCATGAAAAGCGCGGTTTTTTCGGCTGGTTCAACCGCACGTTTAACCGCAATGCAGACCGCTACCGCAGCACGCTCGACTACCTGATTCACCATAAAGTGAAGGCCTTCTTCATCTATGGGCTCATCGTGGTCGCCTTGGTCTTCATCTATAAGTCTGTGCCCACTGGCTTCCTGCCCGAAGAGGATCAAGGCATTCTCTTTGCCCAAGCACAGTTGCCGCCAGGGTCCACACGCGAGCAAACTCTGGAAGTGCTCAAAAAAATGGAAGACTACTTCCTGGTGAACGAAAAGGAAAACGTCGACGGCATGTTTGGGGTCACTGGCTTTAGCTTTTCCGGTCGCGGCCAAAATCAGGCCTTCGCCTTCGTCCGACTCAAGGACTGGGATAAGCGCACACGCCCCGACCAAACGGTATTTGCTGTTCAAGGACGCGCCATGCAGCACTTCATGCAGTTTGACGATGCCTTTGCGTTCGCATTCGCCCCGCCAGCTGTGCTGGAATTAGGCTCGGCGACTGGTTTCGATCTACGACTGACCGACAACGCCGCACTAGGACACGAGGCACTCATGAATGCCCGCAACCAAATGCTCGGCTTAGCCGCTCAAAACCCGAAACTGCGCAATGTGCGCCCCAACGGTCTGAGCGACACCCCGCAGTTCAAAATCGACATCGATCAAGAAAAGGCCTCCGCCTTGGGCATCTCTATTGCGGATATTAATAACACTCTCTCGGCAGCGTGGGGCTCCTCGTATGTAAATGACTTCATCAACCGCGGTCGAGTGAAACGTGTCTACATTCAAGCAGACGCCCCCTTCCGCATGCAGCCAGAAGACTTCAATAGCTGGTATGTCCGCAACAACCAAGGCCAGATGGTTCCATTTAGCGCATTCTCCAGCACTCATTGGACATTGGGCTCACCGAAGCTAGAGCGCTTTAACGGTATCTCCTCGGTCTCCATTGCCGGGGAACCCGCCGGAAAAGTCAGCTCGGGTGAAGCCATGGGAATCATCGAAGACCTGATGGGGCAACTGCCCGCAGGCATCGGCCTAAAATGGGCGGGCCTCTCCTATGAAGAGCGCCTCTCCGGTTCGCAGGCCCCGCTGCTGTATAGTATTTCCCTGTTGGTCGTCTTTCTTTGCCTAGCCGCACTTTATGAAAGTTGGTCCGTGCCCGCCTCCGTCATCCTGATCGTGCCGCTCGGTGTGCTCGGCACCTTGCTGGCCGCCATGCTGCGAGGCATGCCCAACGACGTTTACTTCCAGGTCGGCCTGCTCACCATCGTGGGGCTCTCCTGTAAAAATGCGATTCTGATCGTCGAGTTTGCTAAGGAAGCTTACGACCAAGGCATGGGCCTGTTTGAAGCGACTGCTCACGCCGCTCGCCTGCGTCTGCGACCGATTCTGATGACCTCGCTCGCCTTCGGTTTCGGCGTTCTGCCACTGGCCATCGGCTCAGGCGCGGGCTCAGGCAGTCAAAATGCAATTGGCACGGCTGTCATCGGCGGCACCATTACTTCCACTTTTTTAGGTGTTCTTTTCGTCCCGATCTTCTTCGTCATCATTGTGAAAATTTTCCGAGTTAAACCAAAGGTTAACTCAGCATCCAAATCCTGATATGTTAAAAACTATTTATCCGGCTCTCGGACTCGTTCTGCTCTCCGGCTGCTCCATGGCACCGGACTATCAACGTCCCGCACCGCCTGTTGCGGAGACCTATCTGGGTGACCTGGCAGCGACAACAGCCAGCAGTCAGCACGCGCCCCACTGGCAAGAGTTCTACCAGGAACCCGAACTGCAAGCGTTGATCGAACTGGCGCTCGCCAACAATCGTGACCTGCGCGTCAGCGAACTCACGACCGAGCAACTGCGCGCCTATTTCCGCATACAGCGCTCCGCTCTGCTGCCCAATATCGATGGCGCTGCCAATGGCTCTCGCCAACGCACACCAGCCGATCTCAGTTCTAGCGGCCAATCCACAATTAGCAGTCGCTACCAAGTGGGCCTACAAATGCCTGCCTACGAACTCGATTTTTTCGGTCGAGTGCAGAGCTTGAGAGATGAGGCCTTACAACAGTATCTAGCCACTGAAACCGCTCAAGCCAGCGTAGAGATCAGCCTGATCGCGGCCGTCGCCAACCAATACCACATCTTGATCGCGCTGCGCGAGCAACGCAGGCTCGCAGCCGAAGCGATGGACGCGGCCCAAAAGGCCTACAACATCAATGAGGACAGCTTTAATGGCGGCGTCGGCACAGAACTCGACCTCCGCACAGCGGAAGCCCAGCTCCAAGCCTATCGTGCCAGTGAGCTCGCCTTTCTAGAGCAAGTGCGCCAGGCGGAAAACCGCCTGACCGAACTCGTCGGCACTGTCTTGCCCGCAGATCACACTTCTGGCTCGATTCTGGCAAATTGCAGCCAGCCCGCCACACTGCCGGTGGGCTTACCTTCCGAACTACTGATGCGCCGTCCCGACATCCGTGCTGCAGAGCACGTGTTGCAAGCCGCCAATGCGAAAATCGGTGCCGCCCGAGCTGCATTTTTCCCCTCGGTCAAGCTGACTGCTTTTGGGGGCATGGCCAGCAGTGAACTGTCTGGCCTCTTCGACGGCGGCTCTGCCGCGTGGAGTTTCGCCCCACAAGTCACCGTGCCCATTTTTGCCGGCGGACGTAATAAGGCGAACCTCCAAGTCGCCGAGTTGCAGAAACAAATCGAAATCGCGAATTACGAAAAATCCATCCAAAGCGCATTTCGAGAAGTGGCCGACGCACTTGCCGTGCGCCTCACCATTAATCAAAGAATCGATGCCCAAACCGCCCGCGTCGAGGCAGCCCGTCGTCGTAACGAGCTCAGTGACCAACGTTTCAACGCAGGCGTCGATAGCTACCTACCTGTGCTACTCGCACAACAGGAACTGTTCGCTGCCCAGCAAGACCTCGTTCGCGCCCACTTAGATCGTTTAACTAATCAATCGGCTCTCTTCGCCGCCCTCGGCGGCGGCTGGGAAGAGTGATTCGTAGGGGCGCGACTTGTGAGTAAACGCTCATTTCAGACCCACTCAAACTCCCTCACCTTAATGTCCTTTGCGTTCTCCGCGCACTCCCCGCTACGCTTTGCACCCTACTTTCGGATTTGATAGTCCGTTTTATCAGCGATGAGTTTTTGGATACCTTCAAAGGCGGTGTTCACTTCCTTATCCTTCAAGGTGCGATCGGCGGCACGAAAACTCATGGTCACCGCGAGGCTCTTTTTGCCTTCGGGCAAACCCTCCCCTTGATAGAGGTCAAAGATCCGCACGCTTTCGCAGTCAAAACCTTGGGTGGCTTTCTTGGCGAACTTGGCGACTTCCTTTTCGACATCACCAGCAAGCACGGATTGATCGACGATCAGCGCAAGATCCTTGGACGAAGCGGGCTGATTGCTGACGCCGGTATGGCGACCGCACTTTGCTTTGCGCTCGAAGAATTTCGGTGTCATCAGGATCGAACCTGCGATGACGGGTGTCTTAATGTCCCAGCGTTCTTGCAAGGTCGCTACATTGAGCAGACCGGCAGTGGCTTGGAAGCCCATCTTGGCAAAGTCGCCCGCCTCGGCGGAGTGACCGGGTTGCCAGAGATTGCACGCTTCGATCGGCAGGAAGTTCAACTTGCTCGCGGCGGTGCCGGCGATTTCTAGGATTTCACCGGCGAGGGTGCGCGCGGTGTAGAAATCGGCTACTTCGCGCTGACGCCATTCGCGGCTGATTTGGTCGGCAACGATGACAAAGCTGACGGAAACGAGTTCAACCATTTCGCCCTTCACTTCGCGGTAAACGTGGCCGCGCTCGAAGAAGCGTGTCGCGCCCGTCGCGCGTGCGGCGTTGAGCTTGAGCACGTCGAGGAGCCCAGGGATGAGCGACGGGCGCAGGTGGCTTTGGTCGCTTTGCAGTGGGTTGCCTAAGGCAAGCACCTTGTGGCTCGCATCGCCGAAGAAGAACTTGGTCTCTTCGGGATCGCGGAGCGAATAAAGGAAGGCTTCGTCAAAGTTTTGACCAGTCAAGTAATTGGCCACGGCTTCGTTGACGGTGTAGATGCGGTGATCCTGGGTGCTGATACCACGTGCGACGACTTCGGACTCGGGAATGCGATCGGTGCCATAGACACGGATGAACTCTTCGACCAAATCGACATCGCGCTGCAGATCCTGACGGTAGGAGGGAATGGACACTTCCCAACGAGCGGAGCCGTCGGAGTCGTCATGAATGGCAACCTCAAGTCCGAGCGACTCGAGCACGTTTTGAATTTCTTCGTCGCTTACATCGAAACCGATGAACTTACGTAAGCGGTCAGGGAACAAGGCGACTTCGGTGATCGTGGGTGGCTCGGTGCCCTCCTCGATCAGGTTGCCATCGACGCTGCCGCCTGCGACTTCAAGAATCAGATCGACGGCGCGAAGCGATGCGTAAGTCACGCCCTTGGGATCAACGCCGCGTTCGAAGCGGTAAGAACTGTCCGAAGAAATACCGAGCTTGCGTGCGGTGGCGCGCACAGAGGTCGGTGCAAAGTAGGCGGCTTCGAGAACAATGTCGGTGGTGGCGTTGTCCACTTCGGCATCAATCGAGCCCATGACGCCGGCCACAACGAGCGGGCGCTCAGCATCGGCGATCACGGCCATATCGGCGGTGAGTGTGCGTTCGACTTCATCGAGGGTGGTAATTTTTTCGCCCTCACCTGCCATGCGGACGACGAGTTTACCGCCTTTAATCTTGGCCGCGTCAAACGCGTGCAGGGGTTGGCACGTTTCGTGAAGCACGTAATTAGTGACATCGACCACGTTATTGATCGAGCGTTGACCAGTGGCCTCGATGGCATCTTTGAGCCACTTGGGGCTGGGGCCGATTTTGACACCTTTGATGCAGATCGCGATGTAGTGCGGGCAGACGTCGGAGGCACTGACTTCGACGCCGGAAATGAGTGGCTCGCCGGTGCTGTCGTTTTCCGAGCTGGCTTTGACCTCGGGGTATTTGAGTTCAAGACCGAACTTGGCGGCGAGCTCGCGAGCGACGCCAATGTGGCTGAGCACATCGACGCGGTTGGGCGTAATCTCTAGGTCGAAGACGCTGTCGCCGTCGGTGTAGAGATCATTGAGTGGCGTGCCGAGCGCGGTGTCGCCGTCGAGGATCATGATACCGTCGTGGTCTTGACCGATCTGTAGTTCCTTTGAGGAACACATCATACCGGCAGACGGCTGACCGCGGAGTTTGGAGGCCTTGATCTTGAAATCACCAGGCAGGACGGCACCTGGGAGCGCGACCATGACCTTGTCACCTTTAACGAAGTTCTTGGCACCACAGACGATGTCGTGGACTTCACCTTCGTTGCCGGTCGTTACCTTGCAGCAACGCAGGCGGTCGGCGTCGGGGTGTTGCCCGAACTCGAGGACTTGACCGACGACCACGTTGTTGAGCTGCGGTGGGCCCAGTTTTTCGATTTCTTCGATGTCGAAGCCAAGGAGCGGGAGCACTTCTTGGAGCACTTCAGGTGAGTGCTCGACGGGATCGAGATCGATATAGTTTTTTAGCCAGTTGTAGGATATTTTCATTTTGTGAAATGAGTTTTTGCAGAATGATTTTTTGGCAGAATGATGTTTTAGGCGAATTGCTTGAGGAAGCGGATGTCGTTTTGGTAATAGTAGCGGATGTCGTCGACGCCTTGGAGGATCATGGCGATGCGTTCGATGCCCATGCCGAAAGCATAGCCGGTGTAGACTTCGGGATCGATGCCAACTGCCTTGAAGACTTCGGGGTCGACCATGCCGCAACCCATGATTTCGAGCCACTTGTTGCTCAACTTGCCGAGGTCGGGTGAGAAAAAGTCCATCTCGAAGCTGGGCTCGGTGAAGGGGAAGAAGCTGGGGCGCAGGCGGGTCTTAGCCTTCGGTCCGAAGATAGTTTTCACGAAGTGATCAAGTGTGGCTTTGAGGTCGAGGAGTGTGACGTTCTTGTCGACGTAGAGACCTTCAATCTGGTGGAAGTTGGCACTGTGGGTGGCATCAGGCGTATCGCGGCGGAAGCAACGACCCGGCGCGACGATACGGATGGGAGGCTTCTCCTTGAGCATGGTGCGAATCTGCACGGTCGAGGTGTGCGTGCGGAGCAGATATTTCTCGTCGGCGTGTTTGCTGACATTATTTACGGTCAGATCATCTGGCAGATAATAAGAATCCTGCATATCGCGTGCGGGGTGATCGCTCGGGATATTGAGAGCGTCGAAGCAATAATGCTCGGTTTCGACCTCGGTGGCCTCGGCCACGGAGAATCCGATACGGCGGAATAGCTCGACCATCTCCTCGCGCACTTGAGCGATCGGGTGCAATGTGCCACGAGTTGAATCAGGGCAAGGCAGAGTCGGATCAATGGCAGGCCCCAGCTTGGCAGCCAGTTCGGCCGCTTCGAGGCGCTCTAGAACGACGTCAAACTCTGCAGTCACTGCAGTCTTGGCCTCATTGATCAGCTTGCCCATGGCGGGCTTGTCTTCCTTAGGGATCTTGCCCATGCCCTTCATGACATCGGTGAGGACACCCTTGGGGCCCGAAATAGTGGCTTTATAGGCCTCGAATTCTGCGCGGGTGGACAGCACGGGGGTTTTCTCCCGCACGCCGGCGACGATTGCATTTAACTCTTTTTGCATAGCTTTAATCGAAATTGATGAAGCGAGCAGGCTTTCAGTCTCAGGCGTTTTGTCGAGATGGTTTTCGGGCTAATCGCGTGCGCAGCATGGAAAAGGCCCGCTAAAGCGAGTTTTGAGGGACTAGAATCGCGCTGGAGCCGATTTTGAACTAGTTATGAAGCAATAGCCTCCGTTTCGATTTCGTCGATGATGATGATGGATGCCGCTTTGATTCTTTGAATCAGCTCGCGTAGGTTACCCTTTAACTCACACTTTCGGAGTTCCGCCACGAGTAGATCAATTTCCGTCGATTTCATTTTTCGCTCGATACCGAAAGCCTCAGGTGATGCGATGATAAAACGGACAATCTCTTCGATATCAACCGGACGGTCCGATAGTGCAGGCAGACGAATCGTATCCAAAGTCAGTTCGAAATACAGCTCTGCATTAATTTTACCAGTGTCTAACAAATCATCGATCGTGCCATTCGCCCATGTGATGACCCGGCACTTCTCGGCAATCGCTTTCAACTGCTTGGCCAAGGCCGCCTGGATATCCATGGGGAGAGACTCGACATTATTGAAAACGAGCGTTCCATTCTCGGCCTTTTTGACATAGGTGCCCCAATCGCCATCCGCAGATAGCATTTCCTCTTCAATTTCCTTACGTGTCATTTCCTGGCACGGACAAAAGACAATATGGCTATCTGAATAAGGTCCCGAATTGTGCATGAATTTAACCACATCGGGTTTTCCGACTCCGAAAGGTCCTTCAATAAATACAGGTTTACGCCCATTCGATAGCTCAACGACTTGCTTTCTAATTTGGCAAATTTCATGACTGTGCCCGAGGAGCGCCACACATTGATCCATGCGGTTTGACAGGGCAATCTCTCCGAGTTGCTGCGTCGCACCACGATGCTTATTCATGGCAACACGAAGTTGCTCCGTAAGGTGAGAGGGACGGATCGGCTTGGTGATGAGATGACTCATCTCCATTTCATTCATATAGTTTATAAGCGGGGCATCCGGATACCCCGTCATGATCAGGCAGACGGCATCCGGATCATATTCTTTGATTTGGTTCACCAGCTCGATTGAGCACGCAATCGAAACAAGTTTCAAGTCTACGGAATTATCATCAACAACTAATATTGAACTTAATTTCATGGGGGGGTTAATGATTATGCAGTCGCAAAAAATCGCAGCCGTCTTAGTTAAGAATACAAGGCATTCAGGCTCGTGATTCAAGTATAATTTAGGGTATTATACCTAGTAGAAGCCGGGCAAAGTGCAATCAGCCGTGACGGAGTATCGCTGCCTGAAACAATCCACCGTCGAGGTGCCGGTAGGCCGCTACCCGAGCGGTCGCTTCTCATTGGTCGAACTGCACCCCAAGACAGGGCGCAACCGCCTAAAGGCGTGACTCCAACCAATCACGCCGCAACGCTTGCACAGCCAAGGCACGGTGACTGAGCTGGCTCTTGGTGGCTTCGCCGAGTTCGGCGAAAGACTGCGTGTAGCCTTTGGGCGCAAACACGGGGTCGTAACCGAAGCCTTGCGAACCAGTCGGTGCTTTGGCAATCGTCCCTTCGCAAGCACCGTCGAAAAAATGCTCCACACCCGACGGATCAATTAAGCAGAGCACACAGCGGAAGCGAGCACTGCGCACAGCCTCGGGTTGCTTCGCTAACTCGGCAAGAAGCTTGTTCAAATTATCCAGATCACTCGCGTCCTCCCCCGCATAACGAGCGGAATAGATGCCAGGCGCAGCGTCAAGCGCATCCACTTCGAGCCCGGAATCGTCAGAGATGATCCAGGCGTCCGGCGAAACCAGCGCGCGCAAAGCTAGGGCCTTAATACGCGCATTGGCAGCGAAGGTATCCCCATCTTCGACCACGTCAGGCATACCACCGCACACCTTGGCCGAGCTGACCTCAAAACCGCAGCCTGCTAAGAGGCCGTCGAACTCTTCCACTTTATGGGCATTGCCCGTAGCGACAATGAGTTGCTTCATTTTGATAAAAACCCGCGGGTTAAACGGTCGTCACCAAAGCTGGCTAAATGAAGCTCACGCAGGGCAAAAGCTTCGTCCATCGACTGCGAATTGCGTAACGAGCCAATGCCGACCGAGCCGGAGTCGGACATCAGCTTCGGCGCTTGATAAATAAATAAATAGTCAGCCAGACGACCTTCGATCACACGAGTGGCCAGAGTCGGCCCCACTTCGACATAGATGCCGCAAATACCAATTTCCGTGCAACGCGCACGAAAAGCCTGCCAGTCCAGATGGCCATTGGCTTCGGGCAACGGCCACAGCGTAATGCCTAGCGCCGCCGCCCGCCCTTTTGCATCAACCGCGGCGGATGCGGAGCAAAGCACGACTGTCTGACCAGCATAGGCATCTGTGTAAATCTGCGGCAGCGGCGAGGATTTCAGCGTCTTCAGACTGCGATCAAAGACAAAGCGCTGTGGGCACCAGACCCCATCACCGATGCGCGCGGTCAGGCACGGGTTATCTTTCAACACGGTATTCGCACCGACTGCGATCGCGGGAAAGTAACGACGCCAGCGCATGACATCCGCCCGTGCCGCTGCACCCGTCACCCACTGGGATTGCCCGGAAGCGGCGGCAAATTTCCCATCGAGTGTAATCGCCATTTTCGCCGCAATGAACGGCTTTTTTTGAATGATCCAGTGATTAAAGATCAAATTCAAGTCGGTGCATTCAACCGCCAATACGCCTTCAGTCACCTCGATCCCGGCCTCCCGAAGAATGGCCAAACCACGTCCGGCATGAGCGGGATTGGGGTCCTGCGCACCGACCACCACGCGTGCCAGTCCCGCCGCAATAATCGCATCGGTGCAAGCGCCCGTGCGCCCACAAGTGCTGCACGGTTCAAGCGTCACGTAGATCGTAGCACCAGTCGCCGGCTTGCGCCCGAGTGCGTTGAGCGCGGCGACCTCGGCGTGGGCTTGCCCTGCAGCGCGGTGCCAGCCTTCAGCCACAATCTCGCCGTCCTCGACGATGACTGCACCGACCATCGGGTTCGGGTGCGTCTGCCCCCAAGCCTGCTGCGCCAGTTCGAGCGCACGATGCATCAGGCGTTCATCGTTGGACTGCGCGGACATCATCCTTTGACGTAGGGGTTACTCACCTTTTCCTGAATGACGGAAGTCGCGGGGCCATGGCCTGGATAAATCGTCGTTTCGTCGGGCAAAGTATAGACCTGAGTTTTGATTGATTTTTCCAGCACCGAGAAAGCCCCACCGGGCAAATCGTAGCGACCGACGCTGCCCGCAAAAATCACATCGCCGACGATGGCTGCTTTTTCACTCGCAATATAGACTAGCACGTTGCCTGGGCAGTGCCCTGGCACGTGGCGAATTTCCATCTTGGTTTCCAAGAGTTCAAGCACGTCGCCCCCTTTCACCCATCGGCTGATCGGCACTTCTTTCAGTTCGAGCCCAGGGATTGCGTAGCTCGCCATCTTCGACGGCGAAGCAAACATTTCGGTATCAGCCGCATGCCCGTAGGTGGGGATACCCGCTGCGGCGAACTTATACCCATCCAAAATATGATCCCAATGCCCGTGGGTCAGAATGAGAGCTACGATGGTGCAGCCGTGTTTCTTAACGACCTGCAGCGCCCAGTCATAAGCATCGGCCGGCGCATCAATGATCACGCATTGCTTGGTCAGCGGCTCGATCAGGGCAAAGGCGTTGGTACCAATCGGCGGAAGTTCTTGAGATTCGATAATCATATACTTGCTGACGATGCAGGCACAGGCGCCGGTTTCAATCCGTAAGTCAAAGTCGTTTCTGCTACCCAATTGTCACAATGTGACACTTGCGCCTCCGCCCGATCTCTCTAATTTGCCCGCCTTATGCACATTGCACTTGTGACTGAAACCTACCCGCCGGAGGTCAACGGTGTGGCCATGACGAATCAGCGCCTCGTCCGCGGACTCCTGAGCAAAGGGCACCGCATCTTGCTGATCAAGCCGCGCCGGAAGGATGCCGCCCCCGCAGAGCACGGCTCGTTGACGCTGCACGAAGTGTTCGGCATCCCAATCCCCAACTACACGGGGCTCAAGCTCGGCCTGCCCTTCCCCGGCGAGCTGGAACATCTTTTTGAGCAGGCGCAGCCCGACATCGTCCACGTGGCCACGGAAGGGCCGCTCGGATTTTCGTCGCTGCGCGCTGCGCACAAACTCGGCATCCCAGTCAGCTCGACCTTCCATACGAATTTCCAAGATTACTGTGCCGACTATGGTGCCGCCTTTGCCGCCCGCGGCATGATGGCCTACCTGCGCTGGTTTCATAATGAGTGTGCGCTCACCACAGTGCCAGATCCGAGCTTAATTGAGCGGCTGGAGAAAGACGGCGTCAAGCGCCTCGAAATGCTCGGACGCGGTGCCGACACCGAACTATTCACTCCGAGCAAGCGCGACTCGGAACTCCGACGCTCGTGGGGAGCGGACGACAACACCCCTGTAGCGATCTATGTAGGGCGAGTGGCAGCGGAAAAGGACATTCCCCACAGTCTTGAAGCGTGGGCGGCTGCACGGAAACATTGCCCCGATCTCAAAATGGTCGTGGTCGGCGATGGCCCCATTCGCAAAAAGCTGGAGCGAAAGTGGCCGGAGGTTCACTTTGCGGGTATGCGCTACGATGAGGATCTAGCGCGCCACTACGCCTCAGCCGATATCTTTATTTTCGGAAGCACCAGTGAAACCTTCGGCAACGTCGTCATCGAGGCCATGGCCAGTGGTCTAGCGGTCATTACCTACGATTATGCTGCGGGCAAACAGTTCATCCAATCAGGCCAAAACGGACACCTTATGCCGCTCGGTGACCGACAGGCCTTTATCCACTGCGCCGAAATCGCGGTCACCCAGAGCTCGAAGATGCCCCCGATTCGAGCCGCCGCTCGTGCCACAGCAGAAGATTACCCCTGGGCGGCAACTATCGATCGGTTTGCCAATTTACTACAAAACGCGACGAATTTGGAACAAAATGCGCCTCGAATTGACATTGTGCCCAACACAGTAAAGTCTATTTTGTAGCATGATGACCCTCACCAGAATAACGAGTCCCCGAACGATCCAATCGATCTTACTACTGCTAGTCAGTATGTTGGCACTGGAAGTCTCCGCGCAGGCGAACCCGACCAAAGACCCAGTGCTCAACCAGAGCCCGCTGGTCTCCGAGGGCTACTATTTACTTGAGACTGGCGACTCAACGACCGCACTGGAGCGTTTCCAGCAAGTGCTCGTCGAAAATAAAGGAGATCTCTCCGCCCTACTCGGCGAAGCCATGATCTTCGCCGACCTAGAACGCCATGCCGAAGCCTTTGCGACCTACGATAGCATTGTACAGGCGTATCCGCGTCACGCTTTCGCCTGGAATGGGCGCGGGCTGGCCGCCTTTAATATGGAGGACTTCGATACCGCGCTCAGCTCCTTCCAGCATGCCACTGCCGAGCAACCGATCAACGGCTTCTTCTACGAGACGCTGGCATGGACGCAAATGTGCAGGGGTGAATATCCCAAGGCTGCGGCATCGGCCAAAACGGCGACCTTGATGTATAACAAGAAGAGCGAGAACTCGACCTACCCGACGCTCATCGCCTACTTCGCCTATCTCGAAACGGGCGACCTGAGAAATGCAGAGGCATCCCTTAAATACGCCGTGCAGAACAAGCCACTGAATGCTTGGCCTGCGCCCGTGATCGACTATCTGGCCGGCAGCATCAACGCCAGCGAGCTAATCAGCTTTGTGACTGACTCCGCGCATGAAACCGAAGCACATACTTATATTGGCCTCAAACTTCGCGTGACGGGGCATGAACAGGAAGCCAAAGAACATCTCGAATGGGTCGCCAAACATGGCGACTCCCGAGTCTTTGAATACACGCTGGCACGCGCGCTAAATTTGCATGATAGCGTCGCACTGCTGATCCCTTAGTGGTGAAACACACTGAAAGCATTGTCCTACTGCTATTGTGCGGTTTGCTGACCTCAGCACTGGCTGATGATCTCTCACAACTTCGAACTTGGCGCAGTCAAGACGGCCAAACCTTAGAGGCGCGCATATTAGAAATCTCCGGCGACGCACGAACTGTGGAGATGGAGCGGGCAGACGGACTGCGCTTCAATCTACCGTGGGGACGCTTGTCGAAAGCAGATCAAGCCCTTTTGCAAGCATCAGCCACTCAGAAAAGTGCGCAAAAAAACGATTCCCCACTGGCCGAAGCGACCGAAACCGAAACGGTCACCGCCATCGAATTGCCCGATAACTTCATGCTGAAAGACGTGCCCATGGTCACCCAAAAGGGCAACTACTGTGTGCCCGCTGCGGCTACAATGATCGCCGGCTTCCACGGCATCGAGACCGATCAAGACCAAGTAGCCGAACTCTCCTCAGAAATGTCTGCCAGCAACCAAGGCACCTACCCGAGCGACATGTTGCTCGCCATGCAGAAGCTCGGCTTTGATGGTCATTTGCTCCAGTGGGAAAGCGAGGCAGCCTTTACCCAAACAGCCCTGCCACAGATACGCCGAGCGCTCTTCCAGACGGGGCCCATTTACATATCCTTTCGGCCAAACGTTTTCGGCAGCATGGGGCATGGCTGTGTGATCATCGGCTACGACGACCGCAGAGAGAAACTCTTTTTCCACAACCCGTGGGGCAACGAATTTGAGAAGACCTACAGCGAAGTCGCTATCGAAGGGTATGGTATCGCCTTAATCGAAGCCCCCGAACCAGCACCCATGGCGACGGTAGCCTTTGTCGAAAAAATTAAAGGCGGCGTACCAAAGTTCGACGGTAACTTTCTCGTGCTTGCTAAACGGCTCGAACGCGCCGATCAGCCCCACAAGCTCGTCTGGTGCAGTCGTCGCGATGCGCGCGACGATAAAAGATTTGCCCGCGACACCGCACGCGACGATGGGCGCATGATCCTCGAGCTCGCCTTCAAGCGAAACCCAGCCGTGCTCATCCCCCAGAGCAAAAACGGTGAGACGACCCATTACCTTTTCGTCACTCGACCACCCGAGGGCGGTGCGCGCTTCCTCGTGCGCAGCATCGATGATCGCGGCTGGAATGAAGCCGAGCTGATGACGCTCGGCAGCCTAACCCGAAACTGGATGACTGCCTTCGAAAAAGAAGGCAGCGATGAAAAAGTGTGGGAATTACCCATGATCGAGTTGCATCCCGACCCGAGCTTGTAAGGGTAGCACCCTATGAAGTTTTTGGATAAGCTGGAAAAGCACCTAGGGTTCCTTGCGATACCGAATGTCGTGATGACACTTATCATCGCGCAGCTGATTGCCTATGCCGCCATGCTGACGGGACGCGTGGAGTTCGAAACGCTCTTATTGGTGCCCAATTACGTATTCGCAGGCGAATGGTGGCGGCTCTTTTCCTTCGTCATCACCCCGCCCTACGTGCCCACAAGTCCCTTTCAGGCCATCTTCCTCGCCTTCTTTTGGTATATACTCTGGATGATGGGCCAGTCCCTGGAAGCACAATGGGGCACCTTCCGCTTAAACATCTTCCTACTCACCTGTATTTTATTTGCAGTGGCAGGCGCCTTTCTGGGGCAGTTAATTTCTCCTGCGAGCACCATCGTTGTGGCACCTAGGTTCCTCTATTACAGTCTCTTTCTTGCCTTCGCGACGCTGAACCCGAATATACAATTCCTAGTGATGTTCGTCATCCCGATGAAAGTAAAATGGATGGCGTGGATCATCGTAGCCTTTGGCTGTATCGGCGTCCTCTCCATGCCGACGATGGGGCACCGCATCGCCTTCGTCGCCCCCTACCTCTGCTACCTGCTCTTCTTCAAAGATGTGCTGCGACAATCGCTAGAGAGCCGGCAACGCAGAACTAAATTTGAGACCGCACGCAAGCAAAGCGCCGACGATGCCCTGCACATCTGCGCAAAATGCGGCGCGAGTGACAAGACCCACCCCAACCGAGACTTCCGCTATAAGTCAGTCGACGGCGATATGGTGTGCGTGTGTGAGAAGTGCCGTGAAAGTTAGGCAGAATCTGACACTTACAGCGATATCGTCACTCGTCATTCTGGCGAAGCGTGGGATCCCACATCTCATAGTTGTTCAACTCGGATCTCTATTTCCTGCCTTCTGACTACTCCTTTTAGGATGACACAACATTCGCAGCGGAACCATGCTTCGCTCTTCGAGCTACTTATACCATTTTTAAGAAGGTTTGATCCTTAACCGTTAATAATGGTAGCGCTGAGTGGCTCACTCAGCACTTTTACAAATGGCGCCCCCAGCAGGACGTATGCGGTGTGGGCCACACCGCGCTACCCGTTTAAACCTTGTTCGATTCGGTATTAAATTGTAGACCGCCTAACAAACAACGCTCAACGCTTAACTTTCAACTAACAACACAACGACTCAACCCAGCGCACTAGCGATATAATCGCGAGAGGCCACGACCTCTTCGACCTTTAGGCCGGGGCTGAGCTCCAGCACCAGCGTGTGCTCGGGGCGGACGAACTCAGAGATCATCTTAAAGTCAATGGTGCCGGTGCCGGGCACTTGGTGATCGCGCCCAGCCTCCGTCACGTCGTGCAGGTGAAAGCCTGCGAGACGTGGCGCCATTTTTTCCAGATGCGCTCGATGATCGAGCAAGCCAAGCTGGTGCTTGATTTGAGCATGCCCGACATCGTGCCAATAGACCGCGTGCTCAGGCTCGTTGAGGCTCGCAAGGAAATCGTCATACTTAGAATCGATCGGCATCTCTTCCATGCCTTCACGGTTTTCAAGGCAGAGCTTAAGGCCGCGGTGTTTCGCTTCGGGCAGAAGCATTTCGTAGTTTTCCTGAATCCGTAAAATCGTCTTTTTGGACGCCTTGCGGATCGCTTTCATCGCCTTCTCGCGCCGCTTAAGGAAGGCCTGACTCTCGGTCAGCTGATGCGCCGAGATCTCCGATTGATCGATCCACCTTTCGAGGCGCGCCTCTGCCGAAACAAAAAAGAAGTAAACTCTGCCCGAGTGCATGACGACGCGGTCTGTGCCGACTTTGAGAGCGAAGTCCAGCGTTTGAATCGAGTAGCGATGCCATAGGTTACGCTCCCGAGAGTCCAACGACGAGGGTTGGTAAAGATTGGGCGCGGCGTGCTGCACGCTCCCCGGCAAGGGACAAAAATTATGCACAGACGAAATCTCGACCATGCCCTCTTCGACCGCCTGCAGAATGCCGGGCACCAGCGAGAGGCGAATGCCATGGCTCAGCTCGATCCGTTTAAAACCGAGGCCGACCATCTCTTGCACCATCTCATAACCATCCGTATGCCGCGCGGAGCACCAGCACGTGGAGAGCGAGAGGCGATCGAGAATGTCAGACATAATTCAATATAAAAAAAAATCCCGGCGCGTGCAATACGAGCCGGGACTTAATAAAGTAGCCAGCGCACTGCGCCTGCGACTTAGAAAATGGCTACATGTTCGAGTAACGAACGCGGAGCATGTTATTGAAGTCCAATTCCTTCTTCTTACGGCGCTTCGCTTGTGCAGGCTTTATGAAGTAGCGCTTAGCACGTATATCGCGGATGATACCCTCACGGTCGAGGCGTTTCTTAAGACGGCGGAGCGCACGTTCCATGGGCTCGCCTTTGCGGACTTTTACTTCAAGTGACATAAATTGTTGGTTTGGTGATTGGAAAAGAGGTGAAAATGGCTCTGGAAGCAATGTCGTCAACCCTTTTTATTATAAACTCAGTGATACGACGTTCTCGATGTGCCGAGTGTGCGGGAAGAGGTCAAAGGGCTGGATTTTGGTAATCTTATAGCCGCCTTCGATGAATTCCTTGAGGTCGCGCGCCTGCGTGGCGGGGTCGCAAGAGACATAGACAAGACGCTGCGGACGATATTGGAGCAACTGTTGGCGGAAGCTCTCGTCACACCCCTTCCTCGGGGGATCGATGACCATGGCGGTCTCGTCGGCGGGAAATTTGAGGCCGTTAAAAATGGCCTCGGCCTTACCGATGACAAAGCGGGCGTTCTTAATACTACTAATTTTGCAATTAGCCTGCGCCCAGCGCACCGCCGGCTCGCTGATTTCCACACCAGCCACTTGTTCGAAGATTTTTGCAGTCGAGAGCGCAAAAAGCCCGACGCCACAGTAGGCATCGACCAAATAACGGGCACCTTCGGCTGAGGCCTCAGTGGCAACATGCTCGACGAGTTCGGGCAGGATGTAGGGATTGTTCTGGAAAAATTCCCCCGCCTTGAACTGGAAGGTAATGTTGCCCACCCGCTCGGAAACGATGTCTTGTGGATCGTTGACCACGCCTTCGAGCACGTGCCGCATGAGCAGCGTGCCGCCGCGTTGACGGCGTTTTTTGCCACCGGAGCGGCGGGCTTCGTCGCGGGCATCGGGTAAAGCGGCGTTGATTGCCTCGGTCGCGATGGGGCATTGCTCCACATCGACGATCTGGTTACGGCGACCGTATTGCAGGAAACCAATGGGCTGCAAACCGTCGCGGTCAGGACGGTCATAGTGCGGTGTAATCTTCGAGCGATAGTTAAAAACCTGAGGCGAGCCATGCGCTAAATTGACGGGGAAATCGATCCCGCCGAGCTTTTGCATGAGCTCTTCGACATGCTGAGTCTTTTCTTTAAGCTGACGCTCGTAGGTTATGTGCTGATACTGGCAACCGCCGCAGCAGGTGTAAAGAGGGCACTTCGGCTCAATGCGATCCGGCGAAGCTTCCAGCACCTCCACCAGATCGGCATCGGAGTAGTTTTGAAAGTTACGGAAGATGCGAACTTTGACCCGTTCACCGGGGATGACGAAGGGCACCATCACCACCCAGCCGTCCACACGGCCAACTCCCAGCCCCAGATTAGTCAGACTATCGATAGTGAACTCGACCTCTTGATGATACTCAAAAGGTTCGGCTATGAAATTTTTTGGCACTTGCATCCCCATGCCCTCCCGTATGCTTAGGCATCCTGCAATCCTAAAAATTGCTAAGCCCCCATCTCATGGAAGAATTCTACATCCAAAGTAAACAAAACGAACAGGTCAAAAACCTCGTCAAACTGCGCGAGCGCAAACACCGCGACCGCCAATCACGATTCCTCATCGAGGGGCTGCGAGAGATCGGCCATGCGCTCACTGCAGGCTTTGAGATCACACATCTTTATTACTGCACGGACTTTTTTCCCAGCGACGCGCACTCGACTTTAATCAAAGAGCAGAAAGCCGCGGGAAACTTCCCCATCATGGGCATGAGCCCGGACGCATTCACCAAGGCCTCTCACCGCGAAGGACCCGACGGACTAATCGCAATTGCGGTGCAGCAAAATAATGTGCTGACCGATTTCAAAATGAGCGAGCAAGCACTCTTGCTCGTGCTCGAAGGCATCGAGAAGCCCGGCAATCTGGGCGCGATCCTGCGCAGTGCGGACGGCGCGGGCGTGGATGCCGTCATCCTGGTGGACTGCGTGCTCGACCTCTATAACCCCAATGCAATTCGCTCCTCACAAGGACTGCTCTTTGCCCTGCCCATCGTCTCAACGGATCGACAGGCACTGACTGACTGGTTGGACACACACAAGGTCACCTGCTGCGCCACGACGCCAGACACGGAAAAGCGACATTGGGACGTCGATTACCAGCAGAACATCGCACTCTTCATGGGCAGCGAAAGCGATGGACTGACCGACTACTGGCTTGAAAAAGCTGCGCATCAAATCCGTATCCCGATGGCTGGGCAGGCGGATTCACTCAACGTGGCTGCTGCCGCGGCAGTCTGCCTCTACGAAGCGAGAAGGCAGCGCGAAGCGGCGGCAAAGAAGACGCTATTGGCATAGCATCGCTACAAAGACAAAGCGGCAAAGAAGACGCTATTGGCATAGCATCGCTACAAAGACAAAGACCCCCTACTTTTGAGTCTTTGCAGGCTTGATCAGATCAAGATAGATCATACGGTGATCACTCCCAGAGAGTGCGCCTGCGCTATCGACTATGTGCGCACGGCCAGTCTTGACATGGGATGCCATGGCCGACGAAGCGATAAAGCCATCAACTGCCGCATAAGTAGCTTCTTTCTCGTAAAAGTATGTCCAGACTTCACCACGGCTATCTGCCGCGGGAACGAGCGCACCGATCTCAAGATCGCCACGGCGATAGAACCGGCGTAGCGGTGAGCTCGAGGGATGGTCGTTAAAGTCACCTACGATCATGTAGTGCTCGGCACCTTGCTCATGCGTCCGTTCCAGAATTCGATCACGGCAGGCTTCGGCTTCGCGCGCACGTCGCATTTCGGACTCAAAGTCTTCCTTATTGTCGGTATAACGACTTTTCAGGTGCACGACAAAGAGTTGAAACTTCTGCCCGTCGCTCAGATCGAAGGACATTTCCAACATCCCGCGCTTCACAATTTCCCGCTCTTCAAAATACTTAAAATCCAAATCAGTATGTTTCACCACATCTTTGGGCGCGACTTTCGAGAGCACCGCTAGGTGGCGATCTATATCCGCCGCATTCATGTGGACGGCATAATTGTAATGGAGTCCCTCGCGCGCCAAGTCTGCGCGTAGCTCTTCGAGGAAATCGATCGAGCCCATTTCCTGTAAAACCAATATGTCCGGCGAGACTTCTTCGATGATCTGACGGACGATCGCTTTCTCCCCCTCCGGCTTGGGATACGAAGGTCGCCAACGCGCACCTACATGGCGATCCATGACTAGATAGTTATTTAAATTATACGTCGCAACACGCAGTTCCTCGCCGAGAAGAACGGACAAGAGCACGAGTTGTAGTAAGCCGAAAAAACTAAACCGGAGAAGTCGTCGCATAGAAAGAGGTAGAGATGTAATTAATTATTCCGAACGCAAAGAGGCTTCGCGTTCGACAAGTGTGGGGTGTGAATAATGGAAGCTACTGTAAATGGGGTGTGGCGTCAAATTACTTAAATTCTCTTTATGAAGCTTGCGCAAGGCCTGCGAAAGCGGCGCATAACTGCCCATGGCATCACGCGCGAAGGCGTCGGCCTCGTATTCGTGCTTACGCGAAAGGCGACTACTCAAAGGTGAGAGCCAGAACGTCACGAGCCCGCTTAGGAGCATGAAAAGCAGCAACACGGGCACAATGACGATTTTACCCTCGGGAGCTAAGTTAAAGTGAAAAGCTGTGACAAACCAATCGGCATTGGCCAGCCAACCAAGCACTGCAAACATGCCAAGCGACGACGCAGCCGCCATCGCCATCATCTTAGGAATGTGGCCGAGCTTATAGTGGCCGATCTCGTGCGCGAGCACAGCCTCCAGTTCATCGGGTTCCATCTGCTCAATCAATGTATCGAATAAAACAATACGGCGAAATCGCCCGAAGCCGGAAAAGAAAGCATTAGAATGGCCGGAGCGTTTGCTGCCGTCCATCACGAGGATGGTCTGCGCTTGAAAGCCAGTGCGATCAGCGAGTGCAAACAAGCGCGACTTCAGATCGCCCTCTTCCATCGGCTCCAGCTTATTGAAGAGCGGCATGATAAACATGGGATACGCCACCACCATCACGAGTTGGAAAATGAAAAATACCGCAAAGCCCCAGACCCACCAGAGCGGCCCTGCAACACTGACTAAATAGATCAACAGCGCCAATAATGGGTAGCCGATAGCAAAGCCGAGGGCCGTGCCCTTAATCTTGTCCATGACCCACAGCTTCTTGGTGCTTTTGTTAAAGCCGAAGCGTTCTTCGAGCTTAAAGGTGCTCCAGTAATCAAAGGGCATCGAAGGAATGCCCAGCACAAGGCCGACCAGAAAGAGCACGAGGGCTTGCCCCCAGATACCGTAGCCGAACCAGCCACTGAAGAGTTCGTAAAACCATGGGAGAATGCCGAGCAGAAGAACTAGGGCGAGCACGCCTGACTCGTAGAGGTCGCTGACGATACCGAAGCGTGTCTTAGCCGCCGTGTAATCGATCGACTTCTGATAGGTCGGCAGGTCGATAAAATCGCGAAAGCTCTCCGGCACCTCAGCCGCACGCGCTTGCGCGTAGCGAAGATTGAGCAGGTCGAGCACGATTCCCGTGCCGAGCTTCAAGACCAGCAGGACGACGAAAACAACTAGAATTATATTCATGTCTCGAACTACAAGGTGACTTCTGCGGCATCTTTCCAGAGCTGATCTAAGCGGTAAAAATCACGCATCTCTGAGGTCTGCAAATGGATCATAAAGTCGAAAGCATCCACCACCAGCCAGCCGCTGCCGAGGGCGCGGTCTTGGCCGATCAATTGCACTTTGGCTGCCTTCAGCGCTTGATCCAGTCCGCTTTTGAGCGCTTTGACGTGCGGATCGGATGTGCCCGTAGCGAGTATGATATAATCGGTGATAGAGGACTTCCCCCGCACATCGAGTATGCGGATGGCTTCACCCTTCTTGTCTTCGATCGCGGCGACGGCGCAGCGCATCTCTTCGAGGGTGCGTTTCTCCTGTTTACTTGAGTCTTTGGTCATAGTGGTCGTTGATAATTTCTACTGGGTATAGAGGCCATGAGAGGAAATGAAAGCCTCAACTGAGTGTGGCATTAAGTCTTCGGTGGGGCGACCCGCTGCCAACAAGGCGCGTATCTCGCTCGAACTGTGCGGCATTAAGGGAGCCTCGATCGCGATATATTTCAAGCCTGGAACCGACAATCCTGAGATTGAATAGCCCGGTCGCCGCAGCACGACAAACGTCACCAGAGAGGCGATCTCCTCGATGCAATGCCACTGGGGCAAGAGCTCAAACTGGTCGGCACCGATAATCCAATGCAGTTGGCATTCGGAATGTTTCGTGCAAAAGGCACGAATGGTGTCGACCGTGTAGCTAGTGCCGCCGCGCTCGATCTCGCAGGGATCGACTTCGAAGCGCGGCTCGGCGGCAGTGGCGAGGCGCAGCATTTTGACACGGGCTGCGTCGCCCGCGATCGCGGTGCTCGCCTTAAGCGGCGATTGTGCTGCGGGGATAAATACGACTTTATCCACATTCAACTGTTCCAACGCAGCCTGCGCCACTTTCAGGTGAGCACAGTGTACCGGGTCGAAGCTACCCCCGTAGAGCGCCACGGATGGGCAAGTCATTACTGTTTGAGTTGGTTTCATGATTGCAGCCAATAAACGACTTCGCTTTAGGATTGAGGGCAAGACTTCAATTTCCTCCCTACAAATGCAAACAGCCGATAACGTCCCAAATCACCTACCACTGGGGGAGACCCTAAAACAGCTGCTAGAAACCGACGATGAACGCGGCCTGTCCATTCGCGAAATAACGGGTGCCGTCGGCGAAAAAGGATTCGGACTCGTGCTGATTATTTTATCATTACCGAGCGCCCTCCCCGTGCCAGCGCCAGGATACAGCATACCTTTCGGAATCGCGATGGCGATCATCGCGGCACAAATGATCATTGGGAGAAAAAAAATATGGTTACCGCAACGTATCTCAAATTACAGAATCAATCAGAAACTTATAAAGAAAGCTGTAAACTCAAACTTTCTGGCCAGAGTTGAAAAACTAATTAAGCCACGGCTTAGGTTCTTACACTCCAAGTTTGGACACTCTCTACTTTCAATCATCATTCTAATCATGGCCATTTTCATGATGATTCCAATTCCGGGCACGAACACCCTCCCCGCAATGGCAATTTTCGCAATTGGAATCAGTATGGTCGAAGAAGACGGTCTAGTTGCTATAGGTGCTTTGTTATGTTCAATAACTGCGATCTGTGTCTCAGGTGCCATTGTTTACCTATTCATCACAGTTGGCCCTGAAGCAGCAGAATCCGTAAAGGAAAGCATTAAGTCGCTCTTTGGTTTGGGGTCATGAACCGAGTGAGCAGGATTGGATTGCCTGCTATTTCACCGCAACCGCTAATGGGCTATTGGCTACTTTGCTGTCATCTACAATGGCTTTTAGTGTTGACTTTTTCAGACGTGACCCCTTCTTTGGGAAAGGGGCGAAACCTGCTGCGGGTGGTGCGCAGATGGATGCTTGGCAATGCTCAGCGGGACGCCAGTATCCGCCGAAGGCTCCCTTGATTCGTTGCGAAGAAGCGCCTGCTTTGTCTGTGATGCGTGGTGTGCGCGGAGACGCTTATTCATAGCTGCACGCAGGCGGAACCCCGCTGGTCGATTTTGCAGTGCCTTTCAGCCCTCGCCATTATACGCATAGCGGTTCACGAAAGGAAACCGGACTTAAAACCTATTACGCCAAATCGCCCAAGGCTTTCTGGCGGAAGGCTTCGAGCTTTTGCACGATATCCGCCGAGTCACTCAGTTGCATGACTTCAGCTACAAGTGCCTCGGCATCCGACTTCTTAATGTGGCGGATGAAATATTTCACCTCCGGAAGCAGGCTTGAAGTTAGGCTCAAGGAATCTGCCCCCATACCGAGCAAGAGCCCTGCATAGATCGGATCGCCTGCGATTTCACCACAAATACTGACAGGGGTATTGGCCGCTTTGCCGCCATCGATAATGGCTTTTAGTGTGCGGAGCACAGCCGGGTGTGCCGGATCGTAGAGATGCGCGACTTGGTCGTTAAGACGATCCACTGCGATGAGGTATTGGATCAAATCATTCGTGCCAATGCTGAGAAAGTCCGTCTCGGCAGCTAGCAGATCAACAATCATTGCCGCGCTGGGCACTTCGACCATAGCGCCAACTTCAATCGACTCATCAAAGGCCTGCCCTTTTTCACGCAACTCTTGTTTGACTGAATCCAGCACCTGATTGGCCTGGCGCAACTCGTTCATTCCGCTGATCATCGGATACATAATCTTTATGTTACCGTGGACACTGGAGCGCAAAATCGCTCGGAGTTGCGTTCTAAAAATAGCTTCATTCCCTAGGCAAAAACGGATTGCCCGAAAGCCCATGAAGGAGTTGTCGTCCTTGATGTTTTTGTCGCCGATCGTCTTATCGCCACCGACGTCCAAAGTCCGGATAATGACGGGCTGGTCGCCCGCAGCTTCCACCACTGCGCGATACTCCTCATACTGCACCGACTCGGGCGGATAGCCATGATGACGAAGAAAAATACCTTCCGTCCGGAAGAGGCCGACGCCTTCTGCATACATGGCCTTAACTTGCTGCATTTCCTGAGCACCTTCGATATTGGCCATCAGGCTAATCGATGCTCCGTCCAGCGTCTGCGCAGGCTCGGCGATGAACGAGTTAAAGGTATCGTCGCGCTTCTGACGCTCAGTGGCCAGCTTGCCATACTTGTAAAGTCGCTCCTCCGTGGGATTGATCACGATCACCCCCTCGTGGCCATCCACTAGAATATGATCGCCGCTCAAGATTCTTTTCGTCGCATCATGCGTGCCGACGACTGCGGGAATCCGCAACGAGCGGGCCATAATCACGGAGTGGCTCGTCTTCCCCCCCGCATCGGTCACAAAGCCTAAGAGCTTGTTGCGATCCATATCCGCCGCGTCGGAGGGCGAGATGTCTTCGGAGATAATGATGCTCTCAGCTGCCAGTTGCCCGAGGTTCACCTTTTGCATACCGATCAGATTATGCAACAGACGGCGGGACACATCGCCGATATCGGCAACACGCTCACGCAGGTATTCATCCTCCATCGAGCGGAAAAAGGAGATATAGCGCTGGGCTACGTTGTTAAAGCAAAAATCGATACTCTTCATCGAAGTTCGCAGCTCGGTGGTCACTTCATCAAGCAACGCATTGTCTTCCAGCACCAGCAAGTGCGCATCAAAGATCCGCGCTTCGCCCTCGCCCAAGGTATGGGCGATTTTGTCACGCACCTGAGCAATCTCGGCACGGGTTTCTAAAATTGCCTTATCAAAACGCTCTAACTCGCTATCAATTTGAGCCTCCGTAATGTCATCGCAAGGCACGTCCAACTGCTTTTGCAGATAGACAACAGCACGCCCATGCGCCACGCCTGGAGATGCAGCGATGCCTTTGAGAATAATCTCTTCTTTAGTATGTGACTCGGACACTGATAGGCTTGATCAAATTGTGGGGCGGATCGCTTCTTTTAGAAGTATCTATTCAACGAATTGAAGTTTCAATGAAAAATATCTCCGATCCCCAAGCCTTTTGGCAGATATCTCGGATTTGGGCAGATTCACCCTTTCCTGAGGTGAGTGCAAAACAGCAACTGCCGCTCCCACTCATCAAACAGGCAAAGCCCGCCGCACGCAACTCCCTCAGCAGACAGGGAATCGCTAGGTATTTCCTGCCCACACTAGACTCGAAGGTGTTATAAAGAAGTTCCTCAGTGGCGCCAGCGATACGATATATTTCCAATCTTTCGAGAGCCATCTCTACCGATTCATAAGCCGAGGGGCTCGCTGCAAGCAGCCGACTGTAGGCCCATCCTGTATTGATGCCGAAATCTGGGCGAAATAAAACGATCTGCTGCCCTGTGAGCGGATCGGCAATCTTAGAGGGCAAAGCCTCCAGCACTTCGCCCCGCCCCGTCATGATCGCAGGCACCGCATCCATAAAAAACGGGCAATCCGAGCCTAACTCAGCGGCAATCTCCAATAAACTATCTCGGCACAGTCGCTCGCCCGTCAGTTGGTTCATCGCGCGTAAAGCCACCGCGGCATTACTACTCCCACCGCCAAGACCAGCCCCCATCGGGATGCGTTTCTCCAAATCAATATCAAAGTTCACCGCCTCGCCTAGCTCCGCACGCAAGGCCACTGCCGCCTGAATGATCAGATTCGCCTCACCTGTCGGCACCGCAGGATCATTACAGCTCAATCGATCCACCCCCTCCTGGTTGAGCGCGACCCGTAGCGTATCTCCAAAGTCCAAGGCCACCACCACTGAAGTCAGGGCATGAAAACCATCCCCCCGCGGCCCATGCACGGACAGCATTAGATTGATCTTGGCGGGCGAGGCTAGCGTCACGGAATTCATAGCGATTCCACGATTAAGAGCACTCGCCCCGCCCTGCGCCATGAAATTTTCCACTTTTGCACTTTGCCATCCGCCAGATTCGCTTCCTATATCTGCCCCCATGTCCAAACAAGCATCTTGCCAACTCATCCTAGCACTCGATCTCGAAACCCGCGAAGAAGCCCTCGCCATGCTTGATCGCCTCGGCGATTCACTCAAATGGGTCAAAATCGGCCTCCAACTCTTCACCGCCTACGGCCCCGACTTCGTCCGTGAAGTCGCCGACCGCGGCTATAAAGTTTTTCTCGATCTCAAACTGCATGACATCCCCAACACCGTGGCCAAAGCCGTGCAAAGCATCGCCAGCCTCCCCGTCGAGTTGCTCACGCTCCACGCTAGTGGCGGCGGAGAGATGCTGGAATGGGCCAACAAAGCCCGTAACGACCATGCCCCCCATCTCAATCTCCTAGCGGTCACCGTGCTCACCTCGATGGACGAAGCTCAGCTCCGCGCTCTCAATGTCAATCATACCCCTGAGTCCCAGGTGATGCACCTCGCCGACATCACACTCAAGTCCGGAATTCAGGGTCTTGTATGCTCCTCTCTCGAACTCCCGCCCCTGCGCGCCCGCTTCGGGCACGATCCCATCATCGTCACCCCCGGCATCCGCCCCGCCGGCAGCGCCGCCGATGAGCAAAAGCGAGTCATGACGCCCGCCGCAGCCGCAGCCGCCGGTTCCAGCTACATCGTAGTCGGCCGCCCCATTCTAAAGGCCACCGATCCCGTTGCCGCCGCCCGAGCCATCCAAGCCGAATTGCTCTCTTAGCTTGAAGCGTAGCGTGCAGCTTTAGCAAACGAACAGTGCCCGTCGCTCTCAAAACACCAAGATGTCATCCAGCCTCATACTACTCGCCGCAGGCAGCGGCCGCCGCATGGCAGACGAGGTTGCCGATAAAATCCTCGCACCGCTCAACGGAATGCCCGCCCTCTGCTACAGCCTGCGCGCCTTTCAAGAGTCTGCACTCATTGATACAATTACCGTCGTCTATCGCGACGATGCCCAAAAAACAGCGCTGGAGGAAGCAGTTCTACAAACAACGATACACATAGACAGCATCCTCTGGGTGCAAGGTGGCTCCGAACGCCAAAACTCCGTCGAAAACGCCCTCGCCGCGCAGCCTGCCGATTGTCAATACGTCTTCATCCACGACGCCGCGCGCCCCGCCATCACATCCACAGCCATTCAAGCGCTCAACCAAGCCGTCCGTCATTCCGGTGCCGCCGTCCTCGCCCACGCCATCACCGACACCATCAAGCGTATTCCCGAAGCTGGCCAACTAACATCCACCACACTCGAAGACCTCGACCGCAGCCGCCTCTGGGCAATGGAAACACCACAAGCCTTTAACTATACAAAAATCCTCAAAGCGTATCAACACGTCCGCGCGAACAACTTACAAATCACCGACGACACCGCCGCCGCCGCCAGCATTGGCCTCGGCACGACCATCGTGCCCAACAATCAGCCTAATCCAAAGCTCACCACACCCGCCGACCTAGCCGACATCGAGCACTTATTAAAAGAACGTCGTGTCTGAGCTTGCCTCAGGCCAACCGAGCCATAGCCCTCCTGCACTCTGATTTCCTAATTCCTAATTCCTAATTCCTAATTCCTAATTCCTAATTCCTAATTCCTAATTCCTAATTCCTAATTCCTAATTCCTAATTCCAACAAGTGCTCTTAAGCTACCGCAATCTCACCGTCTCTTTTGGCGGTCCTAAGCTCCTCGACGACGCCGGTCTTAATATCGACAAGCGCGAGCGCATCTGCCTGCTCGGCCGTAACGGCGAAGGTAAATCCACCCTGCTCCGCATCATCAGCGGAGAAATCCAGCCCGATAAAGGTGAAATCGAAGCCATCCCCGGCCTCCGTATCGGCAAGCTTGACCAGGAAGTGCCCACCCACCTCGACGGCACCATCTTTGAAGTTGTGGCTGAAGGTCTGGGAAAGGCCGCCAAGACCATCGCCGAATACCACCACCTACTCCACGAACTCGGCGAACATCCCGACGACGAAAAAATCGTCGACCGCCTGGACGAGCTGCAACACGAACTCGACCAGACCGACGGCTGGGCCATCGAGCACAAGGTCGAAAACATCCTCCAACGCGTCGAACTCGACGCCGATCAAGACTTTGCCACTCTCTCCGGCGGCAACAAACGCCGCGCCCTGCTCGCCCGCGCCCTCATCGCCGAGCCACACATCCTGCTCCTCGACGAGCCGACCAATCACCTCGACATCCCCGGCATCTGCTGGCTCGAAGAGTTTCTCCGCAAGACCAACGTCGCCCTGCTCTTCGTTTCCCACGACCGCGCCTTCATCCAGCGCGTGGCCAATAAAACCCTCGACCTCGACCGAGGCCAGCTCACCCGCTGGGAGTGTGACTACCCGACCTACCTTCAGCGCAAGGCCGATCTCCTCGCTGGCGAAGCCAAACAAGCCGCCGTCTTCGACAAGAAATTAGCCGAAGAGGAAGTATGGATTCGTAAAGGCATCCAAGCTCGCCGCACCCGCAACGAAGGCCGTGTTCGCTCTCTCAAAAAGATGCGCGAAGAACGCGCTGAGCGACGAAATATTCAAGGTAAATCCAAGCTCGACCTTAGCGACGCTCAAGCTTCCGGGCGCAAGGTCATTACGATCGACGACATGAGCTACAGCTGGGGCGACCAGCCGCTCATCCAGAACTTCGAGACAACCATCTGGCGCGGGGATAAGATTGGTATCGTCGGCCTCAACGGCTCTGGCAAAACTACCTTGCTCAACCTTCTGCTCAAAAAACTTGAACCGCAAAGCGGCAGTGTCACACACGGCACCAAGCTGGATGTGGCCTACTTCGATCAGCATCGTGCCCAGCTCGATGATAAACTCACTGTCGCCGAAAACGTTCATCCATCTGGAGAGATGGTCACGATCAATGGCAAACCGCGCCATATTCTGAGCTACCTGCAAGACTTCCTCTTCACTCCACAAACCTCGAGGTCGCCCATTACAAAACTCTCTGGTGGCGAGCGCGCGCGGCTTCTCCTCGCACGACTCTTTCTCCAGCCGGCCAACGTGCTGGTGCTCGACGAGCCGACCAACGACCTCGACATCGAAACCGTCGAGCTACTCGAAGAGCGCCTCCTCGAATATCCCGGTACCCTGCTACTCGTTAGCCATGACCGCAGCTTCCTCGACAACGTCGTCACCAGCACCATCGCCCTCGAAGGCGACGGAGTCATCGAAGAATACGTCGGCGGCTGCGAAGAATGGCTCAAAAAAGAAGAGCTCAAAAACGCCCCCACAAAAAAGGGAAAGGGGCAACCAGCCAGTGCCCCTCTGCCCACTCCCAACACCCCACTCAGCGAAACGCCTAAGCGCAAGCTGAGCAACAAAGAGCGCGAAGCCCTCAAAAGCCTCCCCACAAAGATCGAAAAGATGGAAGCCGAGCTCGAAAAGCTCTCCACCCTGATGGCCTCTGCCGATTACTACCAAGACCCCGCCAGCAATCTTACCGGTGATGCCAAAAAACTAGAAGCCTTGGAAATCGAAATTCTCAAATCCTACGAGCAACTCGAAGAACTCGGTACAAATTGAACGCCGAACTTCAAACGTCCAACGCTGAACATCGAATGAATATGATTAGCCCCAGCGGCTTATTCAAAGTTCGACGTTCAACGTTCAGCGTTCGAAGTCCCCTCCCCTCAATTTCCGCTTGCTCACCCCCGCTCGGCCGCCTACTCTCATAACGTCTCACAACTTAGAGCCTATGCTCTAAAGTTGCCCCTCGATCCACCATAAAAAAGATACCCCATGGAACTCCACCCCAGCTTTCAAGAATGTCGCGGATACGTCGCCGCACTCCTCCACGATAAAGTCAATCACCCGCATGTAGCGAAACGTCCTCCAGCACTCACCATCTCCCGACAAACCGGTGCCCGAGGACGCACCATCGGCCTCATGCTGCAGTCCGTCCTTCGTGCGCAAGCGCCCAAAGACGCTATCCCATGGACGCTCTTCGACGACAATCTCGTCAAGCAAGTGCTCGAAGATCACCAACTCCCAGCGGACCTTGAAAAATTCATGCCCGACGACGCCATTAGCGAAGTCACAGGCTCCATCAACGAACTCCTAGGACGACACCCCTCCCTCTGGAAGCTCTTTGAAAAAACCACTAACACGATGGTTCGCCTCAGCCTGACGGGACACAGCATCCTCGTCGGTCGAGGCGGCAACGAGATCAGCCAAGGTTTTCGTAATGTCCTACGGGTAAGAATGATCGGCTCCGAAAAACGCCGGCTCCAACAAATGATTCAAGTCCACGGCATGACCGAATCCGGCGCAAAAAAATTCATCAAAGACGAAGACGTCGCCCGCCGCCGCTATATCAAACAGCACTTCGACCGCGAGATTGACGACCCCACACGTTACGACCTAGTCATCAACACCGACCACCTCAAAGACGAGACCATAGTCGAAATGCTCACCGCCGCACTCAAAGAGAAGAGCTGAGTTGTAGCCGGTGGCGTAACCAGAAGTGTCCATCTGTGTTAATCCGTAGTTCAATCAAATCCTATCACTCACTCCTCACCAGTCACTCCTCACCACTCAAATCACCGCATCGCCATCATTGGAGGCGGTGCCGCCGGCTACTTCGCCGCGATCACCGCAGCCGAGGCCAACCCCTCTGCCCAGGTCACGATCTACGAGCAGAGCAAGCGCACGCTAACCAAAGTAAAAATCTCCGGCGGCGGACGCTGCAACGTCACCCACAACTGCTTCGACCCCGCCAAGCTCGCCACCCACTACCCACGTGGTGCCCGTGAACTGCGCGGTGCCTTCCATCGCTGGCAGCCAGAGGACACGATTCAATGGTTCGCCGAGCGCGGCGTCGCGATCAAAGCCGAGCCCGACGGACGCATGTTCCCCACCACCGACGACTCGCAGACCATCATCGACTGCTTCCACCAAGCCGCCCGCGACGCAGGCGTGCAGTTGCGTAAAGAAATAGGCGTCAAAAGTTTCACACTTCACTCTTCACAATTCACCCTTCACTTATCCGATCTCACAGAAGTGAGAGTGGATAAGTTGTTAGTCGCCACTGGCTCCCTCAAAGCCTCCTCACTCACCCGCGCCCTCGAAGCCCTCGGCCACAGTATCGCCCCTCTCGCCCCTTCACTCTTCGCCTTCAATTTAGCCGACAAGCGCACCCACGGCCTATCCGGGCTCTCCGTGCAAAACGCCAGCATCACCCTCGTAGAGGCGCCACCCCAGGGAGGGCGGTTGTCCCCAACCGCCGCCACCGAGCCTACCGATCCCCCCACAAAATCCAAAACCAAGCTCAAAAAGCCCGCCCCACAAACCGGCCCCATCCTCATCACCCACCGCGGTCTCAGCGGCCCCGCCATCCTCCGGCTTTCCGCCTGGCAAGCCCGCGACCTCCAGCAGGCCAACTATCATTTCGAGATCCGAATCAACTGGCTCGGCAAAGTATCCGAAAACCAATTACGCGAACAGTTCAACCACCTGCGCAAAGGCAAAACCCAGGTCAAAACTAAGGTCTTCGAAGAGATCCCCCGCCGCCTATGGGAGCGCCTCGTCGAAACCGTCGGCATCACCGAAGACACCAAATGGGCGCAACTGCCCAAAGACAAAGAGACCGCCCTCATTCATGAACTGATCGAAGGTCGCTACAGCGTACAGGGCAAGACCACCAACAAAGACGAGTTCGTCACCTGCGGCGGCGTCCGCCTCAAAGAGATCCATTTCAAAACCATGGAGAGCCGCCTCGTGCCCGGTCTCCACTTCGCTGGCGAGTGCCTCGACATCGACGGTATCACCGGCGGCTTCAACTTCCAAGCCGCTTGGACGGGTGGTCGACTTGCGGGTTTGGCCATGGCTGAAGCCTAGGGACGGCTGATAGCTACTCACCTTGGCAACGCTCCAAAATATCAACCTGTTCTTCGCATTGGCAACCGCATAACTAAGACGAAAGGGATTCAAAACTAAGCCACTCTTGGGCGATACGTCCATATTTTAAGATTAACTGCTCCGCTTCCGCCCCTAGCGAATCTAACCAATCGATGTCTTTCCGGGCAGGTTTGGCCAGTCCGTCCCATCGCTTCAAATCCGGAACTGTGGTGCTAAGCGCGATCAACTTTGAGTAACTTTCGAGATCAGGCTTCAGTCTCGGCCAGCCCATCGATAAAAAAATATCAGCTGCAATTCTCGGAATGCGCAGTCCTGCCGCATCTAGATCGCCATGAGAGGGTTCGCGGGTGCATAACAAATTTTTTCTAAAAGTGCTTAACAGGAGTAGCTGTGATTCCAGTATTGGTCAAATCGGTTGCTATAGAGAGCCGTTCTAATAACGAGAACATCTTCAGCTCCCTTCTTT
>Ga0105053_10001292_pt1 | contig 40323 bp, 27 predicted proteins | sample BON01_FD_78093 | JGI IMG/M metagenome (GOLD analysis project Ga0105053, IMG submission 78093) | Freshwater microbial communities from Lake Bonney liftoff mats and glacier meltwater in Antarctica - BON-01 | ecosystem: Environmental > Aquatic > Freshwater > Ice > Glacier meltwater | place: Lake... | reverse complement strand
TGGCTGGTTGTTCACCTATTTATAAGTGTTATACTGGTACAACCGTTGTCGGCAGCTCCGGGTTTTGCAGAAAACCTTATTGTAGCCGATATCAAAGGAACCGTTCTTGATGAGACAGGGGCACCTTTGCCGGGAGCCACTATTACCATTCAAGGAACAACAAAAGGTACAGTGTCTGATATTGACGGCAATTTCTCGATAGATATGCCAGAAAATGGCACTTTAATGATTTCCTTTATTGGCTATAAAACGCAAGTCATTGCTATAGGAAATGAAAGTATCATTAGTGTACAGATGATTCAGGATGAGTCCTCACTCAATGAAGTGTTGGTGGTCGGATATGGCACCCAAGAAAAACGGGATGTAACCGGAGCAGTCTCTTCGATAAAAGGAGACAATATCCAGAATTTGCCAGTTTCAGGTGCCGCTCAAGCCCTTCAAGGCAGAGCAGCTGGAGTAAATGTGGTGAGAAACGGTGGAGCTCCAGGAAACCAGGGATCCATAAGAATTAGAGGTACCGGAACGCTCAATAATGCAGATCCACTTATAATTATAGATGGAGTTCCAGGAGGAAACCTCAATGATGTAAACCCTAATAATATTGAATCCATAGAAATATTGAAAGATGCCTCTGCTTCTGCAATTTATGGAACAAGAGCAGCCAATGGAGTAGTTATCGTCACCACCAAACGAGGTGATTTAAACCAACCGTTGAAAGTCGAATTAAATGGTTATACTGGCGTTTCCAATGCTATCAAGACCATTGATGTGTTGGATGCTCCGACTTTGGCCAGCCTGAAAAGGGAAAGGTACACCAATGACGGATTAACCATTAACCCTATTTGGGAAAATTCAGCTTACCAAACCCAAAAGACCAACTGGCAGGAGGAACTTCTAGGTCAGGGTACTACGCAGAATGTGGACCTTACCATAAGAGGAGGCAATAACAAATCGGCCTTTATGCTAGCTGGAGGATACTTTAAAGAAGAGGGAATGATTAGCAATTCCGACTTCAGTCGTTTAAGTTTCAGAATCAATTCGGACCATAATATCAGTGATAAGTTTAAAATTGGCCAGAACCTGCAGCTCGTATCAATCAATCAAAGGAGTCCAAATACACTTTCTGCTCAAACCGGAGTATTGTGGAGTGCCATACGTTTTCACCCTGGATTACCCGTAATGAATCCTGACGGTTCTTACAGTTCCTCCCAGGTTTCTGGAGAATTTGGAGATATTAATAATCCTATTTTCACACAGAAAACCCAAGACAATAACAGTACCAGTCACAAGATCTTAGGTAACTTGAATGCTGAATATGAAATTATAGAAGGATTGAAATTTCGGGTAAATTTTGGTCTGGATGGATTTATTAGCGACGGTTATAATTTCAATATTATTGTCAATGATCAGATAAGGGCCAATCCCATGAATTCCCTTTCAAGAAACTACAATGAGTATTATTCAGTACTGGCAGAATATTTTGTCTCCTATGATAAGGTATTCAATGACTTGCATAAATTTAATTTTGTAGGGGGATATACCACCCAGACTTTTAAAGCCGATGGGTTTAGTGCTAGCAAAAGGGATTTCTTAGATGAGTCCTTTGACCAAAGGTTTTTAAGCGTAGGGCAAACGTTAAATGGGATAGACGGTGGAAAATCCTATGATGCCTTAGCTTCCTATTTTGGAAGGGCTACCTATAATTATGATGAACGCTATTTGTTAACAGCCACTTTTAGAAGTGATGGTTCCTCTAAATTTGCCCCTGGAAATAGATGGGGTTACTTCCCTGCATTTTCACTTGGATGGAGAATCTCCGAAGAGGATTTCTTTCAAAACGTGGGCTTTATTTCCAATATGAAACTGACCGGAGGTTGGGGAAGTTTAGGAAATCAAAATGTTCCTGGTTTGCAATACCTTGCCCTTATTAGTTCGGGAAGAAGGTATTCCTTTGGAGGAAACCAAACAGTAGGTGCAGCGCAAACAAGAGTTCCAAATATTGGGATAACCTGGGAAACAGCCCAAATGACAAATATTGGTTTGGATTTAGGATTTCTGGACAATCGCCTATTAGCCAATTTCAATTACTTTATTAAAGATACAAAGGACATGCTGATTGCTCCTCCTACTATTGGCTCCATTGGTACCGCCCAGATTCCAAACCAAAATCTTGGTCAGTTGAGGAATCAGGGACTAGAAATGGAGCTTTTGTTTAGAGAGACCCAGGGGAAACTTACTTATACGGTGAGTGGAAATGCCTCATTTATTCAAAATGAGGTAACCCAATTGGTAGATGGCAACTTTATTGGTTCAAGGTTATATGGCAGATCAAGTCAGGAATTGTCAAGGACTTACGAGGGCGCACCTATTGCCAGTTTTTATGGCTGGAGAGCGGACGGTCTGTATCAAAGTGCAGAGGAAATTCAAAACGATTCCAACATCGCCAATGATCCAAGAAAAACATCAGGGTTAATTCAGCCAGGAGATGTTAAATTTTTGGATTTAAACAATGATGGTATGGTCGACGAGTCGGATAGGGAAATTATTGGAAACCCACACCCTAAAGTAGTCTATGGTCTTAATGCCCAGTTGGGTTATGGTAATTTTGATCTAAGCTTGTTCTTCCTCGGAAATGCGGGTTTTGATATTTACAATGCAGACAGGATGCAGGGTATAGACCCAACATACCCGTTTAATATGTATGCAGAAACCCTTAATCGATGGAATGGTCAGGGCACGAGCAATGAAATCCCTAGGATGACTACGAAAAGAGATAACCTTAACCATAGGACATCTGACCTGTTTTTGGAAAATGGGGATTTTCTAAGGTTAAAAAATGTGGTGTTAGGTTACACTTTGCCTTTGACTCTCACAGAAAGATTAGGGATTTCAAATGCGAGATTTTATCTCACTGGACAAAATCTCTTTATACTAACAGGCTACTCGGGAATGGATCCTGAATTAGGGTATACAGATGGTAATCTGCAATTGAATGCGGATTACGCGCAATATCCCCAAGCCAGGAGCTGGACCATAGGTACAACGATAACTTTCTAATTAAGAATATGAAAAATTCAATTCAACTTCTGTTGTTGGTAGTATTAATTACTACAGCGTGTGAAGAAAATATACTTGAGACAACTCCCTATGGACAATCTACCTCTTCACAATTTTGGAGAAATGGGGAAGATGCCGTAGCGGCAGCAAATGCCATGTACGAGCCACTTGTGGTAGAGGACTTCTACGGACATTCTGAACACACCTTTGATATTCCTTCTGATGACCAATTCAGAGCAGGGGACCATGGAGAAGATCAGGCGATAGAGTCGTTTACTTTTGATGCAGGTAATCCTCAATTGTTTTATGGCTGGAGACACAAATATGAGGTGATCTCCAGGACCAATGCCGTTTTGATAAATGTTCCGGATATCTCCATGGATCAAACACTAAAAGACCGAACCCTAGGAGAGGCTCATTTTTTGAGAGGTTTTATGTATTGGAGATTTGCAGTTATCTATGGTGGGGTGCCTATAATTCTTGAAGCAGACGTCTTGGCAAATAACTATAATAAGCCCAGGGCTTCTTTAGTAGAAACCTATGCACAAATTGAGTCTGATTTATTAAAGGCGGCCGAACTTCTGCCAGCTTCCCATGGTGCCGATGATTTGGGAAGGGCCAATAAAGGTGCTGCAAATGGTCTTTTGGCCAAGCTATACCTTTATCAGGAAGAATTTGATAAAACCATTACTTTTGGGCAGAAAGTATTGGATGGACCCTATCCACTGGCAGATAATTTTCAAGAAAATTTCCAGGTGCAAACACAAAATAATCCGGAGGTTTTATTCTCCATCCAAAGTCTCCAGGGATGGCAAGACAATACCCATATTATATATACCACGCCAAGACCCTGGGGTGGTTGGGATTTTCATGAACCTGTCCAGGATTTGATCGAGGAGTTTGAAGAAGGCGATCCAAGGCTGGATTACACCGTTTATAAGGCAGGTGATATGGTGGACCTTGGAGGGGACAAAGGGATGACAGAATACACTTCAGACTTATCATCTACAGGGTATCATTTTAGGAAATACTCTTCATGGAATCCTCAGGGAGGACTTAATATGAACCATAACAATCCAATTCTACGGACAGCAGATGTTATGCTTATGGTTTCTGAAGCAAAGATAAGGTTGGGTCAAAATGGTGACGCTGAAATCAATGCGGTAAGGGCCAGAGCAGGAAGATCCAATCTCTCCAGTGCCACCATGGAAGATCTTATCCATGAGCGAAGAGTGGAGTTGGCTGGAGAGAATCAGAGACACCAAGACCTTATCCGTTGGGATAAGGACAATTTGGTAGATATAGTGGCCCTGTATAAAAAAGACCTAGGTCCATTAAAGCCACCCAGAAATTTTGAAAGGCCCAAGCATTACCTTTTTGCTATCCCTCAAAGAGAGATTGATTTAAGTAATGGGGTTTTAACTCAAAATCCTGAATACTAATGGTGAAAACAGGGATAATCTTTTGCTTTATTCTTGGTTTACTTTATTCATGTGATACCAGTACAGAACAAAAAATTATTGGTGAATGGAAATTGGATTCAGCCTATTACCATTATAACCAATTCAATTTCTCTAGCCAGGGCTGGCATCAGGATGAAAGGTATACTTATTTACCCGCTGGTGAAGTCATCACCAGTGCGGTAAATTCATCTGTCCGTAACCAATATTCCGTGAAGGATAACCAGCTGAATTATTTTGATGGAAATGGAGAACTGGTAAATGTCTATGAAGTCTTATCAATTAATGCTGAAAACATGGTATTGAGAATGGAGAAAAAGCCGATTTTCAAAGGTGAAAACCAAAACAGATTTGAGGTCCGCTACTTTTCTAAAATGGACTAGTGGAGTGCCAAATTGCATTCCTGTTTCATATGGTAGGGTAAAGTTTAATTTGATACTAGAAATGATACTCCTTAATTGGAGTACCATTTTTATCAAAATAGGTTACCTTATTAAGGTTTTTTTCAGGAAAAATATGATTTGACTGTTGGCTCAAGTAACCTGACCCGTAATAAAATTCTTTTAATTTTGACTTGCCATTTTTAAAATAAAGCATCGCTTTCTTTGCTCCTGGGACCACTGATAATGGTTCAACTTGGATTTGTGTCCCGAATAACCTAATCCATTGTGAGGGCTGGTTGTTTTTAGCAGCTATATGATAAGTACCCATTTTTTTTCCTAAATAAATAGGAACTATACCCCTGACGTCTCCACTAAGCCAGGGCACTTCATCCTTTATGTGAATCTTTCCATCAGCACCAAATTCCATACTTATTCCGTAGGAAGCATCATTTTGCCCTGTAATCACCTCGGAATGGTAAAAATTACCAGCCAAAAATATTTCCATCAATCCATTACCATCAAAATCATCCACTTCTATGCCGAAAACAGGTGATATTTGAGCAAGGTTTGGTAAGGGAATGCTTTCAAATCCTTCATTACCCTTATTTATTAGGAGTATAGAGGCAAACGTTTGTACTTCCAAAGCATTTTTAGTGTTTTCTAAGTATTTTTTACCTAAAAGGGAAGTTAAATCTGCTTCTGCATAACTGTTGAAGTCAGAAAACTTCTTTTTTAATTGAGGAATTTGCTGGAATAAATCATCTCGTGGATGTATGGGGAACCTCTTCCCGTTTTCGACAAAGGAAATGACAGACTCCATATTTCCGTTGTTATCAAAATCACCCCAGTGGATTTGAAGGGGATTCTCCTCACTGGTCTTGTACCTGCTATTCAAACCAAGATTACCAACGATATAATCGGTCAATCCATCCTGGTTTATATCTGCACCTGTAATACTGTTCCACCAACCTGAACTACCCGACAAGCCTGGTACATTTTCCTTCATGACCAATCGACCTGATTGGTTTTCAAAAAGGGTAATTTCCAACCATTCACCTACCACCATCAGATCTGGCCAGTTGTCCTGATTGTAGTCTGTCCAAAGGGCAGAAGTTACCATTCCTATATTTTGTAAACCTGGAGCTACATTATTCGCGACTTCGGTAAAAATACCTTTGTTGTTTTGAAGCAATTGGGAATTTCCCGGCAATGGATAGGCGTTTGGGGCCAATCTTCCGCCTATAAATAAATCCATATCGCCATCTTTATCAAAATCTGCACCTGTCACAGCAGATCCACTTGCGAGAATCTCCGGTAAAGCGCCTGTTGCCAATTCGTAATTTCCTTTACCATCATTCAAATAGAGTCGGTCTTGATAATGTTCCGATCCGGCTTCAAATTCATTGCCACCAGAGACTACATAAAGGTCAAGATCGCCATCGGAATCTGAGTCAAAAAATAAGGCACCCATGTCCTCATATTTATTTTGTTCACCAGGTAGAGCGATGGAATCAAATCCTGAATCCTCTTGTTGAAAAAATAACATTCCCGATTGTCCAAATGCTCCTCCGACAAAAAAATCCTCCAGGTTATCACCATTAAAGTCTGCAACAGCCATGGCCGGACCCAGTTGAGAATGCTTGTGCGGCAATAGTGGCTGAAGGTTGAAATCTGCATAGAACCTTTCCTGGTGATAAAAAGTGGGGAGAGAATGGAATGAGTTTTCTACTCTGACAGCAAGTGAATCAAAAGATAGGCCTGCCTTTAACTTTTGCGGCATTTCCTTTTTGTTGAGGTGAATAATCTGGTTGCCAGGTATGGCGTATAGTTTGTTTATTTGATCATCAGGCCATTGGATCAGTAGGGAGTCTATAGTTTGGGTATTTCCTATACCAAAATGTATGGTCTCGGTAATTGACGACTGATATCCTCTTGTTAAATAGTGCTGGTAATATTGCGTTTGACCATTGGCATAAAGCTTAATCTTTGTTCCCAAACCCTGCAAGTTTCCCTTATCCCCTTCAAGTCGAATTTTCAAATAGCGGTTTACTGAGTTTTTCTGACTATTGTTTTTGTAAATGGAAGCTTTACTGTAAGTATTGTTAATGACAAGATCCAATTGACCGTCATTATTTAAATCTGAATACACCATCCCGCTGGAATATCCGGGCATGTCAAAACCCCAATCCAATGACACATCCTTGAAAGTGAGGTCTTGTTTATTTTGAAACATGAAATTTCCAAGATGAGCCCCCTTCAGGTCCTTTAGTTTTTCAAAAACCTCTCGGCTATTTAGCCTATGAAAACTAGACCTATAATCCACAAAATCCCTGTTGGTGATGTCCCGGGGATACCCATTGCTGATAAATAAATCTTTCCAGCCATCATTGTCCCAATCCGCCCATAAGGGGGCCCAGCTCCAGTCGGTAGCAGCTACTCCTGCCATAAAACTGATTTCAGAAAATTGGGGCAAGGAATCATTGTTTAATCCCCTGCTCAACTGAAGCGTATTTCGCATATACTGAGGTTCGTAGCCAGTTTTTAGTTCCGAAGTAAACCGGTCGTGACCGGTTTTTCCAAACATCATTTTTTGCCGATAATTTTTATTGGGAAGCATATCCACCTCCATAATGTCCAGCTTCCCGTCATTGTTAAAATCAGCTACATCATTGCCCATGGCAGAATAACTGGTATGTTGAAATACTTTTCCTGCCACATTTAAAAAAGTACCGTCTTGTTGGTTCAAGTACAAAATGTCATTGGATAGGTAATCATTGCTAACCATAATATCTGGCCAATTGTCCTCATTGAAATCAGCGATAGCTAATCCTAATCCGTACCCTTCAATGGTAATCCCACTCGATTCTGACACATCACTGAAAGTCCCATTTCCATTGTTCCGGTAAAGCTTATCGGTATTTAGCATTTCTCCATGGACTCTTTTAGGACGGATGATATTGGGCCCGGTTTCATCGGTCATGTTATTCATTAGGTACATGTCCAGGTCACCATCCCTGTCGTAATCAAAAAATGCAGCCTGTGTGCTAAATCCAGTATCTGCTAGGCCAAAGTCCGCTGCCCTTTCGACGAATTTAAAATCCCCCGTATTGATGTACAATTCATTCTTTCTTTTTATAGCTCCATAAGGTCCTGAAAAACAAAGGTAGATGTCTCTTAATCCATCTTGATTGATGTCAATAATGGACACGCCAGTGGCCCATTTCCCTTCATTAGCTATTCCAGATACGGTGGTTTTATTGACAAATGAAAAATTCCCTTTATTGGCATAAATTTCACAATTGCCCATATTGGATGTGAATACAAGATCATCCAAACCGTCATTATCAAAATCTGCTGCTGCTACACCGGCCCCATTGTAAAAATATTCATAGGTCAGAATATTGAAAAATTCATCCTCCAGCAATGTGTTTTCAAATTGAATTCCCGTTTCAGAGAAAGGTAAAGCTGTAAAGCGAGTGTTTTCCTGACAAGAAATAAGTGAAAGTAGGAAAAGTACCAGGCAATGAATTCTAATAAGTGAAAAGGCGTATTTCATTCACATTAATATTTGCTGTGGGTGTTTTAATTGACAGCAATATAGGATTTTTGGGTGGTTCAAATAAAATGAATTAGGAATGAATGGTTTATTTTTTGAACGAAATATAATGTACAAGATTTGGTGCTCCTGCTGTATTAAAGTATATTTATATTTAAAACTTGCTAAAACCATACATAAACATGAAATATTCAAAGTCAAATTTTCTACGGGCTGCCTTCCTATGTGGAGGCTTGCTTTCAGGATGTAATAGTTCAACAGAAACAGCATCAGATGACCCCTATTTTACAGCGGATGAGGGTCAGGGTGGATTGAACCTGGGAGCGGGATTTCAGTCCTATGTTATTGCTGAGGATTTGGGAAAAGCCAGACACCTGGCTGTTAGGGAAAACGGTGACATTTATGTGAACCTCAAAGAAGCAAATGACCAAGGTGGAATTGCTGCACTTAGAGATACTGATGGGGATGGAAGGGCAGATGAGATTCAGTATTTTAGTGATTTTGGAGGTACAGGAATGGCTTTTTATAATGGAAACCTTTATGCATCCAACGACAGTACCGTATTTCGATTTTCATTCAGTGGAGAGAATTTATTGCCTGACAATGCAACTTCACCTGATACTATAGTAGCTGGATTTCCTGTTCAAAAGGCACATGCTGCCAAATCTTTCACCTTTGATAATAAAGGTTATTTATATGTCAATGTAGGTGCTCCTTCAAATGCATGTCAGGAACAAGACCGAACAAAGGGGTCACCAGCGATGGATCCTTGTCCACTTTTAGAAAGACAAGGTGGCGTTTGGCGTTTTGATGCGGAAAAAATCGGTCAAACCCAATTGGAAGATGGCCATCGTTTTTCTACCGGAATAAGAAATGCTGTGGCTTTACAGTTTAATCCTTTGGACGGTCATGTATATGCGGTTCAGCATGGACGAGACATGCTGAATGGATTATTTCCGGACATGTATTCAGAAGAAGAAAGTGCTGAACAACCTGCCGAAGAGATGTTCAGGCTTAGTGATGGCGCAGATTTTGGCTGGCCTTATTGTTATTTTGATCCTTCTCAGGACAAAAGATTGACAGCACCAGAATATGGCGGAGACAGACAGAGTACTTCCAGGTGTGATGGGACAGAAGGACCTGTGGCAACTTTTCCTGCACATTGGGCACCTAATGACCTTTTGTTCTATACAGGGAACCAGTTTCCTGAAAGCTATGAAGGTAGTGCCCTTATCGCTTTTCATGGTTCTTGGAACAGGGCTCCACTGGAACAAAAAGGCTATTTTGTTGCCATGCTTCCTTTTGAAAATGGAAATCCCGAGGGCGATTATCATTCGTTGGCCGAAGGCTTTGCAGGCGTAGCTAAAATAGAGGCTCCAAGTGATGCTCAACACAGACCTACAGGTCTTGCAATGGCACCTGACGGCACAGTGATCATCTCAGACTCTGTCACAGGAAAGATCTGGCGTGTATTTTATAAGGAAGACAAATCGATGGCTTTAAAATAGGTTAATGTCTAACTTGAGTCAATAAACTTAAAAAGGGAAGTGTTTTCAAACACTTCCCTTTTTATATATCGATCGTTCCAAAACATCCCAACCCGTCATTGCGAACCTTTATTGGGGGGCTCTCAGGGTGGGAAAAGGTGTGGCAATCTCACTTTCCTGGGATCCGAGTTTAATTGCCTGGTGCATCGATTTTTTATCTACTGCTTTAATCTATAAATTGGCCTTAGATTTTAAACCTGAATAAAAACAATTACAATGGCAATCAAATTTTATGCGCCACTTTGGGGAAATACCTTGCCTTTTGAAGCATTTTGTAAAAATGTCAAAGAAGCAGGATACGATGGTGTAGAAATGGATCTTCCTTGGGAGAATAAGCAAAAGGATGGTTTACTGGATATCCTGAAAGATCATGGACTAGAGTTGATTGGCCAATATTTTCAATCTTTTGAGACCAACCCAAAAGCCCATTTAGATTCGTATGAAAAATACCTCAACCATTTAATCGCTGCAGCACCAATCCTTATCAACTGCCAAACAGGTAAGGATTTCTTTGATTTTCAGGACAACCTACCATTATTCAAATTGGCAGACAGGCTTTCAAAGGAATCAGGCATTCCCATTACCCATGAAACCCATCGAGGTAAGTGTTTGTTTGCGGCTCCAATTGCAAAGAAGTATTTAGAAAACCTTTCGGAACTTCGAATCTGCTTGGACATTTCTCATTGGTGCAATGTGCATGAATCTTTGCTAGAGGATCAGGAGGATGTTGTCAATTTGGCCATTTCCAGAACAGACCATATCCATAGTAGGATAGGACATGCAGAAGGGCCACAAGTAAATGATCCACGTGCACCAGAATGGAAAGATGCCTTGTCTGCTCATCTCAATTGGTGGGATAAGGTTGTCCAAAGACATAAAGAACAAAATACCACGCTAACCATCAATACAGAATTTGGACCTCTTCCTTATATGCCATCAATTCCATTTACCGAAATGCCCATCGCCAACCAATGGGATATCAATGTTTATATGATGAACCTACTTAAGGAACGGTACAGTCAACATTGACTTTCTGTTTTGCAGAACCTATCAATTGGCTTCCATTATTTCTGCAACTAAACTTTATTTTTTGTATTTATAGGTTTTGGATGTAATTTAAACGCTTATTAACATATTGGGTCAGCCACTTTGAGGTATAAGTTCAAAAAATTGAACCTCAGACAAGTTCGTAAGTGAGAGGTCACTTCCAATACCGGGATTAAAATTGTGACAATGGGTTGATTTTGAGATGGTTTTAGCTTTTGCCATTCTTACGATGACCTATTTTACATTATATCCTATTATCTATTTTGCTAAATTGCATTAATTAGAAATGAAATACACAGAGACTGTTGCCGCGCATTTTTTTTATGTACTAAAATCGAGAAGTTTTTATTGTTTGTTGCCTTTTGTGCTGCTTCTGTTTTCAGGATGTGGCCAAAGGGAGGAAGAAAATCTTATTACTTCGGTGAATTTCGAAGAACAAACTTTTGCTCCTTTTGTGGAACCTGCTTTTCCTTTTATTACCACTTCCTTTGATGGAAGGGATTTGGGAGAGGGTTTTCCTAAAGACAATATCTCTGCCCGTGTTTTGGCCATTAAACTGGGGAATAATGCTTACGCCTGTTTTGATACAGACATGTTGCGTTGGTCAGTGGCCTGGACAGGGGATTTTATGCCCATGGTAACAATGGCTCAGGTATCTTATGCTGATTTTCATAACAAAGGGAATCAAATCCCAAAAATAGGAGGGGAGGCCAAACTAGCCACGGGAGTTTACCCCGGTTGGTCTATTGACCAGCCAATGGTGAAGGATCCAAGGAAAGCATCTCCCCATCCTGATAGTCCAGCTTGGGGAGCTATACCTGCAGAAATAGGCAGGTATGAAGGAGCTTATACCATGCAGGACAAGCTTATACTTTCTTATAAGGTTGGGAATACGTTTGTTTATGAATTACCAGGAAGCATCCTGCATGAAGGCCTTCAAATTTTCAGCAGAAGATTTTCCATGGCTTCTTCAAATAGAAAAACATTTCTTGTGGCGGCAGAAATAACCGATCTCACCAATGTAGAAATGGCTGGTGACCAAATTTTCGTGTATCAAGGGGAGAAAGTGACGGCCATGGGATTGGCCAAAGGCAGTGAAGGAGTTAAACTTTCCGTTAAAGACAACAGGTATTTAGTGGCTGAGGTTGCCGAGCATACAGCAACAGTTGATTTCGAAATATTATTATGGAAAGGTACCACTTCTGAGAAAGAGAAATTTCAAGGTGCCATGTCCAATGAGCTGTCATCGCTTCCTGATTTTGAAAATGGGGGTAAGCCTTATTGGAAAGAAGAAGTACTGACCAAAGGACAAATTTCACCAGATACAGCTGCTTTTGTAACAGACCGTTTGACTTTGCCAGTACCAAATCCATGGAAGCGAAATGTAAGAATGGTTGATATAAGTTTCCTAGACAAGTCCGATGCGGCCATGGTCACTTTTGAAGGTGACGTTTGGAAACTAGCAGGTATAGATAGCTCTTTAGACCGCTTGGTATGGACTAGATTTGCTTCCGGCTTATACGAGCCACAGAGTATAGAAGTGGTTGATGGGGAAATTTATGTTTATGGTAAGGATGGAATTATTCGACTTCACGACCTAAATGGTGATGGGGTGGCTGATTTCTATGAGAATTTCTCCAACCTAATGGCACAATCTATTGAAACAAGAGAATGGGCCAGTGACATGGTTGCTGATCCAAAAGGAGGCTTTTATGTTGCCAAGTTTGGGGCATTGGATATGGGGCCTGAAACCTCTTCACCGAAGGCCCTTATGGGATTTCGATCTGCTTCAAACGATGATGGGTCTGTGCTAAAAGTATCAGCAGACGGTAGAAGTATTAGTCAGTTTGCCACTGGTTTTAGAGGACCCTACCTAGGGATTCATCCTGAAAAAGGTTGGCTTACAGGTTCTGATCAACAAGGGCATTATATGCCTTCGACACCGATAATGCTCATCAGAAAAAATGATTATTTCGGTGTACCTGCAACTGCCCATAGGGAACCTATTCCAGAAACCACTCCTCCAATAACCTGGATTCCTCACAGTGAGGATCGGTCCGGAGTAGGGCAAATTTGGGTTACCTCCGATGAGATGGGTCCGCTTAATGATCAAATGCTTCATTTATCCTATGGCAGACCAGGATTGTTTTTGGTGAAAGTTGACAGTGGTTCCAGCACCCTACAAGGAGGAGCTTCTGTGATTCCTGGAATTTATCCGGCGCCGACCATGAAAGGAACTGTGAACGCTGGTGATGGCATGGTTTATTTTGCAGGATTCTCCTTATGGGGACATAATTCTGATGTTTTAAGTGCTCTTCTTAGGTTAAGATACACAGGCAAGGAAAGTTTATTGCCTGTAGATTATAAAGTAAGGGATGGCGGGATCCTATTAAGATTTGGTCAGGAATTGGAACAGGAAACAGCTACTGATTTGTCAAATTACCAGGTCAAAAGGTGGAATTACCTGCGGACAGAAAAATATGGTTCGGGGCATTACCAATTGGATGGATCAGTAGGGGAGGAGAACCTTCCAGTATTAGCTGTCCACCTATCTGAAGACAAGAAAGGGGTTTTTCTGGTAGTTCCGAATATTGCTGTTGTAATGCAAATGGAAGTAGCATTTAACCTTAAAACGGTAGAAGGAACGGCTTGGAATGACAAGGTTTGGATGACAGTAAATGCTGTTAACATGCCAAATCTTAAGGCGGAAGGATTCGGAAACCTCAACCCTGCCGACTTAATCGATAATTTTGACCCAGCATTATTGGCAGGAAAGGAAGAAGGAACTGCCGATGCGATCAAGGGAAAAGAAATATTTTTGAAGTACGGATGCATTGCCTGCCATGCAATAGATGACAATGTAGCTGGAAAAATTGGCCCAAGTGTGAAAGGACTTTATGGGGCCAAAAGAGAATTTAAAGATGGTACTTCTGCCATTGCAGACGATGTATATATTAAAGAATCCATCGTTGATCCGGGTGCGAAAGTTGTGATGGGAAGAGAAGGGGAGATGCCTTCTTTCCTAGGATTACTTTCTGATCAGGACATCGAATCTGTTATATTGTATTTTAAAACATTGAAGTAAAGATTTAAGGAATAGGTCAAGAGGATTGCGATAATCAAGCGTAATTTTTGAGCTTTCATTGCTGACAAAAAAAAGCACATAAATTAGCTTTGTGCGTTTTTTTTGTGTCATGATTTTGATGTGCACCTAATATTGTTTTGAGGCAGAATAAACTAGTGTCTGAACAGCACCGAAGCCATTCGGGTAGCTGATCGGAAATTCGTATGGGTGGCTGAGCTTGTCGAAGCCAGCGGAGTCGAAGACATTTCTATGTCTGAACGGTATTGGATATGTACCGATAGCTGAGTGGAAATCCGTATGGGTGGCTGAGCTTGTCGAAGCCAGCGGAGTCGAAGCCCACTTTCATTTCCTGAAATCAATTCTATCGTATAATATTTTAAAACTTAAAATTAATAATGTAAATTAGAAATGCTATGAGACCATTATTCTATTTCGTTTTCCTTTGTTTACCAATTTTAATTTTAAGTTGTCAATCCTCTCAGAAAGGGGATCAAAAAACCAGTGCTGAAATTGCAGCGCAGAATATTAAAATTAACCTTAGAAAAAGGGTGCAATCAGAAAGCAATGCAAATAACTGGGAGGCAGTGGAGTATACTGAATCTTGGGATCCCGAAAAAACGGCAATTATTGTTACAGATATGTGGGACAGGCATTGGTGTGAAAGTGCTACCCAAAGAGTCGCCGCTTTGGCCCCTGCCATGGAAAAAACTTTGAGCAATGCCAGGGAAAAGGGAGTTACCATTATCCATGCACCCAGTGGTACCATGGATTTTTATATAGATGCACCACAAAGGAAAGCAGCCATAGAAACACCTACCCATTTGGCTCCTGAGGGTTTTCCTATTAATGATTGGTGCTACCTTGATCAAAATAAAGAAGCTGCCATGCCCATAGATGACAGTGACGGTGGCTGCGACAAGCCATGTGCTGATGGGGAACCCTGTAAAGAAATGACTGCCTGGACCAGACAAATCCCTGAAATCAACATTGAAATGGAGGATTTTATCACCGATCAAGGACAGGAAGTGTTTAATATTCTGATTGAAAATAAAATTGACAATATAGTGGTAATGGGTGTACATCTGAACATGTGTGTCTTGGGCAGGCCTTTTGCCATTCGCCAGCTGGCCAATCTTAATAAAAATGTGGTGTTGATGCGGGACATGACAGATACCATGTACAATCCCGAAATGCCACCTTACGTAGATCATTTTGAAGGAACCCGTTTGGTAATCGCTCATGTAGAAAAATTTTGGGCCCCGACTATGGAAAGTGCTGACTTCACTGGTGAAGCAGCTTTCTCTTTTGATGAAAATATTGTTGCTAACGAGTAGCGAAGGGTATTTATTTTTTTACTTCTTGTCGAGTAACATTTTATTCCTTCCAAAAGGCTCCAAAATCCATATAAATTTCTGTGAAGCACACGATCAATTAGGAATTTTTATTAGTCCATCAGCTCTTCAATAGACCGCTTCAGGTTTAACTAAGGACTTAATGGAAATCACCGAAAAAAACATAAAAAAAATGGAGAAGCAAAAAATAAATGAGCTGATCAAATTAAATGATGAGCTTGAAAATTACTTCAAAAATACCATCATCCCCCAATTATTTGTAGATGCCAATTTGAGGTTGCGGAAGTTCACTCCTCCGGCCATGAAACAATTTAATTTTTCCCCTGAAGATATTGGGAGATCTTTGGAAGACCTAAATGACAATATCAGATATTCTACCATTATTGAAAATGTCATTGAGGTAATAGATTCAGGAGAAATCTTTGAGAAGGAGATTCAAACTTCTGACTTTCGTTGGTTTCAGATGAACATTATTCCTTACTTAATTGAAAAATCAAATAGGTCTAACGGGGTTATTATTACCTTTATCGATATTACGGACCGGATCAAGGTCTTAAAAGATATGGAAAGGCTTATCGCTTCCCATGAAACATTTATTTATTCAGTTTCCCATGATCTTAAAGGTCCCATTTCAAATATTGAAGGACTCATTACCCATTTGATCAATACATCAGATCATAGTGTGGTTTGGAAAGAGGAAGAAATTGAGGACCATATATTAACGCAAACCTTACTTTTGGAATCCATAGCTTCGATGAAAGATGTTATCAATGAACTCTCCGAAATAATCAAGATTGAAAATAATTTTAAGGAAGAAGTTGAGGTGATAAGAATTGAATTTCTTATCAATCAGGTTAAAATGGTTATGCAGGATAAAATTCATGAGAGCAAGGCCATTATTCATGTAGATATTCAGGAGCCGGAAATAAAATTCTCCAGAAAGAATCTTAGAAGCATCTTGTATAATCTATTGAGCAATGCTATCAAATATAGAATTCCAAATACCATCCCAATAGTCCATATAAGAATAGAAAAAATAGAAGGTTACACTCATCTCTCCATTAAAGATAATGGCATAGGGATGGATGAAGAGAAACAAAATCTTATTTTTACTCCTTATACGCGATTGGTCAATGATGTGGAAGGCACAGGTATCGGATTATACTTTGTGAAAAAAATCATTGAAAATCAGGAAGGAAGGATAACATTTAAAAGTAAGCCAGGTGAGGGATCCCAATTTGATATTTATCTGAAAACCTGATTAAAAAGGAACCGTTGTCGCAATTAAATTCTTTTAAACAAGGTATTTTTAAATCCATCTGACGAACCACTTAACGATAAACAATTGATTTGGATTTATTTTCTTCATTGGAATTCAAAATGCAATTTTCCAGCTTTTTGGTTGATCAAAGTCATTTGAGGAAAACTGGTTGCTCCCAATTTATCAAAAAAATTCGAATTCCTTGCGCCCTTTATTCCATTTGGATCAATCGCTAATTTCCCGACTGGATGTTTGACTGCCCTGTAAGCTTGCCTCCCGATCTGCTATGCTTCTAGGGACAGGCTCTCTCTAATCTAAAATAATCTCGGAATTATCTCTTAAGCTCTTAGGTATAGAAAGGTGTATTTGCAAATTATACTTAGACCAGACCATCTAATTGCTCCCTATTCACCAGCCCCAAAGGGACGAAATATTATAGCCACGGGTGATAGACCGTGGTAACCGAACAGAAACGCCCCAATTTTGGCGGTATTGTTGGTTTTTTTCTGCAACAATGCTGACAAAATCATGATGGCTAACGTTAATTTCCTGCGTCTTCGAAACCGGGTTAAAAAACCCACAACCTTCTACCAGCTTCCGCCTGCTCCGCCACCACCAAAGCCGCCGCCTCCGAAGCCTCCGAAAGATCCTCCTCCACCGCCGCCAAAGCTTCCTCCGCCAGAGGAGAAATCTCCGAATTTGCCTCGGCTACCGCCGAGCATATTGGCAAGCAGTAAGGTGGTGAGGATACCTACTCCACCACGTTTCCCACCCATGTGGTTGTTATTGTCTTTTCGATTTCTGAAAAAGGTGAGAATCACAAACCCGACGATAAAAATTAGAAACAGCGGCAGTGCTCCTCCGGGTTTGTCAGTGGAGCTTAGGTTTTCTGCTTTGTACTCGCCTGAAGCAAGCTTAAAAATCATGTCGGTGGCTTGCTCCAAACCTGTATAGTAGTTTTCCGTTCGGAAGTTTGGCACGATAAGCTGATCGACAATTCGCTTCGCCAATGCATCTGGAATCGCTCCTTCCATACCATATCCCGTGGCGATAAAAACCTTGCGGTCTTTTATTGCTGCGAGGATAAGTACGCCATTGTCTTTGTCCTTTCTCCCTATTCCCCATTTGTCACCCAATTGAAAAGCATAATCACTGATATCATAGGGCCCAATGGAACTGATCAAAACGATGCTGACCTGGGAAGAGGTGCTATCATTATAAGCCAAAAGCTTGCTTTCCAGCTGTCTGACTTCATTGTCTGAAAGGGTCTTCGAAAAATCATTTACGAGGCGAGGAGGGTTGGGTTTTTCGGGAAAATCCCCTTGAGCCCAGCTCGTGAATGAAAGTGCCAATAAAAGAAAAGAAAAGATAAGGTGTTTTTTGATCATGATGTCTTATTCAAAGGATATTTCGTCAGGGAGTTCGTTGATGTCTCCTTTTTTGTCGTAAGGAAAATGCTGTTGAAGTTGCAGACCGGACATTTCTATGCCTTTTCTAAGTCCTTCAGTGAACGCCTTTGTCTTGAAATGAACAAGCATTTCCTCTTTGATATTTTCCCAGAAGTTTTCAGAAACTGCCTTATTGATGCCTGCATCTCCAAGAATGGCAAACTTATGGTCTGCCACTGCCAGGTAGAAAAGCACCGCATTGCGTTGGGCTGTTTTGTGCATCTTGAGTTTCTCAAATACTTCAGCAGCCCGGTCAAGCACATCTCCTTTACAGTGGTTTTCAATGTGAACCTGAATTTCTCCTGAAGTTTCTATTTCTGCATTCCTGATGGCATCGGTGATAATGGCACGGTCTGCATTACTAAATAATTTTTCGGCCATAGTACTTGTATTTAAAATTCTACTGTTGGTGCATTTTCAGAACCTGCTGTGGCTTCGAAATAGCCTTTACGCTCAAATCCATACCACCCGGCAAATATATTGTTTGGGAAAATTCTGAGGTTGGAATTGTAGCCCTGCACGGATTGGTTGAAGTTTCTTCTCGCTACCGCAATTCTGTTTTCCGTGCCTTCGAGTTGCGCTTGCAGTTCAAGAAAGTTTTGATTGGCTTTCAGATCAGGATATCTTTCTACGGCCACAAGGAGCCTGCTGAGTGATCCGCTCAATTGATCCTGCGCATTCTGGAATTTTGCGATATTTTCAGGCGTAAGGTCATCTGCCTGCAAGGTGATGGAAGTCGCTTTCGAGCGCGCTTCGATGACTCCCGTTAGCGTTTCTTGTTCAAAGTCAGCATAACCCTTTACCGTATTGACCAAATTGGGAATCAGGTCAGCTCTTCGTTGGTATTGGGTTTCTACTTCAGCCCACTGACCGTTGATGGTTTCTTCGGTTTGCACGAACGTGTTGTACACGCCTACGGCTTTGGAGTAAGCGAAGAGCCCGATCACTGCGATGATAATTATAGGAATTAATACTTTTTTCATGGTAAGGATATTTATGAAACAATGATGGTATTTGACGTAAATTATGGCCTGAGGTTTACAAAAATGGGTTTTTTTTCAGAAAATCTATACTTAAGATTTAGATGTTGCAATTTCAGACAACCTGTTGAATAGAGCAGGTAATTGAAATTTTACCCCAAGCCTCTCAAGAACACTTCGAATGGCTCAGTGCACCGCCATACCTCGAAGTTACAGGGCAGGCTGTGATCGTCTCCCATCAGTAGGCTCTTCTTATAAAAAGCAAAGTTACTATATTAAATTTTAGAAAATAGTCATGGCAAAAAAAACGGCGAATATCCTATTCCGGCGGCGAAGAGCCGAAGCCAATCCGGTAGCTGCGCGGAAATCCATATGGGTGGCTGAGCTTGTCGAAGCCAGCGGATCCGAAGCCAGCAGGCCATTACAAATGGCCATCTTAAGATTTCTTTTCTAAAGTTCAATGTAAATTGATAAAAAGGTGTAATTGCAAATTACACCTGGAGGAGGGCCATTTTAAGATGGTTATACTAAGGTTCAATGCGGATTGATAGAAGGTGTAATTGCAAATTAGACCTAGAAGGGGAAGTTTAGGGGTGAAATTCTCCTTTAACTACTCGATTGTGGTTTTGTGGTTTATTTTCCTATTTGTCCTTTATATAAATCAGAAATCGGAAAAATCAAGTCATAATCATTCCAATTTAAATTCCCATCAGTCAATGAAAAATTTGAGAACTTAATTTCATCAAAATATTTCTTAATAGAGGGATGGATTGATTTTGATAAGAATTGTTTGAAGTCAACCAGTCTTTCGTTTCCATCGTTAAACTTTATCCGAATTGCATAATCCGACAAATATTGCGCAGAATCAATTTTCAATTGGTTAAGTCCAGATTCTGAATCCTTATAGTCAACAATTATTCTCATTTTAGTCTTTTTGTAATTTTCTCAAACTCAACATCTTTATGATAAACAAAATAGCTAATCCATTTTTCAACTATTTTGTCAGCGAAATTCTCAAGAAAAATCTCGAAATCTTTGAGGTCTTTCCCTTTTAATGGTTTTGCTCCTTTAATATTTGTAATTTTTATCTCTAAAATCTCACCGTTTACTATATAGAACTCCGCTTTGCTTTCAAACTCTCCTTTTTTAGCATGAACGTGAATCGGTTCGTGCTCATTCGAGTAGAAGAAAATCAGAATTCCTAAATATTCAAATATCTTTGGCATTATCCAATCTTTTTAAGATTAACTATTACAAATTTACAAAATCTCAGTCCGAACTGAAAATCAATTTTTGCAGTCGCTTTCTCGCCATGAACCACAACCACTACAATATATGCCGTTTTTCATGGCGTATATTGTTTGTTGAACGAATCCTGCTAAGGCAGGAAGCCCACAGTTATTGCCGTTTCTTCCTACATTAAACTTATAATAAAATTAAACATTTTAAGCTATGAAAAAAAGCAATCTATCATTGAAAAAGCCTTTGAAAATATACCAGGATTGGATTTATAGCTCAAAAAGCTCCGCAGATCGATAACCATTTCAGGTAAAAGAAAGTACCCTCACCAACTATGCTTAAATAGCAGAGAAAGCTCAAAATTCACTCCTAAACCATAAAACATCTGGACTTATCTCCTGAAAAAATAAAACTAAGCAAACGAGCAACCAATAATCACTTGATTTTTCAACCTCCAAGCACTAAAAAATCAAAAGGGGAAAAACCATTCCCCATAAAAACCCTAATTCTCAACACCCGTTCAATTTTTGCTTGAAATGGACTCTGAGCCTGCCGAAGGGTACGCAGATATAGGGTTTATTTGAATTTTTCCGCCAACTGCTTTCAAAACTTTCATTATTGTCGAAAATTGAGGTTTTGCTCCGACTGACAAAGCTTTGTACAAACTCGATCTACTCATTCCCGTTTGTTCCGCAATTTTGCTCATTCCAATCGCTTTTGCAATATGTCCGAGGGCTACAATAACATCATCAAAATCACCTTCTTCCAATACAGAATTTAGATACTCGGCAATCATTTCGTTGCTGTCCAAATAATCTGCTATATCAAATTTTGAAGTTTCCATTTTTACTTTTTTAAGTTGTTCCAAATGTCTTTGGCCTTTTCGATGTCTTTTTGTTGGGTTGATTTGTCTCCGCCAATCAGCAGAATTATTATCTTTCCATCCTACTCTTAGTAGTTTACATGTTTTATACATAAAAATCATCGCTTAAATCAGATTTTTATGGACATAGGATCAGATATAACTTATTTCCTCTGTTCATTTTTTCCCCTTATCCACTTCGCTACTCAGGACAGTCCCTGAGTGATAAGTAATTCAGGGCAGGCCCTGAGTTGCTTCGCTTCAGGGCAGGCTTGATGAAAAAACGAACCAAAAAAATCAAGGCTGTCAAATCTTATTTCAAATGATGGGATATAGTTCAGAGAATTGAGTGCTTAAACGTTGCCATCATTTGATTTTTGAATCAGGATTCCAGACTAAAAATGAGTGGATCTCCTTTGGGAGCTAACTCATTTTCTTCACGCCTTTCATCCTGCTCCAAAAACCATAACCTTTGAAGGCCAATAAAACCTAATACTCAATGTCATCAAGAATAAAATGATCATCGATAGGGGCATTTTTTTCATTGAGGCATAGTCTACATAAATCCGAAAGTTTCTAAAGACTTCCAGCCTTTCGCGTTTTGACGGTTGTAGAGAAGAAGAGTCGAAACCTCTCGGTAGCTGAACGAAAACCCATATGGGTGGCTGAGCCTGTCGAAGCCATTCCAAATGGCCATTATACCACGATCATTTCTAAAGTTTATTTACGTTTGATATAAAGGTGTAATTGCAAATTACACCTAGAAGGGGTTCATTAATTCCATTACCCACAGGTTTACAGTCTCCAAAATGGTGATCATTTTCAAGTTTTTGGATTCTGAATAGGATTTTCGCTTTAGCCCTTAAATCCTTTAATCTCCTCAACCACTTGTCAAATTCTGTCGATTTTTCAATAAAATACATTTAGTTGTTGTATTCACTTGGATACAAGTTTACTTAAATTTTTTAGAATATAAAAATCCCTCTTTAGTTTCTGGCTTATGTCAAAAGGAACTATAATGGTTTGGTTATGTGCCAATTATGAGTGAATAAAATAATATACGCGGTGTATGGTTGAAAATTCGTACGGGTTGCTGAGCGGAGTCGAAGCAAGCGGAGCCGAAGACTTAGCAATCTACTATAAATGTACACGATAAGATTTCTTTTCTAAAGTCCATTGACGATTGATAAAAAGGTGCAATTACAAATTACATGTAGAGGGGTGATATAAGTTTTTTGATTCTAGAATATGGTGTGGATAGAAAGTTTTAATAGATCTGTATATTATTTAAAAATGTAGTTTTTAATTGAAGTATTTAACTTATATATTCTTTGTGCGCTAAATATTATTATGATTGGGATCAATGGAAGAAAAAATCTTCCGTCCCAATCAACGGTTGTGATTCCAACTATTAAGGTATGAAGCACTAAGTAAATTGTAGAGAAAAATTTGATAAAATTCTTTGTAATAAATATTTGCCAGACAGCTAAAATTGTAATTGGTAAAAGTATAATTATATTATACAAATTGTGTTTTAGAGACCAATATGGTCGCACATGCATTAAAAAAAAGTATATTTTTTTTAAAAATAAAATCAACCAAAACTCGAAGTTGAAAAGTATGAAATGAATTAACCTTATGAGAGGAGGGAATTGATCGGACAATAGGTTTAATTCTGGAACAGTATGAATTAAGCTATTGAATTCCGCTTTTTGAGGTAAGCTTAAAACCTTATACACAATTTCTCCATTCCGATAATTTTCAATTATTTGAAAAGTTTCGAGCATCGTGTTTAGTAGAAAACCGACTATGAAAACCCCGAAGATAAATAAAATTATTTTGACCTTTAGGGGTAATTTTGATTCTAGGCAGAAATATAAATAAGCCGTGCTGGCTATGGATAGTATAATTACTAATCCTGTAGGTTTAGAAAGAGTAGTTAAAATTGTGAAAAATACACTAAACGTTATATTTGTGGCTGTGTGCTTTTTTTGAATAATTGTCTTAGCCAAAAAATAAAAAGTAAGTATGATATTGTTATAATAAAAAGATTCACATAAAATATATGAGTTCCAGATGCTGACTTCAATAAATACTAAAAAGAGAATGCCGCCAATTAAAGGTGCCGAAGTATTACCATGAAAAATTTTAATCGTTTTGTATAAAAATATTAAACCAAACACTGAATATAAGTATTGAAATAAGATTATATTCAGTTCGTTGAATGAACCGGTAAGGGCTCGTATTATAAATATAAAAATCACATATCCAATGTACCAAAAATTGTGTTCTTCAATATAAAATCCATTCTCTAAATTACTGGCATAATCCAAATACCTTGGGGAATCTGTTACATTTTTTATTCCTAATTGAGTAAAAATGAAAGTTGAGATTATTAGGAATAGCACTAAAAGTATGAATAAATCACTAGTTTCCTTTTTTTTTATTCCCATTACTTAAATTTTCTTAACGACCAACTTCTAGCTGTACTTTTTTTATGTATATAGTTGTATATTTTAGCAATAGCCTTAGCGTACAGTTAAATTAACCTATTTTTGCCTATGCCAATGATTGGCATACGGTATCCAAGATACCAAAAAAATCATGAGGGTAAAAGCCTGTACCGAAGCATTTCGGTAGCTGCGCGTGGCCGAAGCCTCTCGATGTCTGAAAGGTATCGGATAAATTCTGGTAGCTGAGTGAAAATCCGCATAGGTGGCTGAGCCTGTCGAAGCCAGCATTGCCCTAACTATCCCAGTGGCTGAGTGGAGACGAAGACATCTAAGTCGAGACAGCGAAGTCGAAAATTTGCGGTGTCTGAGCGGTGGCAACCGTTCAATGTTTGCTTGAAATGGACCCTGAGCCTGCCATAGGGCTCAATACTGCATCCAGCCGTCAGAATGCTCAGTTATTGTGTGTAGGCTATTTTCGAGGTAAAAAGAAACCTTTGATACAGTTGATATTTCTAATACAAATTTGAATAAGACTTTTTTTCTGAACTCCTGCACCAGGAAATGCAGGTCCTCCTTCTGTAAAAATGCCTCTAACTGAGTCAAACTCTTTAATAGAAGTGTTTTTGTCTTTTTTTATTTCTTCTTTTATTTTTTGATGGTACCTAATCGAAAATTCGTATGGGTGGCTGAGCCTGTCGAAGCCGGCGGAGCCGAAGACCTAGCAGACCATTACAAATGGCCACTATAAGATTTTCTTCTCTAAATTCAATTGAAATTTGATAAAAAGGTGTAATTGCAAATTACACCTAGAGGGAGATCAGGTCGCAAAACGAATACCCATATGGGTTGCTGAGCGGAGTCGAAGTCAAAACCCGTACGAGTGTCTTCGACAGGCTCAGACACCGAAGACGAAGACATCGAAATCGAAAATTTGCGGTGTCTGAGCGGAGCCGAAGACTTAGCAATTTTCTATAAATGGCCATTATACCATGATCATTTCTAAAGTTTATTTACGTTTGATAAAAAGGTGAATTTGCAAATTACACCTAGATGGAGCCTTTCAAAGTATTTTGTGAGAGGTTTAGGGGTGAAATCCCCCTTTACCTACTCGACTAGCAACTGAGTTTATTTAAGAGCATCTAATCCATTTTCTTTTAAGTAGTAAAGCGTTACAAAGGGCATTGCCAATTGCCTTGTTTTAAGATATGGTGTCAGCATATCTTCCTGAGTCACGAAAAATGACTTTACGGCATATTCGGAAAGATCCAGACTGTATTTTGTGCAGAGTTGATTCAAATTTGCTTTCAACCATGTGTCACGCTCTACATGTTTGTCTATCCAACCTTTTTTAGAATCACTACCGAATAATTTATCGACCTCACCAATCATTTCTTTGATGTTTCGACTTGGAGCCATGCTTTTACATTCCAGACTGTATATGGTCTTTGTAGAAGTGTCTATTAAAAGCACGTCCACATCCCCAATATTCGTATCATGTTTGAGGTCTGATTTTGGATTAATTGGAACCTCAGAATCAATTATTAATTCATCTGCATCAAATTCATTAAGAACTGATTCCACCAACCTTTTACCATTATGTTGAGCCAGTTTGCCCAAGACCTTTTGAACAGGACCTTCCTCACTAACTCTGAGTCTGTTGGTAGTACATTGGTCATACAAATACTGTCTGCTCGATAGCAGTTGTCTAAAGCCCCAATAAACCGTTGGGTTGTTCGGGTCTTCGGGATTGTCAACTAAGACTAAAGGTTTTCGGAGCAGGGATAGCCTTCTATTAAACCGCCAAGGAGAAATGTCAATATTATCAAACCCAGTAGGGACACGATGAACTCTTCCTCTATTGAATAGACTCAGATATTCTATAGCGGTGTTGAACTCCTCCTTAGAATAGGTGTGATCATGCTTATTTATTTCAATGAATAAATCACTTTTCAGCATGGTAGCACATGCAGTGGGTTGCCCGTAGGCTATAATTCCCAAGTCATTGACCACTTCACATAATCTCGTAAAAGAGATACCAAACTCTTCTACAAAAGCATTGTCAAGGCTTTCCGGTACGTCTGATCCTTCGATAGGGCTTAGTTGAGGAAATACCTGCTCAAATGTGTCCATGGCATCACGCACATTCTCCTTCGATTTGGAGGTATGATAAGGGTCAAAGATTTCTCTGAAGAGCTGCTTGGATGTACCGATTCGGCCAGAAGGCAATATGCCCATATCTATTTCGAAAAGGTCAAATTCAATCTGATCGCCCATAGAACCCCAGTCGATTATAGCGTTCATAATCGCTATAAGCTCATCTATAGCCGTTGTGCTTACAATCTTATTTCCATTGGCGGGTTCTGCCGCGAGATGTTCAATTAAACATCTTACCGCAATAGTAGTTTGGTTGAGTTTGGCGAGATTGTCTTGTAAATCTCTTGTTTGTTGTTCCTGAGTAACAAAACATGCGATTCGGGTTGGTGTTTTGACTCTTAGTTCCTCTCTTTTATGAATTAAGCTCTCGTTGATGCTAATTAATCTTTTGAGGAGTGGCTCGATAGTGTATTGACTAATTGTTGCCTGTAACTTAGGTAGCAATATTCGCATTACCACATCCCGTGTAAGTTTGGTCTTTACTGCTTTATCAGTGATGTCTCCTACCGGTGGGCATAAGTTGCCCAAGCCTGGAATAAGACTGTTTAAGATATTATTTACATTGTAGCCTTGTAAATATCTATGACCTTCCAAGTTTGAAGGGTCGAGCAATAGATTATCAGCAGAATCCAGAATAAAGATTTTCTTCTTTACTCCAAGTGGTGCCGCTTGATCTACAATTTGATTAATTCTTTCTGTCTCTATTGAAGGTTTCTGCTGAGCCACCAATAGAAGATTGATTCCTTTAAGAAGCTGACGAGTCAATTCTCTTTCTCCTTCGTTATCTGCTCCGTACAGATAGGGAATTATAGATGGCGGTATTGATATTGAAATTGTATTGCCTTCAAGAGTTACATTGAAATGATTGGCTAATTCAGGGTTTCTTTCAAAGTTTCTTTCTATTGGGTTGAAGCCTTCTTCTGGATCAAGTTCAAACTTAAATGCAATCGGTGCCGGATCAAGAAGGGATAAGTCATCATTTATCCATTCCTGACATTGCCATAACCAGTAAGCAATAGCGTCAGTCATTTCAAAATATAAACCCCTTGCAGCGGGAGGGATGTCAAATGAGTTTTTATTTGGAGATACCCAAACAGGCAAAGGAAAGCCTTCAACCGCCATATTGAGATTGCCTGCTGACAATTCATCAATGGAACAATAGATTGGAGCATACTTATCCTTTCGGGTTACCTTAATATTAGCAAGTCTTCCTTCGATTGATCGTGTTATTGAGTGCTCATCAGTTAGAAGCTTTGCATCCTGATATAAGCTACCTGCATATCCTGGCTCTACGTGAATGATTACACCAGCAGCATCATCCGAAACATAAAACGAATCATCATTTTCCTTATAAACTTTGAAAACATCCAGAAAAGAGGCTCCAAACATATTACTGTCTGGAATTTGAGTATCTCTGCCATTAGCAAAATTCCAGAGGTCAATGGCGTCATGTTCTTTCAATTTGACCAATGTATCAAAATCATAAATAGGCATTCCGATACTCAAGGAATTTTCTGTACGGCCATACATAAAGAATAGGTCTTGTCCCATGGATGAAATCAGGGAGATGTCCATAAACTGGTGCTCTGCAAAATGAGGTAATGCCAGTGTACCGTTAATGATTTGTTGCTTTCTCTCCTGATGTGCTTCTACTCCAGATGTTCTATATTGAACGAACGCAAGTTTGTCATCATCAAAGCGATAGATAGCTTCTCTTATCGTGGGATCAGTATTTTCAGCAATTGCTGGAATTTCAATCCGTGAAAAGCCGAGCTGCTTTAAGTGAAGCTGTGTATAATTCCATAATACGCTATGATATGCGTTACTAACAGCAGGCAGACAGTCTGATGAACTTGCTTGCGAGTGAATGAAACCCACTAAGGCATAGCTGAGTGTTGCCGGGGAGGTGATGATGTATTCGCCATTGTGGTGAATAATTGGCTTGGTGAGCAAAGGACTTTCTTCAATATGCTCATTGGCTAAATCAGGATCATTAATGACGAGAACAAACATGTTCACTAATTCCCTTGCAATTTGTTCCGATTGAAGCAATTGCTCCATTTCCTCCTCGGAAAAAGTAACAGCCGCTTTTAATTCCTCAAGTATTGTTGAATTGGGAATAGATATGAGGTTGTTCTCAACTTCCTCAAAGTGGTATCGGTTATACCTTAAACGAGACGCAACTTTGGCTGAGAGGTTCAGCATTAGCAGTGAAGCATGCATACAATTGTTTTTGAACCAGTCAGGAATACCTGAATCAGGCCAATTGTAAATTGCAGTCAAAAGCATGGAAAGCACATAGCTTCCACCTTCTGTAATGCCCGGAAAAATAATGTAGTCTCCACCATAAAAAGTGACTAAATCGGTGAACAGGTTAGTGACAGGATCTTCCAAGTAATGAGATGGATAATTCTTGTTTAGGAAGGTGGTTAAAGCTGCATGGGAAACAGCCGGTTTGTCATCATTAAAGCTTCTAAGGCATCTTCTTGAAAGGTCTTCGAATCTTACGTTTTTACCGTGATTTTGAGGAAGTAAAGTGAGACATGTAAAAGCCTTCAGGAGGTCTACGGAATTGTATTGATCGAAGAAGGAAGGAGGTTGTGGTTGAGCCTGTGAAGTACTAAACGTAAGATCAGAATCAAGGCAACACTTTTTGTATTTCTTACCGCTACCACATGGGCATTTGTCGTTTCTTCCTATTTTCTTACTCATGAAAGTTTCGTGGATTCTACCTTGTTGCTAACGGTCGAGGCTAAGATACGTTTTCAATGTATTCTTAGCCATTTTGTGTGCCCAGCATGAGCATCTGGTATCGAAGATACCAAATTATTCCGGAGGGTGAAAGTCCCTTATGTGCGGGAGTTCCTGATAAAAATCAGGACAGGCTGTGTCCCGAAGCATTAGCAAGTCGCAATGCCTGCCCTGTTTTTCACAGGGGTGGTTTGTCGTGAGACATGCACTGAAGGAAGGGAGACTGCAAACTCCGGTTCCAACGAACAGGAACTGGATACTGAGGCCTGACAGGTTGGATGAGAGGACTGAGTGTAAAGAAAATATCCAGTGAATATTTTTAGCTAAGGGCCAGCAAGAGGGTAGGCATCATACTGACGTCCGAAGGGTGGGAAACCATCAAGTACCCGTCTGGTAGATCCAGTGGATATTGGAAAAAGGAATATGCCCTTACTTGGGGAAATTTTGGAATAGACTCGGTTTCTATGAGCCAAGAAGTCAGCCGACCTGTACCGTCCGAACAGTACGTTATAGTAGCTCGAGAAACGAGCAGGGTTTGCAAAAACCACACCCCTGATGGTCTCACGGAACAGCGAAGGACTGAACATTGGATTACGTCCAAACCTGCCTGCCGGCAGGTTCGATGGGGAGCACCGTATCGGCACAACCCCATCTTAAACGGACAAGGTTAACACTCCACTCACGGCCGTCTACACGATTAGCTTCCGTTTTTATTTATAATTTTTTCGATGGTTTCTTCCAATATCTGACTACCTTCTTTCGTTTCTCGTAAACGGGCCCTTACATTTTTGATAAATGTTTCTTGCGCTTCTTTTCGACCTAGGTCTTTACCTTTCTCGATAGAATGCTTCATGTCAATTTTATACAATACTAGAAATAAGTCAAAAGTTAATATGAAGTAGGCGAATTTAAAAACGCCTTCAATGTCATCAGAGTCCCATTTAATATCTGGAAACCAATTTTTCAAATCATTCTTTCGAGATTTTGAACTTGGTATTAATTTGAAATAGTTCGAAAATGAATCTATTTCAGCAATATGAGCGAACTTGTTTCTTATCGCCATAAATGACTGAAACTTGGTTTTGTCCTGTTTTGTAACCCCTTTTAAATCTTGGATCAGTTTAATTTTATTGTCAAATCCCAAGCTTGCACTTCCGTAACCCAGTGATTCTGATTTTTTCCAATCAATTTCAAGTATACTTCCAAGTGTATCCGATGCTTTCTCTTCCATAAAAACAGCACATTCAATAATACAATACCTTGATTCTTTCTTGAGTGATTCTAAAAGTTTATCAATTTTTGATTTATCATTCATTGAAGCTTTTCTGTTCTTTTCAAATGGTGGTTAGCATTCGGCTAAAGCACACTATGCACTTTATTCACATTATAACTACCCCCTAAACTAACTAAGTTTTTATGATTTAAAAAGTGCTTACAGTGTTTATGAAGAAATATGTGCCTTGGTTTTTGTGATCGAACCATTTTAGCACAATATTATTTTTTCTATTTCCTTTGACTACCAATAATCAGTAGGAAAAATGAAAATGTAATAAGAAACTCCTTGAGGATTTCCTGAAAATATTGGCTATTTGGTTATTTCGACATTCAAAAATTAAATAAAGGACTCGTAAAAGACGGCTATTCCTTAAAACCAGATTATGCAATAGAGTTTGTGATAGCCTGTCCTGACTTTTTTCAGGAAGTCTTGCAATCGCAAGAAAATTAATCTCTTTGGAGATTTAGGCTAGAACCACTATAGTGAAATCGAAAACAGTAACGATTGACTGAATTTGTCCGCCGCGGCGGATCAGCAACTAATAGATTGTCTATTGCATTTTTCGGGTTAAACCTTATAATACTCCACCGACTTCCCGTCAAATCCTGAAACGCGACCAATCAATTCTTGGCGTTTTTTCTCGTCAAAGGCCTTGAATTTTTTGGCGAAATTAATTTTTTCAGTGAGCATATCTGCATGGTCTGCTCCGGTCACCAATACGCTAATAGGAAGGGACCAGGAGAAGTAAATGGCTTCTTCTACACTCAGTACATTGGGTACAATCCGTGGTTTATCTCCACCATTAAAATGAGTCGTTCCACCAAAAAAACCGCCATTGGCCAAGGTCTTCATGGCACATGGAGCCATGCCTTTTTCAAGAAGGCGAGGCATTACATTGGTAATAAAACTCTTGTAATTCGGGTCGAAGGCATTGATGGGCATTTGACAAGCTTCTAACTCATCTGTGCTCTCCAGCATACGAAGGTGGGCATTGTAATCTGTGTGACCTGAAAATCCAATGTGTTTTACTTTTCCACTTTCCTTTGCTTTCAGCACATAATCCAACACCCCATTTTTCAATCTATTGTCTACGTCCCCGGGACTGGTAACGGCATGAATCAACCAAAGGTCTATGTAGTCTGTTTTCATCCGACTAAGGGTGCCCTCCAGGTGCTCTTGGGCCGTTTTGGCATCTCTTGCAGTGGACTTGCTTTGAATAAAGGCGATGTCTCGGTATTTGGGTGTAAGAAATTGTCCATACCTTCTTTCGCCTGTTCCACCTCCATAGGACTCGGCATTGTCGAAAAATCTAATGCCACCTTCCAGGGCGCGTTCAATGGTTTTTTGTGCTTCACTTTCCTTCATTCGGGCAATGTGCGCTCCTCCAAGTCCTAGCATGGTAACTGACAATCCGGATTTTCCAAACTTCCGTTTGGGGAGCAAATCTCCCAATCGATCGCTCATATAGGGACTTTGCACCGCTTTTCCGGCGGCATTAATATTCGTCAAGGGCAACATCATACCAGCTGTCAATCCGGCCAATGATTTTAAAAAAGACCTTCTTTGGTTATTTTGATTGTTATTTTCCATGGTTGATTCGGTTAGAATTTAAGTTGGATTCCACTAATAATATTTATTCCCGGCATCGGAAAGCCATTTTCGAGTTGATAGGCCATGTCAAAGAGGTTTTTACCTGTGACATAGGCATTTATTTTAGGGGTAATGGAATACATTCCCCTGAGATCCAATAAGGCGTAATTTTCAGTTGCAGCAGCTTCCAATAGGCTGTTGCGAAGGCCTCCAATGAGCCGCATGGATGGGATAATGGTGAATTTATTCACCGAGAAATCCGCCTGAAAGTTCAAGTTATGGGTGGGCGCAAATAAAACATTTTCACTGGCATTTACATAAGCGTAATTGAGTACTACATGCCATGATTCCGAAGACCGAAAGCGGATTTGGCTTTCAATTCCATTGTTTGAAAAACTACCAGTATTTCTTCCAATAGGAGGCGTATCCATGGGATTGACCTGGATCAAATTGGAGCCTTTGGCCACGAAAGCCATGACCTCAACTTCTAATTTTCTATCCAAAAAAATGGCTTGAAAACCTGCTTCATGATTCCATAATTCCTCCGGTTTCAACATTTCATTTGAGGTAGGAAATAGGAAAAGATCCACAACAGATGGACTGCGAAAGGCCTTTGAAGAGGATGCTTTAAGGGTAACATTGGTAGCTGCCTGAATGGCCACTCCAAAACCGGGAAGTACCTTTCCCCCAAACTGGGAATTCTGTACTTGACGGACTCCCGCATTCAAACTTATCTTCTCGCCAATATCCTGCTGCACTTGCAGGTACAGGTCTGTTTCATCGATCAAATGCTGATCTCCCAGTCCAACCCGGGCTGGGGGAGGTAGGTTTTCGTTGTATGCCTTTCCTCCAAATCGCTTGTAGTCTATGCCCACGGTAATTACTTGTTTGGGGAGTAGGCTGATGTTTTGGAAGAAGGTGATGCCTTGGTTTTGGTCTTTGGAGGAAAAGCCCGTTTGGAATTCATGGGTTCCAAAATTATGAAAAAACAATACTGCCCCAGAAATATTCCCCCAATCATTGTGCAAGGAAACAGCAGCCCTTCCTCGAAAGTATTCTCGTCGGTCTTCTTCCAGCGGTGAATTGGTAGGTCCCGGTTGGTAATAAGTGGCATCGGAAAGTTGTACGTCTCCAGAAAGAGACAGGGAAGGGGAGAAGGCATACCCCATTTTCAAGTACCCAGAGGTATTGTCGAAACTATCATTGGCATCGGCTCGAAAGCCATTCGTTCGATTTTTGTTTAGGGATACCATGGAATGAAATTTCCCCTGCTTGAAAGCGGTGTTGACAGTCCCTAGGAAGGTCCCGAAGGACCCATACCCCATATTTGCCGACCCTTGCCAGCCTTCTTCGGTTGCTTTCCTGGTGATTAGGTTGATGGCGCCTCCCATGGCGTTCGAGCCATAGAGTACCGATGCAGCACCGCGTTGAACTTCAACCCGCTCTATATCGGAGGCATTGTAGGCATCTGCAATAGGGTGTGCAAAAATCCCCATATATTGAGGTTGACCATCAATCAATACCAGCACCCTGTTGTTGGGCGTTCCACTTATGCCGCGAATACTTATATTTCCTCCTGATCCGGGTCCGACGCCAAATCCTGTCAAACTTCTGTCATTCAAAAAAAAGCCTGGTACTTGATATGCGATCAGTGGCAAGATGTTAAGTTCTCCTGATCGAGCGATTGTTTCCCTCGAAATGGTGGATATTGAAGCGGCTACTTTTCTTTTTTGCCGCTCCACTCTTGTGCCAGTCACTACTACCTCATCCAGCTCTAAAATCAGGCTGTCCCTTTCCTGTGCCATCAAAGATCCGCAACAGCAGATTAAAAGTATCGCTATTATCCCGCTAATTTTCATAAATCAGTGGTTTAGAGGCAGTATGCCATGGCCAGTGAACACAAGTCTTAATGTCTGCAAAAAGGACGAAATCTGCTTTTCCCTTTAAGACAAAAGTTATTACAGCGTAATCCTTCAATGATTTTTTTAATAGTTCCAGTGTTTTTCCAGTGACAGATACATCGTCTACCAATAGAATCCGAGACCCTTTTGGAAAGGAAGAAGAGAAAGCATCTAAAAATTCCGGTGATTCCCTGTTTGGCTGATTGCTGTCATCTCTATAGTTCACCGAGGCAATGAAAAGGGGAACGACGAGTTGATGGGCTATCAGACTGGCAGGGACTGTTCCACCTCTGCCAATACCCACGACAATATCGGTCGGAGGAAAAGGGAATTCGGCCAGTGCTTTACTTATCTTGACAAAAGAAATGGGTACTTTTGCATCCATGGTTGTTTGATTAAAAAGGCTAGGTCTAGCTAATAACTACGAGAATATTCCTTACTTTTAATTGACTCCCTTCTGTGTTGGTAGGTACTTTAAGGTTACCATATTGATCACAAATAAAATCAATATACCTGCCGTTGCATTGATTAAGGAAGAGCTGAGAAACAGGAACGGAGTTGTTTCTATAAGTGGTATTAAAAGCAATAAAGTGGATGAAATTATTTTTGTTCCGATATAGGCGGTGGGAGCAGCAATCCATTTTAATTTCCCTTGAAGCAGTACATTGGCCAAGAGGGTGAAAAAGACTAGTTCGACAGTAAGGATTCCCATAAAGCCCCATTGTGGGTTGCCAGTTAAGAGAAAATTCAATGTGGGTGCCAAAGCAGCAACGATAAGGGCTACAGGAAGTCTATAACCAACCAAGGCAATAAATGGAATATAAAACATGGGCAACAAATACGCTCCAATCGGAATACCATTATAAGGAGGAGCGAGATGTACAATTATTGGGAAAATAATGGCTATAGGCAACACCCAGCCAGCTGTTTTCAAAGTAGACGGGTGGTCATTTTTTAGGGTTATTTGCATGGTTTCTCAGGGATTTAATTCGGATAATGCGATAGCCTTTGTTGATAATGAAGTTTTCGAAAGACTATAGCCTTTTTATGAGTTTATAATAGATGCTTTAATTTAATGAATTCTTTTTAATCCTCCAATACTGAGTTATTAATTACGGGAAATTTACAAATATCGGTATTAAATTAATGGTTAAATTTTTTTGATAACCCTTAGCAAAGGAATATTGGGTAAGAAATGCATTAAATACTCAATCCGTTTCAGGCAGGTATGGGAGGTTGAGCAGAGCCGAAGCCATTATTGGAAACAAAATATTAATCGATCAGAGAAAAATTTCAAAGGTAGGAGACAGCATGACAAGACTTGAACCCAATTAGGTGGCACAAATCGAATTGTTTTTTCCAGAAAAACACCTTTAGCAATTTTTTCTTAGACAATGTTAGTAGCAGACCATTACAAATGGCCGTTTTAAAATTGCTTTTCTAAAGTTCATTGCGAATTGATAGAAAGGTGTAATTGCAAATTACACCTAGATGGAGAATAAAAACTACCTTTACAATTCCTCAATTTTGGCTAAAGCCAGTTTTCGTATTTATCTTTAAAATGGGCTAAAGCCCATTTCTATTGAGTATTTGGTTTATTGACTGAAATTTGGGAATAGGATAAAAAATTCATCTTTATAAATAGCCTCCTGCTTTAGCTGGAGGCAAATGGGGAATTAGCAATATCTCTGGCTTTAGCCAAATGATCAGTTTCAAACCATACCTAGATGGGGTTTTTTCATTGATTTTAATAGGGGGTTGACATGGTAAAAATCGATTGGGTTGAAGTATTTATCAAAACAACTTCGGGCACCACACCAATAACAATTCCCGATAGGCAATTTAGAGTTGCATAATTATAGTTCTATCTATAGCAGCGTTAATGGTGGCTCAATCGAGCATTACGAAGCATTTTAAATTAAATCTAATAATTGAAAATTGGAAAACATTTTCCAGAACCAATTTTAATGCATTGGCTCAAGTTGGAGAAGAGAGATTAGTATTACTTAGAATTCCATAAACCGTTTGGTAATCTGAGGTTTTACAAATTTTTTTAAATGTTCAGGATAGCCTAATTCCCAAGGAGTAGGACCAACGTAGGAGGAGTATTTTCCTGACATGGTAATGTAACCCTCTGTAGATATTTCAACAACTGTAAAAAGAGGTTCTTTATATGGAGCAGTATATTTTATCCACTTAAAATCTTTATCTACCCCTTCATTGTATCTCAGGTATTCATATTCTTCTCCCAGCCACTTGTAGGCCATTGAGTTTATGGTGATGTACCAGATTCCATTGATGTTTTCTGCAAAATCATGATGGGTATGCCCATTAAAGCTCGCAATGATTCTGCTTTCGGGCTTTGATTGGTTATGTATTTCAAATAAAGCCCTTACTTTGTCAGCATTTTTTATACTGTATCTTTCTCCCGGATTTCCCGGGTCACTACCAATTCCCTGATGAGAAAACAAAATGATTGGCTCGGAAGCTTTTTTTAGCTCTTCTTTCAGCCATGAAATTTGTTCGGCTCCAATATAGGACCGGTAGCCTTTTTGATCCGGATACTCCTTGTCATTTCCATCCAAAACAATGAATAGAAATCCATTTCGAGAAAATGAATAGTATGAATTCGTCATTTTCCTGTAGGCGATGGCTTCTTCAAGGGAAGTTCCCCCATCCATCTCATGGTTGCCAATGATATGGTATTTAGGGCCCGGAAAAGAATTCCAGATCTCAAAGTAAGGAGCGTATCGCTCATCAGGAATCCCAAAGTCACCGAGCTCCACGATAAAATCAGGTTTAGCAATTTTCATACTGTCAATAAATGAAGATATGCGGTATTCAGCATCATGCATTGTGGGCAGGTGAACATCGGAACACATCCCAATACGCACTTTTTTTATTTCCTTCTTCGGACTACAATTTATTACCAAGAGGACTACACAAATTGCAATGATAAAGCGTTGCATTTTTTAAGGTTATAGTTAGTTAGCTTAATAACTCCTTGTGGTTAATCACACCCTATCTATACCCATCTGAAAAGCAAACTGACTATCTTAAAAGCCTATAATCTTTGATTTAAATCCAAGGTAGTAGAAGCATCCCATTTAATACCGATTCGAAGACGTGGGAAAAGTAGCGTTATGTAGCTAATTTGGGTCAGGATTTTGTCAGCATTGTTGCGGAAAAAAAAGCAACAATACCGGCAAAATAATTTGGGTTTCATTTTCTTACCGCTTAGTCGCACCAATGCTTAAAATATTTCGGGTTACAGGAGGGTCACTCATTTTTAGCCTGGAATCCTCCTACAAAAATCAAATGACTTATATGGAATTATGCAATAGAAATCTTAATAGAATGGCTATTCCATATTTCAGGTTCAATTCCTCCGGGGCTTGCCCCAATGATTATCTACAACCTATCCTTATAAGTGCGACTTTTCTAAAGCGTATTTACGATTGATAGAAAGGTGTAATTACAAATTCCATAGGATAGGAGGGTGGAGTTGCAAATGCCTAGATGGGGCCTAGTCGAGGTAGGGTCAATTTAAGCTGATTTTCAAATTGTTACTTGATTTATAATACATTAAAAGAATAAAGCGTCCCATCCTTAAGTTGGAACCGCAGTCGTACTATCTTTCCTTTTAAGTCACTTAATTTTTTATTTCCCCAGCTAACCGGTGTATTAAGCCCTGACCCGACAAATGGAGTACAGTCTTCAGCACTCCAACCTTCCAGCGGTTCATCACGAATCGCCGACCGAACCTCGACTCGAATCTCTCCCGCTGCATCAGCATTGATAAATAAGTCTCCATTGACCTCAAAAGGACGGGTTAGAATTCTCCCGAGCATATCTGGTAATGAGCGAGCCCCAAACAACCTATCCAATTTCGTCGTTGCAAAGCCTATGGCTGGGGTACCCGGGACATTGTGCTTTGTCTTGTTACCAGAATAATAGAAGCGCATTTCATCCTCTTTTATTACAGGTTCTGTGATGTATATTTGTCCAGCGTCCCAATCATTTTCCTTGCCCAACTCCAGCGGACTCTTCTGAGCGATTGCTGGCAAACGAAACCACTGATACGCGTCATTACTCCAGACCAATTCTGTTGAAACCCTATCTGTTTTTCCAGGGGCATAAAGCTGTAGCAACCCAAAGAACAAATCTCCTCTTCTAAAAACACTTGTGCCATAAAAATCCGTCACATCACCTTCTTCAGGAGACATTACAGTGCGTTCATGCGTCCAATGCACTAAATCATCGCTCTCCACAACCGCAATACGTCGTCTATTTACATGTTCCAATCCCTCACCTGCATAGGCTTTGGGACGGACAAACACATACCAACGATTCCGAACTTCATCAAATACAAAATTGTTTCGTGTATCGCTGTGATACCAAACTGCGGGGTTCTTGAAGGAACTATTGAAAGTCTTGCCATCTGCAGAATAGGACACGAATACACCTCCTGCCTCATTATGGATAGCAACAAATTTATTCTCTGCTGAGGTTGATGCAGGATTAAATTCTACATCAATATCTTGCGTTTTCTCCCGACCCAATTGGATCAAATTGGTTTTTTTAAGTGACGCTCCTTTTTTATCAAAAACATCCAGTATCGGCTTTTCCCACTTAATTCCATCCATTGATTTTGCATAGGAAATATTATATGAAAAAGGGAGTTTGTTGTAATAGGCAGTAGAATCCCATACGAGATACCACATTTTGTACAATTGATCTTGGGGATCAAACAGCACTGCACCTCCTAAAGGTCCAGTTCCCTCCCAAGGGAAATCCTTCACAACAACTGGATTCCCGGTGTACTTTTCTAGTGGAACAACAAAACGCTCAATCATCCATCGGTCCTCAATTATTCGATCGTCAACTATAAAATACGGGCCTTTTGCAGGGAGTTTGCTTAGCTGTTTATCCGATATTGGGACTTCCCAAGGTTCCAAATCACTATTTTGACCAAAGCCTTCTGTCAAAGCAAAAAAACAGATGGCAAAACACCATAGTTTAAATAAAATTCTATTCATCCTAATTAAATATTTTAGATAAAATGTTAATTCAGTTATAATAAACAACAATAAAACCATTAATCCAGCAAACAAGTATTCTAAATGCTTAATTTTGTTTAACTTTAAATACCAACCTTAAAATGCCTTATTTTTGGCTAAAGCCGATATTTAGCCAATTATTATAGAATGGGCTGAGGCCCATTCCTATTGATTTTTTTTCTATGATTGATTTAGGCTAAATGCTTGAAAAATGTTGAAGGGTAATTTTTATGAATAGCCTCCTGCTTTAGCTGGAGGAATTAGAGATTTTAATACCTCTCTGGCTTTAGCCAAATCATAAACCAGAGAACTTCCCCAAATGGAAAGAAGCCAAAACCTTTTGAACAGTTAATTCAAGAAGAATGTGCACTTGGGAGTTACAAATTTAATTTGATAGCGAGGCATAGTTCCAAACATAAATACAGAACGGCATTTAGATCAAGACAGGTGGGACAAAGCGAACAGCTTTATCTAGAAAAACGATTACAGACATTTCTAAGACAATTTTAGAATCAGGCCATTGCAAATGCCTATTACAAGATGGTTTTTAAAGTACGTTTCCGATCTAAATAAAGGTGTAATTACAAATTACACCTAGACGGGGTTACGGGCGTATAGGTTTACAGGCTTCTTACAGTACCAGCATGTGCCAGCGGTGAACTTCATTTATTCTCTTTTCAACTTAAGCCCTGATCCAAAAGATAACTGCGCAGCCAGACCAATTGTGACAGTTATCGTTTCGATAAGGTTGGACAGATTTCTTCAGCAAATAGCACCTAAGCGAAATAACGCCTCAAGCAGCAGTCAGAACAGCTAAAACCTATCCATCGCAATAGTCCAGAACAAAACGGAAAACAGGACTACTGCGAAAGAAAGACTGGTCAAGTTAAAGCCCTGACCAAGGCTTACAAGAAAACCGATGCTGCTTAGTTCATCAGTACCAAACCATCCCACGAATAATACACCCTGTCAACAATAAAATGCTAGACTAGATGTTTTATTAATGCGGAAACTTTACTCTTGCTTAACCGTTTTAAGAGTAGGCGTAACAAAATATTTGGAATTTGAGCGCATAACAGGTATATTTGTACAAATGAAATTGAAAATCACCATACAGAAAAACAGCAAAGCTGCGGAGACTATCAAGGATTTCGCCAATCAAAAGAATGATTTCAGGGATGCCGTTAAAAGCGGAAGGGTGAACGAATATGCCGAAGATAACAAAGCCAAAATCTCCCAACCCGTACGCCGTCACGCTGAAAAATGGCATTTATCAATTTGAAACAAATAGTCAGCTATCCTACTTCTGCCGTTTCATTGATTTAACCAAAGCAATATACCCTTTGCTATACATGTATGACATACATATACATGAATTTTCGTTTTACCATGAAAATAAAATAGGTCAGACAAAGCACGATGACCGAGTGCCAGCCACGATTAATTCCCTTATGCATTCTTTTTTCAATGATGACCCGATCAAACACAATCTTCTGTATTATGTTTGCGATTATTCCGATGAACGGCAAGAGGGTAGAAAAAAACTTTTTAACAGATGGTACAAAAATTATGCGGACATAATGGTCAAAACGGACATTGAATGCGAAACGCCTGATAATGGCATAATATACGGGTGTTTGATAAGAAAAGATAATTTCCCTTTCGAGCACATCCTTGAAACAGAGGTCATTGGCAAAGCCGAGGGGCTGTTTATTCATAAATATGGCAATTGACAACCTCCTGTTTTTTGTTTTCTTATTTTTAAAGGCACTCCTTCAATATAACTGACCATTGGAAATATGGTATTATATTTAATTATAATAGTATCAACATCACAACGATTAAAGTATTCTGAAAACAT
>Ga0105053_10001291_pt1 | contig 40327 bp, 29 predicted proteins | sample BON01_FD_78093 | JGI IMG/M metagenome (GOLD analysis project Ga0105053, IMG submission 78093) | Freshwater microbial communities from Lake Bonney liftoff mats and glacier meltwater in Antarctica - BON-01 | ecosystem: Environmental > Aquatic > Freshwater > Ice > Glacier meltwater | place: Lake... | reverse complement strand
TTTATTTTTCCTACCGACAATTTAATTTCTCCAAAAAACTCATTAGAAGTAACTAATGGTAAAGTAGCTGGAAGTATTCCATTAACAGGAGATAAAATACGTTTTCTATTTTTAGAAAAGAGTCGGAAAGAACTTCCAAAATAGGTTTCATTATCAGTGATAAAAGGGAAGTGTTGTTGGATAATTTCATAATACATTGGAATATGAAAATTATTACTCCAAGAGTATAAAAAATATTTCTTTTTGGAAGTTCTTGCTCTTTCTGGATATTCCGGTCGTAACTGTGTCACCCATTCCGGTGAAACCGTGCCAATATTTAAAGAATTAGTTTCTTAAATATTCCGGTCGTAACCGTGCCATTAATTCCGGTGGTAACCGTGCCACTTTCATGATGTTGTTTTCTTTGCCTAAAAAACAATAGGCAATGGGAAAAAATAGAATAGACATTATGGATTTAAGACAAGTAATACGATTAAAAAAAGATGGAATCAGCAACCGAAAAATAGCTGAATCTTTAAAAATAAGTAGAAATACAGTTAATGAATATGTTCGATTTTTTGAAACTTTTCAATTGAATTATGAAGAACTTTTAGAACTCGATGACAAATCTATATATGAGTTATTCCCAAAAGAATCTGAGATAGAGACGTATAGGTTTAATGAGTTGTCTTCATTTTTTACTTATTTTGAAAAGGAATTAAAGAAGCCAGGCTGTACCCTTCAAGTTCTTTGGAGAGAGTACATTAACAAACATCCTAATGGTTACAAACACAGCCAATTTAATTATCATTTTAATATTTGGAGAGAAAAGAAACGTACAAGTTGTAAATTAGAACATAAATCAGCAGAATGTTTATTTGTAGATTATACAGGAAAGAAGCTTTCTTACATCGATAAATCCACAGGAGAAATCATTGGATGTCAATGTCTTTGTAGCTGTACTTCCTGCTAGTTCATATACGTTTGTAGTGGCTTCGGCAACCCAAAGTAAAGAAGATTTTATTGACGCTCTGAATAAGTGTTTATTATATCTTGGAGGAGTTCCAAAAGCGATTGTATCAGACAATTTAAAATCGGCTGTTACAAAAAGTCATAAATATGAGCCTACGATTAATCGGACGATAAAAGACTTTGCTATGCATTATAGCTGTGTAATTGATCCAACCAGACCTTATTCTACTCAAGATAAAGCTATGGTTGAAGGAGCTGTGAAGCTTGTGTATCAACGTATTTTTTATCCCTTAAGCAACTTCACTTTTTTCTCTCTTCGTGACATCAATAATGAAATATCTCCTTTGTTAGAGCAGTATAACAATTATACCTTAAGCCTTCAAAACTCTACACGTCAACAAGAATTTCTTTCTTTTGAAAAGGAATTTTTACAACCGTTACCTGATGAAACGTATGAAATCAAGCAATTTAAAAGATTGAAAGTTCAAAAAATGGGTTACATCTATTTGTCTGACGACAAGCATTATTACAGTACTCCATTTAAACATATTGGACATCACGTAGATGTCCAATACAGTCATTCAATCGTTGAAATTTTTTATGAACGAGAGCGGATAGCACTGCATAAAAGAGATTATCGAAATGGTAAATACACCACAAATTCTGACCATTTAACGAGTTCTCACAAAGCATATTCTCAATGGAGTCTGAGCTTCTTTCAGGATAAAGCTAAATTAATAGGGGAATTTACTTGGCTTTATATTACCGATTTGATACAATCACGACCCTATCCCGAAACAGCATATAAACAATCGTGGGGTATTTTAATGTTGTCTAAACAATATTCTTACGATCGTATTGAGAATGCTTGTAAACGAGTTCAGAATCAAGAAAATAAAACCTATTTCACCATTGAAAATATCTTAAAAAAAGGATTAGACAAAGAGGATATTGAAGACCAAACGAATGAATATCACATCCCTAATCACCTGAATATTAGAGGAGCTAATGCATACAATTAATCCATTTTAAATTTTTAAACCCAAATATAATGAATACACAAAGCACCATCGAGAAGATGAAACAAATGAGGTTCAACGGAATGTCTGAACTGTACCATCGAGTTCTAAAAGATAATCTCTATCGAGATTACACCCAGGACGAATTTATCGGCTTACTTGTCGATACAGAGTGGGAAAATCGGGAAAATATGAAAATCAAAAACTTAGTGAAAAATGCTGGCTTTAAGATGCAGTCGTCTTCGTTCAATATTGATTATACTTCTCGAAGAAATCTCGATAAAAACACCTTTGAACGACTGCTTTCACTGCAATTTATCAAACAAGCTGAAAATGTAATTATTACCGGTCCGACTGGTGTCGGAAAAAGTTATTTAGCACAAGTTATCGGGCAAACTACGTGTCAACAAAGTATCAAATCACTATACATAAACGCTGGAAAACTGACTGAAAAAATAAAAATGTCTAAGCTGGATGGTACTTATATTAAACTTTTGAAAAAGATACAATTTCCTGACTTACTCATTATTGATGATTTTGGATTACATCCATTCGACCAAAATACACGTCAAGCTTTAATGGATATTATCGAAGACAGATACGACCGTGTATCGACAATCATTACTTCTCAAATCCCGGTGAGCAACTGGCATGAAACAATCGGGGAAGGAACTATTGCTGACGCAATATTAGACCGTTTAGTTTTCTCTTCTCACAGGGTCGAATTAAGTGGTGAATCATTGAGAAAAAACAAAGTGTTAAAAGGATAGATTTTTTAGTTAAATTTGCCCAAAACAACATCAAAAAAAGTGGCACGGTTTCACCGGAATGACTGGCACTGTATCACTGGAATATACAACTATCTTTGATCAATGATAAAATCATTAAGGATGCAGTTGTCAAGCATGATTCTGACCGTTATGTAAAACGTTTTAAAAGTAAAGTTCATCTGATAGGCATGCCTTTTAAATTCTTCTATCCAAACAAATTTAATATCCATTTCTAGAACTTCAAAAGGTTGGGACGGAAAAACTTTTCGATATTTAACATGTGTTTTACTAGGTTTTGCATGTTTTTCTTTCAATAGTTGAGCATCGCACATAAGGCGATATACTTTTTTGTAGTTAATATTATAACCAATTAATTTTAAAGCACTTGTCATTTTATGGTAACCGTAATCTGTATTGGAGTCTTTATGGATTTCTTTTATTTCATTTATTACATCTGTGTTTAAAACATCGATTATTTCGGCTTCTTTTATTAGTTTTGTTATCAAAGATTTCTTAATGCCTTGCTTTGATTTTTTTGGTTTGTAATAATACTGATGTTTTGTAATATTACTAATAGTCAATGCTTTATCTCTTTTTATGCCTTGGGAAATATATTTAGTGACTATTTCTTTCTTTTCTCCAAGGCAAATCTCTTTTTTAGCAAATCATCTTTAAGCTTTCCTTCCAGTTCTTTTTCAATAATTAATTCCTTGAGCAACTTATTCTCTTTTTAAGTTCTCGAATACGTTTGAGCTGAGCTAAGGTCATGCCATGTGAAAAACCTTCTTCACCCATTGATTCAAACTTCTTTTTCCATGAATAATAACTCGCAGGATATAACGAGTGTTTTTCAAGTGTTTCTTTAATACCATGTTATGAAGCCTCTTTTATTATTTGAAGCTTCTCTTCTTTGGTGAATTTACGTTTTTCCATCTTACAAAATTATAGATTAATTAATATAATTTGTCCGATTTTTTATGGGGCTAAAACACTATTTCTGATTTATCTTTGAAAGTTTATTTTCAAGTAAATTGTAAATATTGATAATATCAATATCATAAACGTGTTTAATAAAAGTTTTCATAAATGTTTATTGAAAATGATTACTGGTGACTTAGAATTAGGCAAGAAAGAGGAAATAAAATAATTATTTTTAATAAAAAGAAAAATTTAAAATTCAGAAGTCTAAATTAGTCTGACCCCCTTAGTGTTTTTGAAAAAAAACTCTTAAAAAACAAAAACCCTAAGAAATTTGATACTTCCTAGGGCTTTCTAAGTCTACAGCCATATAGACTATCCGCTTAATGCGGTCCGGACGGGACTCGAACCCGCGACCTCCGCCGTGACAGGGCGGCATTCTAACCAACTGAACTACCGAACCAATATTTTGTAAGTCTTGAGACTTTTCGAAAACAATCGAACTTTAAAATTAAATAATTTTTAAAGTGAAATATTGTGTGTGCCTTTCTTTAAAGACGTGTCAAAGATACTTTTTTTTTATTGATGTCCAAGCGTTTTATTAAATAATTTTAAAAATAAAATTAAAAAAACATGAAGTTATAAATATATTTTAAGTTATTTTATTGTTTTTCAATTGTTTAAGCAGTTGATTTTAAAAAGTGTAATTATGATATATTATTGATGATAATTGAAAAACAATTAGATTCTGTTTAGAATTATTAAATTTGAAAGAAAAAATACCTTATTAATTATGAAAAAATTCATTCTCTTTCTATTTTGCATTCAATTTATTTCAAGTTTAACGAGTCAAGTGATTTCTCAGAATAAGAAAAAGATGTTTGGAGTATTGGATTCGTTAGGGAAAGAAGTTATTCCTTTTCTGTTTACGAAAATTGAAGAATCAGCCTTTATAGTAGATAAGTATACTGAATTACTTTCGGAAGGAGAAGATAAGTTATATACAACTTATAAAGGAAAAAAGAAAGGTTTGTATAGTTTGAGGAGGGGAGAGTTAATACCTGCAATTTATGAAAAGATTGATTATATGTATGATAATGGATTTAGAGTAGATGGTTACCTTGTTTCTGATTATGGAAAAAAAGGATATTATAACCCATTAGGAAAAATGATTGCACCTTGTGAATTTGATTTAATTGAATGCTTGAATAAAAACAGCGATTATTTTAAAATAATGGTTGGTACTAAAAAGGGTAAATGGTATTCTTGGCATTACGATCAATGGGAACAGGTTGTGTTTGAGCCAATCGATTACTCAATAGGGTATGAATTTATTTTAGGAAAACAAGGATATGTTAGGGATTATATTCATTATGATTCTTACGATGTAGGTTCAAAGATGAAAACAGGTAAAGGTATTTCTGAACCAATAGAGTTAAGTAATGATTTTTACATTTTATTTTGTCATGATGGAAAATGCGGCGCTAAATCGAAAACAGGAGAAATTATCTTGGAACCAAACAATGAATTGATTCAATTTGATTCAGACAATAAAAACACGGTTGTTATTTCTAAAAACAACATCATATATAAAGTAGATTTGAAAAATAATAAGAAATCCTTATTGAATAACGATCAGTATTGATTCTGGGATAAGTCTTTAAATGATACATATTATCATATTATTAAATATAAGTAACTACTTGATTTTGAGTTTAACATATGAATTGTTGATAACTTTAAAATGAAAGCAAGAGAGTGCTTATTTAACTTGTTGTTATTTAGTGGTTTAATACGTTTTGTTTGTTGCTTTAAATTTGATTATAGACCCCGTTTAAAATTTACTAAATGTCTATTTTTAGTTGATTTCATCGGCTATTTGCCTAAAACTGTTTATATTTTTTTTAAATCCTCTTTTTATGTCTATCTTTGCATCCAATTTTTAAGATTAAATGATGACATTTAAGGAACTAGGGTTGAAGAGTGAGGTACTGAAGTCGTTAACAGAAATGGGGTTTGAAGTACCTACTCCGATCCAACTTGAAGCTATTCCACACCTATTAGGTAGTGATAGTGACCTTGTTGGTTTGGCCCAAACAGGAACAGGTAAAACCGCAGCGTTCGGTTTACCATTAGTAAACAAAGTGGATGAAAGAACTAGATTTCCTCAGGGATTAGTTGTATGTCCAACACGTGAGTTGTGTTTGCAAATCACAAAAGATTTAGAAACATATTCTAAGCACCTCGATTTAAACGTGGTAGCAGTATATGGTGGAGCGGATATCCGTAGACAAATTACTCAAATTAATAAAGGAGTATCGATTGTTGTTGCCACACCAGGTCGTTTGGTGGATTTGATTAAACGTAGATCACTTTCTTTGGAAGAAGTGAAGTATGTGGTGCTTGATGAAGCAGACGAAATGTTGAACATGGGGTTCAAAGAGGATATTGATTTGATATTAGAATCAACTCCTAAAGAACGTAACGTATGGTTGTTTTCTGCGACAATGCCAAAAGAAGTGGCTAGAATTGCACAAAATTACATGAAAAACCCATTAGAGGTTTCAATAGGACACAAGAACCAAAGTAATGAAAACATAGAGCACATCTATTATTCTGTAAAAGAAAGAGATCGTTATGCTGCGTTGAAAAGAGTGATTGATTTTAACCCTGAGATTTACGGGTTGATTTTCTGTCGTACTCGCATGGAAACTGCAGCAGTTGCTGATAAATTAGGCAAAGAAGGATACAGTGCAGAACCACTACATGGTGACTTGTCTCAAGTTCAACGTGATAGAGTTATGGATCGTTTCCGTAAAAAAGATATTCAAATTTTAGTTGCAACTGATGTTGCTGCTCGTGGATTGGATATTGATAATATTACTCACGTTTTAAATTATAATTTACCAGATGACATCGAAAACTACACGCACCGCTCAGGTCGTACAGCTCGTGCAGGTAAAAAAGGTCAATCTATTGTATTGATCAATACACGTGAGAACTACAAGATCAAGACAATTGAAAAAACTATTCGTGTAACTTTTGAAGCAGGAGTACTTCCTAAACCGGAAGATATTTGTGCTATTCAGTTAACGAAATTGATTAAAGGTGTTATTACAACTGAAGTAAAAGAGAAAGAAATCGAAAAGTTCATGCCTCAGATTATGGCTGAATTTGAAGAACTTTCTAAAGAAGAAGTTGTTAAAAAATTCGTTTCTGCAGAATTCAATCGTTTCATTAATTACTACAGTAATGCTGGTGATTTAAATGCGAAAGAAGATAGAGATCGTGATAGAGGAAGAGACAGAGATGGAGCTGACAATTTTGATAGACCTCGTCGTAGAGATAGAAATGAAAGTGGAGCTGAATCTGGTAAACAACGTTTCTTTGTAAGTGTTGGTAATAGAGACGGATTAAATCCAGGTGGTTTATTACGTTTGATTTGTGACAATACAGGATTGAAGTCTGATAGTATTGGAAGAATCGATATCATGCCAGCATTTTCTTTCTTTGAAGCAGATCAATCAGAAACAGAAAATATTTTACGTAAAGTAAATGGTTCTGAATATGAAGGAGCTACTGTAAATATCGAAATCACTAAAGATAAATCTGGTGGTGAAAGAGGTGGAGACAGAGGTGGTAGAAGTCAAGGTTCTGGAGGCGGTCAACGTCGTGAAGGAGGTTTTGGTGGTGGACCACGTAGAGAAGGATCTTTCGGAGGCGGTCAACGTCGTGAAGGTGGATTTGGAGGCGGTCAAAGAAGAGATGATGGACCAAGAACTTTCGATGGACCAAGAAGCCGTGATTCTCATGGAAGCAGTAGTTTTGGTGGAGGAAGAGGTCGTGACGGAGGAAGCACTAGTGCACCTCGTGAAGGCGGCTTTAGAGAAAGAAGTGGAAGCAGCGATAGATCAAGTAGTTTTGGTAGCGGAAGCGACAGAAGTGAAAGAAGCGGAAACAAAGGAGGTTTTGGTAAACCATTCAATAAAGGGAAGAGTAGTTTTTAAGTAATTATATTGTATAAATAAGATGGAAATTAGAAATGTTGCAATTATAGCACACGTCGATCACGGAAAAACAACATTGGTTGATAGAATGATCGAATCAGGAACTGGTGGAAAAGCTCATGATAAGCCGAAAGGAGAATTATTCATGGATAACAACGATTTGGAGCGTGAAAGAGGAATCACTATCGTTTCAAAAAATGTATCAGTTTTATATAAAGGAACAAAAATCAACATTATTGATACTCCAGGTCACGCCGATTTCGGTGGTGAGGTTGAGCGTGTATTAAATATGGCTGATGGTGTTTGTTTATTGGTAGATGCTTTTGAAGGCCCAATGCCTCAAACTCGTTTCGTACTTGGAAAAGCTTTAGCTTTAGGTTTGAGACCATTAGTAGTTATTAATAAAGTAGACAAAGAAAACTGTACTCCTGAAGAAGTTCACGAGAAAGTATTTGATTTGATGTTTGAATTAGATGCAAATGATGATCAATTAGATTTTGCAACTATTTATGGTTCAGCTAAAAATGGTTGGATGTCAGAAGATTACAAACAACCAACAACGAATATTGAACCATTATTAGATAGAATTTTAGCTTATTTTCCTCCAAAAGTTATTGAAGAAGGAAATACTCAAATGTTGATTACCTCTTTAGATTTTTCTACATTTGTAGGAAGAATCGCTGTTGGACGTTTGCATAGAGGTACTTTAAGAGAAAATCAAAACATCATTCTTGGTAAAAGAGATGGGACTCAAGAGAAACATAAAATCAAAGAGATGTTTGTTTTTGAGGGGATTGAAAAAGTTAAAGTAACCGAAGTTCAAGCTGGAGATATTTGTGCGATTACAGGTATTGAAGGATTTGAAATCGGTGATGTTATTTGTGATGCTGAAAATCCAGAGCCATTGGCTTCAATTACAATTGATGAACCAACAATGAACATGTTGTTTTCTATCAATGATTCACCATTTTTCGGAAAAGAAGGTAAGAAAGTTACATCTAGACATATTCAAGATCGTTTAACGAAAGAGTTAGAGAAAAACTTAGCAATGAGAGTTTCTTCTACAGATAAAGCGGATAAATGGTTAGTTGCTGGTCGTGGGGTATTGCATTTATCAGTTTTGATAGAAACTATGCGTCGTGAAGGGTATGAGTTACAAGTTGGTCAGCCACAAGTTATCTTAAAAGAAATTGACGGTAAAAAATGTGAACCAGTTGAAGAATTAACAATCGATTTACCAGAAGAATTCAGTGGAACAGCTATTGAAGCTGTATCTATAAGAAAAGGTGAGATGACGAATATGGAGCCGAAAGGAACACGTATGACGATTCAATTCCAAATTCCTTCAAGAGGTATTATTGGATTAAGAAACTACTTATTGACTCAAACTGCTGGTGAAGCAATTATGACTCACCGTTTCTTAGAATACCAACCATACAAAGGCGAAATTCCAGGACGTCAAAATGGATCTTTAATTTCTATGGAGCAAGGTACTTCTATTCCTTTCTCTATCAACAACTTACAAGAAAGAGGTCGTTTCTTCGTTGCGCCAAACGAAAGCATCTATGAAGGACAAGTAATTGGAGAAAATTCAAGAGCTGGTGACATGGTTGTAAACGTTACTAAAACGAAGAAAATGTCAAATATGCGTTCTTCAGGAGCTGATGATAAAGTGAAATTAATTCCACCTATCAAATTCAGTTTAGAAGAGTGTTTAGAGTATATCCAAGGAGATGAGTATGTTGAGGTTACACCTGAAAGCTTACGTATCCGTAAAATCTACTTGAAAGAATCAGATAGAAAAAGATCTGGAAAATAATTCTAGACTTTTAAAATATAAATCCCAATTATTCTCCGGAGTAATTGGGATTTTTTTATTTTAAGTCAATTGAGTATGAGTTCAATAATATACCATATTAATAGACTGTTGAAAAGAATCTATTTTTTTTAGATTCTAAACTTATTTTTTCGTAACTTTAATTATCAAATATAAAGGCTATGTATGACGATGAAGAAGAAGATGAAGAAGGTTACTTTGAAGGCAATCTGACCGAAGATCTTGAGCGTTTTGAGAGCTTTTTAAAAGGAGGTTCGATAGTGTTTCTTGATAGTGACAGATTGGAAATTTTAATAGATCATTATTTAATTACAAATCAGTATAATAAAGCAAAGTTATGTGCTGAACACGCTTTTTCTCAATTTTCGTTTAATATTGTTTTTTCTCTTAGGTTAGCGCAATCAATGTCGGCAATGGGACAATTGAAAGAAGCTTTAAGTATTATTTCCCAAGTTGAAAAAATGGAGCAGCCTACATGTGAAATTATTTTAACAAAAGCATCCATTTTTAGTCAATTGAGAGATTCTAAGAGTGCAATCAAATATTTCAAAGAGTCGTTAGCGCTTTCTGAACCAGAAGATCGTGATGAGATATACCTTGATTTAGCGATGGAATATCAAAACATCAATGATTATAAAAGTGCGCTTGTCATTTTAGTAGAAGCTATCAAATACAATCCTAAAAACGAGGGAGCTATTTATGAAATTGCGTTTTGTTATGATCAAATTGGTGATTATGAGAAAGCTATAAAATGTTATTCTGATTTTATCGATGAGAATCCTTATTCATTTACAGCATGGTATAATTTAGGAAACGCATTTTCTAAGTCTGAAGATTTTGAAAAAGCTATATGGGCTTATGACTATTGCTCGTTAATTAACCCTGATTTTGGTCCAGCTTATTTCAATTTAGGGAATGCTTATTTATCACAAGATAAATATCAATTGTCTATAGATGCTTTTAATAAGTGTATGGAATTAGATGGTGAAGATGCTGTAGCGTTATGTTATATAGGAGAAGCGCATGAACAATTAGGTGAACTTACTTTGGCGAAAGAGTTTTACAAACAAAGTTTGGTATTGGCACCTTTGCTTCCTGATGCTTGGTTAGGATTAGGAATTGTTGAGGATTTAGAAGGTAGAACGAAAGAAGGGATTGTTTTAATTAATAAAGCAATTGAATTAGATCCTGATAATGCTGGAATGTATTCTGTTTTGGCTGGTGCTTATGAGAAAATTGATGAAATTGATTTAGCAAAAGAATATTATTTATACGCATTAGGTTTAGACGCTACAGATGAAGAATGTTTGACGAGTTATGTAAATTTAATAAACAAATTGTCTTTAAAGGATTCACTTGAATTTGTTTCAAATTTCATAGTAGAAAATCAAGACAGTGAAATTGCGTCTCTTTTGAAAGTGAATATTTTATGGAAAATAGGTCGAAAAGAAGAAGCAATCTCGTTATTTTCTGAATGTTTGATTGCTGACAGAGAAAATGCAAAAGAAATTTTCAATCTTTATCCTGAGTTAAAAGAGGAAGCTCAATTGAATGATTTAACTGAAGATTAACAACGATATGAACGATTAATAAATGTCTAATCCTATAATATTATTAACTTTAGACTTTAGAATATTAAAAAATGAATTTCGAATTACCTTTTATACCAGAAAGAACAACTAAACCTCGTGAAAAAGGTTTAACAATGATGATGGATAAAGGTCTGAGTTTCAGAGAAACTGAAGATTTTATTTCCGCATCTGCACATTTAACAGATATAGCTAAATTTGGATTTGGCACTGCTTTCATTACGAATGACTTACAGAAAAAAATCGATTTATATAAAGAAGCAGGTATAAAACCATATTTTGGAGGGACGCTTTTCGAAGCTTTTTATGCTAGAGGTATGGTGGATGATTATTTAAGATTATTAGATAAATTTAAACTAGAATTAGCTGAAATATCTGATGGTTCAATAATCATGAATCATAATGAAAAATGTGAATTAATTAATCGTTTTTCTAAAGATAGAACGATTATGTCTGAGGTAGGTTCAAAAGATTCGGGCATTATCGTTTCACCTAGTAAATGGGTGAAAATGATGAGTTCTGAGTTGCAAGCCGGTTCTTGGAAGGTAATTGCTGAAGGACGTGAAGCAGGGAATGTTGGTGTTTTTAGACCAAACGGAACTGCTCATACTTATTTAATTAATAAAATTATATCTAAAGTTAATCCAGCAGATATACTTTGGGAAGCACCTCAAAAAAATCAACAAGTTTGGTTTATTAAATTATTTGGAGCAAATGTAAATTTGGGAAATATAGGGCCGAATGAAATGATTCCTTTAGAATGTTTACGTTTAGGTTTAAGAGGTGATACTTTCTTTGATTTTTTACCATCCGATTATGCAGATCGTTTACGCCAAGTAAATGATGAAAATGTAGAAGAGGAAGAAGAAGCTTAATTTTCGTGTTTCATAAAATAATTGAAATTTCAGGTCACTCAGGAGCAATATATGTTGCTGCATTTGACCAAAAATACCTTTATACAGGTAGTGCTGATCAATTTGTTACCCGTTGGAATTTAAGCGACGGAAGTCAAGATAAATTTGCAATTAAAATGAATCAATCTGTTTATGCGATTGAATTCATTTCATCCAATCGATTAATTATTGGATTGTCAAATGGTTCCCTCCATGTGTTTGATATTGAGAAAAAAATAGAAATCAAGCATTTTACCCAACACATTAAAGCTGTATTTTCTATTTGTTCAAATACATTTAAAAATCAGTTTTATACAGGTGATGCTGATGGGAATTTATCTATTTGGAATTCAGTTACTTTAGAGTTGCTTATTTATCTTCCTCTAGATTGTGGGAAAGTAAGAAATATTTCTATTTCAACAGATGGGAATCATTTTGTAGTTTCATGTCAGGACGGTACTTTGCGTATTTTTGAAACAGTTGGTTTTAATGAGGTTGTTACAATAGATGCTCATAAAGATGGCGCAACAATTGCTAAATTTCATCCGACGAATCCAAATCAATTAATTTCAGGGGGGAAAGATGCTTATTTGAAAATTTGGAATTGGCAAATAATGGAATTAGTTAAAAGTATTCCTGCTCACAATTATGTTATTTATGATATTTGCTTTCTAAAAGATAATTCACAATTTGCAACTGCAAGTAGAGATAAAACGATTAAAATTTGGAATTTATCCACTTTTGAAGTAATTCAACGATTAGATCTAAAATCAGGTGGACACAAACATTCGGTTAATAAATTAACGAAGATTTCCGAAACCTCTTTTGTTTCAGTAGGGGATGATAAAAGGATTATTTGTTGGGATAATCAATGAAAAAAGTTTTTCTTTTTGTAGTTCGAATCTTCGAGCTTTTAATCGCCTTTATCATCTTCTATCTAACGATTTCTTTGATTTTCATGTCTATTCAAATCGGAGAAATTTCGGGTAAAGGTGAAATCACAATCTATTTAAAATCGGATGGAGTTCATACGGATTATGTTTTCCCTACCAAGACAGAATTCTTCGATTGGCAAGATGTTATTTCACCTTTCGATACTAAATCTAAGGAATTAAATTTCAACTACATTTCAATAGGATGGGGGGATAAAGGGTTTTTCTTGAATACGCCAAAATGGTCGGATTTAAAAGCTTCTACAGTTTTTAAAGCTTGTTTTTATTTAGGAGGTTCAGCGATTCATACCAATTATATAAAGGAATTAGATTTTAAGTACAAACATATTAAAATTTCAATATCTAAAAAAGACTATTTACACTTGGTGAACTATGTTCTAAAAACATTAAAGAAGGACCGAAAAAATGTGCCGATATGTATTAAAGGAAGAGGGTATTGGGTAACTGATTCATTTTATGAAACCTATGGAAGTTATGGACTTTTCAATACATGTAACTCGTGGATTAATTCAGGATTGAAGGAAGCGAATTTACCAGCTTGTTTTTGGACACCCTTAAATTCAGGAATTTTTCACAAGTATCGAAATTGATAAAAAATCGAAATTACTTCAAAAAAAAACAATTTCTATACCTTCTACTCAGATGAATATAGTAACTTTGCGCCCCGTAGTTACACTTCATAAATAATACATGTCAAATTCAACAAAGTACATTTTTGTAACAGGCGGGGTTACTTCGTCTTTAGGTAAAGGAATTATCGCAGCTTCACTTGCTAAGTTGTTGCAAGCTAGAGGTTATTCAACGACAATTCAGAAATTAGACCCATACATTAACATTGATCCAGGAACATTAAATCCGTATGAACACGGTGAATGTTTTGTTACGGATGATGGTGCTGAGACGGATTTAGATTTAGGCCACTACGAACGTTTTTTGAATGTTCCTACCTCTCAAGCAAACAATGTTACGACAGGAAGAATTTATCAATCTGTTATTGAAAAAGAACGTAAAGGTGAATTTTTAGGAAAAACAGTTCAAGTAATTCCTCACATCACTGATGAGATTAAAGAACGTATTCAATTACTTTTAAAAAAGGAATATTTGACATTGTAATCACTGAAATTGGTGGTACAGTAGGTGATATAGAATCACTTCCTTATGTTGAGGCTGTGCGTCAAATGATGTGGGAGTTTGAAAATGATTGTATTGTTATTCATTTAACTCTTGTTCCATATTTAGCTGCTGCTGGAGAACTAAAAACGAAACCAACTCAACATTCTGTAAAACAATTATTAGAATTAGGAGTTCAACCAGATATTTTATGTTGTAGAACTGAGCATGAATTAGATCTTACTTTACGTAAGAAAATTGCAAAGTTTTGTAATGTTAGCATGAATGCTGTAATTGAAGCAAGAGATGCAAGTACAATTTATGAAGTTCCTTTGTTAATGCAAAAAGAAGAACTTGATAAAGTTGTTTTAGAAAAATTAGGTTTATCGAGTAAATCAATTCCAAATTTAGATAGTTGGAAGAAATTTTTAGCAGTTGTAGAAAATCCTACAAATGAAGTTACAGTTGGATTAGTAGGGAAATATGTTGAATTGAAAGATTCGTATAAATCTATTAGTGAGGCTTTTATTCACGCAGGAGCTTCAAATGATTGTCGTGTGAATGTAAAATGGATTCACTCAGAAAAATTAACGAAAGCAAATTTAGAAGAAGAACTTTCTGGATTAGATGGAATCCTTGTCGCTCCAGGGTTTGGTTCTAGAGGTATTTCGGGTAAAATTGAAGCAGTACGTTATGCAAGAGAAAAAAATGTTCCTTTCTTTGGAATTTGTTTAGGTATGCAGTGTGCAGTTATTGAGTTTGCTCGTCATGAACTTGGCTTCCAAGATGCTCATACAACTGAAATTGCAGAAGATTGTAAGTACCCTGTAATCAGTATGATGGAGGAACAAAAAAATATTGCAAATTTAGGAGGTACAATGCGTTTAGGAGCTTATAAATGTCAATTGAAACCAGATTCTAATTCATACAATGCTTACAATACTGATTTAATTTTCGAACGTCATAGACATCGTTTTGAATTTAACAATGATTACTTAGCTGATTTTGAAAAAGCAGGTATGGTTGCAACTGGTAAAAATCCTGAAACAGGATTAGTTGAAGTGGTTGAAATTCCTTCACATCCTTGGTTTGTTGGTACACAATTTCACCCAGAATATAAAAGTACAGTAGAAAATCCTCATCCTCTTTTTGTTGCTTTCATTAAAGCAGCTGTTACGCATAATAAAAAATAATAATGGATAAAAAAAGTATATTCGGTCTTGTACTGATTGGTTTAATTCTTTCTGTTTTTACAATTGTAAATCAGCCAAGTGCTGAAGAAAAAGCGAAGATAGAAAAAGATAATGCGAAAAAAGAAGCTGTTTTAGAAGCTAAAGCAGAAGAAATTTCAAAAGTTGAAAAGGAAACGGTTAATAAAGTTGAAGCGAAAGGCGCAGTGAAATCAACTAAATCAAGTTCTTTGGTAGTTGAAAAAGGAGAGCTTATTCGTTTAGAGAATGAAAAGTTAATCGTTGATTTTTCTACCCAAGGAGGTAAGGTTGCAGCGGTTTACTTGAAAGAGTTTGAAACATATGCTAATTATGCAGATAATAAAGGGAAGAAAATTCCTTTGAAATTGTTTCAAGATGGTGATGCTTCAAATGAACTTGTTTTCCCAATAAATGGAAAGAATTTTAGAACAGGTAATTTAGGATTTGAAGTTGAAAAACAATCTAAAAACTCTATCATGTTCTCTGTATCTCCTAATGAAGGTCAAACAATTGAATATACATATACGTTAAAAAAAGACGCTTATGATTTAGATTATTCGATTGATTTAGAGGGTTTTGGAAGTAAAGTTGCTCCTCAAAATGTTCAGTTGAAATGGAATACTGCTTTCAGAAAAACTGAGAGATTGTTTAAATCTCAACGTATGGTTTCTACTATATGTTTTATGAATGAAGAGAAAGGATTGGATTATTTGAGTGAAACCTCGGATGATTACCAAGAAGCGGAAGAAAAAATTAAATGGGTAGCTTTCAAACAAAGTTATTTCTCTTCAATTCTTCGTCCAGAAAATGGTTTTGGGAAAGAAGGCTCAAAGTTTAATGTAAAAGCTTATGCGTCTGGAGATAAAAAAATCAATTCAAATTTGAAAGATTTCTCTGCTACAATGAATTTAAATGTTGCTAATACTGGAAATGCTTCTGTAAAAATGAATTGGTATTTTGGACCAAATGATTTTAAATTATTGAAAACGTATGATCAAGGGTATGATGATATTATCAATTTTGGATGGGGATTATTCAGATGGATAAACATGTATGCTGTTGAACCTATTTTTAGCATATTCGCTAACACAGGAATGGGGATTGGAATTGCTATTTTAATGTTGACGCTGGTGTTGAAATTAATCTTAATGCCTATTCAATGGAAAATGTACGTTTCATCTGCTAAGATGCGTATTTTAAAACCAGAAATTGACGAGTTAAATGCAAAGTTCCCTAACAAGGATGACGCAATGAAAAAACAAGTTGAAATGATGGCGCTTTACAGAGAGTCGGGTGCGAGTCCTTTAGCGGGTTGTATACCAATGTTAATTCAAATGCCGATTTTATTAGCGGTTTTCCGTTTCTTTCCAGCTGCATTTGAAATGAGACAAAGAACATTTCTTTGGGCAGAGGATTTGTCATCGTATGATTCTATTTGGAATTTTGGTGTAAATATTTGGCCTTACGGAGACCACATGAGTTTGTTTACGTTGTTAATGGCTGCTACAACTTTGGTATATACCTATTTAAACAGTGGAAATGTTCAGCAACCACAACAACCAGGAATGCCGAATATGAAAGTGATTATGTACATTTTTCCTGTAATGATGATTTTTGTATTCAATGATTATTCTGCAGGTTTAAGTTACTACTATTTCATTTCAACATTGATTTCAATTTTAATGATGGTTGCTATTAAGCAGTTCTTTGTTGATGAAGATAAATTGAAAGCTAAAATGGCAGCTAAAAAATTAGAGAAATCTACTACAGTTAAGAAAAAATCTAAGTTTCAAGAGCGTTTAGAGCAAATGCAAAAATTGCAACAAGAGCAAAAAAATGCACGTAAAAAATAACATTATAAACAAATTGATAAAAAGCTACTTCATTAGAGGTAGCTTTTTTTTTAGACCCAAATATAATAAATGCCCATTCAACCAGAGATTCAATTAGGACCGAGTGATTTAGAAAAAGCGATTGGAAACATTTTGCTTTTGCTCGTGATGGTAGGGCTGTTTGTTGTTTCTTATATTTTATTTAAGGATCGTTTTAAGAATAAAGAATGGAAAAAAGGGATATTCCCTTCTAAACTTCCTTTTACAACTAGTAATTTAATTAAGGCTTATATCTGCCTGTCAGCCAATATGATAAGAAGAGACGTGAGGGATACTTCTTTGAAAGTACGGTTTGTTGTTTCGTTTGTCAATAAAGAGTTTACAAAGCCTAGTTTTGATGTTAATTGGGTGATGAAATTTGCCTTGAAATTTCCAATTCAAGTTGATACTGTTTGTGATTGGATTAATGATAAAATTGAAACTTCTGAAGAAAAAATGAAACTAATTTCACTGATGCTTGAAGTTGCAATGAAAGATGGGGCATTAGTCGCGAATGAATTGTGGTTACTAAGGGAGTTGATGCGATTGTTGAAGCTCGAACAAAAAGAATTAGATGCTTTATTATCAAGATATGTTAAGCATGAACTCAGTGCTGAACCAATTAATTTAACAAAATTAGATATTTGTTTTAGTGTGATTGGGATTGATGAAAATGCTTCAATACGAGAAATTAAAAAAGCATACAGAAGATTGGTCATGATTCATCATCCAGATAAATTTGATGCTAAAAACGAAGAACAACAATTTTCTGCTCAAAAAAGATTTCTAATTATTCAAGAAGCGTATGAGTATTTGATGAGTGTCAAAAAGTGAAAAATATAGTATACCGACTGTGTCATCACTTTAGTGTTCTTTGTAGGAACAAGCATTCTCTGAAAATATTTTTAAATCTAGAAGAATCTAATACCATTTAAAATAATTAACTACTTGTAATAGAATGTTTTAGGATCGATATCTCTATCATATCTTCATAAACTTTGAATTATTTTGTCTTTAACTTTCAATTATCTTTATTTTATTATTAAGTTATTGGTGTTAAATATTTGATTTGTATTTTGTTGTATGTTTTTTTTTAATATTTTATTATCAAAAAAAAATAGCGAAAGTATAAACTCTCGCTATTTGCAATTTTTATTTTTTTTAATCTAAATCTCTTCTTTTTTTGTAACAGGTTTTCTGAAAATTATTTTTGAATCAAACATGTCCATAATTACATTTTGACTTGTATCTACTTTCCCAGCTAATAAAGATTTTGAAAGTTCATTTAGAACTTCTTTCTGAATCACTCTTTTAACAGGTCGAGCGCCAAAATAAGGATCAAATCCTACTTCTGCAATGTGATTAAATGCATCATCTGTTACTACTAAATTGATATCTCGTTCTTTCAGCATTTTTTTCAAGTTATTTAACTGAATGTGAACTATTTCTTTTACATTTTTAAACGAAAGTGGTAAGAACATAATCGTTTCATCGATACGGTTTAAGAATTCAGGACGAATTGTTTGTTTCAATAATTCCATCAATTCAAACTTCGCTCTTTCTGTCGCTTTGTCAATTTCATCTGGCTTGATTTTATCAAACTTTTCATGAATAACTGAAGAACCGATATTAGAAGTCATAATGATAATTGTGTTTTTAAAATTCACCACACGACCTTTATTGTCCGTTAAACGACCATCATCCAATACTTGTAGCAATACATTGAAAACATCTGGATGCGCTTTTTCAATTTCATCTAACAATACGATAGAGTAGGGACGACGACGAATCGCTTCCGTTAATTGTCCACCTTCATCATAACCAACATATCCTGGAGGCGCTCCAACCATTCTACTTACTGAATGTTTTTCTTGGTATTCACTCATATCGATTCGAGTCATTGCATTTTCATCGTTGAATAAATATTCTGCCAATGCTTTTGCTAATTCTGTTTTACCAACTCCTGTTGTGCCCAAGAAAATGAATGATCCAATTGGTTTTCTAGCATCTTGTAAGCCAGCTCTTGAACGACGTACAGCATCCGAAATTGCTTCAATTGCTTCGTATTGTCCAACCACTCTTTTTCCTAGTTCCTCTTCTAATTTCAATAATTTGGAAACTTCACTTTCAATCATTTTATTAACCGGAATTCCAGTCCATTTAGATACTACTTCTGCAATCCCTTCAGCATCAACTTCTTCCTTTATCATTTTGGAATTCTCTTGCATTTTGATGAGTTTCTCTTTTGTTTTTTCAAGCGACTCTTCTAATTCTTTGATTCTTCCGTAGCGAATTTCAGCTACTTTACCATAATCACCAGCTCTTTCGGCTTGGTCAGCTTCAAATTTAAAGTTTTCAATATCTTCTTTCATTTTTTGAAGCGTATCAATCACATCTCTTTCAGCTTGCCATTTCGATTTAAAAATATCACGTTGTCCTGTTAAAATCGAAAGTTCTTTTTCTAGATTCTCTAATTTTTTAAAATCATTTTCTCTTTTAATAGCTTCGCGCTCAATTTCTAATTGCATTATTTTTCGTTCCAATTCATCTAGTTCTTCTGGTTTAGAATTTATTTCCATTCGAACTTTAGAGGCAGCTTCATCAATTAAATCAATTGCTTTATCAGGTAATTGTCTATCAGTAATATATCTCTGAGACAATTCAACAGCGGCAATAATCGCTTCATCTTTGATTAGAACTTTGTGATGATTCTCATATTTTTCTTTGATTCCACGAAGAATTGAAATGGCATCTTCAGTTGTTGGTTCGTCCACCAAAACAGTTTGAAAACGTCGTACTAATGCTTTGTCTTTCTCAAAATATTTTTGATATTCATTTAAAGTAGTAGCGCCAACTGCTCTTAATTCACCTCTTGCCAATGCAGGTTTCAATATGTTTGCAGCGTCCATTGCTCCATCTCCGCCACCAGCTCCAACCAGTGTGTGGATTTCATCAATAAATAATATTATTTCCCCATCGGCACTTGTAACTTCTTTAATTACAGCTTTTAAACGTTCTTCAAATTCACCTTTGTATTTCGCTCCAGCAATTAAAGCTCCCATATCTAATGAATAAACTGTTTTAGATTGTAAATTTTCAGGAATATCTCCATTTACAATTCTATGTGCTAAACCTTCAGCAATTGCCGTTTTTCCAACACCAGGTTCGCCAATTAAAATCGGATTGTTTTTAGTTCGACGAGTCAAAATTTGTAGAACTCTTCGTATTTCTTCATCTCTACCAATTACTGGGTCCAATTTTCCAGCTTTTGCCAATTCATTTAAGTTTTTAGCGTATTTCTCTAAAGATTGGTAGGTTCCTTCTTGGCTGTTTGATGTTACTTTTTCGCCATTTCTTAAATCCATAATAACTTTTTTTAAGTTGGGTTGTGTAATTTTATTGTCTTTTAATAATGTTCCAATTGTTTCATTTGAAGTAAGCATTGAGTAAAGAATCATTTCAATTGAAGCATAATTGTCACCAAAATTTTCAGCTTCTGTTAAAGCGTTCTGAAGAATTTTTTGGGTATTGTTTGAAAAGAAAACATTTCCACCACTTACTTTTGGGTAAGAATTTGTTATTCTTTCTAAAGCGCTTTCTACCATTTTTTGGTTTACCTCCAGCTTTGTAAGTAAAAAAGGAACAACATCTTTATCTTCTGCAAAAATACCGCTTAATATATGTCCTGGTTCAATTGCTTGCTGTCCGTTCATTTCAGCAATGCTTTGAGCTTTCTGAAGTGCTTCTTGTGATTTAATTGTGAATTTTGTAAAATCCATATTTTATCTTATTAAGTTTTATTTTTAGTTTTACTTTTACCTTCATTGTCAAATAGCAATCCAATTCGTTTTATAATAGAATGTATAGTTAATATGTCATTAACTCTGTCAAAATGACAAGTCTCATTTTTTTGAATGATGTTTAGGATTCAAATAATACTGTTACTATTTCATTACAATAGATAGATAGTACACTTTAAATAATAAGTTAGCTTTTAAATAGTTAGCTTAATTAAAATTCATTAATATTGACATAATCGCTAAAATAAAAACGACTAGTTATGAAACCTTCAATAGAACTTTTTAAACTAATCAAATCTTTATCTAAATCGGAAAAAAGATTCTTTAAGCTTTCCTCGGCTCTTCAGACAGGGGATAAGAATTACCTAAAAATTTTTGATTATATCGAAAAGCAGAATTCGTATAATGAAGAAAATTTAAAAGCCGAGTTTTCTAAAGAAACATTTGTTAAGCATTTACCTTCTGAAAAAAATCATTTATATAAATTGATTTTAAAAAGTCTACGTTCGTTTCATAGTGAAGAGTCTGTTATTAGCCTTTTGAAACAAGAAATGAAGAACATCGAAATTTTATATAATAAAACTTTGTATAAAGAATGTGAAAAATTTGTTAGTAGAGCCAAAGAGCTAGCGAGAGATTATGAGAAGTTTTATTATTTATCTGAATTGATTTCTTGGGAAAAAAAGCTGATAGAGGAAACCTTATCTGCTAATATACTTTCAGTTAAAATTGATGAATTAAACAAAGAAGAAGAAAGTGTTACGGCTCAATTGAGAAATCTTGCTGAGTATCAAGTTATATACTCAAAGATAAATATCATCTTTAGAAGTGGCGGATTTACAAGAACAGAAGATGAACGCAAAACTGTAGAAGAAATAGCTGATTATCACTTAATTAAAGGTAAGAATTTGGCGATTTCAACACGTGCAGCTTCAATATGTTATTATATCAAAGGGCTTTGTGCTGCTACGAATCGTAATTATGCAGATAGTTTTCAGTTTTTCAATAAAACGAGAGAGCTTTTAGATAATAATCCTAAAATTAAAGAAGATTCTCCACAACGATATATTTTGACACTTTCTCATCTATTACGTTGTTATTTAGACAACAACAATGTGAAGGAAGCTCGGGTAATGATTGAAGATTTGAGAGTATTGACTTTAAAAAAAGGATTTAATTCAATGGACATTCAAGTACGTATTTTTTCCATTACCTATGTGCAGGAATTGATTTTATTGCATTCTTTAGGTGAGTTTCAGAAAAGCGTGGATTTAATCATTAAAATTGAAGAACTTGAATTGTTTTACGGTGAAAAGATAAATAAGGAACAAGAAATTCTATTGACTTATCAAAAGTCGTATAGTTATTTTGGTTTAGGAGAATTTAAAAAAGCACTTTTTTATCTAAATGTTTTATTGAATGATAACGAACAGAATTTTCGACAAGATATTTACAGTTTTTTACGTTTGTTCAATATAATACTTCATTTTGAAATTGGTAATTACGACTATTTAGATTATGTAATAAAATCTACTAGCCGTTTTTTAGATAAGCAGGATCGTTCGTTCGAAGCGGAAAATACGTTTATTAATTATATTAAAAAGATTGCAAAAGCAGTATCCTCTAAGGATAAAATGAACTTATTTGTTGAGTTGAAAAACGAATTAGATAGCTTATTGATAAAACAAAATGAAGATGTTTTATTAGAGTTTTTTAATATAACAGCTTGGATAGGTTCTAAGATTAATGATGTTAGCTTTTCTCAATCTGTTGAAAATGAGTCGATTGCTTCTTAGTTAGTGTTTTAAAGTAATTTGTTTTTAAAAATTCTACACGAAACGGCACGGTGATCACTGTGCTCTCCTTCTTGAATTTTAAAATCCATAGAATTTAAACCATTAGAATGGAAAATGTAATCTATTCTTCCTGCGGGTACTCTTCCGATATAGGTTGAGCCGATTCCTGAAGAGCAATTTCTAAAAGCATCTATCAATGTTTTATTGAATTGGTTGTAGGTATATGAAAGGGGAGTATCGTTGAAATCGCCGCAGATAATTACAGGATAAGGCGAAGTCTCAATATGTTCCATTACTTTTTGGGCTTGACTTGCACGTTTAGGAAAAGCAAGTCTTAATTTATCAATTATCAATCTTACATTTGATTTCTCGAATTCAGGATTTTTATCCTTATCTCCAAAAACCGCATAGTCATCCATTTTAAATTTAATTGACTGTAAATGAATAGTATATATTCTGAAGGTGTCTTTTCCTTTTAAAATGTCGGCATAAATACAGTAATTGTCAGCGTCAATGTTTTGGTCTTCATTTTCAAAAGCAATATCTCCTTTAGAAATCATAGGGTATTTTGAAAGCATTGCAACGCCAAAATTTTGTCTACCCGTTAATTTGTGACTATAACGTTCATGGTAATCTTTAATCGATAGGAATTCACGAATAGCATCTCTCGTTGGAAAGTTTGTTGGTCTGTCTTGGTGATAAAATTCTTGAAAACAAACAACATCTGGATTCTCGCGTTTTAGATAATTGAAAATTGAATCTCTATTCTCGTATTGTTCAGATTTTGTCCAATTGTATAAATCGAACAAACGAACATTGTAGCTCATAATGTGTAGTGTCTCCTCAATTTTCGGGAGATTTTCAGGATTTTCTCCAGTAGCAAGCATTCTAAAATGAAGTTTACCTCCAATTAAAAGTACAACCAAAACAATCAGTGCCCATTTAGATCTAGCTACTATCCAGATGATTAGAAAGAAAATCGTAATCATGAAAATAATAGGGTAGGCAAGGCCGAAAAAAGGTAAAAGCCAAAAAGTTCCGGGATGAATAAAAGGGCACAAATAAGCAAAAAGTAAACTACACAAGCATACAATCGTAGCTATTTTAAACCACGATGAAAATCGTAAAATACTTCTAATTAGTTTACCTAACATTCTTACTTTGGTCGAATAAAAATTGTTTTTCTGCTTTTGATAAAGATTCGTAGCCCGACTTTGCAATTTTATCTAAAATGACATCAACTTGTACTTGTCTTTGCTTTGATTCATAATTAAATTCTTCATCTGTTTTTACATTGCCTCTAGCAGAACCTCCTGTTTTTACAGTAAATACAGGTTTGTTATTCTTTCCAAATTTAGTGAAAAATGAAAAGACACGATCCGTAAGTTTTTGAAAAAGAGCAATTAAATTAGAAGGACTATTGATATTTTTAATTGAGATAGCACCAAGTAGAGCTCCTCCAATGTGAACAAAATGAGCAGTGCCATCATTTTTAGCTAAAGCGAACAGGTCTATCCCGAAAAATACTGCCGCCAAAACAATTAATTTAACAGGAATAACTCCAAATAACATCACTTGAAGATTTGGCTTATAAAGCGCTAAAGCAATGAAAATAGCCATTATGGAACCAGAAGCTCCAACAACTCCCACGTTCACATTTTGAAAAACAGGAAAAATTGAACGCGCTATAATTTCAAAAATACTTCCAACTATTCCTCCTAATAAATAGGTGTTTAACAACCTTTTTCTCGAAAATAGTTGCTCAAACATTTTACCAGAGAAAAACAACATCAACATATTCATTAAAAAATGAAAAAATGAAAAATGAGAAAACATACTGGTAATCAGCCCCCATGGTGCGAGAATGAATTTTGAAGGTTCAGTATTTAATGAGAAAATTGTCTCGTTGAAATTAGTTATAAATGCTTGAGTTGAACCTAGGGTTAGATTCCCAATTACATTTAAAATACCGATAAATAAAAAGACTATCGTATTGATAAAAATCAACCGAATAGTCATGTCACCATTTTTTAATTGGTGTTTTAAATCTTCTATATATGCTTGTTGTGTACTCATTACCAAAAATGCTTTTTATCTGTTTTTCTCCAATAAAGAATAATTAGAGCCCCTACGATTGCACCACCAACATGCGCTAAATGAGCAACATTGTCTCCTGGTGTACCGTTGAAACTTTTGTATAATTCCCACAAAAAGTAACCACCTACTAAGAATTTAGCCTTAACAGGTATTGCAAAATACAACATAAATTCAGTGTTAGGAAATAGGATGGCAAATGCAGCCATAATCCCAAATACAGCACCAGAAGCTCCAACTAGAGGTGTCTTGGCAAAACTGATGTAACGACTAATTGCATTAACGTCTACATTTGAACTTGATAATGTATTTAAGTATTCATTGATATTGAGTTCTAAATCAAACATAGAACTTGAATGAATGATATTGTCCAAAGTAGTAACATTTAAGAAACTCGACATTGTTTGTTTAAGCTCGACTATTTCATAAACACCTATGATGTTGTAAAGTGTAAATGCTCCAATCGCTGATGCTATATAGAATACAAAGAATCTTTTTGGCCCCCACAATTGTTCTAAAAATGTGCCTAACATTACAAAAAGCAACATATTCATGAAGATGTGCACAATGCCACCGTGCATGAAAAAATGCGTAATGATTTGATACGGTTGAAACATCGGTGAATTAAAGTAATAAGCGCCTAAAACCTTATCTAAATCAATTCCTTGAGAGTTGAAAAAGAATTTTAAAACGAAAAACAGTACATTTAATAATAAAATGTTTTTTGTTACTTGAGGGATATTATTTAAAAATGAAAACATATTAAAATTTATTAGCGATTTCTTCTATTGATAGTGTTTGAATAATTTTTTTTCCACTTGGAGTGTATGAATGTTCTGTACATTGAAACAAATCTTCCACTAATTGTACAGCAACTTCATTTGTCAAAAGTACATTTTTTTTAAGTCCAGCCGACTTAGCAATTGAAGTGATTAAGATATGAGCAACATCTCCTTTTTCAATGTCTCTGTAGGAAATGTTTTCTATAATGTTGTCCAAACAAGTGTTAATGTTTTCTTCTTGTACAACTGACGGCACAGCGTTTATTAAAAGTGTATTCTCTTGGAAGTCAGTTTCAAATCCTAGTCTATCTAACATTGTTTTATGATTTGACCATTCACTTTTTACAGCAGCTGAAATTTCTTTTTCAAAAGGGAATAATAATTTTTGGGAACTTATCGGATTAGAAATAAAGGAACTCATCAAATTATCGTAGACAATTCTTTCAACTGCTCTTCGATGATGAATCATCATTAGTCCTGATTTACAAGGTGTTATCAAGAAGTTTCCTTTTGTTATAAATTCTTTTTTTGTTGTTTCCTCAATTTCTAATTCCAATTCAACAGGCTCAATTTCGTTCAATTCTTCTTTGATTGCATAAAAATTCATCCAATCTTCTTGGTTAATCTCTTTGTTACCAAAGCCTTGAGCTTTAATCGCAGTTGAGAAATTGGAGTGTCCAGTAGATTTTGAAGGAGCTGCTGTAACATTATTGAACGGGTTGTAATTTTCGTTTACAATAATTTTAGGTTCAACTGGAATTTGATTACTCATTGAATGAGGCAAATCAAAGCTCATTTCTCGATTAAAATCCAAAGTAGGAGCGATGTTGTATTTTCCTAAAGCTCTTTTAATTGCGCTTAGTATAATCGCATAAATCAACCTATCTTCTTCAAATTTTATTTCCGTTTTTGTGGGGTGAACATTGACATCTATTTTCTGAGGATCAATTGATAAATAAAGAAAATAACTAGGGAACGTTTTGGATTGTAATAATCCATCAAACGCTTTAGTAATCGCATGGTTGAAAAAAGAATCTTTGAAAAAACGATCGTTTACGAATAAGAATTGTTCGCCTCTTTTTTTCTTGGCAAATTCAGGTTTTCCAATAAATCCTATAATCTCCACAATATCAGTGGATTCATTAATTGGTACTAATTTGTCAGTAGAGCTTTTGCCCAATACATCAACTATCCTCTTTTTTAATACTGCAGATGGTAGATTGTAAACTTCTGATTCGTTGTGTTTTAAGGTGAAGTGAACTTCAGGATGTGCCAGCGCTATTCTTTCAAAATCATCCAATATATGACGGAATTCTACGCTTTCAGACTTTAAGAAATTTCTTCGAGCTGGTACGTTATAGAATAGGTTTTTAACTTCGAAAGATGATCCAGTTGGACATACAATAGGTTCTTTTTTAGTTACTTTACTGCCTTCTATTTGAAGTAAAGATCCAATTTGATTTTCTGCTTGTTTCGTTTTTAATGTAACCTGTGCGATTGCAGCGACTGAGGCTAAAGCCTCACCTCTAAATCCTTTTGTAGTTAATGTAAATAAATCTTCCGCTTTTGACACTTTACTAGTAGCGTGACGTTCAAAACACATTTGAGCATCAAAAATCGACATTCCGTTTCCGTTGTCAACAATCTGAATCAACGTTTTACCAGCATCTTTTATAAACACATCCACTTTTGTCGCGCCAGCATCTATGGCGTTTTCAACCATTTCTTTTACTACAGAGGAAGGGCGTTGAATCACTTCTCCAGCTGCAATTTGGTTTGCAATATGATCGGGTAATAATTTAATTACATCACTCATTTTATTAGATCCTTCAATGGATTTTAAATTTTCATTATAAAAAGAAAGTAAAGCTAACAATTTTAAAGGTTGTTTGAACTAAAAAAAAGTTTAAAATTGTTAATTTTGAATAGTTCAAAAGCCTGTTCAAAAATATTACGAATTGTAGAATTTTATCTATTTACAAAAGTTAACTTAGTAGAATGAATTACAGATTATACACAAACGTTTTTTTGACGATTTTCATTGTAGTATTGCTTCCGAAACTTATTTTTGGGCATTCAGCACCATTGAAATCAAATAAGTTGATAGCGTACGAAAAAGAACTTACTGTACTTAAAAATGAGGGTGATTTTTTTCCAATAGTTCAACTAAATAAGAAAATTGTAAGAGTAAGTATTGGATTAAATACAGCTCCTTTTAGAATTGGTTTAGATCGATTTACTAAAATTGATCATTACCATTTTAATACAGTTAATGAGGCAATTGAAAAAATCGGGTCTAAATTGAAAAAATATGATATTGTTATAACTGCATTTCATGCTGGTGCTACCAAGCCTAAGAATGATTTCGGAATGCCTAAAGGGTGGAGAATATGGGTTGCTCAATTACCAAAAGAAAATAAAAATGCGTTACTTCTTTTTTGTAATCCATTGGTTTTGAAACAGAAATGTAATTTAACTAAAATTCAATCAATTGTTATTGGATATGAAAATAATCCTATGACGATGGAAAGAATGTCTCAATTTGTTTTTGGTGCGATTTCAGCAAATGGTAAATTAGCATTCTCGATTTTTAAAAAATTCCCTATTAATTCAGGTGAAAAAGTTGAAAGTAGTGGTCGTTTAATGTATGCTAACCCCGAAGAACTTGGTATTGATCCCGACAAACTTGCTGAAGTTGATAAAATTGCAAAATATGGCATTCAACAAGGTGCTTATCCTGGTTGTCAGATAGTTGTTGCAGTTAAAGGTGTGATTATTTATCAAAAAAGTTTTGGCACACATCGTTATGAAGACACTGTAAAAGTGAAAAATACCGATGTGTATGATATTGCCTCAGTAACTAAAATTGCCGCTTCTACATTGGCATTAATGAAATTGCAGTCAGATGGTAAGTTTTCAATCGACAAGCAATTGAAGGATTATCTTCCGGAATTAACAGGTGATAGTCCATTTGGAACTATTTTATTGAAAGACATGATGACGCATCAAGCAGGTTTAACAGCTTGGATTCCTTTCTATAAAAGAACATTGAAAGAAGGAGAATTAAATCCTGCTATTTATTCCTCAGATAAGGAAGATGGTTTTGAAAAGCAAGTAGCAAAAGGAATTTGGATTAAAAATTCATATACAGATTCTATTTATAAAAGAATTCTTTCATCTGGATTAGGACCGAAGAAATATGAATATTCAGATTTAGGATATTATTTTATTAAGAAAATTGTAGAGAGACAAAGTAACCAATTGTTAGATGAGTATTTATTGAAAAATATTTATGAGCCAATGGGGCTGCAATATATGAGGTATTTACCGTTAAATTTCTTTCCGCTTTCACAAATTGTTCCAACAGAAAACGACAAAGTTTTTAGAAAACAAACCGTTCACGGATATGTTCATGACCCTGGAGCAGCAATGTTAGGTGGAGTAGGCGGACATGCTGGATTGTTTTCGAATGCTACAGATTTAGCAGCGATAATGCAACTTTTATTGAATAAAGGTACTTATGGAAATGTTTCATATATCGATAAATCAGTAGTGGAACAATATACTAGTTGTCAATTTTGTCCTACAAGTAGAAGAGGGATTGGTTTTGATCGACCTAAAAATTCAGGGGGAGGAACGTGTCATGAAGTTGCTTCTCAGGAAAGTTTTGGTCATTCTGGTTTCACAGGCACATTGGCTTGGGCTGATCCGAAACACCAAATCAACTATGTCTTTTTATCAAATCGAGTATACCAAAATCAAGATAATTGGAAAATTAAAGATTTGAATATCAGAACGAATATTCAAAAAGCAATTTATGATGCAGTGTTATCATCCAAAAAATAATTTTATTTCAATATGAAGATAGGAATCGTTTTATATCCAACATTTGGAGGAAGTGGTGTTGTGGCTACAGAATTAGGAAAAGCATTGGCTAAAATTGGACATGAAATTCATTTTATAACCTATTCACAGCCAGTTCGTTTAGGCAGTTTTAGAGAAAATATTTATTACCATGAAGTTACTTTAAGTGATTATCCATTGTTTGATCATCAACCGTATGAAACTATTTTAGCAAGTAAAATGGTGGATGTTGTAAAATATGAGAAGTTAAATTTATTACATGTACATTATGCGATACCGCATGCTTCTGCTGCATATATGGCACAACAAATTCTTCGATCTCAAGGAATTGAAATTCCGTTTGTTACAACTTTACACGGTACAGATATCACGTTGGTTGGTAAAGATCCGTCTTTTGAGCCAGTAATTACATTTTGCATCAATCAATCAGATGCTGTAACAACTGTTTCTCAAAGTTTGAAGGAGGATACATTTGCCCACTTCAATACGACACGAGAAATTCAAGTTGTACCAAACTTTATAGCATCAAAATATGAATTAGGAAAAGTTGATACGTATAAAAGAAGAAGGTATGCAAAAGATGAAGAACGAATTTTATGTCACATATCTAATTTTCGGAAAGTAAAAAGGGTAAAAGACGTTATTAAAATGTTTGCTTTAGTAAATGAACAGGTACCGTCTAAATTGATTTTTGCGGGGGATGGTCCAGAAAGAAATAATTTAGAGCGACTTTGCAGAGAGATGAATCTTTGTGACAGAGTTATTTTTGTTGGAAAAGTAAGTGATACGAGTCATGTATTAGAGATTTCAGATTTATTCGTACTGCCTTCAGAAACGGAGAGTTTTGGTTTGGCTGCATTGGAAGCAATGGCAGTTGGAGTGCCCGTTATCTCTTCAAATACTGGAGGGATACCAGAAGTCAATGTGCAAGCTGAAACAGGGTTTTTATCTGAAGTTGGAGATGTTGAAGATATGGCTAAAAATGCTATTTATCTTCTTAAGAATGAAGCTGTTTTTCAGCAATTTAGACAAAATGCACTGAATAGAGCTAAGGTGTTTAGTTTGGAAAATGTACTACCGTTATATATCTCTATTTACGAGAAACTCCTTTCTTAAAAAAATACTTAAAAAAAAATGATAGAATAAATTCTATCATTTTTGTGTTTCTCTTTATGTGTTAAGGTATTTGTAATACTAATACCTAAGGTAAAAAATCAAATATTCTCAATAATAATTGCCGAAGCACCACCACCACCATTACAGATTGCAGCACCACCAATTTTACCGTTATTTTGTTTCAATACATTTATCAAAGTTACTACAACCCTAGATCCAGAGTTCCCAAGAGGGTGACCTAAAGCAACAGCTCCACCATTTACATCAACTTTTGCAGGATCCAATCCTAAGATTTTAGTATTTGCTAAACCAACCACAGCAAATGCTTCGTTTAATTCCCAGTAATCAACATTTTCAGTTGTTAAACCAGCTTTCGCAAGTGCTTTTGGAATTGCTAATGAAGGTGCAGTTGTGAACCATTCTGGAGCATGAGCAGCATCAGCATAACTTCTGATTTTAGCAATTGGTGTTAAACCATGTTTTTCAACCGCTTCTTTAGAAGCTAAAATTAACGCCGAAGCACCATCATTAATAGTTGATGCGTTTGCAGCAGTAATTGTTCCATCTTTATCAAAAGCTGGACGTAACGTAGGGATTTTATCTAAAAATACATTTTTAAACTCTTCATCTTCAGAAATGATGATTGGGTCACCTTTTCTTTGAGGTACAGAAACAGGAACGATTTCATTATTAAATTTCCCTGCTTTCCATGCTTCAGCTGATTTTGTGTAAGAAGAAATTGCAAAATTATCTTGATCTTCACGTGTGAAACCATATTTAGTAGCGCAAAGTTCAGCACAATTTCCCATAGGTACTTTACTGTAAACATCTAATAAACCATCTTTTGTGATACCGTCTAACATTCGGATATTTCCAAATTTAGTTCCATTTCTACCGTTTAAATAATGAGGAACTTGAGACATACTCTCCATTCCACCTACTACTACGATTTCATTATCACCAGCTATAATTGATTGAGCTCCAAACATAATCGCTTTCATTCCAGAAGCACATACTTTATTTACAGTTGTGCAAGGGACATTTTGACCTAAACCAGCACCAAGTGCAGCTTGACGAGCAGGAGCTTGACCAACGCCAGCTTGAAGAACATTCCCCATAAAAACTTCATCAATTAATTCAGCTTTTATATTTCCTTTTTCTAGTGCACCTTTGATAGCTACTGATCCTAATATTGTTGCAGATATTGAAGATAATCCTCCTAAGAAAGCTCCCATTGGAGTTCTAACTGCTGCTAAAATAAATACTTCTTTTATCATATTTTGAGTTTTAATTCATTTATTATAGGATGTAAAAGTAAGAATTTATTTTTTGTTTGAAATTTAAAAGAATGAGTTAAAAAGTTATTTTTTTGTTAAACGGAACAAATTTATATTTTAGATAATTGATATATTGTACAATGCCTTGTATTGGTATATAAATAGGAATTGAATTAAAATTGTTAAAAACAACAACAATTTTATGCTTTAAAAACAAACTCTTTTACTAATTTTGCGAGAATTTGGAGGTTATTTTTCCAAACGTGAAACTAAAATATTAAAAGAACTTTAAAAGATGCCAAAAAACAATTCTTACAAATCCATTTTAATAATAGGTAGTGGGCCAATCGTTATCGGTCAGGCATGTGAATTCGATTATGCTGGTTCTCAAGCTGCAAGATCTTTACGTGAAGAAGGTATTGAAGTAACGATTATCAATTCAAATCCGGCTACAATTATGACGGATACAGTGATTGCTGATAATATTTATCTTCTACCTTTAGAGTCTGAAAGTATCATTGAAATATTGAAAAAACATAAAATTGACGCCGTTTTACCAACAATGGGAGGTCAAACTGCTTTAAATCTGTGTATTCAATGTGACGAGATGGGAATCTGGGAAGAATATGGTGTTGAAATTATCGGGGTTGATATTAAGGCAATTGAAATTACTGAAAACAGAGAAGAATTTAGAGAATTGATGTTGAAAATTGGAATTCCAATGGCACCTCAAAAAACAGCTAAATCATTCTTAGAAGGTAAAGAAATTGCACAAGAATTTGGTTTCCCACTTTGTATTAGAGCATCATTTACATTAGGAGGAGCAGGAGCGTCAGTCGTTTATGATTCAAAAGATTTTGATGACTTATTATCTAGAGGTTTACAATTATCACCTATTCATGAGGTAATGATTGATAAAGCGTTATTAGGATGGAAAGAATTTGAGTTGGAATTATTAAGAGATTCAAATGATAATGTTGTTATTATTTGTTCAATTGAGAATTTTGATCCAATGGGAATCCATACTGGAGATTCAATTACAGTAGCTCCAGCAATGACATTGTCAGATCATACGTATCAACGTATGCGTGATATGGCAATTCTTATGATGCGATCAATAGGTAATTTTGCAGGTGGATGTAATGTTCAGTTTGCTGTTTCACCAGATGAAAAAGAAGATATTATTGCAATTGAAATTAACCCAAGGGTTTCTCGTTCTTCTGCATTAGCTTCAAAAGCAACAGGGTACCCAATCGCTAAAATAGCTTCTAAATTGGCTATCGGTTACCATTTAAATGAATTAGATAATCAAATTACTAAAACAACTTCGGCTTTATTTGAGCCAACTTTGGATTATGTAATTGTTAAAATACCTCGTTGGAACTTTAATAAATTCCCAGGAACAGATCGTAAACTTGGCATACAAATGAAATCTGTAGGTGAAGTGATGGGGATTGGACGTTCTTTTCAAGAAGCCTTACAAAAAGCGTGTCAATCTCTTGAGATTAATAGGAATGGTTTGGGAGCTGATGGTAAAGAATTGACAAATCAAGATGAAATCCTTAACAGTTTAGAATTTGCTAGTTGGAATCGTTTGTTTCATATTTATGACGCAATTAAATTGGGAATTCCATTTAAGAAAATTGCTGAAAAAACAAAGATTGACATTTGGTTCTTGAAACAAATTGAAGACTTAATTAAACTTGAACGTAAAATTGAGAAATTCAATTTATCATCGATTCCAAAAGAATTAGTGTATGAAGCGAAACAAAAAGGATATGCAGATAGACAAATTGCACATTTATTAAGATGTCTAGAATCAGAAGTTCATACCAAAAGAGAAGAATTTAACATTAGAAGAGTTTATAAATTAGTTGATACGTGTGCTGCCGAATTTGAAGCAAAAACACCTTATTACTATTCTACATTTGAATATGAAAATGAAAGTGTTGTATCAGATAAGAAGAAAGTAGTAATTCTTGGTTCTGGTCCAAATAGAATTGGTCAAGGAATTGAGTTTGATTATAGTTGTGTGCATGGTGTAATGGCTGCGAAAGAGTGTGGTTATGAAACGATTATGATTAACTGTAATCCGGAAACTGTTTCTACAGATTTTGATACAGCTGATAAATTATATTTTGAACCAGTATTTTGGGAACATGTTTACGATATTATCAAGCATGAAAAACCAGAAGGAGTTATTGTTCAATTAGGTGGACAAACTGCTTTGAAAATGGCTGAAAAATTAGAGCGTCATGGTATTAAAATTATCGGAACTAGTTTTGAAGCGTTAGATTTAGCAGAAGATAGAGGTAGATTCTCAAAAGTTTTAGAGAAAAACAATATTCCTTTTCCTAAATATGGTATTGTTGAAAGTGCTGAACAAGCATTGGAACTATCAGATGAATTAGGTTTCCCATTATTGGTTCGTCCTTCTTATGTGTTGGGTGGTCAAAAAATGAAAATTGTAATTAATAAAGAAGAATTGGAGCATCACGTTGTTGATATTATCAATGAAATGGGAGCTAACCAAATTTTATTAGATCATTTCATTGGTGGTGCAATTGAAGCGGAAGCAGATGCGATTTGTGATGGTGAAAATGTGTATATCATTGGAATAATGCAACATATAGAGCCTGCTGGAATTCATTCTGGAGATTCATTTGCAGTTCTTCCTCCCTATAATTTAGGTGATTTTGTAATTCAACAAATTGAAGATATTACTAAGAAAATCGCTGTTGAATTAAAAACAGTTGGTTTGATGAATATTCAGTTTGCGATTAAAGATGATAAAGTGTATGTAATTGAAGCAAATCCAAGAGCTTCAAGAACAGTTCCTTTTATTGCAAAAGCGTATAACGAGCCGTATGTAAATTATGCTACGAAGGTAATGTTAGGAGTGAAGAAAGTGACTGATTTTAATTTCAATCCAAGAAAAGAAGGATATGCTATTAAAATTCCAGTTTTTTCGTATGAAAAATTTCCTGATGTGAAAAAAGAATTAGGACCAGAAATGAAATCAACAGGAGAAGGAATTCGATTTATTAAAAATTTGAAAGATCCTTATTTTGTGAAAATTTATTCTGAACGTAATTTATACTTATCAAAATAAATGATTGTAGAAGCAAGTGTTACAGGGGTTTTTAAGACATTCTTACTAATTTTAGGGGTATTTGCCGCATTGCGTTTTATTGGTCGATTAATGATTGCTAAACGTAATTTAGAGGAAGAGAATCGTTTGAAAAAGGAAAGAGATAAGTTTGATCGAGAATTAAAACAGAAGAAAATCAATTTAGGTAAAACTTCGATATTGAATAGTAGATCGAATTCTTCTATTGAAGATGTTGATTTTGAAGAAGTAGTTTGATTTTTAATAACTTATAAAACATAAAAAAGCTGATACTTTAAGTATCAGCTTTTTTTTTTAACTATTTTTTTTAACTATTTTTTTCTAAATATGCTAACGACATTCTAATAATGCCGTATTCTATTTCACCATTCAAAGCATCAAAAATTGGCTTTAACGTAATGGTGTCTGTAAATTGGGGAAGTATTTCTTTGATTTTTTCAAATTGATCAGCTTCTACATACGCTGAGAATTGAATTGGATAGCCATCCAGTATCAGTTTTGCAAGATGAGAATAGATGGTTGTAGGTGCAATTTTTCTTATTTCCGCAATATCATCTAAGAGTAAACCTTGTTTGATTAAATCAAATGTTTCTTCGTAGGTAGATTTTTTGGTTCCAGATTCTTTATTGAAAAGTTTAATCAAGTCAATGAAATCTTGACCGTAAGAAGAAAATTTCTGAAGTCCGATTCCTTGAATACTCAACATTGCATTTTCTGTAATTGGTTTTTCACTTGACATTTGAGTCAAAGTTGCATCACTAAAAATGATGTAAGCAGGAACATTTTCTTCAACTGATATTTTTCGACGCAATAGTTTTAATCGATCGAACAATAATTCGTCTGGAGATAGGGCAGAGGTTGGTGCTTTTTTCTCTTTCGTTTGAGCAATTTTTTCTTTTTCTTGAAAATGAGCTAATTCAATTTTTAATTTCCCGAATAATATTTTCTCTCCGAATTCACTTATTTTTAGATGCATATTGTCGTCATACGCAATTTCAATCAATCCAATATTTTTTAACTGTGTTAAATAAAACAGCCATTGTTGAACACTTAAATCTGCCCCAATTCCAAAAGTTTTAAGTTGATTGTAGCCTTTTGAAAACATTTCAGTGGTTTTTGCGCCTCTTAAAATATCAACAATGGAATTGTTTCCCGCTTTTTCATCCGCTCTTTTGATTGCTGATAATGCTTTTTGAGCAATGATTGTACCGTCAAAAGTAGCCGATGGATTTCTACAAACATCGCAGTTTCCACAATTGTTTGGTAAAACCTCACTAAAGTAAGCAAGTAGAATTTTTCTGCGACAAGTGGTAGCTTCAGAATATTCAAGTATTCTATTTAATTTCTCAAGTAAAACTTGACTGTGTTCGCTATCTCTTGCAAAATCGGCAAGAAGTTTTACATCACGGTAATTGTAATATAAAATAGTGTCTGATTTCAAAGAATCTCTTCCAGCTCTTCCTATTTCTTGGTAGTATCCTTCAATGTTTTTTGGTAAGTTGTTGTGAATGACCCATCTAACATTTGACTTGTCTATTCCCATTCCAAATGCAATTGTTGCGCAAATTACAGGGATTTCATCATTTATGAAAAGTGACTGAATTTTATCACGTTCATCTGCCGGACGTCCAGCATGATAATAATTGGATTTCACTCCATTATCAGTTAATATTTGTGACCATTCTTCCGTCTCTTTTCTACTTAAGCAATAGATAATTCCCGATTTACCAGGTCTAGCTTCAATAAAATCTAAGATTTGATTTATTTTTTTTTGTTTAGGAATATTTCCCCTTACTTCTAAGTTCAAGTTGGGTCGGTCAAAAGAAGACGTAAATGTTACCGGATTTTGAAGCCCCAAATGTGTTTCAATGTCTTTGCGAGTAATCTTATCTGCAGTTGCAGTTAAAGCAATAAAAGGAGTTTGTGAAAGCCTGGTTCTAAGTGTTTTGAGTTGCGTGTATTCTGGTCTGAAATCATGTCCCCACATGGATACACAGTGAGCTTCATCAATTGCAACTAAACTGATTGTTAAGTCGTTGAACCATGAGTTCATAGCTGGTAAAAGCGTTTCAGGTGAAAGATATAACAGTTTTAATTTTCCAGATTTTGCATCATTAATTATTTGATTCTTATCTTGTTCATTTACAGAAGAATTAAAAAAAGCAGCTTGAACTCCGTTTGTTTTAAGCGCATCAACTTGATCCTTCATTAAAGAAATCAAGGGGGATATAACGACTGTTAAATGTTCAAATAGTAATGCTGGAATTTGAAAACAAATTGATTTTCCACCTCCAGTAGGCATTAAAACAATTACGTCTTTTTTAGCTAAAACTTGTTCAATTATTTGACCTTGTTGATCACGAAAACTATCGTAACCAAATACTGATTTTAATTTATTTTTTGCTGCTAATTTTTTTGATTCTAAAGTGGTTTCCATCATTGCCTTTAATTATTTTTCAGCTTTAAATCTCATTTCAATCGTAACTAAACTTGTTTCTTTTCCTGCTTTAATCGCTAGACCAAAATCGTCAGCTAACACACTAGAAGTTAGAACTAATTCTCCTTCTATTAGTGAAGCAATAAATTTAACTTGTTTATTAAAGCCTTTCAAATTTAGGGTTCCATTTATAACTGTTTGTTCTGGATGAGTTGCATCTGCCTGTTCAATTTTTATCTCTGAACTTTTAAAACTCATTGTTGGGAAAAGTTTAGCGTTAAAATAAGTTTTGCTTTTTAAATGCTTGTCTCTTGCTATATTTCCAGTAGATAATGTTGTAATGTCAGCATCCCCATTAAGTGTTGACTTTGAAAGATTTAATAAGTCTAAATCAATTGTAGCCGTAACCCCTGTAAATACACCCTTGGTATCTTCGCTTTGATAATAAAAATTGATTGTCGCTTCTTTTGTGTCAATTTTAAATTTTTGAGAAATACTGAAAAAAGAAATGCAAGTAATAAAAATTGTAAAAATAGATTTCATAATTGTTTCTAAATAAATAAAAAAGCACCTTGTGGGTGCAAAAATTTGTGAATTAATAAAATTGGAATCCGTTTAAGAACCACAACCTATACAATCAAAATGAGAGTCCATAGGTTTAATTCCTTTGATTTTCATTTCAAGATTATGAATTTCATCTTTAATATCCATATCTTGAAACATATCACCAGTTAACTTTTGAGTTAAAAAGTCTAATTCTTCGTGTAAATCAATTGTTGCGTTCATTGTTATAATGTGTTTTTGATTAGTAGTAATTTGAGTTACTAAATTCAGATTTTTTTTCCGATTTAAAAAATATTTCACTAATTATTTTTCAACTTAATCTCACTTTTGTGACCAATTATTTTGGAAAGTACAGTTTTTAAAGGTAGGATCAATATGGATGTATGCTGTTGAAATTTTATTTTTTATCCAAGCTGCAATAGTTCGTTGTTTTTTGTCATTTTCAGTAGCTTTTTTAATCAACGAATAGTCTTCCGTTAAATTAGCTCTGTGCGGTGTGGTTCTTTCGCTTAATCGAACAATTCTAATTCCTTGTTTTCTTTCGTAAATGTCGGTATGTAAGTTGGGTGTTGAAATATCTCCTTTTTCCATAGCATCTGTAAGAATGAAGATTTGTTGATCTACTTGATTCAAATCTTCCATGTCCCAAGTTTGTTCCCCGGTAATTGGATTGGTAATAACCCCTTTGTTTTGTTTCGTTAATTCATCGTTAGAATACTTTACAACAGCTTGATCCCAAGTGATTTTACCTGTTTTTAATTCAGCATAACAAGTGTCCATTATTTCTGCTGAAGTAACCAGAGATTGACTACTAAATTCTGGCATGATTAAAATATGTCGACACGTGTAATCATCTCCTTTTCTTTCCATTAAAGTAATAATATGATAACCGTAAGTAGTTTCAAAAACTTCTGAAATTTCCCCCACTTTTAGATTAAATACTGTTGCCTCAAATTGCGGAACCATCATGCCTCTAGAAGCAGCTATTTTACCCCCCTGAGATGCACTTCCTGGATCCATCGAGTTGATTCTTGCTTGTGTTTCAAAAGATTTTCCTCCAATAATATTTCTTCTTATTTCTACCAATTTATCAAAAGCTATTTTTTTATCATTTTTTGTAATAGAAGGATAGTTTACGATTTGCTGAAAGCTTAATTGTGTATTGATTAAAGGAATACTGTCCGCTGGGATTTTTGTGTAAAATTCTTTCACTTCTTTTGGTGTTACAGAAATTCCAGTAGTGATTTTGTGTTCCATTTCTTGAGATAACAATCGTTCTTTGATTATTTCTCGAAACTCAATTTTAATTTCTGTTGAAGATTTCCCATAATATTCCTCCAATTTTTGACGACTACCAATTTGTTTTTCGATTGTACGCAGTCTGTTTTCCATTTCACTTTCTACTTGTGCATCTGGAATAACAATACTGTCCAATTTTGCTTGGTGTAATAATAGATTTTGAAAAAGAAGCATTTCTAACGTACTGCATTCATTTATTGAAGAAAGTGTGTCGCCAGATTGTTTTGCTTGAATAATTTGTGTTTGTATATCTGATAATAAAATAATATTATCTCCAACTTGAGCGGCAATTTTATCGATTACATTATTTCTGTTTTGACCAAATAATGAGCTACTTAGTAAAAGTGTAATTCCTAATGTGTATCTTAATTTCATGTTTAATTATCTTTTGATTTAAAACAAAAACAGGCCGACGATTTGCCAGCCTGTTTCGTGTATTTTTGTATACTTATTTACCTAAAGAGTAAAGTACAGTTGTGTTTATTTTTACTGGATGTTTAATTTTTAGTTGCTCTAACCATTGTTGTTCTAAGAAATTTTGATAATCTGAAGTTACAATTCCTTTCGCTTCATTCAATTCTTTTTGAGTTGGTTCAAGTATTTCAGATATTTTAATTACATAGAATTTACCATCAACTTCATACGGTTTGTTGTTTCCTATAACAAGATCTATTCCTTTAAAAAATGGAGTAAGTTCTTTTTCAAATTTATTGGTTCTAACTCTCAAGTTCAATTCAGTGTCTTTATTTATTACTTCAAGTACATGTTTTGAATTGATTGTGTCATTTTGAATCATTGTAGAAACTTGTTCAGCAATTTTAGAAGTGTAGCACTCGTATACTAATGCATCGTATCTTTTACCCCAAGTATATAAAAGACGATTTGCAGCAAAGTACTCTTTCAATCCAACAGTGTCTTGAATCGCTTTGTTCCATACTTTATCAGTCATAACTTCATACAGAATAATTCCATCATGATATTCATTCATTAGTGCTTTAAAATCTGGATATTTTGTTTCTAATTTAGATTCTTCGTAAGC
>Ga0105053_10001265_pt1 | contig 40722 bp, 55 predicted proteins | sample BON01_FD_78093 | JGI IMG/M metagenome (GOLD analysis project Ga0105053, IMG submission 78093) | Freshwater microbial communities from Lake Bonney liftoff mats and glacier meltwater in Antarctica - BON-01 | ecosystem: Environmental > Aquatic > Freshwater > Ice > Glacier meltwater | place: Lake... | reverse complement strand
TAATAATACTACTATATTAGATACTTGTCGTGTTGAGATTTTTAATGCTTGGACTCAAGAATCAAATGCTATGATATCATTTATTGAAACTAGAGCTGAACTTCATAACATGATAACTCTAACCGAATATTTCTATAATTACAATAAATCAGCTGGAGTTAGTGGTGGTTGTATGTCAGCCGCAACACATGATGATTATGTGTTTTGCAGGGTAAATAACCCAATATATAGTGAAAATTCTACTGGCACTACTACTGGTACTGCTATTGTTAACGTAGCATCTGGTACAACTTTTGGTGCATCAGCAATAACATCTACAATTAATTTTGGTACTAGTTTTTTAGATAGTGATTTACAAACAAAGTTTGCGGAATACGATACAGCAATAAAAAATTATATGTGTAGTGTTAAAAATTTGATGTCAGTTATTGATGGTGATACTTTTGATGAATATTACGAATAATAAATAAATAAAACAATAAAAATATGTACTTTTTTGATATAGAAGATTTTTATAATATGGGTGTGTGTGGAACTAATAAGTTTAAAACATCTCCACAACAATGGGATGACGTTTTTACTTCAATTAATTTAGTTAAAAATAGTAATAGGAATAAATTTATAACATTATATAATGATTTAATATCAGATGTTAACGACCCTAATTGTGTTGACACTATTACCGCTTTATATGACGAATGGTTAGCTATTATAGGTACCCCATCATCAGATGGTGAGTTAAATATTAAAATTCAAAATTTAAAAACCGCATTGTTAAATAATACTTTAGATTCTTGTAACCCAACTGAGTGGATAGAATATTTAGCAACGTATAACACATATAAAAACTTGATGGATGATATTGTGTTTAATTTAAAACATGGTTGTGATAATATTGGTTATAAATTAACAGCTAGTGTTGAAAAAACACCAATAAACGTATTTAATGACCCTAATTTTAAAACTAAAACAGAAAAAACAAATGGTGTATACATGAAACGAACAGATGCTGGTTCAGAATTTACTGGTTCTATAAATCAAATGATTTACACTAGAAGTTAATTAAATAATATTTTTTATATTTATATATATGCCACAATTATTAAAAAACATACAAGGACAAATTCATACCAATATAAATGGTGATGCTAGGTTAGTTAAACGTGTTTATTCTCTTATACAGCAAGAGGATTACATAAATATTAATGGTTTTATAGCATTTTTACAGAATCTTTCCAAGACTGAGGTTACATCATCTATTGTTAAACCTTTAAATTTTGGTTTAGTTAACAAGTATAATATGGAAATAATTACACTAGATATAAATTACTAATGAGATACCAAGAAAGAATATATACACAAACTCAAGATTCTGCAATTAGAAATAGGAATTTTGTTAATTTTAACATGAGTAGTGATGTTTGTATTTTTGAACCACCACTATATAATATGAGTGGTGCTACTAAACTAGACTGTACTGGTGCTACAAGTGGTACGTCATACATTATTACGGCAAATACTCAAACATTACCATTAATATTTAATTTTACTGGTAACACTTCAACATTTATAGATACTAGTGCTATATTTAATTTTAAATTATTTAAATACTCTAATATTTTTAGTGGCTTTACCACAACACCAACGTATAGGTCTAGTAATATAATTTACTCTACTTTTAGTGGAACAAATATTACAACACAATATGTTCCATCTAGCGGTTTAACTTTAGATGGTGAATATTTAGTGAAAGGATTCTTTCAATATAGTGCATGTACTGATTTTTTAAGTAGGTTAGGTGTTGGTATCGATACTTCAAATTATTTAAATGGAAACGAATATGGTATTTACAATGATGAGTTAGACTACTATTTTATTGCGATTAAACCAGCTAGCACCCCTACTTTGATTAATAGCTCTGCCATCCCTAATGAAACATCTGGATTATATCAACAAATAATATTACCACCAGCTGGTGAAACAAATGTTGTTATAACAGATAGTAGAAATGGTAGTTTTATTTTATCGTTAAATGGTTTAGTCTTATCAAATGGTTTAGATTATACAGTAAATGGCAATATAATAACATTAAGTGGTGAAACGGTTGCTGACGATATAATAACACTTATATACACAACAAATTCTGGTCCTACGTTAACATACGATAATATTGAGATAACACCACCAATCATAAGTGGCGCTACAAATTCAGAAGGAAGTAATACATTCTATTTTAACACAACAAATAATAAATATGAACTATACACCTCAGTTAAACCTTTAAACGCTTCTAATATCCTTATAATGTTAAATGGTGTAACATTAGCCAATGGTATTGACTTCTATCAATCAATAAGTAATGATAAAAGAATAATTTTAGAAGGTGATTTAATGTTAGGTGATATTATAACAATAGTTTATTTTCCATTATTAAATTTCTCAAACAATATAAATACGAATAATATTGCTGTTACTTGGAGCATAGATACACCACCACAATTAGTTAATGGCACTTTCACCCTAGAAGTAAGTACTGGAAATACATTTAGTAATTTCTTTTATACTGGAACTACCGACTACTTATTAGATACATCATTTTATGCGTTAGATTTTATTGCTAGTGGTAGTGTTGGCACAAAATTATATTATAGAGTAAAAAACGATAAAAAATATATAACAATTTGTGGTAACACAGTAGAAAGTATAGTTTATAGTGATACTATTCCTTTAACTATATCAACTAATTCGATAAATTCATATTAAATAATATTTACTATGACATATTTATTACTAAAATTAAGAAAACAAGATATTTATTAATATGAGTTACATAATTAAAAGTACAAGTCCATTTGTTAGTATAAAACTAACTGAAAAAGGTAGAGAAATGCTAAGTCAAGGGAAATTAAATTTTTCTTTTTGGGCAATAGGTGATTCTGAGATTGATTATAATAGAGAAGCGTTAATTAACCCATTAAGTGTTACCTTATCAGCTACTAGTGTTGTGATGAGACCCTTAGATAGACAACCAAATATTAAATCATTTATCTTACCTTCAACAACCACTGACCCATACAGAGTGATTAATTCTTCTGTATTAAGCGTAGTTAAAGCTGTTGTAAACAATGAAGCTAATGAAAGAGGTTTCTTTTATTTGTCTGGTTCTTCATACATAACTAAATCTGATTCAGAATATAGTTATAATAATAATTATTCAGTAAATACTGTGACATTATTCACTGGCGGTACTAATTTCGTAGTTCAAACTACTGGACTTACAGTTGGGGATGTATTATTAATTAAATATCCTAAATACCCTAACGGTACTTTAACAGCTAATAATAATAGCACACCGCTACCAAATTTATTCTATAGAATCCAATCTTTTACTGGAATAAACACAACACAATCTACAGTAACCTTAGATAGACCGTTACCTACATTAGGTTCAACATTTACTGGTTCAACTCAGTATTACCTATACAAGGGTGGTGAAGTTTCAACATCTTTTGGTAATAACAATAGCACATCTTATTGGGATACTGGTACATTGGCGTTTGATTCATCAAGTAATGTAACATGTAGTGATGTTCCAGTATGGAATATGAATAATGTATGGTGTGAAGATTTAGCTGGTGTTACTGGCTTAACAACAACCAAACTATATGAGGATTATACTAAATTTGGTTCTTATGCTTATTTAGGTCAGAAAAATCCTTACTTAGAATATCTTAGTAAATCTACTACAATAACCGAAAATGCAACATTTAATTGTGATGGTGTTGGTGCTGGTGGTGGTGGTTCTTATCTAGATGACATATCAAAATCTATTTCAATTATTCATTATACTAATAATACTATATCTAATCTTTATGGTGAATTCTTTTATACTGATGCAGCAAATGGTAAGCATTTAGTTTTAGAATTACCAGATTTAATGTATCATAGAAGAAACTTTTCAACGGCTAGTGGTACCACAATGGGGATGAGATTCTTATCAACTGGTGGTACTAAAACAACTGGTACTGATATTCAATATATTGATTTATTTGAAGATACATCATTAATAGCACTTGGTGCGACACCAAGTGTCGTAGGTAGAGTTTACCCACAAATGAAAACAGTTGTATTTCATGATGATGAAATAATTGCTAGTATGTCACACAAATCAAACAGAAACTGGACACTACCAGAATTATCTGTAACATTGGCATCACCTTCTGGTGGTACGTCAACGGGTATTTTAGAAACAAATAATACAATGTATTTAACATATGTTTTAGATAATTTAGGTCATTCTGGTTATACATCATCAATGCCTTGTCAAAAATATGTTAAAATAACAAATAAAACATCTTCAGCTAAAGATATTGAATTTAAGATAAATGGGACAGATTTATTACCATTTATGCGTAAAATTGAAAATAGTGATTATGATGGTTTAGGTTTTTATGCACATAACTTTAAATTACTATATCAAATAGTTGCTAATGATGCTGATAGACCAGATGCTGGTTCATGGAAGTCATTTGATTACACTTCAACAGCTATTACTGGTGTTGCTGGCGAATCTATTGACCCTAAACTATTAGAGGTACAAATACCATATACGAATGGTTTCTTGTTGAATCTAATTAAAGATGCTACATCAATAACTTTTGATTTAATATCATTATTAAATCTACCAGCAACAACAACACCAAAAGCATTACAATTTGGTGATGAAAAATTCTTTTATGGTAATTTAAAAACATATATTGGAGCAACAATATACAAAACAATATTTAACATCGGTGTGTCAAGTTCTGAATTTAACACTACTACTAACATTACTAGAAGTAAAGATTCTGTTACGAACCCACCAAATATTAAACTTTCTGAAGTTGGTATTTACGATGCAGATAAAAATTTAGTTTGTATCGGTAAAGTAAGTACACCAATTGAATTAAAAAGTGGAAATAACATAACATTAGAACTTAGTATGGACTTTTAATCATGGGATATAACAATACAGCAACAACATTAACATTAATAGCAAAATTAACACCAATAGGTAGACAAAAACTAGTATCAAATGATAACTCAGTAATTAAAACTTTTAGTTTGGGTGATTCAGACGCTAATTATAATGTAAATCTATTATTAGGTACTGGACAAGTACCTTCAGAATCTGGAGACATTGGTTTTGGTAACACAACTAGCAATAGTACCGCTAACAACATCAGACTTAGTTCTTTTATTGTAGTTAATTCTTCTGGTTCAATATCTAAACCAGTTTCTAGTCAATCGATTAATTTAGTTACTGAAGGTGCTGCAAATGGTTCAACAATTATTAGTGGTAGTAATTTAACAATGAATGTCGTTAATAGAGCAAATTCACTATCAGACCCACTAGTTAACCTATATCAAACATTTGGTTTATCTTTGGATTCAAACGAAGATGCTATTATTAGTGGTACAACATTTGAAAATGGTGGATTATCTGATACAGCGTTTAGTGGTATTAGTGTTAGTAAAGTATTAATAGTGGCTATAGATAATTCACAATACGGTGAAGCTATTGATGGTAAAACGGTTAAATTAGAAATACCTACAAGTGCTGGTACTTTCTCAATGTATAGTACATTTATGAGCAATCAAACTCTAGATACGATTTTAGATGCACAAATAAGAGATGATTCAGCAGTATTAAGACCATTCGGTTCAAATGTTGCCGCAATGTTTTGTGATACCATTAAAAGACCTAGTAATAATGCTGCATTAAGTTGGGCTACTGGTTACGGTTTAAGTAAACCGTTTAGTATAAATGGAAAACAAAAATTTAATTTACAAAATAACACCAATATTAGCTCAACTGCTGATACTGCTGTTGGTGTCGCTTATTTAGACAAAGGTTTCGTTGTTATTACTAATCCAAATATAGTTAATTCGTTTGTTGCATCAGCAGCAACTGGTACCACTCTAACAATAGACAGTGTATCAACTAATGTTAGTCAAATAATCACTTGTATAGCAGATAGAGGTGAGTTTGGTGCATCAACCAATACTACATTTAAAGATGGAGATGTATCAAGAATAAGTGAGGTTGGTTTATACGATGATTTTGGTAATTTAATGGCTTATGGTAAGACAGATAGACATATAACTAAGAATATAAACGAATTCTTAGCGCTTTCTATAACTATTACTATTTAACTATTTATTTTTATAATTTATACTTTAAATTATAGAATAAAAAAACATAACATGGAGAAAGAACCAGAATTTATACTAGCGTTAGACGTGTCTACATCAACAATTGGTATCGCATTATTTGAAGACTTAGGAGAAAAAGGTGAATTAAAATTATTACATCACGTTTCACCTAAAGTAAGACCAAAACCAGATAATAAAATGGAAGAATTGTTTAGAAAGGTTGAAATATTTGAAGAAGAATTTCTTATTAATTATGTAGACTTCAACATTACCAAAGTAATAATTGAGGAACCCTTACTACAATCAAATAATGTCAATACAGTAGCTACACTATTGAGGTTTAATGGCATGATTAGTAGGTCAGTATATGATACATTAAAAGTTATACCAAACTATATTTCATCATATGATGCTCGTAAATATGCATTTCCACAACTTATGGATGTTCGAACACATAAAAGAGATGGTACACCTTTAGACCCTAAAGCTATCGCCAAAAATAACCCAGTTTTATTTGGTGGGTACCCTTTTGATGTTGATAAAAAATATATTTTATGGGAAAAGGTCGCAGAATTGGAACCACAAGTTACATGGTTCTATGACAAGAAAAACAAACTTAAGAAAGAAACATTTGATACAAGTGATGCATATGTTTGTGGTATCGGATTTATGAATATGATAGGATTATGGTCTAAATAACTAAATCTATCTACTTAAGTGTCTTTTCTGGATGTTGCATATATTTTTTTAATAAATAAATTTATTAAAAAAATTAAGAAATGTGATGTTTAGGTTTTATACAAAAAATTGGATTGTGAAAATATTGTTTGTTTAATTAAAATAAATTACATACCTTTGATGTATGAGTTTTTTATTAGTTAATATTCTAGAAAGTTTTCTTGGTGAGATTAGAAAACATAATGAAGATACTGGACAAGCAGCGTTTGATTGTCCAGCATGCTCCTCAGAAAAAGGTTTAATAGATGGTGATGGTAAAGGTAATCTAGAGATTAACTACAATAAAAGTATGTATAGATGCTGGTCTTGTCATGAAACAAACAATATGCATGGACCAATAATCAAATTATTAAAAAAATATGCAACACCAAAGAATATTCGTGATTACTTATTGGTCAAACCAGATATAAATGTATGCGATAAGATAAAAGAAAAAATAATAGTTACTTTACCAGAAGGTTATAAAAAACTAACTGAATGTGACTCCAAAGACTATAAAGCATTTGAAGCTATACAATACCTATACGATAGAGGTATAACCGATGAAATAATTAAAGATTTTAAAATAGGTTACACTTATCGTGGACCATTTTTTAATAGAATAATAATTCCATCATACGATTCAGAGGGTGAATTAAACTATTTTATCGCTAGATGGTTTTCTAGTCAACCTACGAAATTAAAATATGTTAATCCAGAAGTGGAAAAACAAGGTATAATCTTCAACGAAAATAGAATTAACTTTGATGCCAATATCCATATTGTTGAAGGCGTGACTGACCATATAGTTACACCAAACTCTATCCCATTATTAGGTAAGTATCTTACATTAGATTTATTGGAATTACTGCATGACAACGCACAAGCCAATATAATAATATTTTTAGATGATGATGCATACGAAGATGCTAAAAGACTGTATAGGGAGCTTAACTTTGGTGATTTAAGAGGACGTATTAAATTAGTTAAACCTCCAGAAGATTTAGACCCATCTAAAATATTTGAAAAATATGGTTATATGGGTATTGTTAATGTGTTAAGAACAGCACATAAATTAGGTTAACCATACATATTTTTAAATTAACTGATATTTATTTGTAAACATACAATATGAACATAAAAAATAGATTAAGACAACTTATTTTTGAATCAGAAGGTGACTTTGGTTATCATGGTGGTAATTTACAATATAAAGCTGAAAAACTTTCAGACAGAGGATTCATTATAGGTAAAACTGGTCAAATGGGAACTGGTCATTATTTTTATGGTAATATAGAGGATGCTAAAAAACACGCAGAATCTTTTGGTAAAAAGAAAATAAATAATATTTCAGTATATTCTGTTGATTTCTCAAAATATAACTTATTTAAACCGTCAAACCCAAAAGAATATTATGATAACTTAGTTGTAGTGATAAACAATGATTTTTTAAAACATTTAACAATGAAAGATTTTGAAAATGAAGAAGTAATTGAAACACTTAAAGATGCTTCTGAATTTTATGGTAGTTACGGTGTTAATATAAGTCATGAATATTTTACTATTATAGCTAAACAATTCGTTCAAGATTTAATATCAAAATCATCCAAAAGTGATGAAATGTTCAATACTAGGGTTTTAAAGGCAGCTGGATTTGAAGGTGTCGATGTTAGGAATACACCATTAGATAATTTTGCAGTTGGTTCTATAATATTTGATATTAAACCTAATACGATAAATAGAATTCAATAATAATTTTTAGTTTAGTTGTAGTTTAAGTAAAAAATTAGTACATTTACTTAAATTATAATATTATGAGTAAAGCTAAATTATGGGTTGGTCCAGTATATCTAGAACCAATAGAACATAGGTACCACCATAGAGAGACTGGTAAGACATATAAATCTGTCACCACGACACTTAGCTCTATTGAACCACACTTTGATTCAGAATCAGTTTCTTTGGCCATAACGAAACAAGCTGATAAAGTTAAACAAGAGAGATACATTGGTTTAACGCAGCAACAAATTTTAGATTTTTGGCAATTGCTTAATGATGAGGCTAATGTATATGGTACAAAAGTACATGATATTGTTGAACGTTATTTATTAGCAAATAAATGGTACTTCCCATCAGATGATGAAGAAGGTGAATTTGAGGAAACTGTGATATCTGGATATGAAAATTTAAAGATAGATGAAGGTATCGCTATGTGGCCAGAAAGAATCATGTTTGCTGAAGATTATGAGTTAGCTGGCATGGCAGATTTAATCATTGATATTGATGAGCAATACTTCGATGTATGGGATTGGAAAGGGTTACCTATCGACACACCAATATTCACAAGTAATGGTTGGAAAACTATGGGTACGATATCAAAAGCGGATAGTGTTTATGATATTAATGGTAAATTAAGTAAAATACTACACATATCAGAAGTTAAGAATAAGACTTGTTATCAAATAAATTTTGATAATAATGAGAAAATAGTTTCAGATTTTGAACATAGATGGTTAGTTTCTTTTTATAGGGATAAGGTTTTTAAAGATAAGGTAATGACAACCGAAGAATTATATCATTATGTAAAAGAATTAAATGATAGTGGTAAAAGACGGTCACATAAGATTCCTAAAATTAAAATAGCTAAACCACTAAATAATGATATTGTTAACTTACCAATTGACCCGTATCTTTTTGGTGTTTGGCTTGGTGATGACCATTCAGCTGACGAGAAGGTAACTAATATGAATGAAGAGATATGGTCTGAGATAAGAAGTAGAGGTTATGAAGTTGGTGAGGATGTTAGTCAAGGGGGTTGTGGGAAAGCTAGCACTAGGACAATTTTTGGTTTACGAACCAAATTACGTGAATTGGGTTTGTTAAATAATAAACATTTACCAGAAATATATTTACATAGCTCTTATGAACAACGATTACTTGTTTTACGTGGTTTTATGGATAGTGATGGATACTATAATAAAACTCGTAAAAGGTTTGTGATGTCTACCACAAGAGAATGGCAATCTAAAGCATTCACACAATTGATTAGTAGTCTAGGTGTAAAACCAACAGTTATTTATTATAAGAAAAAAGCAAATGGTAAAATTATTGACGTTATTGATGTTTTATTTAGTACTAAATCATTTAACCCATTTTTGTGTCGAAACCAAATAGGTGTAGAATATGGATTAAATGATAATGGAAGTTTTAAAAACATAGTATCAGTTAATTTAGTTGAGTCAGTACCAACTAGGTGTATTGAGGTTGAAAGTGAAACTAAAACATTTTTGTATGGTGATACATTTTCAGTAACACATAACACAAATAGAGAATTTAATTTCTTTAATCCTTTCGGTAATGAGACATTATTCGCCCCATTCGACCACTTACAATCTTGTCAATGGTCGATATATTCATTACAACTTAGTGTTTATGCTTATATGTATGAATTAGAATTTAAAAATAGAAAATGTAGACAAATATGCATTGGTTATTGGGATAAAGAAAAGAAATCTTTCGAGAAGATTCAGATAATGTATTTAAAGCATGAAGCTAAAAAACTTATTGAAATGCACTATTATAATTTAATGAAAAACGCTTAATAATATGAAAGAAACAAAAGTACTTAAAATTATACATGCGGCTGATATCCACATCAGAACGTTTAGATTACACGATGAATATAAAGAAGTTTTCGTGACATTCATGAATGATATTAAAGAGTTAATAAAGGGTTATGACCGTGAAGAGGTTCGAATAGTGATTGCTGGTGATTTAGTTCATCAAAAGATTGTTATATCAAATGAGCAACTAATATTAGGTACTTGGTTTTTACGTAAGTTAGAAGAGATTGCTCCAGTAATACTTATAGCTGGTAATCATGATTTATTAGAAAATAATAAAGATAGAATGGATTCTATATCTCCAATGGTTCAATTTTTGGGTGATAAAGATATAAATTATTTTAAGGAATCTAAATGTTATCTAGATAGTAACATAGTATGGTGTGTTTACTCTATATTTGAGGAGAATCTAAAACCAAATATTGAAGAAGCTAAAAAAGAATTTGGTGAAGATAAAATATATATTGGGTTATTTCATGCAGCTATAATTAATGCTAAGACAGATGTTGGTTATGAGATTGAACATGGTGCTGGGTTAGACATCTTTGAAGGTTGTGATATGGTAATGTTAGGTGATATACACAAGAGAAGTTGTTTTCATTTAATAGAAGATAAGGAGATTCATGAGGATGAATTAGATAAATACCTTAAAATGGGTTGGGAAATCGATAATTAATTTATTTTTTTAGTCTTGTTATTATATATTATTAATAAATAATTACGCAACAAAATTTTAGAGAGATGAATAAATGTAAAATATTTCAAACAGAAACTAGAAATAAAACATATTGTTCTATTAAATGTCAACATATTGGTTATAAAGAAATAAGGGTTAAACATAGTGATGAATCGGAAGAATATAATTCTAATACAATAAAAAAATATATAAAAAAAATGATGATTAAAATAAAAAAAGTAATACCAATAAGTTATTGTGGAAGTTTAATACAACAGAATTTTGGTGAGAATGTAACTAAACATGGTTTCTTATTATGGGATGTTGGAACAAAAACATTTACTGAACATGATGTTAATAATAAATACCCATACATTCAATTCAAAGTTACATCATTGGAAGATTTAGATAACGGAACAGAAAAAATTACAAACTTATGATATTAAAAGAATTAAAAGAATATATATTATCAATTCCAGAAGACATGGATGAATTTACTGTTGTAAATGGTGAATTTACCTTAGATAAAGATGGTAACACGTTCGTTATGGAAAACAATCAAGTACATACAGCTTACGTAGACATTAACAATAAAGAAATCCAATTTCTACATCAAACAGATAAAGAAGTTAAAGATATGATACTCGGACTAGATGGAGATTCCTAAGCAATTAAAAGAAGATATATGGAATTATTGTAGACACAATGATATTACCAATATAGATGAGTTTATGGTAAAACTTATTAGACAAGGTTTTACTATCGAAAAGTTTGGTGCAACACCAGCAACAAACGAAACAATTATAGAAAAAATTGTAGAGATTGAAAAAATAGTTGAGGTTGAAAAAATAGTTGAGGTTGAAAAAATAGTTGAGGTTGAAAAAATAGTTGAAAAAGAAATAATCATTAGTGATATATCTGAGATTGATGTTTTAAATAAAAAACTAAAAGTAAGAGCCGAACTGCAACAGAAAACAAATACAGAGTTAATTAATCTTACAAATACCAATAAAGAAATTGGTGTTGAAAATGATAAATTAGTAAGTGAAATTAAAGAACTTAAAGAAGTAATTAAAAAAAATAAAAAAGATATTTATGGAGAGTAAAGTTTTAGTAGATAAAAGTATAGATGTATCGCCATATAGTAAGATTAAAGTATATTGGGACGATAGACCAGAGAACTATTCCAAAGAAGGTAAAATTAAAGTAAGAAACTATTTTGCCAATAAATACGGAGTTTCAAAAAGTAATATAAATGTTGTATATAGACCAATTAGAATTACTGAAAATGGTGATATAATTGAGATTATTGGTGCTGGTATTGAAAATATAATGGATGTAAATTATCAACGAGCACTTATGAAAGAATTGATTACTAGAGATGGTAAGACAATAGATTTTAATCGAATAATAGCTTTGGATGATAAAGTTAATGGTGAATTGAATGTTGATTTAAATGAAACACAACATAGGTCATGGACACTCAAGTGGGTTATGGTTGATAATTTCTTATCATTTGGTGAGAAAAACTTCCTATCTTTTGATAAAGCAAAAGGATTAACGATTGTTAATTCATTTCCACCCAATCAAGGTGGTAAATGTGTTAGGTCTGATACTCAGATAGTTATATCCTTTGATAAAGCTAAGATAATTGAAAAATTGGGGTTCTTACCAGATGAATTAAAATAAAAGGATAATTGAATACAATGGTGATGTGTTTCATGGTAACCCAAAGAAATATAAATCAACCGATAATTATGAAGTGTTAACTATTTGGGATTCAGAATATAGGTGGGGAAATAAACAAGATATAATAAATAAGTGTATTAATTTTTTAAAATAATAAGAATGGATTTAGTTAAAGAAATTACGATAGGTGAATTAAATGATATTTACCAAAAATATGGTGACTTAGGTTTTAAAGTAAATACACCTTATGGGTATAAAAATATTGAATGGTGTGGTATCACTGAAGAAAACGCTGATGTTTACAAATGTGAACTTGAGGATGGAAAATATGTTGAAGGGGCCGATTATCATAGACTAAAAAAAGAAGATGGTGACTTTATAGTATTAAAAGAGGTGGAAGTAGGTGAATCAATCCAAACGGTTGATGGTATTTCTAAAGTTAAATCTATTGAATTAATGGATTTTAAAGATACTCTTTATGATATTCAAGTAGAGGAAGTTCATCAATATTATAGTAATGGTATTGTATCTCACAACACTACGTTAACTATTGATGCTATAAAGTTTTTACTGCATGGCACAACTACTAAGACAGATAAAAACGAACAGATTTTCAATATGTATAGTGGTAAGGATGAATTAATCGTTCGTGGTATGATTGATATTGAATCTGAAGAAATAATTATTGAGAGAAAGTTAAAACGTACCGCCAAAAAAGATGGTGGTTGGACAGTATCCAATAAAGTTAATTACTATAAATTACTCCCAGATGGTGAAGAAGAATTTTTAAATGAAGAAGATGCTAAACAAACTACTAAAAAGTTAAAAGAAACTATTGGTAGTGAAAAAGATTTTGAGATGCTTGTATTAGCAACTGAAAAAAACTTAGAAGATTTAGTTGGTTTAACTACTACTGAGTCTGGCAAAGTAATTACTAGACTTATTGGGTTAGAGATTTTAGAATTAAAAGAAGCTGCTGCTAGAGTTATGTATAATGATTTTGCTAGAAAAAAGAAATCAAATGAGTTTGATGTAATAACTTTAAAAGAGGAGATAGATGACCATAATGATAAGGTAAAATTAGGTAACGAATTATCCGAAACGTTAAGTGAAAAATTAGATAACATAAAAAAAGAAATAGACAGTTTAAGTAAGGAAAATGACAGATTAATTGATAGTAAGAAAAAGGTTGATGTTGAAATATCTGAAATTAATCCATCTTCTCTTGAAAAATCAGTAAAAGAATTAATAGAGACTGGTATTGGGTTAAAAGCTAAGGTTAATATCTTAATTACTGAAATATCTGAAATTGGTGAATTATCTTTTGATGAAGATAGACATTTTGAATTAACTAAGTCTGTAAACTCAAATACTACTACCAAAGCAATTAAAGATGCTGAAGTAATTAGATTAGGTACTGTAATAGAAGGTTTGATTGCTGGTGGTATTTGTCAATCATGCAATCGTAAATTAGATGACGTTGACAACACTGAACACATCGATAAACATCAAAAAGAGATAGATAGTTTACTCAAAATTTCAAAAGATTTAGAAAATGAGATACTTATTATTAATAGTGAGTTAAAAACATTAAATGAAACTAAGATTATAGTTGATAAAAAAAACAAGACAGAATTGGCTAAAGATAGAGCTGAGGTTGAGATGGATAGTCTTAGAAATGATATCACCTCTAAGAAAAATGATTTAAAGAAATATAATTTAAACTTAGAAGCTATTGAATTAAATAAAAGCATTGAAGCTCAAATATCTAAAGTTAAAACAGATATTGTTGTGTTTAATCATTCTAAAGATGACTACATCACTAAAATAGAACGTAATAAGACAGATACAAAGAATAACAGTGATAATATAGTGACTAAAACTAAATTAATAGAGACTATAAAAAAAGAAGAGGATGTTGATAAGATATTTAAAGTATATATCGAATTAGTCGGTAAAAAGGGCATATCTAAATTAGTTTTACGTTCAGTCTTACCAATAATAAATTCTGAAGTTCAACGATTGTTAGATGATGTATGTGATTTTGAAATTGAGATATTTATAGACAGTAAGAATGATGTACAGTTTTTATTAAATAAAGATGGTATATCTAAATTACTTAAGTCTGGTAGTGGTTTTGAGAAGACTGCATCTAGTTTAGCTTTGAGAGCTGTTCTAGGCAAGATGTCCACATTACCTATGCCTAACTTCATAACTTTTGATGAGGTATTGGGTAAAGTAGCACCAGAAAATTTAGATAAGTTAAAACTATTGTTTGATAGGATTAAAGATATGTACGAGATTGTTTTTTTTATTACCCACAACGATTTAGTTAAGGATTGGTCCGACAACATACTTACGGTGATAAAAGAAGATAATATATCTAGAATCACGCAGAAATAGTTGACATATAAATAAGTTTTGCGTATACTTGTTAAAAAAAGAATTAAATGGAATTAAAAAATTACTGTGTTGTTGTGATGGGCGACACCAAAAATGCTCTACTAGAAATAGAGAAAGTTAGCGATTCTAAACCCAACTTGTTAGATGCTAAAGGTATAATAATTGCTACCTTTTCTGCTTTCATAACAATAAAAGAATTAAAAGACTGGTTCACTCTTAATAATAGGAGTTTTCTAGTCTTTGATTTGTCTGACGAAAGTTCTGCTTTTAAAATAACTAAAGAGGATATTCATGAAGGTTTATTTGGTTTTTTAAAAGATAATAACCAAAATTTTTTAACTAAAAGAACTTCAGAATTAGAGGACATGATTGAAGATGCTAAAATTATTTCTGAAACTAAACATTTTAATCGTGATAAATTTATAGATAAATTTAGAGAAGATTTTAAAGAGGAAAACTATTTAAATGAATCGGTGATAGATAAAATGTATAATAATGAAAAACAACTTTGGATAGGTAAAATTCTAGATAAAGGTATTGAAAATTTAACTGAAAAAGATAAAAAAATGTTAACTTTTTTAGTAAAATAAGTCGTCAAACCCCTTGACTTTTAATGGGTTTATGTTATATTAACATAATTAAAAATAACGAAAATTAGAGATAAATAAGTAATTTTAATGAGTAAAAAATTTATAAATTTTGATAATGACGATAGTGTTACAAAATATTTTAAGGAAGTTAGAAAATCAATTATATTAACTCCATCAAAGGAGATTGAATTAGCTATAAGAATAAAAGATGGTGATGAAAAAGCTATAAATGAGTTATGCGAGGCTAATCTAAAGTTAGTTATATCTATAGCTAAAAAATATCAAGGTCAAGGTTTATTATTATCTGACTTAATAAGTGAAGGTAATTATGGTTTGATAAAAGCTGCTACTAGATTTGACCACGAAAGAGGTTTTAGATTTATATCATACGCTGTATGGTGGGTTAGACAAGCTATTATCCAAAGTTTATCTGATAATTCTAGAATGGTTAGATTACCATCAAACGTTATAAGTAGAATATATAAACTAAATAAAGAGATTGCTAAATTTGAATACGTTAATGAAAGAGAACCAGTTTTTGGTGAAATTTTGGATGAAAACAATAATTCCATAAGTTTAGTTAAATATCCTAAATGTGCTTCTTTAAATGAAGTTATAAATGATGAAGGTGGTGAATTAATTGAACTAATTCAAGGTGAAATAGAGGAAGAAAATAAATTGGAAGCTGATAATAGAATTAAACAACAATTAAACGAAACTTTATCGGCATTAGACGAAAGGGAGTTAGATATTATTAATTCTTACTTCGGTATAGATACTGAATGTGAAGCTATGACGCTAGAGGTTATAGGTGAAAAATATAATTTAACCAAAGAAAGAATACGTCAAATAAAGGAAAAAGCTATACGAAAATTGAGACATAATGCTCATGATTTATACACATTAATTAATGAATAAAAAAAAAATATGAAAAATAAAAATGGGTATTTAATGATGATATTGGCACTAGCTATTGCTGGCTGTACTGCCTATTTCTCAGTATTAGGTTTATCACAATTATTTGCTGGTGCCGCTACTGCCGTAATTATTATGGCTTCTGTTTTAGAGTTAGGTAAAATTGTTGTAACGACTGCTCTACATACTTATTGGAAAAAATTAGGTGTAACATTAAGACTATATCTAACCTCTAGCGTTGTAATATTAATGGTTATAACTTCTGCTGGTATATATGGGTTTTTATCTAATGCCTATCAAAAAACATCCAATAAGTTGGAAATTCATGAAGGTGAATTAAATATTTTAAATTTAAAAAAGGAAAATTTTGAAAAATTAATTGCTAGTAACGAGACAATTACGTTAAGTAAAACAAAAAGAATTGACCAATTAATTGACCTTAGAAACAATCAAGAAAATAGATTAGATGGTGCGAGTTTGTCAAGACAAATGAAAAACGCTAGATTAGACATTGAAACTGCAAATAATGAAATAAAATCCTTAACACTTAATATTGATGAATTAAATAGTAAAAACATAATACTTAGTGATTCAGTTAATAAATATAATGTTAAAATGTTGGAATTAAAGGTTGATAGTGATGTTGCTGGTGAAGTTGGACCACTTAAATACATTTCATCTCTTACGGGCATCCCAATGGCCAATATAGTTAATTATATGATATTACTTATCATATTTGTTTTTGACCCATTAGCAATTTCACTTATTATTGTTACAAATAGGATTTTTGAGATTGAGCGTGAGAAAAAAGAAGAAAATGATGAACCATTAACTAAAGTTCCAAAATTTGTTGATGATATGGAAGTTAAAGATTTAATTCCTAACACACCTACACCAAATCTTAATGTGGAGGTAGATAAGGAATTTCCAGATGAACAATTCGATGATACAAACGATATAATACCAATATATGAAGTTGAAGAAGAGATAGTTCAAGAAGTGATAATTGAAGAAGAGATAGTTGAAGAAGAGATAGTTCAAGAAGTGATAATTGAAGAAGAGATAGTTGAGGAGGAAATTGTTCAAGAAGAAATTGTTCAAGAAGAGATAGTTGAGGAAGAAATTGTTCAAGAAGAAATTAAAAAATCGGATAAAGTACTTTATGGTGAGATTAAGGAAGTTAAGGCGAACAGAGGTTTCTCAGTTCCAGTTCCAAATCCAAAGCATAATTCTATACAAAGAATAGGTTCAAATAAATATAAGAACAATGATGATGATAATAAAATTTTTTTTAAGAAATGACAATGGAAATAGATTACAAATCTTATAGGTTAACTAATAAAAATTTTATAGAAGTTGAGTCGATAAAAAAACAAATAGTATTGGCTGGCACGTTAAATTCAAATATGAAACATTTTATTGGATGGAAACATAGGTCTAATGGTCTGTATAAAAAAACAGCACACTTTACTATAGATAAAAAGGGTAATATTTATAAACATTTTGACCCATCTTTTCAATCAAGATTTTTTTCAAATAATACTTTAAATTCAAAATCCATAATCATATTACTCGATAATGAGGGGTGGTTAATAAAAAATTCTACAAAAAACACACACAATACATGGTTAGGTCATATTTATAAAGAGTCGGATAGAATTGTTGCTAAAACGTGGAGAGGTTACAATCGTTGGTCACCATACACTGAAGAACAGTTTAAATCGGCACTTGAATTGGTTAAATCATTATGTAAAGAATTTTACATCCCTTTAGAGGTTATAAGTCATAATACGAAAGTTAATGATTTAGAAGATTATAGTGGTGTATTATATAAAAGTAATTTAGAAAAATTCTACACAGACTTAAACCCATCTTGGGATTTTGAAAATTTTAAAAATAAACTTGAAGTAAAATAGAAACTATGAAAGACAATATTAACGAGCACGATATGACCAAAAAGATGATGGACATCATTAGAGGTGGTTATAAATCAAAATTAATTACTGAAGCTGACGATAATCTACGACCTAACGAGCTTGAAGGTCAAGAAAAACAACCAGAACAACCAATGGCAAAACCACCAGTAAAGGGTATATATCCAATCAATACTCAAATGGATGATACATATATTGAGTTAAGTAAAGATGACTTAAGGTTTAGTCGTTTATATAAGCAAATATTCGATATTACTACGGCTATAGTTACTAGTATATATGTATCACCAAACGGTGAAATAGTCATAACTGGTCATGCTATGAAAGCTGGTGATTCTGAGTTAGCTTTCACTATGGCTACTTCAGATATAAATTTAAGAACTTCTTCAGACAACATTCAAGGTGATGGTGTAAATCAAATAATAACAAAACTGACTGGATTTTTAGAAAACCTTAGAATAGATTCATCAGAGTACCAATTCAACAAAGACATAGATGAAAAATAATAATAAAGTAAGAAATTTACTAATATTTTTATTTACTGTAATATTAATAATTAGTAGTTATTATTTAGGTAAAACTAAAGGTTCAGAGGTTATAAACAACTCTCAACTAGAAATAAAAACCCTAAATAAATTAAATAAAGATTTATTAGTTAAAAACGATAGTTTAGATACTGAGAATCATAAATATGATTCAGTTATTGTTGATTTAAATGAAAATATTGAAAAAACAACGGTTAATATCACTAAAGTTAATAATAAGATAATCAAATTAAATGAAACTAAAAATGAAACGAATAATTATATCGATAGTGTTTCTGCTTATGGGATTGCAGATTTACTCTCAAGATTTATTGAAGAAAGAACAAAAAGTCAAAGTAGTAATTAATAATAATGGTGATACTCTTATTCAAATGAATGTTGAGCATGCTAGATTAATCTTAAAAGAAGTCTCAAATAAAAAAATTACTGATAATATATTAAAACAATATATTGTTAAAGATAGTTTAAATAGTGCTCTATCTGTTTTTCAAATTGAAAAAGATAGAATATCTTCAATTAAAGAATATAATTCAATTGTTAAGATAGAAAATTTAGAAAAAGTAGTGAATAATAAAGATACTGAAATAACTATTTTAAATTCTGTAATAAAAAGTAAAGACAGCGAAATAAAAAAAATAAAATTAAAATTAAAAATAATAGGTTTAGGTACGGCAATAGTAATACCTATTATATTAACTCTATTAATTAAATAAAAATGGAAGAAGGAAAAGAAAAGAAAACAAGAATTTACGATAAAAAACCACAAAACAAAAGAGTTTCGAAAACCATAGTAAAATCAATTAAAGATATTGAGGAAAAATATCTAGTGGATAAGAAAAATGAAATCCCAATGTATGACCCACAGACTGGCAACATTAATCCTTACTATAAAGAATTAACTGGTAAAGATAACCCAATGGATATTTTAAAATCAAGGATTGAATATCAAGATAAAAAATATGAAGTTAAGGAATATTTAAGACAAAATAGATTTTTAATTAAATTTACAGAAGGATTAAACGTCGAATCAAAAGATGTCATAGAAGTAATTCCACCAAAAGTTAATATAGGTTATTTTGGTTTTACAAAATACGGTAATATGACAATAAGAATTAGGGTTCCAATGGAAAAAGGGTGGCTATCTAATTTTTCAGATAAAATAAAATCAAAACTAGATATCGATATTGAATTTCTAAATCCACTTAATGTCGTTAGTGAGAACTACACATATACAAAATGTAAAATATTAAATTATCAGTTTTTAGAATTAACATATTGTTCGGATAATATGGTAGAAATACTATTAACAATTAAAGTAGGTAAAATTAAATACCAATAACATAAAAAATAAAAAATTAAAGCCCTTTCATTAGGGCTTTTTTTGTTTATCTAGTATATTTATTAATATAAAATAACTCACTATGAATAAAAAAGTAACTGAAAACATGACAAATTCTGATGTAGATAAACAAATAAAGGTTTATATGAGTAAAGCAGATTTTAAGGAAAAAATTGAGAAGATAGTGAAAGATAAGCTAAAGGACAATAAAGAATTGGAAGATAAAGTAGTTGATATAACTAAAAACGTTATAACACAATTATATAAAAGTCTTTGGATTAAGAGAGCAACTTGGATTAATGGACTAACAAATAAAAATAATTAATATACCATGAATAAAAATTTACAAATTACTAAAGAACAATATAATAGAATTTTTGGTGATAAAAAACTAAACGAAACTTTTAACTCATCACCAATTGAAATTAAAAGTGGTGTCGAAACGTACATGGGAGATAATTCTGAGGTAGAACCAGAAACTATTGAGTTTATTAAATTACTCTATGGTCAATCTGAAACTATTCATAAAATGTTAGATGCTGGAATTATAATCAAAGGTAAAGACGGTTATAAATTATCTAAAACTATTGGTGATTCTAAAACTGCCATGTTAGCTGTGCAAGATATTCTAAAAAGTGATAAAGAAGAAATTTATCAACCAGAAATGAAAATGCAATCACAAAAATATACCGTAACAACTATAAATTACGATGGTGCATTATTAAAAGATGATATTGGTAAACTATATTACTTAAATTTAGATTCATACACTGATACTATAAATACTGATTATGCTGGTTCAGAAAACGACATGTCAATTGATAGTGTTCAAAATTTTCTGAATGATTATGCTGATGAGTTATCATTAGGTTACGGTAAAGAAGGTCAACATGAGGGTAATGATATTGTATTAGTTGATGCTGATTTAGCAAAATGGTTAATTAGTGTTTATGATGATAATTTTGAATTCAAACAGATTTTATCATCTTTAGATAAAACACATAACGATAAAGAAATTGATGAAATGTCAACTTGTTCTTCATCTGGTTCGTTTGTTGGTCTTATGTCTGGACCAATAAAGCGAAAAGTGCTAGAAGTTAACGTTGTTGCTGAAGAAACCAATTCAATCGGTCAATACGATACACCAGGTGGTTTAACTATGAATTTAAAATCACCAAAAACAAACGCTGAGGAAAAAACACAATATCCTAATGGTGAATTCACAACACCACCAAAATGTTCTAAGTTAGATAACAATAAAGAAGCGCAGAATGGTGGATGTAATGCAGGTCCATCTAGTTTGAATACTAAAAAGAGTAAAGGTTCTATTATTTCACCATCATTGGGTGAAAATAAAATTTATGAGACTATCGCTAAAAAGACTGGACTCACAGTTGAAGCGGTAAAAAAGATAATTGAGTCTAAAAAGAGTAAATCATAAGAATTTTAGTGAAAAACTAGATATTTATTAATAAAGCAAAAAAATGGATAAAAATATAATTAAGAAGCATTTATCGAATTTAGTTAATGAAGCTAAGGGTGGTACAAAAACACCTGGAATTACAGTAACCGCAAATATCAATAAAGAGTCTGGAAATATTAACACAAAGGCAATTAAAGATATTGATAAAAAACTAAGCACATATGATAAAGAAATGAAAAAAGGTGCTGAAACAACTAAGGTTCCAAACAAATTTAATTACGAAGGTAATTCTGAAAAAGAATATCACGACCAAATGGAAATTATGAATGGTCAAGAGATGATTCAATATGATAGAGAACCAAGTAAGTCGTTTAAAGATAGAGCAAAAGAAGCTATTGAAGGCAGTACTAGAATGGGAAATAAAGGCGGTGAAGGTATTTTTAATGCTGAACCAGCTTGGGGTGCATCTAGTGGTGATGATTATAGTAAAAATTTAACTAAAAATATTAAAAAATCTACTGAAAAAAGACTAGACGCTGAAAAGGGTATAATGAGTTTCGGTGATGATATTGAAGTTATAGAGAAAGGTGTTAAACCAATGTCTAAGTTTAGTGCTTTTAATGAAGATAAAATAAATAATAAACCAAAAATAAAAGAAAGAATGAAAAGACTTAAATTTAAAAAAGAATTTAAAGGTGTTGGAAACGCACTTAAGATGATACCAGAAACATACAGAGTTAATAACAAAGAGTTTGAAATGACTGATGGAAACGAATCATACAAGATACGTTGGGAAGGTACTCTAACAGAAGGTAGAGCAGTTATACTTACAGCTTCAGATAAAACTCTTGTTAAAGAAGATATCGGACACATGAAACATCTTATGGGTTATAAATCTGAAAAAACTTTAGGATTAGTTAAAGGTAAGACTAGATTAGATGAGAATAAAATTTTCAATGATATATATTCAAAATCAAGAATTCTAATAGAAGGTGAAGACATTGAAGAAGAAGAAGAAGAAAAAAAACCTAATACTATTAAAGAACAAAAACCCAAAGCTATCAAAGAAATGGCTACGGAAATATACGAGGAAGACGAAGAAGAAGAAGAAGAAGAAGAAGAAGACCCAATGTCTGAAGCTACTGAAACAACTGAAGAGGCTTATATGAATGAAGGTATTCAAATAGGTGAAGATTTTTTCTCTCCAATGGAAGAAGTTACTGAAGGGTATGATGATGGTGATGAAGATGCTGACATTGGAATACATTACTACAATACATTGGTTGGTGATAATGCAGATGTTGAAGATATGTTTTATTCACATTGTGATAACGTAACAGAAGTTATAGCTTTAATTTTACGGACGTTACCTAGAGATTATTCAATCAGTTCCATTAACGTCCTTGCTTCGGTTATGGCTAAGGTTATAGATAATTTTAAAACTGGTAATAGAATTTATAATGAAGAATCTGAAGAAGACCAAATGTCTGAAGCTACTGAAACAACTGAAGAGGCTTATATGAATGAAGGTATTCAAATAGGTGGAGATGGTACAATTAATGCTAAAGACTTCAAAAAACTTAGAAAAAATAATTGGTAATATAAATAATGAGTATACAAAAAAAAAGTACTAATAATAGTACTTTTTTTGTTTCATTATATTTATAATTAAATAACGATTTAAAATAAAAAAAAACAAATGAGTTTAATTAAATTACAAGAAAAAATAGGGGTAAAACAAGATAATTCTTTTGGTCCAAAGACACTTAAAACTGCAATGGAATACTTTGATATGACTCCAGAAAGAGCTGCACACTTCTTCGGACAATGTGCTCATGAAACTGGTGGGTTTAATGCATTCACAGAAAATTTAAATTATAGTGCTAAAGGTCTATTAACTACATTCAGCAAGTACTTTGATAAAGAATTAGCAAATAAGTATGCTAGACAACCAGAACTAATCGCTAGTCGTGTTTATGGTAATAGAATGGGTAATGGTGATGAAAAATCGAAAGAAGGGTGGATTTATAGAGGTAGAGGTGCATTACAAACAACTGGTAAGAACAACTACACTAATTTATCAAAATATTTAAAAATACCAGAAATTATAACTAACCCAAACTTAGTTTCAGAAGATTTTTCATTTGAGGCTGCAATATTCTTTTTTGACAGTAACAAACTATGGACCATTACTGATAAAGGTATTACAGATGCTATAATAAAATCTTTAACTAGGAGAATTAACGGTGGATACAATGGGTTAGCGCATAGAGTGTCATTAACTAAAAGATATTACGACTGGGTTAAATAATAAACTTTATTTATCTTAAATATAGTTTATACTTAGGATAAAACCAATGAGTAATAAATTTGATAAAGCAAGTTTCTTGGGGTACATAAATAATCATATAAGCAAAGAAAGTATAGATGTTCTATATTCATCAAACAATATAACACACGATAAATGTGAATTGTATGGTGATTTTGTACAATCACTTTTAATGATTACATTTGACACATATATGGGGGATAAATTAACGTCATTTAATGAACAAAAAAATCATTTTAAATGGTGTTGGAAAAAGAACCAGTCAAATTTTATTGAGGAAGGTGTATTTTTTGATAGTTTAAAATTATATAATTATTTCTTAGAGTTTATGATAGAAGTTTTCTATGCCTACGGTGATAAAGAGATTACAAAGGATGATTATACTGATAGCGGATTACTTAGCATATGGGAAGATATATTTTCATATAACGCACCAAAAACACAATCAGATATAGATACCCTAATTGAGATATATCGAATATTTGAAAAATCTTCTAAAAAACAATAAAAAAAAAATACGTTTACTATTTATTATTTAATAATAATGGCTTATTTTTAATACATGAGCAATGAAAGAACATTTAGTGTGATAATGATGGATTTGAGTTTAGAAAAACTTAAGTTGGAAGATTTATTGGAAAAATCATTAAATTCAGATGATTCTTTAGAAAATAAAAGTAATAAAATAAAATCAACCTTAGACAAACTAGTTAGGGTTGAACAAAGTATCGTTAAATTTAACGAGTTAATAAATAAAGAAGAAACGTAAAAATAGATTAAAATGGAAAAATTTGAAGAATTAAAAACATTAATCGCTTCGTTAGAAGATGATGCAGTGAAGTTTTATGGAAAAGGAAATAAACAAGCTGGGGTTAGATTAAGAAAAGGGTTACAAGAAATTAAATTAGCATCTCAAGAGTTTAGAAAAGATGTATCCGAAAAAAATAAAACTGAAAAAGAAGTTTAATTAAAATTATGTTAATAGATATACTCAATAAAATATTACTAGTATTGTTTTTTATGTCATGCCTTAATATCGTTAGACATGGATACTATTTAATTGCAGCTATTATAAGTTCAACTGAAGAAGAGCCGAAAAAATATAAAATAGTCAATATTTCATTATATTTGTTGTGTGTATCTATTGCATATGTTTTATCAGTAATAACTACTGGAATATCAATTTAAAATAAAATATGTCAAATATACAAAAAACATTAGATTCTTTGCAACCTTACGTTATTGGGATTCGTTATTTAGAAGGAACACCATTAGTCGATGTCGTATTTAAAGAAGGTTGGACCGTAAGTGATGAGTCTAAAATTAAGAAAGTAAAAGGTGATAATGATATGAATTATTACATGTTATTTAGTGATGACGAAAATATCGGACTAGATGAATTACTAAATAGTGTTAAACGAACAATCGATATAAATGTTGAACGTGAGAAAAAACATGAACTATTAAGGGAGAAGGTTAATCAATTAAAAGTAGTATTTAAAAATAATAGTTTGGAAAAACTTAAAAACTTAAATTTTACATTTTCTGAAGATGATTTAGTACCTAAACTAGATGATTTTGATTTAGATATTGATATGGTTGAAGAAACTATTGAAGAACCAATAGTTGATGTTAAAACTGAAGAACTAAGTAAGATTATATATTCAGCATCAGAAATAGATGCTATAGCTGAAGAGTACTCTGAAACTACAGAAACTAAAGGCTTAGGCGTGACACGATACTTAGATGAAAACGGTAACCCAATCGAAATTAGTGAGGAAGAATTGGAGATTATAGAAGAAGAAGAAAGAGGTATGAAAAATTTAGAATATCTTAAAAGTAAAAATCAAAACTCCAAAACAAATAAAGTTAAAAATATTGAACTACCACCTAGATAATTAACCAGTTGTAAACATAAAAAAAGCTCTATTAATAGAGCTTTTTTTTATTTTATGATATCCATCCTACTACTTACCAAAAGCTCTTTCAAAAGCTTCTTGAACTGTATGAATTAACCACACTCCAGCAGCAGCGATTAAACCATTCAAGAATATAATTAGAAATGGAGCAGTAACACCCAATGAACCCATAGGTGTTAAATTACCATACCCAAATTTAATCATAAGTGCTGATAATGCAAATCCCATCCATGTACCTAAACACATAAAACATGAGAATAGTTTATGGATACTATAACCTCCAGTACCAAATCTAGTTAAAAATTTTCTCCATCCTTCAAATACGGAACCGTAAATTAAATTGTTACAAGCTCCATAACAAATAAGTGTAAATGTTAATATAATCATAGTTTTTATTTTAAATATAAGGATTATTATTGATATAGTCAATATTTATAATAAAAAAAAGATATGAAAAAACTTATAAATAAAATGTTAAGAGAAGCTTTAGATAAAAAAATAACATGTAAAAAATGTGATTGGCATTGGAAAGAATCTGAATCTGAAAAATCAGACCTTTATATTTGTCATAAATGTGGTAACGATAATACACCTAAAAAATAATAAAGTTCACAATTTATATATAAAATAGTATATTTGTTTAAAAGTAAGTTATGGGTAATAATGAAAATAGTGAATTAAAAAAGATTGAAAATCAAATCTTAATGGATAATAATAAAACCATTATGAAGAAAAGCCAATTTATAAATGAAATTAAGGATGGTTTGGGTGTCAAAATTAAAGCTAAACCACGTGCTACCATGATAAAAAAACCATGGTACTATAAAATGTTAAATGGGTTAAAGAAAATTTTTAAAACGTTGTAATATGAAGTATGAAGAATTAATTGAAACGGTTTCTCAAATAGTTGAAAACGATAAAATAAATAAAAAAGGGTTAATTTTAGTATACGTGCTATCTGATGATAATCATAAAAAAATGAGTGAACACCTATTCTATAAATCCAACCCAATAACTGAGAAATTTACACCTACAGATGAATTTGAAGTGGAAATGGGTCAAATATTAATTAAATTTGTTAAAAACATTGATTAATTAATATAAATTTACTACATTTGTTTAAAATAATTAAAATGGACGGATGGGGCTTTGTATCTATTGGTGATAGTAATTATTAATTTTTAAAACACGACTATCATAGGGAAAAATTTATTAGGAATTTTATTAAATCGTTTGTAATATAAATGTATTTTACTTACATTTGCAATATAAATTAAATAACATGAAAAAATTATATACAAAAATTACGTTATTAATAATCTTAACTCTAGTAATTATTACATCTTGTGGTAAAGAAGCGATAGTACCAGGTAATTATGAATTAGGTACCAAAGAACCTAATGCAATTACAAATGAGATAATCTACAGTCATGGGGGTACACTACCTACTTGGGTAAACGGAAGTTCTACTGATAGTTCTAGTATTGTAGGTACAAAATGGGTTTTATGGAAACTAAATAATGGTTTTGCTAATACATTCCCAAATGACACAATAAATTTTATATCTACAACTTATTATAAATTAAATAGTAGTAACCATATTAGAAATTATAATTTAACATCAAACGTTGCATCTACAAATAGAACACTTACACTACATTACTTTGCACCTTTTGGTGGTAGTCATTATAGTGGTGAAATAGGTTTTAATTCTGTTGAAGATGGTGAGATAAATGCTTCCGAATTTAAAAACATACAAAACACTACCATGACAATAAGAGCTTGGTTTATAAAAATTTAAAAAGATTGATAAAAAGTTGTAAAAAGTAAATAAGTTTAGTATATTTGAATATCTAAAAAAAAAATACAATTATGAGCACATTTTTAAACGCAATGCAAACAAACGATTCGTTAACTGAAAACGGCATGACCACTAATTCAACATCATTAAACCTATGTGTAGATTTATTCTTCCAAATTGGTGCTATGAGAGGTGAGGATAAACAACGTCTAATTAATTCTTTCGTAAAGGCGTATTCAGAAAATCCTTTATATGCAATGAAATTGTTATTTTGGGCTCGTGATGTACGTGGTGGTGCTGGTGAAAGACAAATATTTAGAGATATTGTTAATTACATGGCGACTAAGCATACTGACTCATTATCTAAAAATCTACACCTATTCTCTGAATTTGGTAGATGGGATGATTTACTAGTTTTGGTTGATACACCATTGGAGACTAAAGCGTTTAATCTAATTGGTTCTGCATTAGAAACTAATTCATCATTAGTAGCTAAATGGATGCCACGCCCTAACGTTAATAATCTTCAGAAAAAAAGATGGGCAAATAGTTTAAGGAAGCATTTAGGTTTAACACCAAAAGAATATCGTAAATTATTAGTTAATAATTCTAAAACTGTTGAGCAATTAATGTGTAGTAAAAATTGGTCTAATATTGAATATTCTAAATTACCATCAAAAGCGATGAGTGATTTAATGAAAGCTTTTTCTAGAAATGATTTGAACAGATTCCAAAAATATTTAACTAGTGTTGAAAAGGGTGAAACTAAAATCAATGCTGGTGCGGTATATCCATATGATATTATTAAAAACTTACAAAATGGTAGTTCACAAGGTGCTGACGCACAATGGAATTCCCTACCTAACTATATGGAAGATAGTAACGAGATAATTGTACCTTTGGTTGATGTATCTGGCTCTATGGATTTTTCTGCTGGTGGGAGTTCTACAATAACATGTATGGACGTTGCAATATCATTAGGTCTATATATTTCTGAAAGAAATAAAGGTGAATTTAAGGATGCATTTATTAGTTTTCATTCTTCCCCTACATTAATATATACCAAAGGTAGTTTAAGTGAAAGATATTCCCAAATGAAGAATTCTCCATGGGGTGGTTCAACAAACTTACAAGCTTCGTTCAAAATAATGTTAAATAGAGCAAAATCCGCTAATGTTGTCGCTGAGGAAATGCCAACAATGATGATTATATTGTCAGATATGGAGTTTGATTCAGCAACAGACATTTACTTCAATGATGGTTGTGGATGGAATCCTAAATCACAAGATATGATATCTAAATTATATGAAGATGCTGGGTACGTTATGCCTAAGATTGTTTATTGGAACCTTAACTCTCGTGGTGATAAAAATAAACCAGTTTCTTTTGATGAACAAGGGACTTGTTTGGTATCTGGATTCAACGTCAATATATTAACAAATCTACTAAGTGGTAAAGATATGTCACCAATATCAATGATGTTAAATGTTATAGAATCTAAACGATATGACAGTATAACAATTTAATAACTTAAAAATATATAAAAGCTACTTAATAGTAGCTTTTTTTTGGTTTAAGTATTTACACTATGGTAAAAAATCAATATCATTGTTTATAAATATAAAAGCAATGACGAAAAGAATAATTGTAAGAGAAACTAAAAAAGATTACTTCATAATATATCTAATGCAAGGTGATATTAAGGTAAGTGCTGATATAGCGACTAGTGTGAAAGAAAAGAAGGAAATGGTTAATAACCTTTTATTAAGTGATTTTGCAGATGAGATGACACATGATGAAATTTATAATGATTTAGTAACTGAATATAGTTTCATTGAAATTGATAATACAATACTCAATAATTTGAGTGTTATTGAGAAAATGGAAATAAATTATCCTTTAATTTTAGTATTCTATTTAGATGCTGAAATGATGAATGTTAAAGAAATTATACAACCGTTTACTGATTCAGTTAACACAATGTTAGCACATAAAAATGCAAACGCAATGGCATTCTTCTTACCAACTAAAGGTGAGGAAAGAATCGAACAAATCTCATTTAGTAACGAAGTTGTGGATATGGGTAATATAAACAAGTTGGTAAATGATATTAAAGATTCATTTACTATTAAATAATATTATCCTTCTTAACAATTATATTCATATAACTACATAGTGGTTGTAAATTTGTGTGGTGATTTAATCTTATAATATCTTCTTCCGTTTTAGCTGTAGATGTTGGTATTATGTGGTCTATATCCCAAGATTTATCTTTATGAAACTCTGAGACTTCTCTATTCACATCACACACTCTACATATCTTAAACATAATCATAATTCAAAATTATCATCCAAATTATAGTTCATTAATAAATCATTGAATACTAATCTTTCGATATATTTTGATTTATTGGTCATATTCTCAGTCATTATTTTAAATAATTTTTGGTTAATTCTAATCGACAATTTAACTTTTAACTCATCGTCCTTTAATTTTTTTCTACTCATAATTAATGTGTTTTAAGATAAACACTAATGAGTCGCACAAAAGTCGGACAAATTAATATTAAATGTTTACTATTATTTAAAAAAGTTTACATTTAAAATAAAAATAAAAATAAAAATGGAAATGGAAAATATGAACTACCCACTAATTACAGTTTTTTACATAGATAAAAGTTATTTAGACAGTGACTTCCTAAGTAGTTACTCTACTATGGTTAATAATTTGATAATAGAGAAGAATGCTAACATGTTAGCATTCTTCGTACCAACGGATGGTGAGTCAAGAATCGAATGTATAAACCCAACAGTTGTATCTAAATCTGACATGAGTAAAATAAATAAGATTATTGAAGATATTAAAGTTAACTTTTCTGTCGAAGATATAAATATAGATGAAGAATAACGCTAAAATATAGCCACAATAATAATAGATAATATACATAAGATATTAGTATGACAAACCCACAAAAAGCAGCTCTATACGATGATTACATCAGAGAGAGTGATAGATTACAAAGAGTAAACTCAAAAATAAAATCTGAAAACGTAACAAACGTTCCACCTAATTTACAAGAAGTAATTAACGAGAATAACAGTAAAATAGCTGAATTGGTAGTTAAATTAGAAAAATTATTTAATTAAAACTATACAACTTACCCATATTTAATGTATGGGTAAGTTATTGTTCACTTAATTAAGGTCTTGTACTTGTTCTTCTTATTTTATCAAAAGGCCAACCCGTTTCATCGTGTATTAAATCATACATCCTACTAATCGTTGCTGGTTGAGCAGTACCCATAAATAATAAAGATTTTATCTTTTGTTTTCTAGATATTTTGCCCAATGTATGGTGAAGTCTTTGAGCATCTAGTAAATTTTTACATATGACCATATCAAATTGGTCCTCATTATATATTATTAATTTATTATAAACAACAATAACTTGTTTAACCATTCTCTTAGCATGAGCACCAATCATCAATAATTTAACAACCTCTTTAATATTTGGTCTATCAAACATATTATCTCTACCATATATCGAAAAATTCTCCTCTAATTCATAATCATCTGAAGCCAATATTGTCCAGTCACCCAAAGGTTCCTCATAATATAGTTTACCGACATCATCTCTAAGTAATCTAAAAGAGTCACCATCTTCAGTAGGTTTAGAAATACATATTTGATACTTAACTGGCCTAATACCATTTGAATTAATAAATTTTTTTGGGTATAAAACATTATTATTCTCAATAAGTTTACGGTAATTTAACCATACTACTTCCCTAGTCCTGCATCTGTGTAAAGTCTTCTTATACTTACCATTACATAATAAAATTACTCTATACACCATAAAATATTGTTTTTATTGATAAATATATGTACATTTGTTAAAAAATAAAGAATAATATGAGTAAAAAAGATTACTATGAGGTTTTAGGTGTTAAAAAAAACTGTACGGAAGTTGAACTTAAGAAAGCATATAGAGGATTAGTTAAACTTCATCATCCAGACAAAGGTGGTGATGAAGATATGTTCAAATCTATATCTGAAGCGTATGATGTTTTATCCAATTCTGAAAAAAGAAATAACTATGACCGTTTTGGTCATAATACACCAAATTTTGGTGGCTATAATGGTGACCCATTCTCTAGTCAAAGAGGATTTAATAGGGGTCAGAAACCAGTAGGTAATAACATGAGTTTAATACTTAAATTAACATTAGAGGATATATACAATGGTGTTAAAAAAACATATAAATATAAAAGAGATATCCCATGTGGTTCTTGTAATGGTATTGGTGGTTCAGAATTAGTAACTTGTAACTCATGTGGTGGTAAAGGTATTAAAGTTAGAATATATAATACACCCATGGGTCAAGTTCAGCAATTAGTAACTTGTGATACTTGTAGTGGTAATGGTGAAATATATAGTGTTGAGTGTAAATCTTGTCACGGTTCTGGACTCGAAAGTTCTGAGGAAACAGTTAATGTGGTAGTCCCATCTGGTGTTTTTGAAGGTATGGTTTTAATAATGGAAGGTAAGGGGCACGGGGTTAAAGGTGGTAACCAAGGTGATTTACATATAAAAATTATGGAATTACAACACGATTACTATGTTAGAAACGGTTCAGATTTAAAATTAAAATTAAAACTAACTTACCCACAATTAATATTGGGTGGTAAAGTAGATATTATAACTATTGAAGGTAAAAATATTCGTGTTACGATACCAGAATACAGCAATGTAGGTTCTAACCTTAGAATTCCATTTAAAGGCCTTAAAGATTACGGTAACGACAATAGAGGTGATATACTAATATCTTTAGATATAGATATACCAACAGACATAGATAGTGAAACAAGAGAGATTATTGAGCAATTAAAAGAAAAATTGAACCCAAAAGTTGTAAGTGAATAAAACAAATAGTACGTTTGTATAAATAAATAAATAAATAAATAAATAAAAAAAAAGTATGGCAAAGTATCAAGAAGTATTTGGGGAAACTCAAGAATTGTTCGACCAAGTTATAAGAGAACGTAAGTTAGATGATTTAGTTAATATTACTCTTTTAAGTAATGACACTGCTAAAGAAATCTTTAAGGTCACTAAAGCAAATGAGTTATTAAAATTTAGAACTGGTGATGATGTTATTATCGTTATTAATGAAAAAATATTTGAACAGTTAAATCCAGAACAACGTATGATTGTTGCTGTAGAAGCTGTATCTGCATTGTCATTTAATCCAGATAAAGATAAGTTCGAAATTAAAAAACCAGATGTTGTTACATTTAGTGGTGTTTTAAGAAAATACTCATATGAAAAATGGGAAATATTGAATGAGTCAATCAAGACACTTTACAGCGCTGAAAAAGAAGTTGAGGACCAAACAGATAATTTAACATCTAAATCTGAGGTAAAATTCTAATGAGTATTGATGAAATAACTGAAATAAATCAAGATGCTTTAATTATTGATGGCTTTAATGATGCAATAATAGGTATGGCTGAAAGAATTAATCTTGAACCAGTCGTTGCTTATTCTGAAAGTAAGATAATTGAAATCTTAATGAAAGATATGGAGGTAGATGGTACTGACATGGACGAAGATGAAATTAATAACGAGAAACATACAATGGCACTTGAATATTATTATTATAATATTAAAGGTGCTTGGATGGGTGAAAATTCGCCAATATTTATAATTACAAATTTAGATTAATATGGATTACGGAAACGAGTTTAGAGATTATGCAATTAAGCATATGGGAATTTCACCAATGGAATTTTTTCAGTGGGAAGAACTACAAAACAGACTATATGGACCGCAAGCATCGCTTACACCATACATTCTTGAAGAAAGAGAGTTAAGAGCAACACAAATGGATATCTTCTCTAGAATGATGATGGATAGAATTATATGGTTAGCTGGTCCAGTAAATGACAGAATGAGTACGATAGCACAAGCACAGCTTATGTTTTTAGATAACTTAGATGTCAAAGATATTACGTTACATGTTGATTCACCAGGTGGTTCTGTTAAATCTGGTTTAGGTATTGTTGACGTTATGGATTACATTAAATCTGATATTAGAACAATAAATACTGGAATGGCTGCATCTATGGGTTCAATTTTATTGGGTGCTGGTACCAAAGGCAAAAGAGGGACACTTAAACATTCAAGAGTAATGCTTCACCAAGTTTCTACTGGTGCTCAAGGTAATATTCAAGATATTAGACGTTCAATTGCGGAGGGGGAAAAATATAACACTGAATTATTCAGAATGTTAGGTGAATATACTGATAAAACTCCAGAACAAGTATTGGAAGATGCGAGTCGTGATTTATGGTTAGGCTCTGAAGAAGCGTTAGAATATGGAATTATTGATTATATTATTCAACCTAGAAGTCGAAAATAATGACTAATACTATTGTGATAAATATGTTTGGAGGTCCATCAGCTGGAAAATCAACAACCGCAGCTGGTCTATTCCATAAACTTAAAATAAATGGTGTAAACTGTGAACTAGTTACTGAGTTTGCTAAGCATTTAACTTGGAAAGAAGATTTTAAATCGTTAGACAATCAATTATATGTTTTTGCTAAACAACATGATAGAATGCATCATTTAAAGGGTAAGGTAGATGTTATAATTACGGATAGCCCTATAATTATGGGGCTATCATATTGTGACTGGACAAAAGTATCTAAATCTTTTGAGCAACTAGTTGTAGATGAATTCAATCGTCCAGAATTAGTCAATTGTAATTACTTCATAAATAGAGTTAAAGAATATAACCCTACTGGTAGAAATCAAACTGAAGATGAAGCTAAACTTAAGGATAAAGAAATATTTTCTTTATTGTGTAAATATAATGTTGATTTTACTCAAATTGATGGTGATGAAAATGCTGTAAATACATTAAGTGATATTATATTGGATAAAATAGTTAGAGTAAAACATTTAGGGTGGATATGAGAGTAGGTGTAATTGGTAGTAGAACATTTAATGATTATGACAGACTTCTTCAAGTTTTGGATAGGTTAAATATTACACATATAATTAGTGGTGGTTGTGTTAAAGGTGCCGATGTTTTAGGTGAAAGGTATGCTGATGAATTCGGCATACCTAAAACCATTCATTTACCAAATTGGGATAAACACGGTAAAGCAGCTGGACCCATTAGAAATACTGATATTGTTAATGATTCTGAAATGATTGTTTGTTGTTGGGATGGTAAGAGTAAAGGCACTAAAGATAGCGTAACTAAAGCACATAAATTAAAAAAAGATATATTTATTTTATATTTTTAATTAAAAAGGTTGCAAAAACTAAATAAGTTTCGTACCTTTGTTATAAGAAATATATAAATACTTAATTTTTAATTAAAATGTCACATTTATATAACACGTTCTTTTTTTATGGGGTATTAAAGGTATTGACTTAGTATAGTCGTAGGTAGTAAGCATTTAGTGTTAAATTGGAAACACTTAAAATAATCTATTAAAATTTGAATTGACAACGATTTTATCGTATCAGAAAATTTCCTTTCTGAAGCTACATGTAGTTTCAACGGAGAGCTTGCAGTAGCCTAATATTGCTAATGGTGGTAATCCACCAAATGGTAGTAATCTACTAAGATAATGGTAAACCATATGGTGCGAGCAAATCGTCACGGTAAAAAGATACGCAAAAGTTTCGAATAGTTTCACAAACTATGTTCTAAAAATGTAGAAAACATTGAAGAGTACTAAACACACGGGTTCGATTCCCGTATACTCCACACTTTACTTTTAGTAATTTATTGTAAATCGATATTTTACGTTAAATTCATACTCAAAATTAAACCTCCGAGTAATGAAAAATGAACCCTTGGTAAGTCGCTTTACTGGGGGTTTCTTGTTTAAATTACTTTTTCCATATATTTATATTAAAACAATATTATATGAAGAAAAAAAATTTTATTCAAAGTATTCTAGCATCCAAAGGTGATATGTCTAGTAAAAGGTTAGTAACCTTATTGGCTTTTTCCCTTATGGGTATTGCCTTCCTATCGAACTTATATTTCAATTTTAAAATTGATGAATTTTTATATGAATCGATGAAATGGATTGTCGTGGCTGGCTTAGGCTTTACAGCTTCTGAATTATTATCTGAAAAATATAGAGATGCGTATAAATCAGAAAGCAAAGATAAATCAGAGGACGAAAATGTGTAACAAAAAAAAAGGACTAACATTGGTCCTTTTTTAATTAAATTACTTACTAGGTGTTGGTGGTGGTAATGGTTGACCACTTGTTTTAGGTTTTCCACATCCACATCCACGATTAATAATTTCATTTTGTACCATTTAATTAAATTTTAAATTGTTGTTATTTATAGATAAATACTTGATTTTTTAAAATAAAACAATATATTTACGTATGTTCAAAACCAAATATAATATAACACTACTAGATAGTAAATGGAATACCATAAAAACAAATGTTAAATTTGATTATGTTCCATCTAGAAACGATTACGTTTATATAGATGAAATATATTACAAAGTTTTAACGGTGATTCATCAAATGAGAGTAAAACAAGAAATATTTTTAATCTTAGATGTACTTGAATCTAAAGAGTTTACATAATAATATTAAAATAGTTAAAAAAAAACTTGACAAATCAGAAGTTTGTGTGTACATTTGTATATATATGTATAACAACAAACGTTCTTTAAAATATTATCAAAAAAGGTAGCTTCTGCAAACAAACAAAAAACTACGACAGACACTCAACATAACTTGTCGTTAATTAATTTTAACTTCAAATACGGTTAAGTAAATTGGTTTCTATCCAAATAAAAAAAATAGTAACGTCACACTACTACAAATAGGATTATGATGAGCTGGTTGAATAATAGTAGCCCAGTATCAACAAAACCGAAGACGAAAAAAAGAGTTAATCTGCTGAGATGAAAAACACAAACAACTACCTTGTGATAAGATATTGACAGAAAGAATCTTTTCAGCAAATAAAAATCTATTCAAATTAGAAAAAAATAGATTCTGGTCAACAATACGGTTAGTAGCATAAGGGAAATGCACCATCCATTAGGGTGAAGATATCTGGTTCGAGTCCAGACTAACCATCCAAATACACTCTCCATGCCTCTCTGCGATGCACACTTGGAGAGTTTTTTTTTTATAGTGTAAGTGGTTGAACGCAAGACCCACAACCTTTATTATCGATTCTATTAAATTAAAAATCCCTACATTACTATAGGGATTTTTTATTTTAATAAACTTGTTTTATTTCAATAAATTTTATACCTTTGTTAAAAATAATAATATGAGTGAAAAGCTAAATGTTGATAATTTAAGTGGTATTATAGAAAATTATCCTTGTAGATATAAACAAGGTTTTACACATAAGGAAATAGTTAGTTTATTGGGTGAATACACAATTGATTCAGATTTATTTTATGAAAAGTTAGGTATAAACTCATCTTTAAGTTTAAATGGTCAAAGGATAACTTATCATTGTGATGTAAAAACATCATTAATATGTATATTAGAAAATAGAGATAAAAATTATCTTGAATGGGATTAATTAAAAGTTAAATATAGTTCAGCTTCAATCAAATAATTATTGTGCCTTATATAGCGCAACTGATATGTTAATTAAAAATATTTTACACCTTTGTTAAAAATATAAAATATATGAAAAAAAAGATTATCGGTATATCTGGTAAAATCGGGTCAGGTAAAGATACCTTTGCTGAATTATTAGCTGAGCAGCTAAAAGGTAACGTAGAAAGACATGCGTTAGCTGATAAATTAAGATTAATTACAGAAATAGTTAGTGGTATAAATATGACCACAACTCACGAAGTTAATAAACCATTCTGTAATAATATTCGTAATTATACTCAAGACCAAAAAAACATAGTCATTAAACAATTTAATAAAACTATTGGTGAAACATTGCAATTAGTTGGTACTGAGTTATTCAGAGATAACTACGATACCGACATTTGGGTTAAGTCATTCTTCAATGAAGAATTAGAGGATAAGTTAAATGATGGTAAAATTATTGTGATACCAGATGTTAGATTTGTTAATGAGGCTAATTATATTTTACAAGAAGGTGGTTATTTAATTCGATTAGAGGGTGACCCTATGGGTGTTAGGGAAAATAGTTTACGTGATTTAAACCATATCTCTGAAACTAATTTAGATGATTATACTAATTTTAGTAAAGTTATATATAATGATGAAAGAGATATTCAAGTCTTAAAAAAAGTTGTAAGTGATTTAATTATTGAATTATCTTTAGATAAGGGACAAGATTGAAATTACTGAATGTATAAAACAAGACTTATTTAATTTAATAATATCGGTTGATATTTCAGAAAGGTTACTATTGAGAATAATGATGATTATGAAGCCTTTAAAATAAAAATATATAGATTAGTTAAGTTAATTAAAAAAAAAATAGTATTTAATTTGTTTTATTGAAATAAGTTTTGTACATTTGTATAAATAAATAAATAAATAAATAATATGGAGGTAAAAGAAAAAAGTAAAGTAAAATTACATTACGTAGGTAAATTAGAGGATAATTCAGTATTTGACTCTTCTGTAGCAAGAGAAGAACCAATAGATATTGAAATTGGTGTATCACAATTAATACCAGGTTTTGTTAATGGTATTATGGGTCTTAAAGTTGGTGATAAGAAAACTATCAATATCCCTTTCAACGAGGGATATGGTCCAGTGTTGGAAGATAGAATTCAAGAAGTTGATAAAGCTTTAATCCCAGAGGATATAACTTTAGGACAAGCATTAGCTGCTCAAACTCCAGAAGGTGAAATTAATGTCGTTGTAACTAAAATCAACGATGAAACAGTTATATTGGATGGTAATCACCCATTAGCTGGTAAAAACTTAATCTTTGACATTGAAATAGTTGAGGTGATATAAATAAATAAATAAATAAATAAATATAAAGAGAGGTATTAACCTCTCTTTTTTGGTTTATACGATATATTTATCAGTATGAAGAAACTAATAAGAAAATCATTAAGGGAAAGATTGTTGGTTATAAGTAAAAAATATGACCATAACCTATGTATTTCGTGTAGATTAAAGTCTATAGTTATAAACGAGGGTTCTAATAAAATTTTAACAGAAGAGCAAAAATTGAACAAATTAGGCACACTTTTGTTAATGATGGAAAAAGAAATTAAAGTTGGTGATAACCTAACAAAAAAATTAAACACTATTAATAGTGATTTATCTAAAAAACTTATAGCATTTTTTAATAGTGATGATATCAAAGATACTGCTGAAATAGAATATGTTGATTACGATAAAAATAATGAGAAACTTTTCACTATTGGTTATACTGATAGAAACGGGAACCCAAAAACTCGTCTTATGAAAATAAATAAGCTTCTTAACTATTTAGGTAGCTCCATTCAAGATATAAAAGACTATGAAGTGGAAGACCTTATCAATCACCTTAAACAAGTTGATACTAACCAATTAAAAGAAGTTACTGGTAATGATATACTCAAGGCTTATCATTGTGCTAACTATGATGAAGGTGAAACGATGGGTTCATGTATGCGTCTTGATGCTGCACAAGAATATTTAAAAATGTATACTGACAATCCTAACGAAGTTTCTTGTTTGGTTCTTATTAACCCAGAGAATGATAAAGTTAGAGGTAGAGCACTTATTTGGCACATGGATAACGACCAATACTTCATGGATAGGGTTTACACAACAAACAAAGAGTTTGATACTTTCTTCAATAATTACGCTGATGAAAAAAGTATTAGTAGACGAGCCAACTCAACAATAACACTTGAAAATGGTGGTGATTATGATTATTACCCATATATGGATACATTTAAATTCTATACACCATATCATAGTCTCCTTTCTACCGATGATGGTGAGTTAGAATTACAAGATACTAACGGTGGTAGTAGCGAAGCCTATACTTTTTACTCTGGAATACATGGTGTAAACATTCCAGAAGATGACGCAATTTATTCAAAACACTATAGTGACTGGATAAGACGTTCAGACGCTGTAAACACATGGGATGATAAATGGGTTTTGGATGATGATGCTGTTAGATTAGATGCTGGAGAACACAAAGATGAGTATGCTTTAGACGAAGATGCTGTAAAAGATTATGAAGGTGATTGGATAACACTTGAAGAGGGATATATTTTGGATGCTGGAGAGTATAAAGGTGCCTATGCTTTAGGTGATTATATTGTTGAGTTATATGGAAAAAAAGGTATTGCTTTGAGAGATGAGTCTGTCGAGTTAAATGCTGGTAAATATAGTGATGAGTGGTGTTTAAGGGTTGATGCTCATGTGTTGTTAGAAGGGGAAGAAATATATGGTATAATATCCGATGATGATATGGATGATTATGACGGTGTAAAATATGTAGATTTTAATGAATTTGAAGGAAAAGGTGCCAACGCATTTAATTTTGATGAAATTGGTGATGAAAAAGTTTCTAGGTTCAATAATGCTAAAGTAGCTTTAGACAAATATAATATAGAGTTACATAAAGATTATAAAACAGATAAAGATAGAGTAATTAAAGTTA
>Ga0105053_10001262_pt1 | contig 40738 bp, 17 predicted proteins | sample BON01_FD_78093 | JGI IMG/M metagenome (GOLD analysis project Ga0105053, IMG submission 78093) | Freshwater microbial communities from Lake Bonney liftoff mats and glacier meltwater in Antarctica - BON-01 | ecosystem: Environmental > Aquatic > Freshwater > Ice > Glacier meltwater | place: Lake... | reverse complement strand
AAGTGTTTCCGCGGGTGTCACCCGGTGACCGTGCGCGGCGCCCGCCTCAGCGACGCGGCGTCGCAGGAGGTGCTGACGAGCGTGCTCGAAAGTTTTGGCATCGCGGTCCGCGAGGCGTACGCGACGGTGGTGGCGGACGCCGCCCTCGGGGACGAATTTGACGTCCGCGTGGGCGGGTTCAGCGAGGCCGAGTTCTCGTCGCTCTCGGACGAGTACGTCGAGCCGTGCGCCGCCGTGTTTGTCCGGCACGTGGGCGCGTACCCCCCCCCCCCGGGGGCTGGGCCGTCGCGGCCCTGGGCAAGCACGCGCGCGCCATCGCCGCCGCCGCGCGCCGCCTCGCCTCGGACGGCTTGCTCAAGTCCGCACCGAAGTGGCGTGGGCGCCCCCTGAGCGCGATGCACCCCGCCGCGATCCAGAGGGGGAACGCCTTTCTGCCCGGGCGGGCCGAGACGGACGAACAGCGCCAAGTCCGAAAAGCCATCCAGGCCCGCATCCGTGCGGGCAACGAGGCAACCTTTGCGGCCCTCCTGGCACAAGTGGGTGGGGCCGCCGAGGACGAGGTCAAGGGGCTCCTCGAGCGGATGGGTGACGCCGAGGACTGGGTGCTCCACGCAATGCAGGCGGCGCGGCGCAATGGGGGTGGGTTTTGGTCGCCGGCGACGCAGCCTCGCCCGCCGCAGCGGGCCAGGAAAAAAAAAGGAGTGGGGGGCGTTGAGGAGGGCTCATTTGTCAGGGACGGCCTTTGGCGAACACTCTCGGGCACCCCAACGCTCCCTTCCCTCTCAATCGCTAACAAACCCCCCCCCGCCTCCCCCCACGCCAAAAAAAAAACAGGCTACGCCTCGCGTAAGTTTCCCTTTGGTGGAGCCTGCTGCTCGGCGGCGGCAGCAGCGGCTGCGGGAGCGGCGTCCGCGGCGGCTGTGGCGGCGGCGGCGGCGGTGGAAGAGGAAGACGAGGATCCCGTCCCGTAGCCTCTTCCGTGGCTGCCGACAGCCGCGGCGCGGGGCGGAGACGGGCCTGTTTCTTCAGCAAAACTATCGATATTGTAACTTTGTCGCTGCCAAAATAAGAAAAAGCTGGCGCCGCCGACGCCGCCGCCGCTGCGACGGGGATAGAACAAAACGCCGCCGCGCCGGCGCCCCCTCTCTCCGACGCAGAACCCCACAGGACCAACCTTAGGCAAAACCCACAACCCTCGGTCAAAGCTTACCCGTCGTCTTGATCGCTCGGCCTACTTCATTCAGGTGAGAAAACAAAGGGGCGCGCGTGGCGCGCGCGAGAGAGAGATTATCGACTTGAAGAGGAAGAAAGAAAGAAAGGCGCTGAGGCTGTCCTCCCCATCCGCCACCCCCGCGCGCGCCCCCTCCCGAGCGCGGACCTCGCTCACCAGCAGTGTCGCGTCTCTAGGCGCGCGGGCGCCCGAGAGCGTTCGTCGCTGGGCGGGGGGGAGCTCTCTCCTCACTCCCTCCCCCTCGACAGGTAGAAAGACGAGGTTGGCCGTGGGGGGCAAGAGCTGCCCGTGCGTGAGGCTGCTTTCGCCCCGCACACACACGGACGCCACGCCGCTGCAAAGGGGAGCGCCGCGCGAGTGCGCCTGCTCGTCCGCCCAGTGTTCGCTCGCGCGCGCCGCCGCCTGCCTCCCCGCGGCGTTTGCTTCTATGTTGCTCACCGCGAGAGCTGCCTCCCCCCCGCCACCGCCCCGACAAAAATCGCCGCCAAACCCTCGCCGAAAAAAGCAAGCGCAGCCCGCAAAACAAAAAAACCCACAAGAAAGATGGCTCGCGCCACCACCCAGACGCGCCTCCAGCTCGCCCTCGTGGCGGCGCTGCTCGTGTTCGCCCTCGCCGCCTCGGTCGCCGCGGCGCGCCCGGCGCCCGGCCGCAAGCCTGCTTCCTCCTCCGCCCACCACGGCGGCGGCGCCGGCGGCGGCGGCCGCCAGCTGCGGACGCTCGGCCTCCTCAACGGCGGCCACAACAGCAACGACAACGGCCGCACGTACTACCGCCCCACCACGGTGTACACGCGCCCGAGGCCCTACTACAGCAACAACAACCAGTACTACGCGCAGCCCAGCTACTACGGCGGCGGCAGCGGCGGCGGCGGCATCGTGGTGTATGGCGGCGGCGGCGGCGGCGGCGGCTGGACCAACCACGGCGGCAACAACGGCTACGGCCCGGCCGACGGCAACGGCTACGGCAACGGCTACGGCAACGGCTACGGCAACAACGTCTACGGCAACGGGTACGGCAACAACGGCTACGGCAACGGCTACGGCAACGGGGGGTGGGGGTACGGCAAGTGAGCTATAGCGAGGGGGGCCCCCCGCCCTGGAGAAATGATTAAATCGGGGGGCGGCCGCCGGCGCTGCCTGCCCTTGCTCGCCGCCCTCGGGGGCGCAAGTGAGCGAGCTGGAGAGGACTAGATGAAAACAAACACCAGGGGGCCCGCCGACGCTGCCTGTCTCTGCTCGCTGCTCCGCCCTAAACAGTTTGATAGTTTCTCTCTGGGGCGGAGGCCTCCAAAAAACGTACCGGTGACGGAGGCCTCAAAAAAACGTACCGGGGGGCGATCTTGCGCGCTGAGAGGCGGCCGGCTCGCTCGCGGCCTTCGCCCGGCACGCGCTAATCTTTTTCCCCTGTCGTCTTGTCTCGCCTTTTTTGCCTCCGCGAGACGATGCCTTGGAGCACATCGATGCCGCGATGCATCTTTGTAATGACCGCCTCGTGACACGGTGTGCGTAGCTGTGGGTTTTGGAGATGGGGGGGAGTGCGGGGCGACAGGGGAAACACAGACGGAGCGGGGCGGGGCGTGGCGGGGCAGGGCGGGCGTCGCTTGTTGGCTCGCCGGCGGCGGCGGCGAGCGCGTCTGTCGCGCCGCCGCCTTTCCACGCGGCGGCAGCCCGTCCTCGTCCCAAAGCGCTACTCCTCAACAAACTTCTCTCTGCAAATCGCTCCCCACGACTCCCTTTTGCTCGCCCCTCGCTGCGGAAAGGACGACTCGACACCACACCCTCCTCTCTCCAACTGCGCCCACGACACACTTTCCGCAGGCCGCAGAACTTCGTCGTCGTCACACGCGCGCGCGCGTCCCTCTCAACCGACGGCCGCCGTCTAGCCGAACACCAAGGGTGCATCACCGCCCGAATCTCTTGTTGCGGCACGGCCTTGAAGGCGGAAAGAGCCTAGCACGAGGAGCGGAGAGGCAGAAGCAGCAAGCAGCCTGCGCCCGAGAGACCTCCCCTCCAATCGTCCCTCCGTCGTCTGCGCGCGGGGAGGAACACGGACCATCCAAAATAGCCGACAAACAAAGAAAATGCCCCGCGCGCGCCGCCGCTCGCGCGTCTCCCTGAGCGGCAGCTACCCGGGCAGCTGCGCCGGCGCCGGCGCCCCGCCGCGCATCCGCCCGCGCGTCAGCGTCGGCGGCGGCGGCAGCAGCGGCCGCAGCGGCAACGCCTTCTTCCTCCCCTCGGTCGCCCTGCTCCTGTCCGCCGGCGCCGCCGCCGCCGCCGCCGCCGCCCTCCTCGTCCCCCTGGCCCTGCTCCAGCCCGCCCTGGCCGCGGGAGGGGGCGGCCCTTACAGCGGCGCCGGGCGCAACAGTGCGACCGCCGCCTGCGGCGTCGGATGCACCGAGGGCGCCTGCGTGCGGGCGGTCGATCCAACGCCCTATTTTGGCGGGTACTACGGCCCGGGCACGCCCGACACGGTGTTTCCGCACAAGGGCTACCGATTGGAGGCGGCGTGCCTGTCGTGCCGGAACGGGTGCTACTTTTTGGCGACGCGGCCCAACAGCTACATCACGTACTGCGGTGAGACTCTGTTTTGTTGTCTTGTTTTGTTGCGCCGTCGTTTCTTTCCTTCCTTTTGCAGGCTGCGGCGCCCCCCTTTTTTCTTTCCCGTCGAGTCTGTCTCGGCGGCCCACCCCCTCGCTCAAGCTCACCCCTTGTCCCGCCTATGCTCTGACACCTCCCCGCGAAACAACGCGACAAATCCCACCTATAAAAAAAAACACAAAAAAAGGGTGCAAGCGCGGCTGCGGCATCGTGCCCGGCGGCCTCGTCACGCGCTGCGCGGTCCGCGGCAAGAAGCGTCGGCGCCAGCTCCTGGCAGCAGGAACTGGACACGCCCACGGCTCGGTCGCCACCTCTCCTGTGCTCAGCGGCTCGTGCGGCCTGGGCCCCCAGATCGACTGCCGCCCCTGCCCCGTCGACTGGTACCAGCCGCTCGACGGGTTCGAGTTTGCAGAGTGCCGGCCGTGCGAGCCGGGCTCGACCACGCGCGGGCAGGTCGGGCAGGGCAGCTGCGTCAACGCGGCGACGCTGCCGCCTTAGTGAATAGGTTTAGGTGGGCGCGCGTGTCCCGCGTGCGGTTGGGGGTGGTGCGGAGGCGTGTGAGTGCCGCCCGTGCGAGCCGGGGCGCGACGACGCGCGGGCAGAGGCCGGGCATGGCAGGGCAGCTGTGTCAACGCGGCGACGCTGCCGCCTCAATATGACTATCTGGTTGAGGTGGGGCGCGCGCGTGTCCCGCGTGCCAGCAAGGGCGCGGATAGGCGTGTGTGTGTGTGTTTTTCCTCGTCGGGGGGCCCTGTCGTCGTCGTTATTGCCAGCGCAGCACACTTGAAAAAAACAAAAAAACAAAAACGCGCCCCCCCGCCCATTCACTCTTGCCTTTTTTTTGTTTCACCCGTGCGCGCGCGTGTGACACTGCTCGAGCGTGCGCAGTGCGCAAGGGCGGTGCAGAAGCAGGCTTGTAGCAGAGATTTCATGGGGTGGTTTCTATCGTGAATGTTTGGACAGGGGATACAAAACAAGGCGTGCCGCCGGACAAGAGCGCGCGCGCGTTTGCGCGCTCGCGGGCGATAGCGAACGGAAAAAAAAGGGAAACGGAAAAAAAAGGGAAACGTTATCGTGGGGGCGCGCATCTTTCAGCGTGTCCCCTCCTCCATCCGCAGTGCAAAGAGAGCGACACAAAGCATCTAGGCGCGGGGGTGACACAGGGCGGGCGTGCACGCCGTCTCACTCAGCACCCCGTCACCAGCACGGGCACCTGCAGCCGCGTCTTTGGCGGCGCGCCGGCTCCCGCGCCGCCGCCGGCCGCCGCTGGGCGGGGGGCGCCCCCCCCCTCGGGCGCCAGGGCCACGTCGCTGGCCAGCGTGTAAGAGCCGCAGCGGTAGAGGGGCGGCAGCCGCAGCACAAAGGTGCTGTTGGTCACGGGCGCGCACACGCGGGGAGGCGGGGGTTCGCCGGACGCGAGCGCGGGCTGCGCGACGGGGATCCGGGCGATGGCGGCCGGCGCCGCGCCGCCGTCGCCGCGGCCGGGCAGCAGGCGCCAGCCGCCGCTCACGGCCGCGCACCCGCCGGCCGTCAGCGGCGGCAGCGGCGCCGCCGAGCCGGGGGCGGCGGCGGCCTCCTTGGCGCCCGCGGCGGCGCCCTGCCGCCGCAGCCTGGACTGCCGCTCGAGCAGGCCGCGCGCCTGCGCCGCGGTCGGCAGCGCAAAGTCGATCTCGCCGCTGGCCGCCGAGCCGCCGCCCGCGACGACGGCCTCCTCGGCGCCGGCGCCGGCGCCGGCGACGACGGCCGCGCCGCCGCCGCCGCCGTTCCCGCCGTTCCCGCCGCCGCCGTTCCCGCCGCCGCCGCCGCCGCCGCCCGTCGCCACCCGGGCCAGCACCATGGCGTGCGCGGGCCCGCCGCCCTGCGCGCCCGTGGCCGGGTCGACCGGCAGGCCGTCGACCCGGAAGGGACACCGCAGGGGCGCGCCGCCGGACCCCGGGCCGCTCGGCGGCACGACGAGCGCGCCGCCGCCGCCGCCGCCGAGGAGGGCCGCGGCGCCGCCGCCAAACGCAGACCAGGCGCCGGCGCCGCTGCCCGCCGCCGCGGGAGGCGGGCAGCGCACCTGGGCCACCCTCGCGCCCGCGGGCCCGTCGCCCGGCAGGCTCACCAGCACCTCGAGCAACGCGAGGCGCACGGGCGCGTCGCCCATGTTGGACACGACCGCCACGCCCTGCACCGTGTAGGACGAGTAGCGCGCCCAGCGCTCGGCGGCGGCGGCGGCGACGCCGCTCGCGGCGCCGGCGCCGTTGGACGGCGCCGCTGCTGCGGCGCCCGGTCCTGCCGCCGCCGCCGCTCCTGCTGCCGCCGCTCCTGCTGCAGCCGCCCTTGGCGCGGGCACCAGCGACCGCGACGCCACCACGCTCAGCACCACCTCGGCGGCCTGGCCCTTGGCCACCTCGATGGGCGCGGCGATGGCGATGGCCGACAACGGCGAGGCCGAGCTGGCGGCCGCGCCGCCGCCGCCGCCGCCGCCGCCGCCGCCGCCGCCGCCGCCGCCGACGGCGGCGGGCGCGGCCGATGCCGCTCGCTCCTGCCCTCCGCTGCCGCCGCCGCCGCCGGCCGCCGCGCCCGGCGAGACCGCCAGCGCCCGCCGCTGCTCCACCTTCCACGCCCAGCGCCGCACCAGGACCGCGCGCACCGACTCGGCGCCCAGCGACAGCGTCTGCGCGGGGCCGGGAGGGGGCAAGTCGGCCTCATCCGGCGCCGGCGCGGGCGCCTTGGCCGCCGCCGGGACGGAGGGCGCGGCGCCGACGGCCGCGTCGGCGCGCCGAGGCCGCGGCGGCAGCGCGCCGCTCTCTGGCACGAGCGCGCCCACCGCCGCAGGCGCCGCCGGCGGGGCTTGCTGCTGCTGCTGGCGCTGCTGCTGCTGCTGCGCCGGCGGCCGCGCCGGCTGCCCGCGCGCGCGCTGTCGCCGCCGGCCCACGACGGGCGCGGCGCCCCCGCCGGCCCCAGCCGTTGCTTGCTGCTGCTGCTGCTGTGGCTGAGGCGGAGCCTGCCCGGAACCGCCGCCGCCGCCGCCGGCCCGCCCGGCGAAAAAGGCGCGAAAGATGCCGCCGTCCAGCTCGGCCTCGGCGCCGCCGCCGCCGCCGCCGCCCGCCGCCGCTCCGTCTCCCGCTCCTCCTCCCCCTCCTCCGTCCCCCCGGCCCCCGCCCCCAAACAGCCTCCCCAGCCCCCCGCCCGACTCGGGCACCAGCACGTCCCCCGCGAGCCGCCTCGCGGGCGCCCCCGGGCACCCCGTGATGGTGAACGTGACCGTCGCGTTGGCCGAGACGGGCGCCTGCGGCCCGGACGTCGGCGCCGCCGTCGCCGTCGACACGCTCTTGCGCGTCCCGCCCGCGCAGTCGGCGGCGGTAAAGGGGCCGTACTGCATCACGTATTTATAGGAGCTCGAGTCGCACAGCTGCACCCCGCCCGCGGCGGCGCTGGGCGGCTTCTGACCGCTCACCCTCCTGGCCGGCTCGACGAACAGGCCCGCGGCCGCGGGCACCTGCGCCTCCGACACCGTCGCGCACGTGCCTCGGCTGTCTGCCGTGCTGGCGCCAGCAAAGGAGAAGGACGCCGGCGCGCTGGTGGTGGCGGGCGCGTCGCCCGCGGTCGCCAGGCGCACGCTGGCGACCACGGTGCCCGACGCGTCCGTGGGTAGGGTCACCGTGAAGGAGCAGTAGCTCGCCGAGGCCGGCAGCACCGAGAAGACGTTTGCGCCGCCGATGGTGTCGTCGCAGGCGGCGGGCACCTCGCGCGGCGTCGGACGAGAGCGGTCCGGCACCACCACGGACACGCCGCTGAGCGTGACGGAGCGGGTGTTGCTCGGGTTGCGCACCTGGATGCGTCCCTGGACCGTGCGCGTGACGGTGGGCCCGGGCGCGCGCGTAAAGTCGATCGCGTGCGACACGTTTACCGACGAAGTGTAGGGGAGCGGCGCCGGCACAGGAGGCTCGACGGTGGCGACGACCGACCAGGCGAAATCCGTTTTAATCGACGTGGTGACGTTTTGGATGGTAACCTCGGGTTCGGGCGGCAGGTCGGGCGGGGGCAGGGGCGGGGCGGGCGCGGTACCCGCGGGCGGAAAGATGGGGAGGGGGGGCGCGAGCGAGACAAAGGGCGGCTCGACGTAGGGCGGCGGCGCCAAAAAGACGGGCAGCGGCGGCGGCGGCGCGGGCGGCGGCGGCGCGGCGGGAGGCGGCGGCGGCGCGGGGCACTGCTGCACCAGGGTGCTGCTCGTCGTGACCGACGTGAGCGTCTGGGGCCCGTACTGCGACCCCGACGACCCGCCCAAGAAGTCGATGACCGCGCCGCCCAAGAAGGCGGTCGACTGCGTCGTCGACACCCCGGTTAGCTGCGCCGAGTTTTTAACCTGGAAGGAACCGCAGTTACTGAACGGCCCCACCGGCACGGAATACCGGTAACCCGTGGTCTGGCAGATCTGCACCACGGCCTGCAGCGCGTCCAGGATGGGCCTGCTGCCCGTCACCAGGGCCTGCGCGACGATCTGCTGAGCTTCGGCCGCGAACGAGTCGCCCACCAAGGCGCACTGGTTGTACGTCTCGCGGGTGCGGTAGCTCACCCGGTCTGGCTTTGAGAGGTACGGGCCGACGGAACCGGCGGTGGGGGTGAGATTGTTCGACACGATGGTGGGGATCCGCGTGCGCATCGATAAGGGGGTGCCGAACCACACCCAGTCCGAGTCGGCGGCGTTGATGACAAAGGTGCACGCGACGGCCGGCACGACGGTCTGGTTGGGCGTGCGCGCGTTGACCGAGAGCCACCCGTACGACGAAGTCAGGAAGGGCGACGCGCCGTCCGTCAGGATGGCGCTGATGCCGCCCGCCCGCCCGGGGCACAGCGCCACCACCTCTTGCGTCACCAGCTGCGTCCCCTGCGCCACGAGCTGCACGTAGACAGGCCCCAACCAGATGAGCTGGTTCACGGGCCCCCGGCGGTTGAACACCACCACGGTGCCCTGGATGGTCCACGCGCCGCCGACAAAGTTGCGCTGGTAGCGCAGGTCGTAGTTCAGGCGCCCCGTGCCGTTTGGCGGCAGTACCAGCATCTGCGGCTCGACGGTCTTCTCGACGTCCCAGCGCCAGAAGAGGCCGACGACGCTGCGGGCGGCGTCCGAGGTGACGAAGATCTGGGAGTCGACGAAGGCGAGGGCGGGGCGGGGGACGGAGGCGGGAAGGAGCAGGCACAGGAGGGCGGGGGCGAGGAGGGCGAGGGCGCGGAGGAGGGGGGGCGGGCGCCGCCCCCGTTGTCGTTGTTGCTGTCGTTGCGCCTGCCGCCGAGGGCGGGCGGCGGGGGCGCCCCGCCCACTGGGGACCGCCGATGCGGGCGGTGTTGTTCCGGGCGCGTGCGCGGCGGCTGGTGTGTGTGTGTTTGTTTGTTTTGTTTGGGGGGGTTGGGGGGGACGTTTGTTTGAGCGAGTGAGCAAAGCGAGAGCGGGGAAACGCGCCATCGGTCGGCGTCGGTCGGCGTCGGTCGGCGTCCCGCGGCTTTGGTTTGTGTCTTCCACCAGGCGTCGGCGTGGAGGAGAGCACGAGGTTCAGCATGTGACACACAGGACACCCAAGACCCCAGCTGGAGCAATGAGCAGGAGCTGCAGCGCAGAGGCGCGCGCGCAGTCGTTGCTGCGTGGAACAGCTGCGGGGAACAGCTGCTCCCGGGCTTCTTTCGTTCTCTATGCGCGATCTTGATAAAGACACACCTGCGGGGTCCGCACCACCGCGCCCGGAATGCATCCTTCTGGCCACGTTTGTTTCTCGCAAGGAAGGTCTCAGCGGCGCGCGCACATCGCAGAGGAGAAGAGTGTTCCTTTTTCAAAAAATGACAGAGGGATGCCCCTCGTTTCGTGTCTCCAACAAAAAAGGGCAATCGCGATGCAAGGGGTTTATGATTGTGTGTGATGGCTGCCCTCTCTCTCAAAGACTGTGTGTGTGGCCACACTGTCTCGCGACGCCGCCTCTTGTCCGTCGCGACGTCGCCGCGTTATCCATGATGGCGCGGCGCCTCGTCGGCGCGGAGCGTTCTGCGTCTTGAACTTGAAGCAAAGAGACGCGCCTCGTCCGCCCCCTTCACACCCACCCCTTATTCTTGGAATCTTGTGTGCCGACCGGGACCCCCCCACCCCCGCCTCTTTTGGAGACAGACGCCTGACACGAATAGGAACCCATCCAGTCTGAGTTGACAGACGTGATGATGGTGTGTGTGCCCGCCCGCCCAACACAGGCCATCGCCGGCTAATGCACACGCTTTACGGTCCGCTGTGCATGAATGTACCTCTGCGCATAAAGCCCCTCCCGTCAGGTGCGCTGAAACTCGGGCGTTTGACAGAGGAGCTGTCCGTTTTTGAACCTCCTTCCTCTCGTTCTTCCGCGTCGTCAGCGGTGTGGCGCGCGCGGCGTGTCGGCGATGTGGGCCGACGAGCGGTGCCGTCGCGTCTGCTTGCTGGGGGACGTCACGCGCAACCGCGCGCTGCCCCCCGCGTTTGCGCCGCCGCCGCCCGCTGCCGCCGCCGTCGCCCGCTCCGCTCGCACCGCGCGCGCCGCTCGCCGTTGCCGACGCTTGCCGCTCGCCGCCCGCCGCCCGCCGCTCACAGACACGCCCGCCCCTCCTCTCTCTCTCTTCATTGAGGCAACACCAACAAACCGACAGGCCTCTCCTCGTACCCATCAGCGTGAACCCCCTCCCGTCGTCGTTGTCGTCGTCGGCGTCGTCCAGCAGCGGCGAGGAGCATGCGGCCGCCGGCAGAGCAGCGGCGCTCGCCGCCGTCCGGGCGCGGCAGCGGCCTTGACGGCGGCGGCGGCGGCGGCGGCGGCAGGAGCAGCTCAGGAAGACGAGGCGGGGCAGCAGCAGCAGCAACAACAGGAGCGGGAGGAGCAACAGGAGCATCAGCATCAACATCAACAGCCCGCCAGCCGCCGGACGGCGGTGGCCGTGACGGCGGCGACAACCGCCGCAACCGCCGCGGCGACGGAAATAGCAACCCCAGCCCCTCGCGCCCGCCGCGCGTCGCCCGCCGCCCGCTCGCCCCCCTGCTCCTCGTGCTCCTGCTCCTTCCCGCCCTCCTCCTCCTCCTCCTCGCCCCCGCCCCCGCCGGCGCCTGGATCGACCTCAACGTTATCCCCGACCCCAACACCGACGCCAACCTGCGCGCCGTCTTTTATCGCTGGACGCTCCGAAAGACGGTGGCGCCCTCCACCTTGTACCTCCCGCCGGGAGGGACCGGCGCCCTCAACTACTTTGTCCAGTACAGCCGCCAGTGGATCGGCCAGCTCATCCGCGTGCGCGGCGCCGTCGTGGTCATGAACAGGGCCGGCCCGGCCACCAGCCAGGTGCTGGTGGGTCCGATCTATATCCGTCTGACGGATGAGATCGGGCGGACGGTTGCCGAGGCGCCCGCCTTTTGCCCCGACCGCTATCAGGGCTACGTCCGCCTGAACAACCGCACCGCCTCGGGCGCCAACGCCACGGTCGTGCCGCAGGCGTCGGTGTGCGTGTTCGTGCTGGAGCAGGCGCTGCTGACGCAGCAGCTCGTCAGCCCGATCCAGAGGCTCGTGGCCTACGCGCCCGTGGTGCAGGCCGCCGACGGCACCATCTTCAACAGCGGCGGCGTAACTAGTTACCAGGTGTCGTTCGACTACCGCCGCTCCGAGGTGTACAACGAGTGCGCCTTCGTGACGGACCAGTTCAGCACCGACGCCACCTTCCAGGGCAACCCGGCGGGCGGGGGGATCTCGGTCACGGGCAACAGGGCGCCCGTGGTCGTCGGCTCGGGCGGCGGCGCCGGCGGCGCCGGCGGCAGCGGGAGTCGGGTGTGCCAGACCGTCAGTTACGCCTATTCCGTGCCGGTGGGACCTTTTACGCAGTGCGGCATCGTCCAGGCGCAGAACATCGCGCGCGCCTTCCCCCAGTCCAACGTCCTGCTGTCGGCGTCGCTGTTCTCGGGCTCGGCCATCGCCGACGTCTCGTTCGGGCAGGGGCCCTTTGTGGCGCAGCAGACCCTGGTTACTGGATCCCAGGCCACCATCGTGCAAGAGTGCCCCGCGCCGCCGCCGCCGCCGCCCGCGCCGCCGCCGCCCCCTCCCCCGGCCCCCCTGCCGACGTTTGGCGCGGGCCCCGTGCCCGCGGCCGCGCCCCTGCCCTTTGCGGGCGGGGGGGTGCTGCTGCCCGTGCCCGGGGCGGTGCCGGGCGGGCCCGTGGGCGTCGTGTCGCGGGACCGGCCGCCGGCCGACGGGAACGGCGGCGGCGGCGGCGGCGCGCCGTCGCCGGGCGTTCCGGTCTACGAGTCCGGGCAGCAGCGGCAGTTTGCGGGCGGCATGCCGCTCGCGGGCCCGGGCAGCGGCGGCGTGGGCGCGTACGACGGCGGCGCGGGCGGCGCGAGCCGCACCTACTCCTCGGCCCCGGGCGGCGGCGGCGGCGGCTTTGGCGGCGGCGGCGGCGCGGGCGGCGGCGGCGCGTCGGGCACGGGCCCGGCGAATTCGGCGGTGCTGGTGGCGCTGTCCGGCGTGCGCGCGCGCGCCGCGCCCGCCTGGCGCTGGGAGGTCACGGCCACGACCACCCCGGCCGCCGTCACCGTGCAGCGGGCGCAGGCCGTGCGGCTGCAGCACGAGGTCACGTTCCGGCGCGTGAGGGGGGGCGGCGGCCTTGGCGGGGGCGGCCTCGGCAACGGCGGCGGCGTTGGCGCGGCGGGCGGCGGCGGCGCCTTTTCCCCCTCCTCCTCCTACGCCTCCTCCGACTCGGCCCGCCAGCCGCCGCGCGTGGTCACGGGCAGCGTCGTGCTGACCAACCCGTGGAACATGGCCGTGGGCGTCGGGCGCGTGCAGGTAGCCTTGTACCCGGCGGCGCCCTCCGGCGGCGGCGGGGGGGGCGGGGGTGGCTTTGGCGGCGGCGACGGCGGCGGCGACGGCGGCTTTGGAAGTGGCGGCGGCGGCTTCGGGGGCGGCGACGGCGGCAGCTTTGGCGCGTTCGGCGGCGGCGGCGCGCCGTCCCCTTTCCCTCCGCCTGCGCCCCTGGTCGCGACCAGCGCGCAGCCGGCCGTCCTCGTCGACGCCGTCTGCCCGGGCGCCGCCGCCGCCGCCGCCTCGGGCGCGCTGCCGCGGCCCGGCTCGCAGCAGGACCTGCGCCGCGGCGCCCTCACGGCCTTGTGGCCTTCGTCGTCGGCCGAGGGCGGGCGGGTGTCCTGCGCGTTCGAGGCGGCGTGGCCCGCGTCCGCGGGCGACCTGGGCCTGGCGACGGCGGCGGTGAGCGTGGAGGGCGCGCCGGCCGGCGCCGCCACGGGCATGGTCCTCGCGCGCGCCTCGGCGCCCTTTGACTTTGGCGGCGGCGGCGGCGCTTACGCGTCCGACGAGGAGGGCGGCGCCGCCGGCGACGCCTCGGACGACGCCCAGGGCCCGGGCGCGTGCGCGCGCGTGAGCGACACCTTTTTGCGCCCGGGCAGCGCGGCCGCCGCCGCCTTTGCGCGCGACGACGGCCCGCTGCTCGTGGCGCCAAACGCCAACGCCGGCGGCTCGGCGGGCGGGCAACGCCCCCGCCTGGGCGGCGCCGACCCCGACGCCCTCTCCGCCCAGCGCTACGCCCTCGACGGCGGCGTCGCCCCGCCCTCCGCCGCCGCCGGCGGGATGTCCGTGTGCGCGGCGGAGACCACCTTTCGGTACGCCACCGAGAGCGGCCCCTGGGGCGGCGGCGCGTGCGGCCGGTATCGCGTCGCGCGCGTGGCGGCGGCTGCGCCGTCAGGCGGCGCCGGGGCGGGGCCCGAGGTGAGCGCGGGCGCCTCGGCCGTGATCACGGTGATTGGGTGCCCGAGCGCGCTGGTGGGTCCGCCGCTGGCGGCGCCCGTGCCCGCGGCGCAGGTGTACCGCATCGCCGGCCTCGGCGGCGGCGGCGGCGGCGGCGGGCCGGCGACGGCGGGCGGCGACCCAGCGGCGGCGGCGGCAGCCAGCTGGGGCGGAGCGGGGGCGGCGGCGATGCAGCAGCAGCAGCAGCAGCGGCAGGTCTCGTACAGCGCGTACGTCCCGCCCGTCGCCGCCGCGCCCCAGCCTGTCGCCTCCGCCCCTGCCACCGGCGCCGGCACGCCCGCGGGATGGCTCGGATCGCTCTTCGGGGTGCAGGTGGGGCGGCCGGTCGCCGTGCGGGGGCCGGGGGGCGCGGGCGGCGCCGCCGCCGCGCTGCCGCCGCCGACGGCGGCACCGCTCGGCCGGTTTGGCCGGGGCCGCGCGGTGCTGTCGACGACGGCCGCGTCCGGCGGCTCCGGCGACGCGCCAACGGCCTCCTTCGTAGTGCCGCAGTACATGCGCGATCTCATGGCGCGCGAAAAGCAGGGGGAGAGGCAGGACGAGGCGGCGACGGCGCCCATCTCGGCCGCCGCCGCCGCCGCCGCTGCCGGCGAAGAAGGCTACGACGCCCGAGCGTCCGGCGTGTTCACCCGCGCCACCGCCGCCGCCTCGGCCCTGCGCGCGGGCGGCAGCTCCCTCGAAGGCCTCCGTTCCGTGCCGGCCCCTTTCCCGGCGGCCTGGTCCCTGCGCGAGTCCGCGAGCCCCTCGTCGGCGCGCGTGAGGCAGGGGGGCCAGACGGTCGAGATCTCCTACTCCCTGCGCCTGGTGCTGGGGCCGCAGCAGAGGCAGCAGCAGCAGCAGGGGCGGCAGCAGCAGGGGCAGCAGCAGCAGCAGGGGCAGCAGCAGCAGCAGGGGCAGCAGCAACAGCGGGGGCAGCAGCAGCAAGAGCCGCAGCAGGGGCGGCGCTTTGCGCTCGTCGGGCGCGTGGCGCTGCGCAACCCGGGGCGCGAGCCGCTGTCGCTGGGCGCCGTGCGCGTCGAGGCGCTGCGGACGGGGGGCGACGGCGGGGCGTCGCTGCTGGGCCCTGGGCCCCTGCTGACGGCCGAGGCCATGTGCCCGCGCGGCCAGGCGTCGGGCAAAGAGGAGGGCGGGCGGGACGAGGGAAGGAACCTCATCGTCGTGCCGGCGGGCGCGGGCGCGGGCGGCCGCCCGCCGCTTGAGTGCGCGTTTGCGCTGCTGAGCCCCGACGCCTCGCCCGGGTTTGTGTCCGCGGTCGGGCTGAGCGCGAGCGGGGACGCGGCAGCCACGCTGACGCCGACCGTGCCCTATACCCTCGCCGAGGAGGACGACGGCGACGACGGCCGAGGAGAAGGAGCCTTGGCGGCAGAAGCAGCGGCGGCAGCGGCAGCGGAAGCAGCAGGAACGACGGGCGCGGGAGGCGGCGCCGCCGCCGCCACCGCCGCCGGATCCTCCTGCGCCAGCGTCGCGCTGTCGTTCCGCAACGCGTTCGCCGGCGTCGTCGCCAACGCGGCCACCCCGTCCCTCGTGACCGCGGCGGCGGCGGGGAGCGACGGCGGCGGGAGCGGCAGAGAGGCCGACGACCTTGCCTCGGCGGCCGTGGCGTCCGGACGCAGCGCCGTCCTCTGCCCGGCGGGGGCGGCGGCGGCACCTCCAACGGCGGCGGCCACCCTCGTCCGCGTCACGGCGCGCTTCGGCCCCTATTCGCGCGACGCGTGCGGCCGGCACGTCGTCTTTGACGTGGCGAGCGCGGCGCCCCTGGTCATCCCGGCAGCGGAGGCGGCGACCGCGGCGGCGTCTCCCCCGGCCTCGCCCGCGGAGGACGCCGCCCTCGCGCGCGCGCTCGAGGGGTTCGGGGCGACGACCAACCAGCGGCCGCTCGTGACGATCGACGTATTTGGGTGCGACGACGACGACGCAGGAGGAGCAGGAGAGGAGGGCGCAAGCAGCAGCAATAGCAGCAGCAGCAGCGGCATCAGCGGCGGGGGGGCGCAGCAGCAGCAGCATCAAGAGCAGGAGCGGCGGCAGCGGGCGCAGCCGCAGGAGGCGGCGGCGCGCCCGCGCCTGCCGGCCCCCTCCGGCGCGCGGCGGCGCCTGCCCGTGTCGGTCGGGGTCTCGTCCCTGCGCCTGCTCGACGTCAAGACCTACCCCTGGCGCGTGTCGCTCGAGGTGGTCGAGGGGGTAGGAGGAGGAGCGGGGGGCGCGCCGCCGCCCACGGGGGCCGCCAGCGGCGGGCGCTCGCAGCAGCAGCAACGGGAGCGGCGGCATGGGCGGCGGCTGGCCGAGGGCGGAGCGGCGGCGGACGTGGCCGAGGACGGCGGCGCCGGCGCGCCCCAGCGCAGCGCCGCGCTGACGCCCGACGTGCAGCTCGGCGTCGAGGTGCCGGCCTCGAACTTTGCGGCCAAGCTGGCGGCGGCCGCAGCGGCCGCCGCCGCCGACGCCGCCGCCGCTTCCGCTTCCTCGGCCGGCGGCGCCGCCGTCGCCGCTCCCGCCGCCGCCGCATCGGTCGCCAGGTCGCGCGGCGTGCGCGCCGGCACCGTCCCGCTGTCCCTGCGCGCCACCTATGCCCGCGGCAGGCCCGCGCGCACCCTCGAGCTCGCGGGCGAGCTGTCCCTCGCCAACCCGTCGCGCGACGAGGCCGTGGCCCTGCGGCGCGTGCAGGCGGCCGTGCTGCTGGACGATGGCGGCGGCGGCTGCGGCGGCCGAGGGCGGCGGGGCGAGGAGGAGGAGGGGTACGGCGGGGGGGCCGCGGCCGGCGCCGGCGCCGGCGGCCTGCGCGGCCCCGGCAGCGCCCCAGACGGCGGCGACGCCGTGGCCGCGGCCGCGACCCTCCTGGCATCCTCCCCCGCGGTCACGGTCGTTACGGCCGTCTGCCCGCGCGAGCTGCTGCTGTCCGAGCAGCAGCAGCAGCAGGACGTGGCGGGCGGCGCCGGCGGCGCCGGCGGCGGCCTCTTGCTGCTGCCGCCCGGAGCCTCGGGCGTCCGCTGCGCCTTTTTGGTGCCGGCGCTGCCCGCCGGGTCCCGCGGGTCAGTCGTGCCGCTGGCGGTGCGGTCGGACGGCAAGCTGGCGGTGGTGGGCCCCGCGGCGCCGTTTGCGTTCGGGCCTTTACCGGACGGGCGGCAAGGAGAAGAGGACGAGGAGGACGACGAGCGCGACGAGAAGCGCCGGGGAGCGCCGGTGCCGGCGCCACTCGCCGCCCCGCTCCGGCGCGCCGTCCGCGGCGCCTGCGCCGACGCGGCGCTGGACGTGCGGCTCGAGGCCGTCGACGACGGCAGCGTCGCGGCCGCCGAGCGCGGCGACCGCGCCACGCGCGCGTGGGCGGTGTCGCACGGCCAGGCGCCGCCCCTGCGCGCCAAGGGGCAGGCGCACCGCATTTGCCCGAGCGGCGGCGAGGAGGGGGACGAGGAGGGCGACGAGGAGGAGGAGGAGGCACGAGCGGGAGGCGAGCGGCGGGAAAAGGACGGCGGGGCAGCTGCGACGACGACGCCCGGCGGCGCGCCCAAGCCCCGGGTGGACGCCGACCCCGACGCCGAGGAGGACGAGGTCGTCGCCGGCTCGCCGACCGCCTCTTCTCCGACCGCGCAGCGCACCTACACGTTTGGCCTGCAGCTCGGGCCCTTTGACGCGGGCGCGTGCGGGCCGCTGCGCTTTTCGGCGACGGCTTTGGCGTCGGGCGGCGGCGTCATCGGCGACGAGCCGGCCGGAGGAGCGGCGGCGGCGGCGGCGGCGGCGGCGGCGGCGGCGGCGGCGTCGGGCGGCAAGGCGGCGCGTCTGCCGGCCGAGACGGTGGCGTCGACGCTCACGTTTCCCATCAACGTCACCGAGTGCTGACGCGGGCTGTAAATAATTTGGATGATACTGTCACGATCACAATTGCCACCCTTTTTAGGGTCTTGGCGGGTGGTGGGATTAGGAACCTACGCACCTCTCCGCGTCGAGTTTCAGTGGTGGGATTAGCGAACCAAACGCCAATAGTGTGAGCGCCGGGTCCCTGCTCGACGAGGGCGCCGACGCGGTCGGCGAGAGCGAGGGCGGCGACGAAATCGCCAAGGCGATCGACGGCGCGCGCGCGGACGGCGCCGACGGGCGCTGCCGCCGCGCCGCCGCCAACAAGTGCCGCGAGTACCTGCGGCGCGTCACGCGCAGGCGCGGCGCCACGAGGCCCGCGCTGGTGCTGGTGACGGACAGCGAGGCCGAGGGCAAGAGCGAGAGCGACGACGACTGAATTCTTGCCGCCCCCCCAAAAAAAATCGCCGCCGCTGCGCGGCGGCTTTGAGTGGTAATGATTACGACCTCCCCTCCCCCCATCCCTCCGATTTCAGTGGTCCCTTTACAAACCAAAACCACCTCCCATTTCGGCCTCACGATTTCAACTGCTATATACGGCACGTTATCCTCTACGGTGCTGACAGTAGCCTCTGCGTTCTGATGGAAACAAATTCTTTTTGTTGTCGCGAGCGCTCGCCTCTCTCTCTCTCTCTGGTCGACGTGCCGCGGCAGCGGCGGCAGGAGCGTTCATGGGAATTGGCGTTGCAGCGGCCATCTTGACGGTAGGAGAGGGATCATTGAAACAACAGCTGCGATGGGCGCGGGCGCCCCGACTACTCGAGATAGCAGACAGAGGACGCAGGTTCTCATTCCGCTGTTGTGATAGGGGCGCCCGCTTCGGCCGTCGATTAAAACGGCCGGCGGCGGGGACGCTCTCTCACTCCAACGCCGGCACCAGCACGCAAGCGTCGTGCTCGTGCCCGCCCTCCAGGTCGAGCGGCGACACCTCGAGCTCACACACGACGCGGTCCCCGCGGCGCGGGCGGTAGGCGGGGGCCGCGGCGGCGGCGCCGCCCCTGCCGCCCTGCTCACGCCGCCCGGCCGCCCGAGCGGCCGACGGCGGCAGCACCAGCCGCCCGAGCGACTCTGCGGCCAGGTCTTTCGCCCTTTGCGACACGGGCTGGTCGGCCAGGTACAGGCCGAAGAGGGCGCGCGCCAGACCGGGGCTGGTCACGTCGGCGAGGGTGGTGACGACGTCGCCGCCGCCGTCCTCGTCGCCGCTGCCGCCGCCGCCGCGCCCGTCGGCCGAAGGGGCCGCCGCCGCTGCCGAAAAGGGGGCGATGCAACGCGTCAGCACGCGCCCGCCCGGCAGGCGCTCGAACAGGAGCGAGGCGCCGCGCGCGACGGCCGGCTCGCCGCCCGGACCGAATCGCACGGCCGAAGCGGGGAGGCGCGAGGCGGAACGAAAGGCGGACAGCAGGCCTAGCAGGGCGGGCTCGCTCCCACCGTCGGCCGTGCCCGCGCCGCCGCCGCCGCCGCCGCCGCCGCCGTCAGCGGCCAGCGCGGCGGCCAGTCGCCGTCGCAGGATGCGCTCGTATTCGTCGGCGAGGCGCGACAGGGGCACGTCGCGCGCGGCGCGCAGCAGGATGGTCGCCGGCACGTCCACGGCGCGGGGGCATGCCGCGAGCGCGTCTGCGAGGGCCCCCGAGGCAGCGGCGGCGGCGGCGGCGCCGTCTGTGGGCGTTGGCGGCGGCGGCGGCGCCGACCGGAGCGCACGCCTCGCCTCGTCGGCGTCGGCGTACAGCGCAAAATCGTAGATCTTGATCTTCATGAGCGAGCGGCCGTCCCACCGCCAAAGCCGCCCCCCGCCGCCCGAGCCCCAATAGCGCGTGCCGACGGCCAAGAGGCGCTGCGGCGGCGCCGGGCGGCGGGGGGGGGGGGTCTGGGAGGAGGAGGACGAGAGCGCCGTCGCCGCCGCGGGCGCCGCCGCCGGCCGAAGGACGAGAGGAAAGCCTCCCAACCCGGCCGAGGAAGACACCGCCGCGATCCGCCGCCGCCAGGCGGAGCTACTGCTGCCGTCGCTGCTGCTGCCGAGCGATCCGCCCGCCCCGTCTTTGGCCGTCGGCCCATTGGCGGCGGCGGCGGCGGCGCCCGCCTCCCCCGTCCCCCCCAGCGCCTGCTGCTGCAGCTGCAGCGCCGAAAGGCCGGCGAGGGCGACCGTCAGCGCGCCGACCGCCCCGAGCGCGAGCTGCTCCAGCAGCAGCGGCGGCGAGGGCGAGGGCGAGGGCGAGGGCGAGGGCGAGGGCGAGGGCGAGGGCGAGGGCGAGGGCGAGGGCGAGGGCGAGGGGCCCGCGGCGGCGGCGGCGGCGGCGGCGGCGTCGCCGGTGGTCGTCGTCGTTGCAGCCGGCGGCGCGTTTTCCTCCTCCCACCAGACTGGCGGCGGGACGCTGCTATTGCTGCGCGGCCGCCTGCGCAGCCGGGGCTTGAGCCAGCGCAGGCGGTGGTGCCGCTGGTACTGCTGGTGCTGCTGGTGCTGCTGGTGCTGCTGGTGCTGCTGGTGCTGCGGCTGCGTTTGCGGCTCGGGGGTGCCGGCGCCGCTGCAGGCCTTTGCGGACGAGGCTTTTGCCGAGGGCCAGCGCCGTCCGACGCCGCTCCTCCGCCAACGCCGCTCCTCCTCGTCAGCGGGTGCTCGTCCTCCTCCTCCGTGGCCGCTGAGGCGCGCCGGCCCGCGCGCCTCCTCCATGCCTGAGCGCGCTATTGGCCCTGTTCTAATTGGTCCTGTCTGATTGAGGCGCGCGCGCGCGCTTGTCGAAAGGGGGCAGGTCGGGACGGAAGCTCAGAGAGAAGGGAGGGGGACAGCGAAATGTCCTTGTTGCTCTCGCGCGTGAGGCTCCGACAAGTTCTCTGCACGCACCAATGGACGTTTGGGTTTTGCGGACGCGTTCTGCATTGCGGCTGTCGTGGAGTGGGGGGAAATTGAGAGGGGCGTGCACAGGTCTTTGGGGGAAGGATTCAGAGCGAGGGAGAGAGAGAAAGGGGGGAGAGAGAGGGGAAGAGCGGAGGACTCAAAAGCACCAGCAAAAAGGAACGCCATCCAAAAAGACCTACGGATCGCCACTCCTCACTGGACCCTCACCTTGCGATCGGATCACCAGTGCCCTATCCAAGCCGAGCGCCGTTCAGCGCAAGCCCCAAAAACAGCTGAACGACGATCGTCCGCGCCCTCTGTCTCTCTTCGCGCAGCCAACAAACGCGCCGGCGTACTAGGACGACGACGACCGACCACGACATTCACGCGCACGAAGAATCCCCAGAACATCAGCAGCAGACCCTCGAATGTCGTCGGCAGAAGCGGGCGCGGCCGCCGCCGCCGTCGCCGCCGCGTCGCTCGACGCCGCCGCCGCCGCCGAAACCGAAACCGCGGCCGCCCCTCCCGCCGCCGAGCTCGTCTTCCCCGAGCTCAAGCGCGCGCTGGCCGAGGGCGAGCTCCCCCTGCGCGAGCGCTTCGAGCTCTGCCGCTCCGTCGCCGAGGAGTGCGTGACCGACGCCGACCTCGTCGCCCTGCTGGCGTTCAAGGCGCACCCCGTGGCGTACGACGGCTTTGAGCCGAGCGGGCGGCTGCACCTGGCGCAGTGTTGAGTCCCTTTTCTCTCCTGTCCCTTTTCTCTCTCATATGTTTTTTTTCCTCATGTGGATTGGTTGGGAGCAAAGGGACGAGCGGCGGGAAGCCGGTCTTTGTGGCGGAGTGGTTTTTTCTGGATCGCCGCTGATACACGAGCTCGCGCGACTTTCTCTCTCTCTCTCGCTCACGCCCGAAGACGCAAAGACATCAAAAACCAAACCGACGACGACAACAGGCGTCCTCAAGGCCATCAACGTCAACAAGCTCACCAAGGCCGGGTGCACGTTCAAGTTTTGGTGAGTCGCGCGCGGTGTCGCTCTTGGCCGACACGGGGGCACCACATCGAATCAGAAACAGACGACGAAATGGCTGACGCATTAGAGAACGAAACGTCCCCCCGCCGAACGACGGACACGAAAAACGCAAAAAAACAGGGTCGCCGACTGGTTTGCGCAGCTCAACAACAAGATGGGCGGCGACCTCAAGAAGATCCAGACCGTCGGCCGCTACATGATTGAGGTCTGGAAGGCGGCCGGGATGGATCTGGCGCGCGTCGAGTTCATCTACTCGTCCGAGGAGATCAACGCGCGGTGAGGAGGACGACGGGTTTTTTTTTCCGTTTCGTTTTGTTTGGGGGGAGAAGAAGAAAAAAAAAAGACTGAGAAATACGACACCCTTCCCCCAATCAAAAACGCAACCTCCCCAAAATATATTAACGCAGCCCCGACGAGTACTGGACCCTGGTCATGGACATCGCCCGCCGCAACAGCCTCAAGCGCGTCGTCCGCTGCAGCCAGATCATGGGCCGCTCCGAGAGCGACGACCTGAGCGCCGCGCAGATCATGTACCCCGTGATGCAGTGCGCCGACGTGTTTTTCCTGAAAGCAGACATCTGCCAGCTGGGCATGGACCAGCGCAAGGTCAACATGCTCGCGCGCGAATACTGCGACGCGAGCAAGCGCCGCTTCAAGCCCGTGATCCTGAGCCACCCGATGATGCCCGGCTTGCTGGAGGGGCAGGAGAAGATGAGCAAGTCCGACCCCAACTCGGCCATCTTCATGGACGACTCGGAGATCGAGGTCAACGCCAAGATCAAAAAGGCCTACTGTCCGCCGCTCGTCGTCGAGGGCAACCCGTGCCTCGCCTACGCGCGGCACATCGTGTTCCCCTGGGCGAAGACGCTCGAGGTGAAGCGCGGTGAGGCGCACGGGGGCGACCGCGCCTACGAGAGCGCCGACGCCCTCTGCGCGGACTACGCAGCGGGCGACCTTCACCCGGGCGACCTGAAGCCGGCGCTGGCGCGCGCGATCAACGCGATCCTACAGCCGGTGCGGGACCACTTTGTCAACGACAAGGACGCGGCGGCGCTGCTCAAGCAGGTGCGTGCTTTCAAGGTCACGAGGTGATTGCGGTGGCGGCGGCGGGCCCAAGGGGGGAGAAGCAGGACGGGTGGGTTGGAGTGGTGGCGGCAGCAGGACGCGGCGGCGGCGGCGTTGGCGCAGCGAGCGGTATGGGGGCCAAAGAGGGCAGAGAGCTGACGAACGAGTCGGAGATGGCGCGGCGGAAGTGAGGGAAGAGAAGTTGGCGGCAAGGCGCTCTAGAGAGAGGCAAGGCTGCCGTTGCTAGTACGATGTCGATTTTTTTTTTGCAACAAGGTGTTTCCAAATCGGCGACCCGAAAGCTGTGTGTGTGTGTGTGTGTGTGTGTGTATGTGTGTGTGTGTGTGTTTGCGCGCTTCAACGCGCTTCCGGAAAAAACAGGATCGATCGATCGATCAATTTGATGATTAGCCAATCAATCCATCGATCGATCGACCAATCGATCACACGTAGCCGCCGCTCGCGACAAGCGCGAGCCTGCACACCTTGTGCATCTCGTCGACAAAGGGAAGCAGCTGCACTGCCGCGAGGCGCAAGGTCTGGGCGCGCTCCGCGGCGCCGCCTTGCTGGTCGGCCGCCCACAGCATCGCCGCGCTCGTAGTCGTCGCCATCCTGCCGATCACGACCTTCCAGACGTCGTCGCCCGGCGACGACGACGAGGACGACGCCACCGAGTCACCCGCGAGCAGCAGCAGCGCCTGGCGCGCTTCCGACAGCTGGCGCGCAAACTCGACGAGCTCGTCGGCCCAAGTCGACGCGAGGTTGCTGGCCAGAGGCTCGTCGGGCACAAACAGGCTGCAGTAGGACTCGTACAGCGCGCCCTGCCCGGGCCACCCCGCGATCGCGCCACGCTGCTCGGCCAGCCGGTGCGCGGCGCGCGCGAGCGCCTCCAGGGTCGGCGGGGGCGGCGACGACGAGCCGTAGCTGCCGTGGCCGCTTCCTCCGCTGCCTCCCGCGCCCGCGCCCGTCCCAGCCAAAAACAGCGCGGGTGCGACGTGCGCGACAAAGACCGCGTGTGCCGACTCCCACGCCTCGGCGGCAAGCAGGTGGACGAGCTGGACCGCGTACTGGCGCTGCGCGCCCGCCCACAGAGCCTGCGCCTCGTGCAGCCACCCGCGCGGCAGGCCGAGAGCCTGGGTGAAGAACCGCTGCGTCTCGCGGTCGCCCGACCAGTCCGGGGCCGACCTCGCCAGCAGCTCTTTGATCGTGGCGTCGCGCAGCAGCAGCAGGTGCGCCTGGTCGTCGCCTCCGTTGTCGTCGCCATCATCCGCCGCCTCTGCTCCTGCCACGACGCCGCCGACCTGGTGCAGAGCGACGTAGATCGACCAGCGCGCGGCCGCGGCGCCGCCGAGCAGGTGCAACTGCAGCAGCAGGCCCGACGAAACGCGGTCGACCGCCTCGTCGACTTCGCCTGCCAGGTCCTGGGCGCTCACGGCGCCGCACGCGTGCAGGCTCGTCAGCAGCTGCCACGCGAACGAGTAGTCGAGCGGGTTGCGCCCGTAGCCCGCCGCGCGGAGCAAGCGCCCCAGGCCGTCCGGGTCGAGGCGCGTCGCGCCCGAGTGCAGGCGCAGCAGCTCAAACTGCACGTCCGTCGCGACCTCGTCCGCCAGGCCCGCGCGGTCTGCCGGCAGGACGCACGCGGCGTCGCGCGCGTGAGGGGGCGCCGGGCGGGGGACGCGGGGAGCAGAGGAGGAAGTCGATCGATCGATCGGTCGATCGACTGTCGACAGTCGAGGCAGAACGAATCGATCGATCGACTCGGGCAAAATCGACAGCGACTCGACGTAGGCCCCGAGCGCCGCGTCGATCGGCGCGGTCGCGGGCGTCGCGTACCACAGAAAGAGCGCGAGCGCGCGGCGCCAGTCGAGGCCCAGCGTGGCGGCCGCGCTCACGACGCGCCCGCCCAGGACGTTGAGCAGCAGCTGGCGCTCGGGCGACACAAACTTGGTCAGGCCGGCGCGCTGCCACACCGCGAGCTGCTTGGCGAGGTCGGCCGACGCCCCCGCGCGCGTGCCGGCCGTCCCGAGCAGCAGCGCGAGGCGCGCGTCGCCCAGGCCCGCGGCCACGCCCGCAGCGGCGCCCAACTGCCGGCCCGTCAGCAGGTGCGCGACAAACAGCAGGGGCTGCATGTTGCCCGAACGCGCGTCGCGCTCGGCCATGCGCCGCAGGACGGGCGCGGCGTGCTCGCGCAGCCACGTGGACAGGCGCGAGCGGCGCTGGTAGCGCGCGAGCAAGGCCTTGCTGCTCTGAGACGGGGACTTGGGGCGCCCTCCCTTGCTGCCGTCGTCGTCGTCGTCGAGCATGTCGTCGTCCTCCTCCTCCTCGTCCTCGCCGTCGATGTGGCCAAACAGCACCTCGGCCAGGCACCAGGTCTGGCGCATGTGGCCCGCCGACTCGGATTCGTCGCCCTGGAGCGCCGACAGCTGGTCCTGGACGAGCGCGGCCAGCTGGTCGCGGCTGCAGACGAGGCGCCAAGAAGGGGGCTGCTGTTGTCGAGCTGGGTCGTCGCCGTCATCGCCGTCGTCCTCGTCCTCGGCCTGGCCGCCTCTGGTGCTGCGCTGCAGGTGCGCCTCGAGGGCGGCGAGCGTGCGCTTGCGGAGGCGGGCGGTCGACACGTCGATGGACAGGTCGATCGACCGATCGATCGACCGAACGATCGACTGATCGATCGACCGATCGTTCGACGAGCCGACCACGCGCGCCGAGGGGCTCACGCGTTGCAGCGCAACTGAGCACGCCCCCGACGGAACGACCAGGGTCCCGTCCGGGCCCCAGCCGACGCGGAACGAGCGCGACATCAGCAGCGAGCCGTCAACGATCGGCACCTTTGGCCCGGCCATCTCGAAGACGTCGAGCGCCGCGGGGCCTGCTGCTGCTGCTGCGCCGAAGGCCATGACCGCCCGCCCATTGGGCGACGGGATGACGGGAGGAGGGCTGGCGGCCGGCAGCTGCAGGGCGCGCGCGCCGCCGCCGTGCCGCCGCTGCCAGTTGTGCTGCAGGAGCATCGCGGGCGGCGGCGGCGTCCCGGGCGCCCCTCCTCCTCCTCCGTGGCGCAACGAGGGGTGCTGCTGCTGCTGTTGCTGTCGGTGGTAGTGCGGCGGGGAGCTCTGCTGCCGCTGCTGCTGCTGGGACGCGGTCAGAGAGGAAACGCCGAGGGCGGCGCCGCCGGCGCCCGCCACATTCGGCTCACCAAAAAATAGCGACGCGCGCATGTCCATCAGGTCGCCCGCGCGCAGGCCGAGCGCCGCCGGCAGCGCCACCTCGAGCGCCGGCCCCTCCTCGCCGCCGCCGCCATACCCACCGCCGCCTGCCGAGGGGGCGGCCGTGAGCGCCTCGCCGTCGTCCGCGTCGTCGTCGTCGTGCATGGCGGCCTCCTCGTCGCCGGACCCGACCCCCATCGGGGCGACCAGGCGCCGGCCGCGCGAGGGGCCGGCAGCGGCAGCCGCAGCAGCTTTCTTCTTGATCCTCATGCCGCTGCTGCGCTCGAGCGCCGCCGCTGCCGGCCGGGCGCCGCCGCCGCCCATCGCCCCCTCGTCCTCGTCGATGCCTCCCGCGTCGTCGTCCTCGTCGTCCTCGTCGTCGTCGTCGTCGTCGTCCGGCACGCCGTACCGGCTAAAGTGCTCGACCTCAAACTTCCAAACGCCGCCGTCGGGCTTGTAGCAGATGAAGCGCGCGTCGTTGGCCGCACAGTAGCGGCGCAGCTTGCGCTCGAACGCCTGCACGGCGGCCGCCTCTTGCGCGGCGGCCGCGGTGGCCTCGGGCCCCGAGCCGCCGCCGCCGCCGCTCGCGCCGCTGCCGCCGCCAGCAAGCTCCTCCTCGCCCTTGCGGCGCCGCCGGTACACGCCCAGCAGCGTCACCTCGCAGGGACTGTTGAGGCCCGTGCCGGGCGGCGGCTTGGCCCCCGGGCCCGCGTCCGCGTACAGGGCGACCTCGCCGCGCGCGATGCGCGCGACCGGCGCCAGGTCGCCGACGCCGCGCACGTCCACGGGCCCCAGCCAGCGCATCTGGCCGTAGCCGCGGCGGCCGAGCGTGAAGCCGTCGACGGCCGCGAGCGCGCGCTCGGCGGCCTGCCGCGAGGGGGCCGCGCGGCACGCGGCGGCGAGCTGGCTGAGCGGCGGCTCGAGGTAGTAGCCCTCGACGGCCAGGGCGCCGAGGCGGGGCAGCAGCTCGGCGTCGACGAGGCCCGCGGCGGCCAGCGCGGCGGCCTCGTCGGCCTCGTGCTGCTGCTGCTGCTGCTGCTTGCTGTTGTTGTTGGTCTGGCCGTTGGCGCCGCGGGGGGGGTGGAGCTCGGCCGACGGGTAGTGCTCGGCGGGCGGCTGCTGCTGCTGTTGCTGCAGCTGCTCTTGCTGCTGCTCGCGCTGTTGCTGCTGCTGTGCGCCCGCCGAGCCGGGCGAAGCGCCGCCGCCCCCGCCCGACAGGCTCGCCGAGCGGGGCGTCGCGGCGGCGGCCGCAGGGCCCGCGTGCGGGTAGTGGGCGGCGCCGGGCGTGCCGCCGCCCGCGGCGCCCTCGCCAGAAGAACGGGCCGCCGTCCTGCGGACACCGCCCCCGGCCGCCGCCGCCGCCAGGCTCGCGCCGCCGCCGCCCATCCCGCCGCCCATCCCGCCATCGGCCGCGGGCGGCGGCGTGCGGATGAACAGGCGGTGCGGGTTGTCTCGCGCGGGCAGGAGCGCGGCGAGCACGGAGCTGGCCGACCCGGGCGTCGCGAGGAGGCCGCCGCTGGCCGGGGTGGCGCCGCCCAGGGCAGACGCCCCGGCGCCCGCGCCGAGCGCCGAGGCGGGCGACAGGCTCAGCGGGCTCGGCGCCAGCGCGCCGCCGCCGCCGCCGCCCATGCCCCCGGCGCCCCCGCGCGAGCCAAAGCGCAGGCCCGCGCCGCCGCCCATGCCGCCGCCGCCGAAGCGGGGGGTCACGGACGCCGACCGCAGGGTCAGCAGCGGGCTCGGGCGCTGGGCGGCCACGGCGCCGCCGCCAAACAGGCCCGTCGCGCCGCCGCCCGCGCCGCTGCCGCCGCCGCCGCCGCCCGCGCGCACGGGGCGCGTGCTGATGCCCGAGCGCGGCTCGGCCACGGTCGGCAGGGACGGAAGCGAGCCGTAGGGGGTCTGGCTGACGTTCTGCTGCTGCTGCTGCGCCAGCTGTTGTTGTTGCAACTGCTGCTGCTGCTGCTGCTGCTGCTGCTGCTGTTGTTGCTGTTGTTGCTGCTGCTGCTGCTGCTGCTGCCCTCCGCCGCCAAACAGTCCCCCGCCGCCAAACAAGCCCCCACCCGCGGCAGGCGCGGTGGAAAAGAGGCCGCCGCTGGCGGGCGCAGCGGCGCCGGTCGTCAAGCCGCCAAACAGGCCGCCCGTGGTCGTGCCGCCGCCTGCCGTGCCAAACAGGCCGCCGCCGCCCCCGCCGGGGGTGCCGGCCGCCCCCAGCGTGGTGGCGGGCGCGCCCGCGCCAAACAGGCTCAGGCCCGTCGAGGGCGGGGCCGTCGACCCGAAGAGGCCGCCGCCGGCGCCCGGGGTGGTCGAGGGGGCGGCGGCCGAGCTGCCAAAGAGCCCGCCGCCGGTCGCGGGGGCCGCGCCCGTCCCGCCGAACGAAAAGCCGCCGCCGCCGGCGCCGCCCGCGGCGGTGGCGCCGCCGCCGTTAAAGTTGAACGCCCCCCCGGGGGTGGAGTTGGTGGCGGCATTGTTGGTGCCCAAGCCAAACAGGCCCCCGCCGGTGGCCGGGGTGGAGGCCGGGGCGGCGCCAAACAGCCCGGTGCTCGGGGCGGCCGGCGCCGGCGCCGCCGCGCCAAACAGGCCCCCGCCGCCCGTGGCGCCGCCGCCAAAGCTGAACCCGCCGCCCGCCGCGGGCGGCTTGGGCGCGGGCGTCGCGCCAAAGCCGCCAAAGGCGCCCGTCGCGGCCCCAAAGCCGCCGCCGCCCTGGCCGGCGGCCACGCCGCCAAAGAGCGACGACCCGCCGCCGGCCGCCGGCGCGGCGCCAAACGCCGGCGTCGTCGAGGCGCCAAAGAGCCCGCCTTGCTGCTGCTGCAGCTGCTGCTGCTGAGGCTGCTGGCCAAAGAGGCCACCAGCTGCGGTGCTGCTGCCAAACAGGCCGCCGCCCCCTCCGGCCGCGGGCGCCGCCGAGCCAAAGATGCCGCCGCCCCCGGCCGGGGCGCCAAAGGCGTTGGTCGTCGCCGTCGAGGCGCCAAAGCCCGTGCCCGGGGCGGTCGAGCCGAACGCGTTGGTGGTGCCGGTCGAGAGACCAAAGCCGCCGCCGGGCGAGGCGCCAAACAGGCCGCCGCCGCCGCCGGGCGCGGCCGTGCTGCCAAACGCGCCCGTCGCGCTGCCAAAGGCGCCCGGCGTCGTCGTCGCGCCAGCCTGCTGCTGCTGGCCAAACGCGTTGGTGGTGGTGGTGTTGCTGGCCCCGAAGGCGCCCGTCTGGCCAAAGGCGCCCACCGTGCCGCCAAAGGCGCCCGTCGCGCCGCCAAAGGCGCCGGGCGAGCCGGCCGCCGCGCCGGGGGTGCCAAACGCGCCCGCCTGCTGCTGCTGCCCGGTCGGCGCGGCGCCGGCCTGCTTGACCCCCTGCTGGTAGTCCTCCCACCGCAGCTCCTCGACCGACTTGCCCTGGTACGCCGGCAGGGCCGAGATGGACACGTAGAACACGGGCGTCGCGACGCCGCTCGCCGACGACTGGTCCTTGTCGGCGTGCTTGCCGTAAGGGACGGAGCACGTGCCCACGGCGGGCTGCTGCTGCTGCAGCAGCTGCTGCTGCAGCTGCAGCTGCCCGCCCGCCGCGCCGAACGCGCCGCCGCCGCCGCCAAAGGGGTTGGTGCCAAAGGCGCCCGCCTGCTGCTGCTGCTGCTGCTGCGCGCCAAAGGCCGGGGCCGCCGAAAAGGCGTTTTGCGCGGGCGCGGCGGCGCCAAAGATGCCGCCGCCGCCGCCGCCGCTGGCGGGCGAGGCGCCGAACGCCGTCGAGGCCGGGGCGAAGGGGTTGGCGGCGCCGGTGCCGGCACCGGTGCCGAACCCGCCGCCGAACGCGGGCGTGGAAGCCGCGGGCGCGCCCGTGGAGAAGGCGCCAAAGGCGGGCGCCGCGGCCTGGCCAAAGCCGCCGCCCGCCGCGCCCGCCGAGCCGCCGCCGCCAAACGCAAAGCCGCCCGCGCCCGCGGGCTTGGGCGCCGCGGCGCTGCCGAAGGGCTGCGCGGCGGGGGCCGCGCCGAACCCGACGCTGCCGAAGGGGGCAGGGGTCGCGGGCTGTGGTTGTTTGTTGTTGGGTTTGGTTTTTTTTTTTTTTTTTGTGGGCGTTGGTGGCGGTTTTGTTAGATAGGGGGGGGGGAGCGGCGGTGTGAAGGCGTAAGTTGGACCGTTCACCGGCCGGCGCGACACACACTGGAGTGCGCGCGCGAGACGCGCGCGCGCGCCAGTGCAGCAGATGCACCAGCACGATCGCCTGAGCGCGCGACCGCTGCTGGTGGCCGCCGCCGACGCCGATCGACGCCGATCAGAAAAACATACACCCACCTGTGCGCCAAACCCTCCGCCGAATGGAGCCGGCGTCGTCGCGGCCGGCGCTGCGCCAAAGGGCGACGGCGCGGGCTGCTGGCCAAAGCCTGTGTTTGTTTTCAGACGATCGGGGGTCGCGGTCGAGAGAGAGAGACAAAATTTGAAGTGTGAGTGCGAGCTCCGGGTTCCTGCTTCCTTGTCTTGAGGTCGCGACATGCGCGCGCGGGGTGGTGGTGGTGACGACGCGCCCACGGCACTTCCCGCTGCCACCACCGCCGGACAAGTGGCCAGCGCTTTTGCCCACGTTGCCGCGCTTCGGATCAGCGAATGCAGTTTGTCGTTCCATCCGCCTCTCTCCCTCTCTCGCAGCCGCCGGGGCTCGCCGACCGTGCTCCTGCTCACCAAACGCCCCTCCTTGCCCGCCAAACATCCTCGGGGAGCTGCAAGAAGGGGGGTTTCTTCTTGGGGTGCGCCTCGTTTCGAACGCGCGCGTTCGTGCTTCTGGATGTATGATTCTGGGGACGAGGAAACCTGGTAGTACGAGCGTGTGTGTATGTGCGTCGCGACTAGGGGGCGCGCGATCGATCAACCCTATGGAAGACGGGCATCGCCGCGAGCGTCGCAAAAGACTGGGCGTCGTCGTCGCCGCCGCCGCCGCCCGCTTGCAGCCGCTGTCGCCGCCGTCGCTCGCTCCGGGAGCCACTCGCTTTTGCCACCTGGTCGTCGTTTTCGTTTTTGTCATTCAAATCGTGTTTGAACAAGCCATCATAAAGCCAAACGAGAGTAGGAAGACTCATAATGCTGCTGCATCTGCTGCGACGGCGGCGACTGCAGCAGCAGCGACAGCTGCCGCATGGCCGTTTCGGACCCCTTCGCCCCGCCTCCTCCGCCGCCGCCGCCCCCTCCCCCTCCAGCTGCCGCCGCCGCCGCCGCCGCCGCCGCCGCCGCAGCAGCAGCAGCAGCAGCAGCCCTGTGCGCGTCGCGCAGCGGCAGCCACACAGCCACGGCCGACGCGAGCACGACCGCGGCGCACACGCACAGCGCGTACGCGAGCAGCGTCGCGTCGTGCGCGAGGGTGTAGGGGAAAAAGAGCACGCTCACGCCGCGCAGCGCGACGCCCAGGCACAGCAGCGCGGGCAGCGCGCAGCCCAGCCCCCACACGGCGCGCCGCGCCAGCCGCGCGTTGAGCGCCTCGCGGCCGAGGCGGCGGGCGACGGACGCGAGCCAGAGGGAGTAGAGGAGGGCGAAGACCGCCGAGACGAGCGTCGAGAAGACGGGGAAGGCGCAGGCGGCGCAGTCGGCGGGGCTGGCCCGCGGCGGCATCGCGGGCCCGCCGCCGCCGCCGCCGGCTGGGAGCGCCGCGCCGCCGCCGCCGCCGCCGCCAAGGCCGCCCTCGGCCGCCAGGACGACGCCCGCGCACGCCGCAGACACGGGCACGGACGCCGCGAAAAAGCGCGCCATGGCGCTCTCGCCGTAGCGCAGCTGCGTGATGACGCGCGAGAAGAGGGCGGCGACGGCCTGGGCGGCGGCCACGGGGAGCGTCAGGCCGACGGCGAGCGAGACGACGAGCGCGTTTGGCCCGCTGAGAAGGGCGGCGGCGCCGCCTGCGCGCCCGCCGCCGCCGCCGCCGCCCGCCCCCGCTTTGCGCGGCAACGGCGGCGGCAACGACAGTAACGCTCCTCCGCCCGGCGCGCCGTGATCCCCCGCGAGCGCAAAGGGGTCGGACGCGACGGCGCTGCTGCCCAAGTCCGCTGGGAGGGCGTGGGCGGACGTGCGCGCCACCCTGCCCCTGCGGCCGCCGCCGCCGCCGCCGGCCCCGGGCCGCCGCGCGGCCGCGCCGCGCCGCGCCTGCTGCTTGCCGCCGCCGATCGCAGTGGGCGTGGGCGGCGGGGACAGCGTGGCCGCCGGGTCGAGCTCGGGCAGCCGCTCGAGCTGGTTGTGACGCCTGCGCTGCTGCGTCGAAGAGGGCGCAGGGGCCCCTGCTGCTGATGGTGCTGATGCTCCTGGTGCTGCTGCTGGTGCTGCCGCCGTGCCGCCGCTCTCGGCCGCCGCCGCCGCCGCCCCGCTCCCTCTCCTCCTCCTCCTGCCCGCGCGGGTCCGATGAGGCTGCAACAGCGCCACGTCATCCTTGCCCCCGACGGCGGCCCCACCGCCCGCCTCGAGGTCGTCATCGTCCTCACTGCCGCTGCTGCTGCCCGCGCCCGCCCTGTCGCCATCGCTTGCCAGCTGCTGCTGCTCCTCCTGCCGCTGGTGATGCTGCTGCTGCTGCTGCTGCTGCTGCGCGTAAATGAGCGCCTGCTCCTCCTCCTCGTCCGCGTCGTCGTCGTCGTCGTACTCGTCGTCGTCGTCGTTGTGCCCTTGGCGTTGCAGCTGCAGGTCGTTGTTGTGTTCGGGGTTTTCGCAGGCTGTGAGAGAGCACGAAACAAACCGCAGAATCAAAGATGATAACGACGACCCAATCAACAAAGTCGCGGCCTCCCGAGGGGCGACGGTGCCTCGACGGTCGAGAAAACAGCAAAACAGCAAAACAATCCAAGGCAACAAACTCACCGTGTAAACGCAGGCAAACAGCACGATCAGGTAGAACGCCGGCTCGAGCACGCCGTAAGAGATCCCCAAAGACACGCGGCAGATGGTGTCGACGCTCGGGATGGGGAAAGTCGGGACCGGCCGCGGGCGCGGCCTAGGCGGCGGCGGCGCCCCGCCCGCACCGGCGCCTGCGCCCGCGCCCGCGCCCGCGCCCGCGCCAGCGCCGCGCCCGCCGTAACGCATCGGCGACGCGGGCGCCCACCAGATCTGCAGCGGCACCGTCAGCGACAGCACGTAGAGGGCCGCGAGCAGCTGCATGGCCACGCGCGCGCCCCAAAGCGCGTTGAACTGCTGTCGCTGCGGCGGCAAGGGCGGCAGCGGCGGCGGCGCTTGCTGCTGCTGCTTGCCCGCCCGGCCACCGCCGCAGGCACCTCCGCTGCAGCAGCAGCGCAGCGCGGCGCCGACGCGGCCCCAGGGCACGGCGCACGCGGCCCCGGCGAGGCACGCGGCGGCCGTGACGTACGTCAGGGCGACGATCGCCCATTCGAACGCATGTGTCTGCTCGACCGACAGCGTCGGCCTGAGCGCAACAAACCGAGCGCTCTCGCTGGCGGCGGCGGCAGCGACGTTGGCGGCGTCGGCGGCGTCCATCGCTCCCTCGCTCGCCCCGTCGTTCCCTCCAGTCAGTGGCTCTCTGGCTCTCTCTCTAGTGATGGACCGGCGGCGGCGCCGAGAGGCGGCAGCTGCTCCGCCTCCGCGTCATTTCCTATCCGCTGTCGCCGGCGATTGCTGGTGGTGGTGGTGGTGGTGCGGGTGGAGCGGAGTGTCTCCTCCCGGCGTCTCTCGAATCCTCCTTCACCCGGCCAACCCCAGTCCCTCGAGGTCCGTTGACACCACCCCAAGCAATCGCGACAAGGATTGCCTGAGCGCGCGCGCCCGGAAGGGGCTGAGCAGGGTGGCGAGAGGAGAGGGAGAGACACGAGGCTAGTTGGTTCCGCGGCGTTTGTGCGCGCCGACCAAGGGGGGCGTCGTCGTTGCACTGTGTCGCCGGGATGGAAGGGGGTTGTCGTCGGGCGCGCGTCGCTGTAACTGAGCACTTAACAAATTGTTCCGAATTGTATTCAAGGACGTCGCCGGCGAAAAGGGAATGACGAGCCCGACCGACCGCACACCGCGCGGTACCGCCTTCGCGGACGCCAATACCTCAGTGACTCACTTCTCGCGCCAAGACGGGTCTCGCGCGGCCAGCACCTCGCGCAGCCGCCGCTGGTACTCGCGCTTCTCCTCCAGGCCCGAGCCGGACGGCAGCAGCGCCGTCGCGCGCAGCAGCTCGCCGCGCACGCGCGACGCGAACAGCCGCGCGTCGGCGCGCTCCTCCGCCGACGGAACGTACAGCGGCAGCTCGAGGCACGTGGCCGACTGCCAGGGGCTCGCGAGCACCAGCAGCACGTGCGTGGCGGCGGTGATCGACTCCCACGCGAGGGAGAGGCGGCCGCCGCCGCTGCCGCCGCCCGTGTCGCAGTAGCGGTCGAGGTCGAGGTCGAGGTCGGGCGCGCCGCCGCCGCCGCCGCCGCCAAAGCCGCCGCCGCCGCCGCCGCCGCCGTCCTCGCCGCCGCCGCCGCTGCCCCCCCGCGTGCGCCGCCGGGGCAGCACGCCGCCCGGCCGCCGGCCGCCGGCCAGGCCCCCGCCGCACGAGGCGTACGAGATGACCACGGGGCGCACGGGCACGCCCGCGAGGAAGGCGCCCGTGCGGAAGGGCAGGAGGTAACGCCCGTTGCTGGTGGTGCCCTCGGGAAACAGCAGCATGGGCCGCTCGGCGGCCGCGTCGCCGCCGGCGTCGTCGGCGTTGTCGGTGGCGGCGGCCGCCGCGGCCGCGCCGCCCGAAGGGGCGCTGGCGAGACCGACGCCCGCCGCTGCTGCAGCTGCCGCCCCCCCGGCCCCCGCGCCCCCCCCGGCGGCGGCGGCGGCGGCGGCGTCGTCCTCGGCGTCCATCATCGCCTCGAGCAGGCCCGTGCGCGCGGCCGAACGCCGCATGCGCGCGCGCACGGCCGCGCTCACGCTGCTGCCGGTCGTCGGCGCCGGGCCGCCGCCGCCGCCCCCGCCGCCGTTGGCCTCCGCCGCTGCCGCCGCCCCTTGCTGCTGCCCCGCCTGCTGCTGCCCCTGCTGCTGCTGCTGCCCGCGCCGCTCCCGGTCCACGAACAGGCACTGCATCTGCCGACTGATCAGCCCGATCAGCGGCAGGTCCTGCGTCCCCTCCCGCGCCACGAACGAGGGGAAGTAGCGGCTCATCACGAGGAGGATGTCCAGCCACGAGACGTGGTTGGCGACCACGGCCGGCGGCGGCGGCACGCAGTCAGGCGACCAGCAGCCCTCCCCCCCGCCCTCGCCGCCGTGCTGGTGGTGGTGCTGCCGCTCCCGCTGCTGAGGCTGCTCCTGCAGCTGCTGCTGCTGCTGATGCATGTGCTGCTGCTGCTGCTGGTGCTGGTGCTGCTGCTGCTGCTGGCCGGCGCCGCTCGCGTCCTCGTCGGCGGGGCCGAGGCGGCGCCGGCGCCACGGCGGGCCGGCCGCGGTGCGCGCGCCGTCCGGCGCGACGCGCAGCCACCGCACGCGCCAGAACCCGAGCGCGAGCAGGCACGCGCGCGACCAGAAGCGCCCCGCGCGCGCCAGGTGCGAGCGCCGCGCGGCCTGCCCCCGCGCCGTGCGCGGCGGCGGCAGCGCGGCCGCCGCGCGACACGTGGCGTAGTAGGCGCCGACGCACAGCGCCACCGCCAGCGCGCGCAGCGGCACGAGCGCCAGGGCGCAGCCGGCGAGGCGCGCGCGCTCGCCCCACGTCCAGGGGCCGGCCCCGCCCTGGCCGTAGGCGTCCTGCCGCACGAAGGGCGCGAAGCGGGGCTCGTCGGCCAGGGCCAGCAGGCGCGCATCGACGTCGTCGGCGCCGGCGCCCTCGCCACCGCCAGCGCCGCCGCCGCCCTTGTCGCTCGTTGCGTCCTTGCCGCCAAAGGGGCCGCCGTCGGCCGCGGCCGCGGCCGGGGTCGCGCCTGCGGGCGTGGCCGCGCGGTCCTCGGCGACGGGCCTGAGGCGGCTCCGCGAGCCGCCGCCGCCGCTCAGGCCGCTGAGGCTGCTCGCCAGGCGCGCCTGCCGGGCGCGGTGCCGGCCCTCGGCGGCGTCGGCGTCGACGGCCGCCGCCGCCTCCGCGGCCGCCGCCGACGCGGCCTCGGCCTCGGCGTCTGCTTCGGCTTCTGTTGCTGCTGCTGCTGCCGCGTCTGCCGCCGGGTCCGGGATGGCGCTGCAGTGGGCGAACGGGCTGGTCGGACGCTCGGGAGAGTGCCCGCCGCCCGGCGGCGGCGGCGCCGAGGAGGACGACGCACCGGCGCCGCCGACGCCGCCGCCGCTGGGGCTGCCCTCCACCTCCCCGCCTAGCACCCGGTGCATCGCGCGCGCGATCGAGAGGAGGCGAGCCGCGAGAGAGAGGCGTGACACCTGTACAATGGCCGGGGCGCAGATGTCGGAGTTGTCTCGCACGCGCGCGGTGAGAGGGGGAGGGAAGCTTCAAACGCCCGACCTCTCTGTCTCGCTCTAGGCTAGGGCGTGGCTGATCTACCGTGTGCGGCGGGCGGCGATCTCTATTTGTTGTTGACGGGCAAAGAACATGATGGGTGGTGGTCGTGCGTGCCGCAAGGGGGGGAGCCTCTCTTGGGCTTGGTCTCGGCGGGCGCGCCGATCGCCGACCGCGCCGTGCGCCGCCGCCGGACGACCCCGGTCTCGCTCAACAATTTGTGCCACTCAGCAGCCAAGGGGGGGGAACCTTTGGGAACTCGCCAATCTCCCCATTTCCACATTGCCACCGTGCCTCACTACGTTCCCATATAGGACCCTCGCGATCAATCGCCGCGCACCACGAGAAAGCGTTTGCTCGATCAAGAACAAACGCAGGCACGAGATCCGCCCGCTCTTGAATGGCCGCCGCGTCCCAGGTGGCGCACCGGCGCATCGGCAGCAGCCTCAGCAGTGCGGTCGAACGGCGCCGCGTTGTCGCAGCAGCGGCGCCCCCGCCGCGCGCGACCGCCCCAACCTCCTCATCCGCCGCCGCCGCCCCGATGAGCGCCGACGCCGCCGCCGACGCCGACGCCTCGCACGCCGCCCGCGTCGCCGCCCTCGTCGCGCTGCCCTTCCCGCCGCACCCTCCCCTGTCCGCGGGCGAGGCCGGGTCCTTTGCGCAGGACACGGTCACGCGCCGCCTGCCCCTGATCGTTGAGGGCGTGATCTCGGACCTCAGGCTGGAGCAGGCGGCGCGTGGCAACGGCGACGCCGGCCACGCCGACGCTGCCGCCGCCTATGCCGCCGCCGAGCGCGCCCTGGCCCGCCTGCGCGACGACATGGCGGCAGGCGCGCCGCTGGCCCCGGCGCACCACCCGCTGCGCATGCCGGGCGAGGCGGCGCTCCCGCCCGCGGCGGGGGGGGGCAGCACGGCGATTGAGGCGGCGGCGGCGGCGGTGGCGGCCGGTGGGCCCGCCGCGACAGCCGCCGACGCCCGCTTTGCCGTCGCCTGCCGCGCCGACGCCGCCGCGCGCGGCGACCACGGCGCGCGCGGCTCGCCCCGCGAGGCGCTGGCCTACTGCCTGGCTTGGACCAACGCCGGGATCGACGCGGTCGCGAGGGTCGGGCGGCCGCGGCCCGCGGCCGCCGACGCCGACGCCGACGCCGACGCCGACGCCGACGCCGACGCCGACGCCGACGCCGACGCCGACGCCGACGCCGACGCCGCGCCCACACCCTCCCCCACCTGGGCCGACATGCCGTGGCTGGCTGTCGAGTGCTACCTGTACGCGAGGCTGCTGGCCGCGGGCCTGTGGTCGGACGGGGCGGCAGCGGCGGGCCTGGCGACGGCGGCGGGCGGCGGTGCGGGCCAAGGGGGCGCCGGGGCGGCGGCAGGCCTGGCGGCGACAGGGCCGCCGCCGCCGCCGCCCCCGCAGCAGCAGCAGCAGCAGCAGCAGCAGCAGCAGCCGCGGCAGCCCTACTACGACCCGTTCGCGCGGCAAAAGGCCGCCGCGCTCGTCGGGAGCGCCCCGGCCGCCGGGGAGATTGGGCGCGCGGCGCTCGGCCTGATCGCGCAGCTCGAGCGGCAGACGGAGTCGCGGCGGAGAGAGCAGCAGCAGCAGCAGCAGCAGCAGCAGCGGGGGGAGGGGGAGGGGGTGCCGACAGCGACGACGACGCCAGGAGGGGGCGTTGTCGCCCCGCCGCCGTCCCAGGGCGACGCGCCCTGCGCCGCCGCGCTCCACGCGCTCTGCCAGTACGCCCTCTGGGGCAACAAGACCGACCTGTCGCTGTCGGCCGGGAGCGCCGCCGCGCTGTCCGAGGGCGGCGCGGCCGTGCTCGAGGCCGCCGCCGAGGCCGCCGAGGGCGCGCGCACGCGCGGCGCCGCCGCAAACCTCACCAGCCCGCTGCTGTGCGACGACTTCGGGGCGCTGTGGCGCGCGCTGGCGGCCCCCGCCCCTTCCTCCTCCCATTCTCCCTCCCCCTCCTCCTCCCCCCCCTGCCCCCCCTCCTCCGCCCGCACCGTCCACCTTGTCCTCGACAACGCCGCGCTCGAGCTCTTCTCAGACCTGTGCCTCGCCGACGGGCTGCTCGCCTCGGGGTGCGCCTCGGTGGTCGTGCTGCACGGCAAGGCGCTGCCGTGGTTCGTGTCGGACGCTCTGGCCGCGGGGGACCTGGGCGCGCTGCTGTGGCCGCCGCAGCAGCAGCCGCGGGGGGAGGGCGGCGAGGGCGAGGGCGAGGGCGAGGCCGCCGCCGCCGCCGCCGCCCCGGGTCGCGCGCTGGCCGCGCGGTGGCGTGAGCACGCCGCGGCCGGGCGCCTGCTTTGGGTCGAGCACCCGTTCTGGACCACGCCGCTGCCGTTCTGGTGGATGCGCGCGGCGGCGCCGGCGCTCGAGGCGGCGCTCTTTTCATGTGGGGGCGGCAGCATCAGCAGCGCCGCCGCCGCCGCCGCCGCCGCCGCCGCCGCCGCCGCCGCTGCGCCCCTCGGCGCCGTGCCGCTGGCGTTCCTGCCCCCCTCCCGCGCCGTCATCTTCAAGGGCGACCTCAACTACCGCAAGCTGACCGCCGACTGCCGGTGGCCTTGGACGACGCCCTTTGCGGAGGCGCTCGGGCCGCTCGGGCGCGCCGGCGGACGCGGAGGACGAGGAGCAGTAGCGGGGCAGGAGCAGGCCGGCGGCGTCGCGGTCGTGACGCTGCGCACGTGCAAGGCCGACGTGGTGGTGGGCCTGGGCGCGGGCGTGGGCGAGGCGGCGGCCGCGCGCGACGAGGATTGGCAGGTCAACGGGCGCTTCGGGGTCGTGCAGGCGGCGATCTTGTGACGATAATGAATTCCAAATCTTGAAGGAAAAGGAAGTGGTTGTCTCGGTCGGTTGTCTCGCCCGCGGGGGGGGGGGCGCGAAGCGCAGCCGCTGAAGGGGGTGTCGAGCGTGCGTCTTTCCGCCCTGTTGACCGAACGGAGCCCCAAATGATCGTCGCGTTGGTGTTTAAGTTAAAAGTTGATCTTTTCTAAACAGCGGGCTTGGTCAAAGAACCAAGAGAGGATCGCGGATGAATCGAGGGCAACTTGTTCTTCAATTCATTTTCCGTACGGTCAAAACGCGCCCGAGAAATCGCGGGTCGATATGGCACACACAGAAATGAAACAAGAGAAGGAGCAATCCCCCCTCTTTGCAAATCCCCACGTCTGAAACGACTCCACTTGCTTACGCGGTCTTGGCGGTCAGCTTGGCCGCGAGGGACTCGACGGTCCCCTTGGCGGCGCACACCTTGAAGCACTCCTTGGCGGGCGCGGCGACGACGGCCTCGACGGCGGCGGGGGCCTCGACGGCCTCGACGGCGGCGGGGGCCTCGACGGCGACGACGGCGGCGGGGGCCTCGACGGCGACGACGGCGGCGGGCGCCTCAACGGCGACGACGGCGGCGGGCGCCTCGACGGCGACGACGGCGGCGGCGGGGGCCTTGCCCTTGAGGCTGGCCTTGGCGGCGAGGAGCGAGTTGACGGCCGAGACCTTGGAGGCGAAGATGCCCTCCAGCCCGAAGAAGTTGAGCTTGCGGCCCATCTTGGCGGCGACGACGCCGTTGACGGCGGCCGTCTTGGCGGCGACGGCGCTGTTGCCGGCGGCGGCCTTGGCGGCCATCATACCGTTGGCGGCCACGACGGCCTGGCCGAGGGCGGCCTGCTTGGCGGCGAGGAGCGAGTTGAGCGCGCCCACCTTAACGGCGATGATGCCGGCCTTGCCGCCCATCATGGCGGGCGCGGCGGCCACGGCCTCGACGGCGGCGACGGGCGCCTCGACGGCGACGACGGCCTCGACGGCGGCGGGCGCCTCGACGGCGACGACGGCCTCGACGGCGGCGGGCGCCTCGACGGCGGCGGGCGCCTCGACGGCGGCGGGCGCCTCGACGGCCGCAGGCGCCTCGACGGCGGCGGCGACCTCCTCCTCGGCCTCGCACTCGGCGGCCTCGCAGGTGAAGGCGGCGGCAACCTTGCCGCCCAGCGACACGACGCCGTCGGCGCACGTGGCAAAGCCCGACGTGACGACCGTCGAGACGGGGCACGCGTCAACCTCGACGGGCGCGGGCGCCTCGACGGGCGCGGGCGCCTCGACGGCGGCGGCCACCTCGGCGCAGTCGTCAAAGCCCCAGCGGAACGAGAGGGCGGCCAGGGGCGAGCACGACTTGTCGTTGCCGGTCGCGCCCTTGAACGCGGCCAGGTACTCGCCCTCCGGGGCGGCGTACACGGCCACCTCGGCACCCTCGGCCGTGCCGGCCGTCACGTCGCGGCCCTTGCTGGTCTTGAGCGACAGGTAGGTGATGCAGCCGTCGGCGGCGGCCCAGTTGACTGACGTGAACTGCTCGCCCATGGTCAGCGACAGCTCGGTCTCGGCAAAGTCGGTCGAGCCGATCGTCACCAGGTTGGGCGGGTTGGCCCACCCGTGGCGGGCGACCACGCCCTTGACGCACTTGAGCTCGGCGCTGTAGTACAGCTTGACCTTGCTGATGGCGTTGAACTCGGTGCGCGCGGACGAGCCGTCAAGCGCCGAGATCTTGGCGCCCGTGCAGCCGCCCGACCACGCCCCGACGCCCTCGTCGCGGAACTCAAACTTGCCGCACGCTGTGTTGTTGTTGTTTTGGTTTCGATGGCACGAGGGATATATTTTTGAGGGCGGTGAGTTGTTTTGTCCCTTGGCCGAAGGAAGCAAGGAAGGATACGCGCCGTTGCCGCGCGCGCGCGGGCGCGCGCGCGCCCGTCCGCACAGAGCGACGGGGAGCGCGCGCGATTGAGGAAAGGTTGGGGGCAAGCAACAGCCCCCCCCCTCCCCCCCCCCCCCCTTTTT
>Ga0105053_10001256_pt1 | contig 40807 bp, 39 predicted proteins | sample BON01_FD_78093 | JGI IMG/M metagenome (GOLD analysis project Ga0105053, IMG submission 78093) | Freshwater microbial communities from Lake Bonney liftoff mats and glacier meltwater in Antarctica - BON-01 | ecosystem: Environmental > Aquatic > Freshwater > Ice > Glacier meltwater | place: Lake... | reverse complement strand
GCTCATCGCATCCTGGGGCTGAAGCAGGTCCCAAGGGTTGGGCTGTTCGCCCATTAAAGCGGTACGCGAGCTGGGTTTAGAACGTCGTGAGACAGTTCGGTCCCTATCCTCTGCAGCCGTAGGAAATCTGAGGAAGGCTATCCCTAGTACGAGAGGACCGGGATGGACGTAGCTCTCGTGTGCCAGTTGTCCTGCCAAGGGCATGGCTGGTTAGCGACCTACGGAAGAGATAAGCGCTGAAAGCATCTAAGTGCGAAGCTTGTTCCAAGATGAGATTTCCCACAGGGTCAACCTGGTAAGGCCCGTGGTAGACCACCACGTTGATAGGCCGGAGGTGTACGCGTGGCAACACGTTCAGCCGACCGGTACTAATCGGCCGAGGGCTTGGATCGACAACGATGTTCGTGCTCGCTATGGAGTTCTTTGAAGGGACACGGCTGCCGCTTTTTGCGGCGCCGCCCTCTGACAAAGGTTTCGGTGGCCACAGCGGTGGGGTCACACCCGTTCCCATTCCGAACACGGCAGTTAAGCCCACCAGCGCCGATGGTACTTGGGAGTAATCTCCCTGGGAGAGTAGGACGCCGCCGGATTTCTCAAGCGAAAGGGCCCCCTCGGGGGCCCTGTCGTCGTTTTCTGGTCTCGTCGGCGGGCGAGAGGCCTGCGCCGGCACCGATAGGTTGTTCCCATGCCCCCCAGCCCCTCCTCCAGTTCGCCGCGCTCCGATCGAAGCGGATCGGGTCGGGCCAAGACCGAGGGTCAGGGTGCCGGTGGATCCCGGCGCTCCTCGGGCTCGAGCGCAGGGCGGGGCGCGAAGGGGTCGCCGCCGCGGAAGGACGGCTCGGCCGGAGGGGGCAAGCGGGCCGGCTCGGCATCGGGAACTCCATCGGGGCGATCGGTCGCCGGTAAGAGCCGAGGGGCGGCCGACGACCGCGCTTCGGCGTTGCGAAGTGCGTCCCCCCGGCGTTCGTCGCAGGGTGGATCGGGCTCCCGGGGCTCGACATCAGCGGGACGCAGCGACGCCCGGCAGGGAGCTGGCGACGAACGGGCCCGACGCCGTAGCGCCCCCGGTGTCGCCTACGACGATCGGGAGTCCATCGAGGCTCCGGAGAAGTGGGGCAGCGTGGCGCGCCGTGGCCTCGGTGCGGCCACCGGCAAACGGGTGTCGAACGCCAGCAGGATCTGGCGCGATGCGGTGCACGAGGCCGAGCAGACCCGGCCCGGTGGCACGGGACGCACCGCGGGTGGCGCGGCCAAGCCGGTGGAGACAGCGGCGGCCGCTGCGGAGCGCCAACGCGATGCCGATGCCCGTGAGGCGCGCGCCGAGCGGGCCGAGGAGCAGTGGGTGCTGGTCGAGGACGTCCGTGAGCAGGCCGAGAGCGCAGTGACCCGAGGGCGGGGGAGCGACCGTTCCACTCGGCCGTTCGCGCCGATGTCGGAGCTGGCCGAGGAAGTGCGAGCCGAGTTGGCGCGAGCGGTGGGTACGGCCCGCACCGAGCGGGTGGAGCGGCGGCTACGAGAGGCGGCTGACGACTTCGAGCACGAGCGCTTCGGCGACGCCGCCCGGGTGCTGCGCAAGCTCTCCGACGAGGCGCCCACGGTCGCCGCGGTCCGAGAGCTCTACGGCCTGACCATGTACCGACAGAGCAAGTGGCGTCCGGCGGCCAAGGAGCTCGAGGCCTACCGACTCCTGTCCGACAGCGTCGATCAGCACCCGGTGCTCGCCGACTGCTACCGGGCGCTGCGTCAGTGGGACGTGGTCGATGCCCTCTGGCAGGAACTCGGTGCGGCGTCACCCGGGGCCGAGCTCGTGACCGAGGGACGTATCGTCGTCGCCGGGGCGATGGCCGATCGGGGTGAGCTGCTCGGAGCCATCCGGCTCCTCGAGCAGGGGTGGCGGTATCCCAAGACCCCCAAGCCCTTTCACCTGCGCCGGGCCTACGCCCTGGCCGACCTCTACGAGCGCGCTGGCGAGGTCCCGCGCGCCCGCGACCTTTTCGGTCGGGTGCTGACCAGCGAGCCGGACTTCGCCGACGTGGCCCAGCGGGTGCGTACCCTGCAGTGACCCGACGACGCCCCGCCGGCACTGTTCGCCCGGGCGAGTGTCCCAGGTGACCGGTATGGTGTCGTCGACTTCCCCCAGCTGGTGCTCGTGACGAAGAGCGGAAACGCCTCGTCTTGTGGGAGGTCCGATGTCCGGTCGTCAGAACAACGTTAATCTCGTGGTGGTCCGAGGGGTCCTGAGCCGGCCCCCCGAGGAGAGGGTCCTGCCCTCCGGTTCTGTCGTCGTCGGCTACGACGTCACCGTGGGCCGGTCCACCGGTCCGGCGGAGTCGGTGCCGGTCGTGTGGCCCGATCCGCCGTCGCGACGGTCGGCGCTCGACGAGGGCGACGCCGTGGTCGTCATCGGACGGGTTCGTCGCCGGTTCTTCCGGGCGTCCGGGTCCACCCAGAGCCGGACCGAGGTCGTGGCCGACCAGGTCCTCTCGACCCGAGCGTCGCGACGGGTCCACGCCGCGGTGCAGCGGGCGATCGACGCGGCGCTGGCCGAGGTGCCGGTGTCCCCGAGCCGAGGCTGAGGCCGTCGTGACGACGCCGGGTCGGGCGCGATGACACTCTGACGCGTCTTCTGTCCACATGGCGATGACCCGTGTCCCGGCTCCGTCCGCGGGGGGCCGGCCCCGGCGCCGAATGGACTGGCGCGCGCTAGCGTCACCGTTCGTCGCCCCCGGTTGTCGCAGTTGGGGTGGTGCCGGGGCCGGAGCGTTCGGTGGCCCCGGGGCAAATCTGCCTGGGACCGGACGCGCAACGCAGCCCGTCACGTGCTCTCGTGCCTGGCGGCAGCCAAGGGGGTACGAATGTCCACCACGGCCGATCCGACCGAGGTCGTCGAACACCTCGACCGGGTCGTCATCCGCTTCGCCGGCGATTCCGGCGACGGGATGCAGCTCACCGGTGATCGCTTCACCAGTGCCAGCGCCATGCTCGGCAACGACCTGGTGACGCTGCCCGAGTACCCGGCGGAGATCCGGGCCCCGGCCGGAACCGTGGCCGGCGTCTCCGCCTTCCAGGTCCACATCTCGGATCATGACATCACCACCCACGGCGACAGCCCCGACGTGCTCGTGGCCATGAACCCGGCGGCGCTGCTGTCCGAGGTCGAGAAGCTCGAGCCGGGTGCCACCCTCATCGTGAACGTCGACGCCTTCGACGAGCGGGCGCTGGCCAAGGCCGGCTACGACCACGACCCGCTGCGGGGGGACGACCTCAAGGGCTTCACCGTGCTCGAGGTCCCGATGACCTCGCTCACCCGCCAGGCCTGTGAACCCCTGGGCGTGAAGCCCCGTGACGCCGAGCGCAGCAAGAACTTCTTCGCCCTCGGCCTCATCTCGTGGATGTACACCCGCCCCGAGCAGCCCACCCTCGACTGGATCGCCACCAAGTTCGCGTCGAAGCCCCAGGTGCGCGACGCCAACGTCGCCGCCTTCAACGCCGGGCACGCCTTCGGCGAGACCGCCGAGCTGATCGGCGATCGCTACACCGTCGATCCGGCTCCGCAGCCTCCCGGGGTCTACACCTCGGTCAACGGCAACACCGCTACGGCGTGGGGGCTCATCGCCGCGTCCCAGCTGGCGAAGCTGCCCTTGTTCCTCGGCTCGTACCCGATCACGCCGGCGTCGGACATCCTCCACGAGCTGGCCAAGCACAAGAACTTCGGGGTGCGCACCCTCCAGGCCGAGGACGAGATCGCCGGCGTGGGTGCCGCATTGGGGGCGGCCTACGGCGGACACCTGGGGGTGACGACGACGAGCGGTCCGGGGGTCGCCCTCAAGAGCGAGACCATCGGTCTCGCCGTCAGCCTCGAGCTTCCGCTCCTGGTGATCGACGTGCAGCGCGGAGGCCCCTCGACCGGGCTCCCGACCAAGACCGAGCAGTCGGATCTGCTCCTCGCCATGTTCGGACGCCACGGTGAATCGCCCCTTCCCATCGTCGCGGCCTACAGCCCGGCCCAGTGCTTCCACGCCACCATCGAGGCCGTCCGCATCGCCCTCAAGTACCGCACGCCGGTGTTCTTGCTCACCGACGGCTACCTGGCCAACGGGGCCGAGCCCTGGCTGCTCCCCGACGTCTCGGCGCTGCCCGACCTCGCCGTGCCGTTTCTCACGGCCCCCAACGCCGTTGCCGCGGACGGGACACCGATATTGCTGCCCTATCAACGTGACGAGGCCACGCTGGCCCGGCCGTGGATCATCCCGGGCACCCCTGGGCTCGAACACCGGATCGGCGGGATCGAGAAGCAGGACGGCACCGGCAACATCTCCTACACCCCGGAGAACCATGCCCGGATGACCGAGTTGCGCGCAGCCAAGATTGCCGGCATCGCCGCCGACATCCCACCCGTCGAGGTCACCGGCGACGTCGACGACGCCGAGCTCCTCATCGTGGGCTGGGGCTCCACGTGGGGGGCCATCTGCGGGGCGGTCGATCGCCTCCGGGGGCGCGGCCACCGTGTGGCCCAAGCGCACCTCACCCACCTGAACCCCTTCCCGGTCAACCTCGGCGAGGTCCTCCATCGGTATCCCCGGATCCTGGTACCGGAGATGAACCTCGGCCAGCTGTGCCTTCTCCTACGCGGTGAGTACCTCGTGGACGCCCGACCGATCAGCAAGGTCAAGGGCCTACCGTTCACCGCCGGTGAGCTGGAGGCCATGTGCCTGGAGGTGCTCGATGCCTGACACGACCGTGCCCGTCACGACCCGCAAGGACTGGTCGAGCGACCAGGAGCCCCGATGGTGCCCGGGCTGCGGCGACTACACGATCCTGGCCGCCGTGCAGTCGCTCATGCCCGAGCTGGGCGTGCGTCGGGAGGAGACCGTCTTCGTCTCCGGCATCGGCTGCGCCGCTCGATTTCCGTACTACATGAACACCTACGGCATCCACACGATCCACGGCCGGGCCCCGGCCATCGCCACCGGGCTCGCCGTGGCCCGCCCCGATCTCGATGTCTGGGTGGTGGGGGGCGACGGCGACATGCTCTCGATCGGCGGCAACCACCTCATCCATGTGCTGCGCCGCAACGTGGACCTCACGATCCTGTTGTTCAACAACCAGATCTACGGCTTGACCAAGGGTCAGTACTCGCCCACCAGCGAGGTCGGCAAGGTCACCAAGTCCACCCCGTTCGGTTCCCTCGATCACCCGTTCAACCCGATCAGCGTGGCCATCGGAGCCGAGGCCACGTTCGTGGCCCGCACCCACGACATGGACCGGGCCCACATGCAGGAGACATTCCGCCGCGCCCACGCCCACCGGGGGGCCGCGTTCGTCGAGATCTACCAGAACTGCAACGTGTTCAACGATGGTGCGTTCGAGATGATCACGGCCAAGCCCAACCGTGGCTCGATGCTGATCCCGTTGGGGCACGGGAAGCCGATCCGTTTCGGTGACGAGGGCGAGCGCGGGGTGGTGATGGGTCCCGACGGCGCGCTGCGGGTCGTCGAGGTGGCCGATGTCGGTGACAGCGCCCTGCTCGTACACGACGAGACCGATGCCGGCTTGGCCTTCCAGCTCTCCCGCCTGGCCAACGGGCCGACGGAACCGACGCCCATCGGGGTGTTCCGTGCCGTCGATCGTCCCGACTACGGAGCCGGCGTCGATCGGCAGCTCGCGGTTGCGGGGGAGCAGAAGGGCCCCGGCGACCTCCAGGCGCTCCTGCACTCCGGGGCGACCTGGACGGTGGAGTGAGCCCGGCGCAACCCGTCCGGTACGAGAACCCTCAGTGCAGGTCACGGAACACGAGGCCCGTGCGCGGCTTCGGGGCGAAGAACGTGGTCTTGGGGGGCATGCGCTCGCCGCCGTGGGCGATGGCGACGATCTGGGCGACAGTGGCGGGCCGCAGCAGCACCCCGGCCTGGGCCGTGCCCCGTGCCACGGCGCCGCGGATGTGGTCGACGCCGTGCTGGTAGACCACCGTCGGGTTCGGTAGCGCAGCAAGGGCGATGTCGAGACGGCTCGAGTCGAGGTCGCGGGCGCCGGTCATCGTTTCCGGCCGGGGCCGAGCCAGCCAGGTGCCGTCGGGGAGCACCAGCCCCATCGCCTCGGCGGAACCGAGCATGCTCACCACGCCGCTTCGGGGCAGCTCGGCCCGCTCGAGCTCGAAGAACGCCGACAAGGCGTCCAGGAGGTCGAAGTCGTCGGGCAGCCCCGACAGCAGGCGATGGATCGGATCGACGGTGAGCTCGCCTTCGGCCAGCTCCACCACGAGACACAGCACCGAGGCCGACTCACCGGCGCTCGGACCGCCGTCATCCTCGGCGCGACGTCGCTCGTCGAGATAGGTGAGGGATGTCTCGTAGCGGTGGTGCCCATCGGCGATCACCACCGGCTGCTCGGCCACCGCGGCGCTGATGGCGGCCAGACGGGCCGGTTCGGAGACGACCCAGACCGTATGGGTCACCCCGTCAGGATCGACGAAGCTGGCGGCGGGGGACAGGGCGCCGACCTCGAGGAGCTCGGTGAGCCCAGGCGCCGGTGAGAGCCCCCACACCGGCGACAGGTTCGCCGTGGTGGCGCGCAGCAGGTCGAGGCGGTCGCTCTTGGCCTTCGGCGTCGTGAACTCGTGGGGAAGGATTCCGTCCTCACCGGGCGGCGAGAGGGCCAATGCGCCGATCACGCCCGTCGTGCGCCGTCTCCGGCCTTCGCTGTCGGTGCTGTCCATCCGGTAGATGGTGAACGTGGGTCCATCGTCGGTCACCAACGTGGCGTCGGCGCGCCACCGCCGCCACAACTCCGCGGCCGCCGCGTAGGGATCGGCCCCCGAGCCGTCGGCCACGGGCAGGTCGATGCGGACCACGTTGAGCGGATCGGCGTCGATCAGCGCATCGCGATCGGTGGCGCTGATGACGTCGTAGGGCGGGGCGGTGACGGCCGCGGCGCGGGCACCAGCGGCGTACCGGATCGCCGGGAAAGGCTCGAAGCGAGGCACTCACCCTTCCTACCAGACCGGTCGAGGGCCGAGTTCCGAACCCTTTGCTCGTCCGCGGGGCCTGCGGACCGGCGATACTCCCCTCATGTCATGGGTGTTCGATCTCGATGGGGTCATCTGGCTCGGGGACGAACCCATCGCCGGGGCGGCCGAGGCGGTGGCGCGGGTGCGAAGGACCGGCGCGCCGGTGGCCTTCGTGACCAACAACTCGTTCGGCCGACGCGCCGACGTGGTGGCCAAGCTGAAGCGCCACGGTGTGGATGCCGGTGACGACGTCATCACTTCGGCCATGGCCGTCGCCGGCCTGGTGGAGCCGGGCGAGCGGGTCCTGGTCTGTGGTGGTCCCGGGCTCCAGGAGGAGGTGGCGGCGCGTGGAGCGACGGTGACGCGTGGCGCGGCGGTGGTCGAGGCGGCAACTCGGGCCACCCCGGCCGGTGTCCTCGCCGCCCTCGCCGCCTGCGGACCGTTCGACGCCGTCCTGGTCGGGTATCACCGCGACTTCGACTACTTGAGGATGACGGTCGCCGTTCGCGCCATCGCCGAGGGCGCCCGTCTCCTGGCCAGCAACGACGACGCCACCTACCCGACCTCGGCGGGTCCGATCCCCGGCGGTGGTTCGATCCTCGCCGCCATCGCCACTGCCGCGGGGGTGGATCCGGTGGTGGCCGGCAAGCCCCACGATCCCATCGCCGACCTGGTGCGGGGGAGACTCGGGCCCGACGGCATCGTGGTGGGCGATCGGCCCGACACCGACGGTCGGTTCGCGGCCACCCTCGGCTACCGCTTCGGGCTGGTGCTCTCCGGGGTGACGACCGCCGGCGACCTCCCGGTCGAGCCGGTACCCGAGGTGGTGGCGGCCGATCTCTCGGACCTGGTCCAGGAGGTGCTCGGTCGGTCGGAGGGTTAGCCTGACGGGCGCGTCGCCGTCGTCTCGAGCGGTGAGTTCAGCCCGTGACCATCAGGAGTCGACCATGGCGAAGAAGGATCCGATCGGGCAGGCCCTGCAGGCGGGCAAGGACGTGACCCAGAGCGGCCAGAAGCGGGTCGAGGCCATCCTGCGAGACGTGAGCAAGGCCACTGATCGCCAGTCGAAGCAGCTCAGCCGTGCCCTCGACGAGCTCTTGGAGCGGAGCCGGGAGAACACCGACCGGATCGCCGACCTCATGGACAGCGTCGACAAGCAGGTCCGCCAGCAGCTCGACTCCTTCGGGGTGGCGACCAAGGCCGATCTGGCCCGCGTCGAGGCCAAGCTCGACGAGCTCACCAAGACGGCACCGCCCGAGAAGGCGACTTCTCGCCCGGCCCCGGCCAAGCGAGCGCCGGCCAAGCGAGCGCCGGCCAAACGGCCGGCCGCCAAGCGGGCCTCCGCCAAGCCGGCGGCGCCCGCACCGGCGGCCGCCGTGGCCCCCCCGGTGGTCGAATCGTCACCGGACGAGCCGCCGTCCTGACCCTGACCCTGACCCTCACCTGTCGCCGATGACGGCCCGCCGGCGTCTCGACGCCGAGATGGTACGACGTGGTCTGGCGCCGAGTCCCGAGCGCGCCCAGGTCGAGATCGCCGAGGGCCGGGTCATGGTTTCGGGCGCCACGGCCGACAAGCCCGGCCGGCTCGTGCACCGGGGCGAACCGGTCGTGGTGCGTGGCCCCGGTCCCCGGTTCGTGAGCCGGGCCGGCGCCAAGCTCGCAGGTGCAGTGGAGCGTTTCTCGTTCGCGGCCGAGCTCGACGGGTGCCTGGCCCTCGACGCCGGCGCGTCCACCGGGGGCTTCACCGACTGCCTCCTCCAGTACGGGGCCCGGAAGGTGATCGCCGTCGACGTCGGTCACAACCAGTTGCACGAGCGGCTCCGCCACGATCCGCGGGTCTACAACCTGGAGCGCACCAATCTGCGCACCCTCGACCCCGAGCTCATCGGTGTACCCGTCGACGTGGTGGTCGCCGACCTGGCCTTCATCTCCCTGCGGGCAGTTCTCGCCCCCGTCTTCGGGGCCTGCCGCAGCGGGGCCCTGTACGCCTTTCTGGTGAAGCCGCAGTTCGAAGCGGAGCGGGTCGAGGCCGACAGGGGCCGGGGCATCATCACCGACCCCTCGGTGTGGCGACGCGTGCTCGACGAGGTCGGTGTCGCGCTCGCGGCCCGCCACGCGACCATCATGGGCGTGATGGTCTCCCCCCTCACCGGCGCCGACGGCAACGTCGAGTTCATGATCGTCGGTCGCGCACCGGGCGACGGCAGCGATGGCCTCCTCGGTGAAGACGGGGCCATGGACCGGGGTGACTTCGGCGCGGCTTTCGACGAAGCGGTCACCCTGGCGTCGTCGGGCTCGGACCGGAGTTAGGTCGTGGCTGTCGTCGCCGTCGTCGTCCATCACGATCGTCCCGAGGCGGCCACGGTCGCCGCGGCCACGATCGAGTGGCTCGAAGGACTGGGACACGGTGCGAGGCTCCCCGAGGCCGACGCCGTCCGGGCCGGTCGTCCCGACCTGGCGTGGGCCGATGCCGACCTCGCCGCCGGGGCCGACGTGGCCTTGAGCCTCGGTGGTGACGGCACGATGTTGCGCACAGTCGCGCTCGTGGCCGCAAGTGATGTCCCGATCATCGGCGTCAACTTCGGGCAGCTCGGCTACCTCACCGACGTGGAACCCGAGGGGGTTCGATCGGCCCTCGAGCGGTTCCTGCGCGGCGACGTCACCATCGAGCACCGTCTCCTGCTCGATGTCGAGGTCCTCGCCTCCGGTCGGCCCCCGGTCCGATTCGTCGCCCTCAACGAGGCGGTCCTGGAGAGGACGGCGAGTGGGCACACGGTGCGCCTCGACGTCGAGATCGATGGCGCCCGCTTCACCCCTTATGCCGCCGACGGCCTGATCGTGGCCACACCCACGGGTTCGACGGCCTACGCCTTCTCGGCGCGCGGTCCGATCGTCGACCCCACCCACCGAGCGCTCCTGCTCACGCCCGTCTCGCCGCACATGCTCTTCGACCGCACTCTGGTCCTCGATGACGGCGCGGTGGTGGGACTGACGGTGTCGGGCCATCGACCGGCGGCGCTGGTGGTGGACGGCCGCAGCCTCGGGGAACTGCGCCCCGGCGACCGCGTGGTGTGCCGCGCCGCCGAGCACACGGCGCGGCTGGTGGTCTTCGTCCCTCGTGATTTCCACGCCATCCTGCGGGCCAAGTTCGGCCTCTCGGACCGGTGATGCTGGTCGAGTTGAGGGTCTGTGACCTCGGGGTGGTCGAGGAGCTGTCGCTGATACTCGGCCCCGGGATGACGGCGCTCACCGGCGAGACCGGTGCCGGCAAGACACTCGTGGTCACGGCGATCGAACTCCTCGTCGGTGGCCGGGCCGAGTCGTCGATGGTGCGCCCGGGGGCCTCTGAGGCTTCGGTGGAGGGCCGGTTCGTGGCCGACGACGCCGAGGTCGTGCTCCGGCGGGTGATCCCGGCCAAGGGTCGCAGTCGGGCCTACGTCGACGGCCTGCTGGCCACCTCGGGCGAGCTGGCCGAGAGGGGCGCCGGCCTGGTGGACCTGCACGGCCAGCACGATCACCAGTCGCTGCTGGCCCCGACCGTGCAGCGTCGGGCCCTCGACCGCTTCGGTGGGGTCGACCTCGAGCCGCTCGTCGCCGCCCGCGCCGCGCTGGTCGAGGTCGACCGGCGTCGGGCCGAACTGGGTGGTGACGAACGAGAGCGGGCTCGAGAGCTCGACCTCGTGCGCTTCCAGGTGGCCGAGCTCGACGCCGCCTCGTTGTCTGATCCGGGCGAGGAGGCGGCGCTGGCCATCGAGGAGGACGTGCTCGGTGATGCGGTCGCCCACCGCGAGGCGTCAGCCTCGGCGTCGTCGGCCCTCAGCGGCGATGGGGGCGCGCTGGATGGCCTGGGGGTGGCGATCACCGCGCTCGACGGGCGGATGCCGTTCGCCGAGGCCAGCGGTCGGTTACGCGCCATGGCCGCCGAGGTGGCCGATGTGGCCGCAGAGGTGCGAACGACCGGGGAGGGCATCGAGGACGACCCCGAGCGCCAGGCCGGGGTTCGAGATCGTCGCCAACTGCTCCACGATCTGCGCCGCAAGTACGGCGACACCCTCGCCGAGGTGATGACCTGGCGTGACGGGGCCCGAACGCGCCTCGCCACGTTGGAGGAGCACGACACCCTGGCCGGGACTCTCGACGCCGAGGCCGAAGCGGCGCAGGCGGCTGTCGCCGCCGAACAGGAGCGGGTTGCCACGGCTCGGACCGCAGCGGCGGCACCGCTGGCTGCCGCCATCGAGGCCCATCTTCCCGGTCTGGCCCTTCCCAAGGCGCGGGTCGAGGTCAGTGTCCGAGGCCCGGCGGGACGAGACGTCACGTTCCTCTTCGCCGCCAACCCCGGGATGCCACTGCTGCCGTTGGCCAAGGTGGCGTCAGGCGGGGAGCTGGCTCGGGCCATGCTGGCCCTCAGGCTGGTGCTCACCGAAGGACCACCGGTGCTGGTCTTCGACGAGGTCGACGCCGGGATCGGTGGGGCGGCGGCGTTGGCGGTGGGCCGGAGCCTCGCCGCTCTGGCGCCAGGCCATCAGGTGCTGGTCGTCACCCACCTGGCCCAGGTGGCGGCATGGGCCGACGCCCAGGTGGTGGTCGACAAACAGGTCGCGGGGTCCATCACCCGCACCACCGTGAGCACGGTCGAGGACGAGGAGCGGGTCACCGAACTGGCCCGGATGCTCTCGGGTACCCCCGACAAGGCCACGGCCCGTGACCACGCCCGGGAGCTGCTCTCCGACGCTTCTGGTTGAGCCTTCCCTGGTCAGGCGGGGTCCGCGCTGAGCATCACCGCACCCGGCTACCCTGCCCCTCCGTCGTGTTCGCGCCGTCGGGAGGGCTTCGATGACCAAGCACATCTTCGTCACCGGCGGTGTGGCCTCTTCGCTCGGCAAGGGGCTCACTGCGTCGTCGCTCGGGCGGCTTCTGAAGAGCAGGGGCCTACGGGTCACCATGCAGAAACTCGATCCGTACCTCAACGTCGACCCGGGCACCATGAACCCGTTCGAGCACGGCGAGGTGTACGTCACCGACGACGGTGGGGAGACCGACCTCGACCTGGGCCACTACGAGCGCTTCATCGACGAGCCCTTGAGTCGCGACTCCAATGCCACGACGGGTTCGATCTACTCCGCGGTCATCGCCGCCGAACGGCGGGGCGACTACCTCGGCAAGACGGTGCAGGTGATCCCGCACATCACCGACGAGATCAAGCGGCGCATCACCCGTCTGGCCGACCTCGACGTCGACGTCGTGATCACCGAGATCGGGGGCACGGTCGGCGACATCGAGATCCTCCCCTTTCTCGAGGCGATCCGGCAGTTCCGCCTCGACGTCGGACGGGAGAACGTCTGTTACGTCCACGTCACCCTCGTGCCCTTCATCGGCCCCGCCGGAGAGCAGAAGACCAAGCCCACACAGCACTCGGTCACCGAACTGCGCAGCCGCGGCATCCAGCCCGACATCATCGTGTGTCGCAGCGAGCAGCCGATCTCGGCCGACCTGAAGCGCAAGATCTCCAACCTGTGCGACGTCCCGGTCGAGGCCGTCATCAACGCTGCTGATGCCCGGAACCTGTACGAGATTCCTCTCGTCATGCACGACGAGGGCCTCGATGCTGTCGTGTGCAAGTTGTTCGGCTACGCCGGGATCGACATCGATCTCTCCGAGTGGGAGATCCTGGTCGACCGGGTCGAGACCTCCACCACGCCAGTGCGCATCGGCATCATCGGCAAGTACGTGAGTCTGCCTGATGCCTATCTCTCGGTGGTCGAGTCACTGAAGCACGGTGGCTTTTTCCATGCGGCCCAGGTCGAGGTCGAGTGGGTGCAGGCCGAGGACGTCGAAGGTCTGCTGGCCGACGGACGCCTTCGCGACCTCGACGGCATCGTGATCCCAGGTGGTTTCGGAGAGCGGGGCATCGAGGGGAAGGTGGCGGCAGCCGGATACGCGCGCGAGCACGACATCCCCTGTCTCGGATTGTGCCTCGGTATGCAGGTGATGACCATCGAGTACGCCCGCAACGTCTTGGGGCTCGCCCGGGCCAACTCGAGCGAGTTCGACCCCTCCACCCCGCATCCCGTCATCGACCTGATGGACGCCCAGCGCGACGTCACCGAGAAGGGCGGCACGATGCGCCTCGGGGCCTATGTCGCCGAGCTTCTTCCCGGATCGCAGGTGGCGACGGCGTACGGACGCGACGTCGTGTCGGAGCGCCATCGTCACCGCTACGAGTTCAACCCCCGCTACCGGAGCCGCTTCGACGGCACCGGCTTCGTGTGCTCGGGCACGTCCCCTGACGGTCGCCTCGTGGAGTTCATCGAGTTGGAGAGTCACCCGTTCTGGGTCGGGACCCAGGCCCACCCCGAGTTCAAGAGTCGCCCCGAACGTCCGGCGCCGTTGTTCCGGGAGTTCATCGCCGCCGCACTGAGCCGCTCCGAGGGCCGCAATCCCCACCTCCCCGACCTGGCCGTCGGTCCCCCTGCATCGTCGCCGGCTCCGGCTTCCTGACGTGACGCCCGCTGACGAAGCTCCCGTCGGGCCGGGCTTTGCTCACGTGCGTGACGAGGTCGTGCACGCCGGCCCCGTCATCTCGTTGGTGGTCGGCCACTACACCGCTCCCGACGGCACACCCTTCACCCGGGAGGTCGTCCGACATCCCGGGGCGGTGTCGGTGGTTCCTCTGCACGCCGACGGCACGGTGACCCTCGTCCGTCAGTACCGAGCGGCTCTCGACCGGGAGCTGCTCGAGATCCCGGCCGGCAAGCGCGACGTCGTGGGCGAGGCCCCCGAGGTGACCGCCGCCCGTGAGCTCGCCGAGGAGGTCGGGCTGCGCGCCGGGCGGCTCGAGCCCCTTGCCCAGTTCGTGAACTCCGCCGGTTTCAGCGACGAGTACTCCCACGTGTTCCTCGCCACCGATCTCTCTGAAGTGGCCGATGCCCGCCAGGGTCTCGAGGAGCAGCACATGGCCGTCGAGCGGGTCGATCTGCGCGACGTACCCGGTCTCATCGCCCGCCATGACCTCGTCGATGCCAAGACGGTGATCGGGTTGACCCTCACCATCGCCCGTCGGGGAGACGGCCCCGACGTCGCCCCCGGTTGATGACCGACCTCGACGCAGAGACCGGGTCCGGCACCGACCGTCAGCCGCTTCCGCTCGACGTCGAGGACTGGTTCACATGGCTCGCCGCCGAGAAGGGGCGCTCCCGCAACACCCTGGCGGCCTACCGACGCGACGTCACCGGGTACTGGGGTTGGCTGTGCGCGCGCCGCACCGGGCTCGACGCCGTGACTCCGGCCGACCTCGACGCCTACGTGGCCCACCTGCGGGGCCTCGGGCTCGCCCCGTCCTCGATCGCCCGCTCGATGGTGGTGGTGCGCTCCGTGCATCGCTTCCGGGCCGAGGAGGGACTGGCCGCAACGGACCCCTCGGCGGCGGTCGAAACGCCCCGGGTGCCGGCGGGGCTGCCCAAGGCCCTGACCGAGGCCGAGATCGCCGCCCTGCTCGATTCGGTCCAGGGCGTCGACGCCGTGGCCCGCCGTGACCGGGCCCTGTTGGAGCTGCTCTACGGCACCGGCGCCCGCATCTCCGAAGCTTGTGGCCTGCGCCTGGGGGACCTCGATCTCGACGGATCGACGCTTCGTCTCTTCGGTAAGGGGGCCAAGGAGCGGGTCGTGCCGCTGGGCCGCCTGGCGGGTGTGGCGCTGAGGGAGTGGTTGGCCCCCGACGGACGAGCCGGCATGGCGCCCGAGCAGTGGAAACGACGCGGCGACGCCGAAGCGCTCTTCCTCAACCAACGTGGCGGTCGGCTCAGCCGCCAGGGGGCGTGGACCATCGTGCGTACCCGGGGTCACGCCGTGGGCCTCGGGAACCGGCTCACCCCCCACGTGCTGCGGCATTCGTGTGCCACCCACATGCTCGACCACGGCGCCGACATCCGCGCCGTGCAGGAGCTCCTCGGTCACGCTTCCATCAGCACCACCCAGGTGTACACGCTGATCTCGCCGCAGCGGCTGTTCGCGGCCTATGACGCCGCTCACCCCCGGGCCCGGTCGGCGAGGGTGAACGGCAGGTGACCAGGAACTGAAGGCAGGGGGTCCCTCGATGCCGGTACCGTTGGACCATGTCTGATTCTGGCGGGACCATCACCCCTGACGTCGGTTCGTCGTCGGCCACCTCTGGGCCCGAAGGGACTCGCGCCGGGCTCACCGAGAGTCGGCTCCAACTCGAGGCCCAGGTCCACGAGTTGGGTCTCGAAGGCGACGCCGCGCAGATGGACGAGAACTTCGCCGACTCGGCCGCCGTGAGCGCGGAGCAGGGTGAGCAGCAGGCCTTGGCCGCTCGGCTGCGAGACCAGCTCGACGACGTCGAGAAGGCCCTCGCCCGGCTCGACGACGGCACCTACGGCACCTGCACCGTGTGCGGAGTGGCCGTTGCTGCGGACCGGCTCGAGGCGATGCCCGCCACCCGGTTCTGCATCGACCACGCCGGTTGAGCCCTCCGGCGAGGTCGGTGCGGCCGTGACCAGTCAACGTCGGTGCCGGTTCGGCCGATACTGAGACCATGGCCTCGACGACGCATCTCATTCGGAGGTTCTTCGGGAGCTTGCGACCCGGTGGGCCCGGTCCGGTAGACCGGGGGTGGGCCGAGTCGCAGCTGACCGAGTCCGAGCGAGAGCTGTGGTGCTCGATGAGCGGACCCGATCGACGGCACTCGGCGGCGGTGGCTCGGCGGGTGGAAAGGGCGCTCGGCGTCGACGCCACCCGCCCGGTCCTGGCGGCCGCCCTGCTCCACGATGTGGGCAAGGTGGATGCCCGGCTGCGGACGTACGGACGCGTGGCCGCCACCCTGTCCGGGAAGTTGATCCGACGTGACCCCGATGTGATCCGCTCCTGGTGCCGCGCCGGCGGCTTCACCCGCCGGGTCGGTCTGTACCTTCGCCACCCCGATCTCGGGGCCGACCGCCTGGCTCTGGTCGACAGCGACCCGCTGACCGTGGCCTGGACCCGCCAGCACCATCTGCCCGCCGAGGAGTGGACGGTTCCGGTGAAGATCGGTGAGGCGTTGTACGAGGCCGACGACGACTGATGTGAGCCTGCGGGCACGAGCTCAGCCCAGGTCGAGCAGACCCAGATTTCGACGGGCCCGGTCCAGGGTGGGGCCGGCCACGGCCCGAGCTTTGTGGGCGCCTCTGCCCAGGATGGCGGCGGTGCCGGCGGGATCGGCGGCCAGCTCGGCGAAGCGCTCCTGCACCGGGCGCAGCGTTTCGACGACGGCTTCGGCGCAGGCCTTCTTGAGGTCGCCGTAGCGCTCGTAGCGTCCGGCGACGACCGCCGGCTCCTCGCCGACGCATGCCCCCAGTATCGACAGGAGGTTCGACACCCCCGGCTTGGTCTCGGGATCGAACCGCACGTCGGTCTCGGCATCGGTGACGGCCCGCATGATCTTCTTGGCCACCGTGTCGAGCGGATCGAGCACGAGGATGGTGCCCTGCGGCGAGTCCTCGGACTTCGACATCTTGCGGGTCGGGTGCTGCAGGTCCATCACTCGTGCCCCCACCTCGGCGATGGCCGCCTCGGGTACCACGAAGGTGTCGCCGTAGCGGTGGTTGAACCGGACGGCGAGATCTCGGGCCAGCTCCAGATGCTGGCGCTGATCGTCGCCGACGGGCACCCGATCGGTGCCGTAGAGGAGGATGTCGGCGGCCATGAGGACGGGGTAGGTGAACAACCCGGCCGACACGAAGTCGGGGCCCTCGCTCTTGTCCTTGAACTGGGTCATCCGCCGGAGTTCGCCCACCGAGGCCGTGCACTCGAGGAGCCACGACAGCTCGGCGTGCGCGGGTACGTGGCTCTGGACGAAGAGGGTGGAGCGGTCAGGGTCGATGCCGATGGCGAGGAGGAGCTGAGCCAGCTCGAGGGTGCGGCTCCGGAGCTCACCCGGATCCTGGGGGACCGTGAGGGCATGGAGGTCGACGACGCAGAAGATGGTGTCGGCGTCGGTCTGGTCGCTCACCCAGTGCCGCAACGCCCCGAGGAGGTTGCCGAGCTGCACCGGACCAGTGGGCTTGATACCCGAGAAGACACGCGTCATGGCCGCCGATGCTACCGAGCGGCTGAGCGGAGCCCGGAGCCCGTTTCGAGACGCCGGGAAGCGGGACCGATGCCGTCGCGTCCGTCGGCGAGCGGTTCGGTCAGGGCGTGGACACCGCGGACCCGGTCCCGTCGACGTTCGAGGTCGGACCTGCATCGGGTGACGGAGAATCCTGTTGCACGTTGCAGGCGGAGAAGAGCTTGCTGGTGACGGAGGACAGATCGACGTCGAGCTGCGTCACCGCGCCGTCACCGGAGAGGGCCAGCCCCACCAGCAGGATGGCTCGGGTGTCGGGGTCGAAGCCGTCCACGGTGGTACGCAGGCACTCCTGTCGAGCCGGGTCGGTGCCGGGGATGGCGCCGGCGGCGTCTCGGGCCACGATGGCGGCGAGCTCCGTCGGGGAGATGCAGGTCTCGAGGACCCCTCGGAGCGATTCGCGCTGGGCGGTGGTCGACTCGCCCCCGGTGGCCATGGCCGCCCGGGCGTCGGGATGGTCGGAGAACGCCTGCTGTAGGCAGGGGCGGTCGTCGGTCGACAACCCGAAGCCCGACGCCACGGTCTGGGCCGCGGCGCCGGCGGAGGGCGCGTCGGGCGATGAACGGCACGCTGTACCCAGAACCCCGACCACGATGGCGATCAGCACGGCGGTACCCAGGAGGGCCATCGGGGACCCTGGTCGGCGGTCGGCTCGCCGGAGACCGGACGTCCTGGACAGCATGACGTGACGCTAGGGGTCGGTGCCCGTCGTCCCGGGGCACCGGCGGTGCGCAGCGTGGGGTCCGATGCCATCTATCGTGGGCGAGATGCCATACGAGGTGCAGACGTCGGTGTTCGAGGGACCCTTCGACCTGCTGCTCCACCTCATCCTGCGCGAGCAGGTCGACCTCTACGAGATCTCGCTGGCCCGCATCGTCGACGTCTACCTCGCCGAGATCGAGCACATGGAGAAACTCGACCTCGACGTCACCACCGAGTTCTTGTTGATCGCCTCGACTCTGGTCGAGCTGAAGTGCAAGCGCTTGCTGCCCGAGGACGTCGACATCGACCTCGACGACGAGTTCGCATTGTGGGAGGAGCGCGATCTGCTCATCGCCCGCCTCCTCGACTGCAAGACCTTCAAGGATGCGGCTGCCGTCCTGGCCCGGATGGCCGACGAAGCGTCGCGCTCGCGCCCGCGTACCGTCGGGCCCGACGAGCGCTTCGTGGACCTCACCCCCGACCTGCTCGACGGTATCGACGGTCTCGACCTGCGGGCGGCCTATCTGCGGGCCATGACCCCGAAGCCGACACCCACCGTCAACGTCGACCACATCCACTCGGTTCGCACCAGCGTCAACGAGGCCGTCACCGAGTTGGTCGACGAGCTCCCGCGGCTCGGTCGTGTCACCTTTCGACGGCTCACCGAGGCTTTCGTCGAGCGACTCGAGGTCGTGGTGCGCTTCCTCGCCGTGCTCGAGCTCTTCAAGCAGGGGCTGGTCGAGCTCGACCAGCCGGCGGCGTTCGGCGACATCGAGGTCATCTGGGTCGGTTCCCCAGCCCTGGCCACTGCCGATCTGGCCGGCATCGACGTCTACGAGGGCTGATGATGACCGCGGAGATGAAGCGGGCCCTCGAGGCCGTGGTGATGGTGGCCGACAGCCCTGTCGACGCCCGGCTGCTGGCCGAGCTCGTCGAAGCGCCGCTGGCCGACGTCGAGGAGCAGTTGGCCGAGCTCGCCGCCGAGTTCACCGCCCAGCAGCGCGGGTTCGAACTGGTGCAGGTCGCCGGCGGCTGGCGGTTCCAGAGCCACCCCGACCAGGCCGAGCCCGTCGAGCGTTTCGTCCTGGAGGGCCAGACCGCCAGGCTGTCGGCGGCGGCGCTCGAGACGTTGGCCATCATCGCCTACAAGCAGCCGATCAGCCGGGCGCAGGTGGCCGCCATCCGCGGGGTGAACGTCGAGGGCGTCGTGCGTACCCTCGAGCAGCGGGGGTACATCGCCGAGGTGGCCCGAGATGCCGGCCCCGGTCAGGCCGTTCTCTTTGGTACCACGCCGCTCTTCCTCGACAAGTTGGGCCTCAACTCGCTCTCCGATCTGCCCGCCGTCGTGGATTTCGTCCCCGGTGCCGACGTGGTGGAGGCGCTCGAGTACGGCCTTCGCATCGAGGGACCGGCCCGGTCCGACTCTCGGTCTGAATCGGGGATGGCTGCTCCCACGGGAGCCGACGAGGTCGGTCGACGTCCCCCGATCCGCGATCTCCTCGACGGCGAGGCCTGAGGGTGCCGATCGAGGCCGACGGCTCTGCGGCGTCGAATCCCGGCGAATGGGACGGTGAGCGCCTGCAGAAGGTGATGGCGGCCGCCGGGTTGGGTAGCCGCCGCACGTGCGAGGACCTCATCGCCGCCGGACGGGTGACGGTCAACGGGGACGTGGCCCGCCTCGGGCGCCGGATCGACCAGGAGGCCGATCTCGTCGCGGTCGACGGGGTGCCGGTCGGCGTGCGCTCGGACCTCGTGCACTACCTGTTGAACAAGCCCGCCGGCGTCATCACCACCGCCGACGATCCTCAGGGTCGGCCGACCGTCGTGTCGCTGGTACCCGAGGATCCCAGGGTGTTTCCCGTGGGCCGTCTCGACCTCGACAGCGAGGGTCTACTGCTACTGACCAACGATGGTGAGCTCACCCATCGCCTCACCCATCCGTCGTTCGGGGTGGAGAAGGAGTACGTCGCCCACGTCGAGGGCGAGCCCACCCGCCAGCAGGTACGACGACTCCGTGAGGGCGTCGAACTCGACGACGGCGTCACCGCGCCGGCCCAGGCATCGCTGGTGGCCCCGACGGTGCTGAAGCTGGTGATCCACGAGGGTCGCAATCGGCAGGTGCGAAGAATGTGCGAGGCCATCGGCCACCCGGTCCGCCGCCTGGTACGCACCCGCATCGGGCCGCTCACGGACCGTCGCCTGAAGCCGGGACAGTGGCGAGCCCTCACGAACGACGAAGTGCGAGCCCTCGAGCGCGCCGCCGGTCCTCGACCCGCCACCCACTAGCGCAACCTCTCTCTCGGGACGAGGAGCGCGCACTAGGGTCGAAGGCCGTGACCGCTGCTGTTCGGGCCCTTCGCGGGGCGACCACCGTCGAGGCCGATACGGCGGAGCAGGTCACCGAGCGGACGGTCACCCTTCTCGGCCAGATGATGGTCCGCAACGCGGTGCACCACGATGACGTCATCAGTGTCCTGTTCACGGCCACCGGCGACATCCACTCGACCTTCCCGGCGGCGGCGGCGCGTCACGCCGGTTTCGGGGACATCCCTCTGATGTGCGCTCGCGAGCTCGACATCGTCGGGGCCACGCCGCGGTGCATCCGCGTGCTGATGCACCTCACCACCGAGCGCGCCCGAGGCGAGCTGCGCCATGTCTACCTCGAGGGCGCGGCGGGCCTGCGCGACGATCTGCCGGAGTGACGTGACCGACCCCCTGGACCCTCACGCCGCTCGTGTGGACGCGGTCGAGCCCACCGCCGGACGGGCTCTGGTCGTGGGGACCGGCCTGGTCGGCGGTTCCATCGGGCTCGCCTTGCGCCGACAGGGCTGGTTCGTGCTGGGCCGGGATCACAGTGCCGAGCACCTGCAGAGGGCCATCGCCCTCGGGAGCGTCGATGCCGAGGCCGACGCCGGTCCCGTCGATGTGGACATCACCTTCGTGGCCACCCCCGTGGGGGCCGTGGTCGACGAGGTCCGCCGGGCGCTGGTCGACACCAACGGTCTGGTGACCGATGCCGGAAGCGTGAAGACGCCGATGCTGGAGTTGATGTCCGATCCCCGCTACGTGGGTGGTCACCCGATGGCCGGCAGTGAGCTCGAAGGGGTGGATGGCGCCCGTGCTGATCTCTTCGAGGGCCGCACCTGGGTACTGACGCCGGTCGAGGACACCGACGGCGACGCCTACGCGAGGGTTCGCGCCATCATCTCCGGGTTCGGGGCCGAGGTCGTCGCCATCCCCCCGGAACGCCACGACACCATCGTGGCCGTGGTGTCGCACGTACCTCACCTGACTGCGGCGTCGCTCATGGGTCTGGCCGACGATCGGTCGGAGGAGCACCGGGGGCTGCTGCGGCTGGCCGCCGGGGGCTTTCGCGACATGACCAGGATCGCGTCCGGGCATCCGGGCATCTGGCCCGACATCTGTGCCGAGAATCGCCAGGCCATCGTGGCCGAGATGGGGCAGTTGATCGACAACCTCGAGCAGGTGCGAGACGTGGTCGCCCGCGGGGACAGGGACGGTCTGGTCGGGGTCCTCGAGCGCGCCCGGGCCGCCCGCCTGGCCTTGCCCGCCCGGTTCAGCCGACCCGATGAGCTGGTGGAGATACGGGTGCCGATCGTGGACCGCAAGGGGGCGTTGGCCGAGATCCTGGTTCTGGCCACCGATCTCGACGTGAGCGTGGCCGACATCGAGATCGCCCACTCGGTCGAAGGCGACGAAGGCGTGCTGATCCTGCTCGTGGAGGCGACGGTCGGTGAGCGTTTCCGGTCGGGGTTGGCGGCCCAGGGGCATCGGGCGACCCTCCAGGCCCTCACATGACAAGACCCGTCCCCACGGCCCGGCCCGATCCTTACCCGATCACACCATTCGCCGGCATGGTGGACGCGGTGGTGCGACCTCCGGGTTCCAAGAGCCTCACCAATCGCGCCTTGTTGGCGGCGAGTCTGGCCGCGGGCCACAGCCGGCTCGACGGGGTGCTGTTCGCCGACGACACGGAGGCGATGCTCGACGCGGTGGCTGTTCTCGGCGCCGTCGTGGCCATCGACCGTGACCACCATCGGGTCGACATCGACGGCGTCGCCGGCCGTATCGCCCCCGGACCCTCCAAGATCGACGCCCGGCTCTCGGGCACCACCGCTCGTTTCGTTCTCCCGGCGCTGGCTCTCGGCGCCGGTCCGTGCCGTCTCGACGGCGGTGCCGGTCTGCGAGCGCGGCCCATGACCCCTCTGTTCGGTGCCGTCAGAGCGCTCGGCGCGACGGTGATGGAAGAGGACCAGCCGGGCCGACTGCCGGTCACCGTGTCCCGGGACCTTCCCCCGGAGGCCACCGGCGGTGCCGTGACGCTGACCGTGTCAGGGGCGGTGTCGAGCCAGTTCACCTCGGGGGTCCTCCTGGCCGGGCCGTGCCTTCCCGTCGGACTCCGGGTCGAGCTCGAGCCCCCGATCGTGTCGCAGCCCTACCTCGACATGACGGTGGCGGTCATGGCGGCTTTCGGGGCTTTCGTCGGCCGACCCGGGCCCACGACCTACGTGGTGGACAGCGGGGGTTATCGAGGCACCGACTTCTCGATCGAGCCGGACGCGTCGGCGGCTTCCTACTTCTTCGCTGCGGCCGCCATCACCAATGGACGGGTACGGGTCGAGGGTCTCGGGACCTCCAGTGGCCAGGGTGACGTGGCCTTCGTGGACGTGCTCGAACGGATGGGGGCGCACGTCGAACGCTCGGCCGACGCCATCGAGGTCCGCGGCACCGGCACCCTCAGGGGAGTGGACGTCGACTTCCGCCCCATCTCCGATACGGCTCAGACCCTCGCGGCGGTGGCCGCGTTCGCCGACGGACCCACCAGAATCTCCGGCATCGGGTTCATCAGGGGAAAGGAGACCGACCGCATCGGCGCCGTGGTGACGGAGCTCCGCCGTTGTGGGGTGGGGGCCACGGAGGAGGACGACGGGTTCGTCGTTCACCCCGCGCCGGTTCGTCCCGCCACGGTGCAGACCTATGGCGACCATCGCATGGCCATGAGCTTTGCGCTCCTCGGCCTGCGCGCCGCGGGGATCGCCATCGCCGACCCGGGCTGCGTGGCGAAGACGTTCCCCGCGTACTTCGACGTGCTGGAATCACTACGTCCTGGCCCGCCGGCCGGTAATCAGGAACGAGGAGATCGACCATGACCGACGCACCGAGGGTGATCGCCATCGACGGGCCTGCGGGCTCGGGTAAGTCGACCGTGGCCCGGGCGGTGGCCGAACGGGTCGGGCTTCCCTATCTCGACACCGGGGCCATGTATCGCGCCGTGGCCTTCGCCTCGCTCCGCGAGGGCGTCGATCCCGACGACGCCGAGCTGGTGGCCAACCTGGCCGAGGCCCTGTCGCTCGACGTCGCGCCGGAAGGCATCGTGACGGTCGACGGGGTCGACGCGACCATCGAGATCCGCGGGCCCGAGGTCACTCGTGCGGTGAGCATCGTGGCGGCCAATCCTCGGGTGCGCGTCGAGATGCGGCGTCGGCAACGGGAATGGGCGGCGGCGCATGGCGGAGGGGTCATGGAAGGTCGCGACATCGGCACCGTGGTGTTCCCCGACGCCATCGTGAAGGTGTACCTCGACGCGAAACCGGAGGTGCGGGCGGCCCGGCGATCCAAGGAGGTCACCGACCTGTCCTACGAGACGGTGGCCGCCGATCTGGCCCGCCGCGACGCCCTCGACCAGGGTCGGACCCACGACCCGCTGCGCGAGGCCGACGACGCCGTGATGGTGGACACCACCGATCTCACCGTCGAGGCCATCGTCGAAGTGATCCTGGAACTGGTGCCGTGACCGACGATTCTCGTCGGCCCCAGGGTCACGAGTTCGGCGAGGACCTGAGCTTTCCGCAGCGCGCCATGTACGCCGTGGTGCGCGGTGCCGTGGTGGGGTTCTGCCGGGTCTGGTTCCGCACCGAGGTCCATGGACGCGAGAACGTTCCGACCACCGGCGCGTTCATCTTGTCGGCCGTGCACCGATCCAACACCGATACTCCGTTCGTGGCCGCGGTCACCCGCCGTCGGCTGCGCTACATGGGCAAGGAGACGCTGTGGCGTTCCCGTTTCGGCGCCTGGTTCTTCACCACGATGGGCGGGTTCCCGGTGGAGCGCGGCACCGCCGACCGTGAGGCGTTGCGGGCGTCGATGACCGTGCTCGAACGGGGGGAGCCGCTGGTGATGTTTCCCGAGGGCACCCGCCAGTCGGGTCCCGAAGTGACCGAGATGCACGACGGCCCGGCCTACGTGTCGTTGCGCACCGGGGCGCCCATCGTGCCCGTCGGGCTGGGGGGAAGCGAGCGGGCCATGCCCAAGGGGGTCAGATTCCCGCGCCCGGTGAAGATGGTCATCGTCATCGGCCCGCCCATCGCCGCCCCGCCCCGAACCGAGGCGGGGCGGGTGCCACGGCGGGCGGTGCGCGAGCTCACCGAGCAGTTGACCGAGACCATCCAGGAGCTTTTCGACGAGGCCCAGGTGCTCGCGGGGACCCCGAACCGGCGCGCCTGAGCGACATTCGCTGATGATGACGTCATCGGGAAAATGTGGCCGTGACCCCCGACACGCCTCTCCCGATCGGCTACAACAATGCCCATGACCATGACTCTGGACAACCGTGGCTCGGCGCTCGTCGCCGAGATGAAGGACGTCGTGCTCGCCGAGGCCGGCCGGGCCGAAGCCGATCGCACCATGACCCCCGGCATCGTCGAGGCCCTGTGGGACACGGGGCTGATGCGCTACATGAACCCGGCGGCGGCCGGTGGCGACGAGCCCGGGTTCGCCGAGATGCTCAGGACCTGGCGCGAGATGGCGTTCCTCGACGGTTCCTTCGGGTGGATCGGCATCGCCAACCTCCCGTCGGCGGCGGCGGTCGCCGCCTACCTGCCCGAGCAGGGATTCAACGAGGTGTTCGGCGACCTGAGCTCCCGGGTCACCCTCGGCGGCCAGTTCGCCCCCAACGGGCAGGGCCTCGTCGTCGACGGTGGCTACCAGGTCACCGGCTCGTGGAACTTCGGATCCGGCACCGGGCACTCCGAATGGGTGTGCGCCGGGTTCCTGCCCATCGACGACGGGAACTTCGTGTTCGATCCCGACGGGCAGATCCAGTTGCTGGCCGGGGTGTTCCACCGTGACGAGATCACCTTCACCGACGGCTGGCACGTCCAGGGGCTCAAGGGCACCGGCTCATACGACTACAACCTCGCCGACACCTTCATCCCCGGACACCGGGTGTTCAACCTCTTCGCCCGCAGTCCGTACCGGGGTGATTCGCCGGTGTTTCGCATGGGTCTCATGGCGATCACCGCCGGCGGGCATGCGGCGTGGGCGTTGGGGGTGGCGGAGAGCATGCTGCACGATGTCTCGGAGTTGGCGCTGGCCAAGACCCGAATGGGCGACATGGAGACGCTGGCCCACAAGGCGTCGTTCCAGCGGGGCTACGCCCACCACCTCGGCATGTGGCGAGCGGCGAACCTGCTCGTGCTGGACACGTTCACCGCAGCAGAGGCGTCGGTCGCCGCCGGCGAGGAACTCACTCCCACCATGCGCGCCGACATGCGGGTGGCGGCCACGTACGCCACCGAGGCGTCGCGGGAGGTGGCCCAGTGGGCCCACTTGGCCGCCGGTACCACGGCGATCCGGGAGGGCAGTCGCCTCGAACGGGCCTTCCGCGATCTGTACACCGGCACGCAGCACGCCTTCATCAGCGAGAAGACCTACCTCGACTCCGCCCAGGTGCTGCTGGGCCTCGTCGACGACCAGCGCGGGCTTTAGCCACGCCCGCGTTCGGAGAGAGTTCTAGAGGAGGGCCTGGGCCGTGAGCCGGCGAACGAGTGGTTCGAAGTGCTCGAGGGGCAACGTGTCGTAGTCGGGATCGAAGGCGATCTGGTCCCACTCATCGGCGAAGCGTTCGGCCAGCGTCCACTCGTCGGCGCTGAGGTCGGGGCGATGGTCTTCACGGGCGTCGGGGTTGCCGCCGAAGTGGGCGTAGTAGTGGCGCCCCTGGAAGTCCTGGTGCACCCGGATCATCTCGTAGACCTCGGAACGCACGTAGGGGCGGATCATCTCGGCGGCGATGGCCGGGTGGTTGGGCAAGCTGACGGCTTTGCCGACATCGTGCATCAACGCCGCGAAGACCACCTGGTCGTCGGCCCCGGCCCGCTCGGCCAGCGTGGCCGTCTGCAGGCAGTGCGTGAGCTGGTCGGTGGCGAAGCCGTCGGTGATGGTGGACAGCGAACGGAGCAGGTCGAGCATGCGCTCGGCGACCCGGTCCTGGCGGGCCGCCGACTGGGCGCCGATCTCGGCCCACTGTTCGAAGGTCGACTCGTCCATGCGCGTGAAGGTGGAAGCCATGGAGCCAGTCTGGCACCGCCGAGCCGTCGATGTGCCCTCGTCAACGTCCCTTCGGGTCAGCCCAGCTCGCTCAGCACGTTACTGGCGGCCACGATCCGGTCGTTGACGGCGGGGCGGGCATCGACGGGGCCGCCGAGCACGAAGGTGGCGGCGGTGTCGATGGTCGAGAGGAGGTCACGGAGGTTGCGAGGAGGGGGGAAGTACTCGTCCTCGGTGGTGATGCGCACCTCTTCGACCCCGTTGCGGGGCCGGAGACGCTCGATCACGGCGTCGACCAGGTCGTCGGGCGCCGACGCCCCGGCCGTGACGCCGACGACGCCGGTCAGGTCGTCGGGGAGTTCGAGGGGGTCGTTGACCCGAAAGACCCGCTCACACCCGGCGTGGCGGGCCAGCGACTCGAGGGCCCGGGTGTTCGAGGAGTTGGCCGATCCGATGACCACGACGGCGTCGCAGCGCGGTGCGATGGCCATGAGGGCGGACTGCCGGTTGGTGGTGGCGAAGCAGAGATCGGAGCGACCAGGCATCCACATATCGGGGAACCGCTCCTGCGTGGCCTCGAGCACGCCCTGCCAGTCCCGGTGGCTGAGCGTCGTCTGGGCCAACAGCGCCACGGGCTGTTCGAACTCGGGGAGCGCGGCCACCTCCTCGACCGACTCGACGCGGTGAATTGATTCGGGGGCGACGGCCATGGTGCCCTCGGCCTCCTCGTGTCCCTCGTGACCGACGTAGACGATCTGGAAGCCCTTGCCGGCGCGCACCTTGACCTCGTGGTGCACCTTCGTGACGAGAGGGCACACCGCGTCGACCACGTACCCCCCGTTGGCGTGAGCAGCCGCGACCACTTCCGGAGCCGACCCGTGCGCGGACAGCATGACCGGTCGTCCCCGGGGCACGTCGGCGATGTCGTCGACGAACACCACGCCGAGGTCCTCGAAGCGCTGCACGATCTTCTGGTTGTGGACGATCTCGTGGTAGCAGTACACGGGTGCCTCGAAGGCCCTGACCATCCACGCCAGCGCCTTGATGGCCATCTCCACCCCGGCGCAGAACCCCCGGGGGGCGGCCAGGAGAACAGTGTCGACGCCCTCGGGTTCTCTGGTGGCCACGCTCCCAGTCTATGGGGGCGTCGCCGGCCCCCGTGGGTGGTGGCCTCCCGAATGGGGTCGTCCGATCGTGTCCGTCGAGGCCGAGACCAGGGGATGTGCTCGTCGCCGGGGGTAACCTCGACGGTCATGTCCGCGCCCCGAGTCGTCAGCGTCGCTCCCGGGTCGCCGGCTGAGCAGGTGGGGTTACAGGCTGGCGACGAGATCCTGGCCCTCAACGGCGAGATTCCGCGCGATGTCATCGCCTACCAGCTGTTGGCCGACGAGGCCGAGGTCACCCTGGACGTGGCCCGAGGTGGGCTCGGGCTGCAGCTCGAGGTGAGCAAGGCCGCGGGTGAACCCCTCGGGGCCGAGGTCCACTCGGCGCTCTTCGATCAGGTGCGCACCTGCGACAACCACTGCGAGTTCTGCTTCATCTACCAGCTCCCCCCGGGGATGCGGCAGAGCCTGTACCTGAAGGACGACGACTACCGGCTCTCGTTTCTGTACGGCAACTTCACCACGCTGACCCGATTCACCGAGGCCGATCTCGAACGGGTCATCACCGAGAAGCTGAGTCCCCTGCACGTCTCGATACACGCCACCGATCCCGAGGTCCGCACCGAGATGCTCCGCAACCGTCGCGGCGCCACCAGCCTGCGTTGGTTGCGAGCCCTGCTCGACCACGGGATCGAGGTGCACGGACAGATCGTGGTGTGCCCTGATCGCAACGACGGCCCAGTGCTCGACGACACCCTCGCCGGGGTCCTCGATCGGTTCCCCGAGCTGGCCAGCGTCTGCGTCGTCCCTCTAGGGGTGAGTCGCTACAACCCCGAGGCGGCCATGCGCCCGCACACCGAGGCCGAGGCGCAGGCCGTCCTCGACGCCGTACACGAATGGCAGCAGGTGTTCCTCGCCACGTTCGGCCGCCGGCTCGTGTTCGCCGCCGACGAGTACTACTTGTTGGCCGAGATGCCATTCCCACCGGCCGAGGCCTACGAGGGCTTCCCGATGCACGAGGACGGGGTGGGCATGGCCCGAACCTTCGAGCTCGAGTTCCGGGGAGCGGTGGCCGAGCCCACGGGTGTGGCCACAGGATTCTTCTCGTGGGTCGACGGCGCTCCGGCCGAGGGCTACCGGGGGTCGCGCCAAGCCACCGAGGAGGCGGCGTCCACCGAGGGAACGACGTTGGTCCGGCCCACCGGTCCGCCCGGTTCGGTGACCTTGCTGCCTCCCCGCCGCGCCCCCGTGGGTATCCTGACGGGTCGCTACGGCGAGGCCGTGCTCGCACCCCTGCTCTCGGACCTCGATCGCGAGGACGTGAGGATCGTGGTCGTCGACAACGACTTCTTCGGTGGCAACACCGGTGTCGCCGGGCTCATGGTCGGCGCCGATCTGGCGCGTGTGCTGGCCGACGAACCGGTCGGGCACCGCTACCTGCTACCCGACGTCTGCCTTTCGCAGGGACGGTTCCTCGACGGCCTCACCCCGGCCGACCTTCCCCGACCCGTCGAGATCGTGGCCACCGACGGCATCGCCCTGCGAGCCGCACTGGAGCCCCGATGACCGACGTCGAATCCACCGCCGATCCCATAGCGACCGACACGACCTCGGCCGGCGAGTCGATCGACCCCTTCGCCGATCCCTATGACACCCCGGCCGACCGGGCCGCCGCCGATCTTCCCCTGGTGGCACCGCCGGCGACGGCCAGCGTCCTGCCCAGCGTGGCGGTGGTCGGTCGTCCCAATGTCGGGAAGTCGACCCTCTTCAACCGCATCGTGGGGCGCCGCGAGGCCATCGTGCAGGAGAAGCCCGGGGTGACCCGCGATCGCAAAGAGGTCGTGGCCGACTGGAGGGGCCGGGAGTTCCGTCTGATCGATACCGGCGGGTGGATGCCCGGCGGCAGCGACCTCGACGAGAAGGTGTCGCGTCAGGCCGAGAAGGCCATCGCCGATGCCGACGCCGTGCTCTTCGTCGTCGATGTGACCGTGGGCATCACGGACGAGGACAGCCGGGTGGCCAACCTCCTGCGGCGCCATGGCCGCCCGGTGCTGCTCGTGGCCAACAAGGTCGACGACACCAACCGCGAGGCGGCCATCTGGGAACTGCTCGGGCTCGGGGTCGGCGACCCGTACCCGGTGAGCGCGCTGCACGGGCGCGGCACCGGAGACCTGCTCGACGACCTGCTCGATGCCTTCCCGCCCGAGCCCGACGCGACCCCGGTCGACGCCGACGGGCCGGCGGAGGACAAGATCTTCTCGGTCTCGATCGTGGGTCGTCCCAACGTGGGGAAGTCCACCCTGTTCAACCGGCTGATCGGGGACGACCGCTCGGTCGTGCACGACCTGCCCGGCACCACCCGTGACGCCATCGACACCGTCGTCGACACCCCCGACGGCCCCGTCCGCTTCGTCGACACCGCCGGTATGCGCCGACGCAGCAAGATCGACGAGGGCACCGAGTACTACTCGTTGGTGCGAGCCCTGCAGGCCATCGATCGCTCCGACGTGGCGCTGCTGGTGATCGACGCCACGGTCGGTGTGACCGCCCAGGACCAGCGGCTCGCCGAGCGGATCGACGCCGCCGGGTGCCCGGTGGTCGTGCTGCTCAACAAGTGGGAGCTGCTCGGCGTCGAGCAGCGCGAAGCGCTGGGCTACCAGATCAGCCAACGCCTGCACTTCATCGGCGAGTCGCCGGTGCTGCGGATCAGCGCCCTCAGCGGCAAGGGCGTCCACAAGCTGCTCCCGGCTCTGGCCGGCACGATCGAGGACTACCACCGTCGGGTGCCGACCCGGAAGGTCAACCAGGTCATCCGCACGGCCCAGGCAGCTCAGCCGGCGCCGCACGGGGCCCGGGTGCTCTACGCCACCCAGGGCGCCACCGACCCGCCCACGTTCACCCTGTTCGCCAACAAGGAGATGCCGCCTTCCTACCTGCGCTATCTCGAGCGCTCGTTGCGCGAGGCCTTCGACATGGGTGCCACCCCGATCAAGCTGCGGGTGCGAAAGCGGGACTGACGGCCGATCGTTCCTGTTGGTGAGGGATCACCCCGCCACTCAGGGCGTTTTCTCCCAGGGCCGGGTCTCGCCAGGGTTATTATCCGCGAGGTATGGACCAGCCCGTTCTGTTGTTGGTGGCCGTGGCCGGACTGGTCGCGGCGGTGGTGTGGGCCCGATCGGCGCGGTACCGACGCCGCCAGCTCCTCCGTCTCGAGAACGCCCAGGCCGACCCCGAGTTGATCACCCTGGTCCGGTCCGATTTCCGCAAGGACGCGCTGTCGTCGCTCACCTACCTGCTCTTCGCGGCGGTGGCGGGTCTGCTGGCGTGGCGGGCCGGGCGAGACGAAGCGCTCGTGCTCCTCGCACTGTCGGTGCCGGCGGTGGTGTCGATCGTGCTGGGCCGCAACTTCGTGGCCGAGGCTCGGGTCGCTCAGGCCCGCGCCGAGCTCGAGCGACGGGCCCAAGAGGTGCTGTCGCAGGAGGAGTTGGCCCCGCGACGTTGGGCCGAGCGCTTGGCTCCGGAGGCCCTGCCCGGCCTCGATGGCTTCGAGGTGGGGCGGGTCTACCAGGCCGGCGCCGGCCTCATGGCCGGTGACTTCTACGACTTGGTGCGCCTCAGCCCCACCCGGGTGGCCGCGGTGATCGGCGACGTGTCGGGTCACGGCATCGAGCCCGCCATAACCGCGTTCCAGGCCAAGTACCTCCTGCGGGTCTTTCTGCGCCAGTACCGGGACCCGGCCCAGGCCTTGGAGGAGCTCAACGCTCAGATCACCGCCGTCGGCGGGCCGGAGGAGTTCATCTCGTTGTGCGTGGTGGTCTTCGACACGTCGTCGGGCACGTTGCGTTACGCCTCCGCCGGCCACCCGGCCGTCTGGCTCTGGCATGATCGCGAGGTGCGCCCGCTGCGGGCCACCGGACCGGTCCTGATGCTCGACGCCCGCTCCGAGTACGCCAGTCGGGAGGTACGCCTCGACCCGGACGACCTCTGTCTCCTCTACACCGACGGGTTGTCCGAGGTACGCGACGGGGGTCAGTTGTTCGGCGAGGACCGGATCGCCCAGATCCTCCGACGAGATCCCGGTATCCCCGCCGACGTACTGTGCAAGTCGCTCCTCGAGGCGGCCAGCGACTTTTCGAGCGGGCCTCTCCAAGACGACATCGCCATCCTCGCCGTTCGCCGTACCTGACGGCCGTTTCCCCCCCGTACCGAGGCTCCTTTGCCGTTCTGTGAGGATTGCGACAAGTTCTGGAGCCCGAACTCCATGCCGCCCGATGGCACCTGTCCGAGCTGTGGGCGCACCATCGCCGAACCGCCGAAGTCGTCGAAGGTCCCGTGGCACTTCTGGATCCTGGTGGCGGCCCTGGTGATCTATCTCGGCTGGCGGGTTGTGCAGGGCGTCGAGTGGGTGGTCAACCGTTGACGCCCCCGGTCCGCACCCGGGTGGTGATCGTGGGGGCGGGCTTCGCCGGTATCGCGGCGGCGATCGTCTTTCGTGAGGCGGGCTTCGGCGACATCACGATCCTCGAGCAGGCCGACGAGGTGGGCGGGACCTGGCGCGACAACACCTACCCCGGTTGCGCCTGCGACATCCCCAGTCATCTGTACTCGTTCTCGTTCGCGGCGAACCCGGATTGGACCCGTGCCTACCCGACCCAGCCCGAGATCGAGGCGTACCTGGTGCGCACCGTCGATGAACGAGACCTCCGCCCGCTCATCCGCTTCGGCCGCACGGTCACCGAGATGCGCTGGAACGACGCCAGCGCCACCTGGTCGGTGCACCTGGCCGACGGGGAGCAACTGAGCGCCGATGTCGTGCTCAACGCCACCGGCCCGCTGTCGAAGCCGCTCGTGCCCCACATCGTCGGGCTCGACGAGTTCCAGGGGACCGTGTTCCACTCGGCGCGTTGGGACCATGGCCACGACCTCACCGGCGAGCGGGTGGCGGTGATCGGCACGGGGGCCAGTGCCGTGCAGTTCGTACCCGAGATCGCCGACCGGGCGGCCCACGTGGACGTGTTCCAGCGCACCGCCCCCTGGGTGATGCCCCGTGAGGACCGCCCGGTCCCGATCTGGAAGCGGCGGCTCTACCGGAGACTTCCATTCCTTCAGCGCCTGCACCGGTGGCGGATCTACGCCCAGCAGGAGCTGCTGGCGTTCGCTTTTTTCGGCAACGAGAGGGTCACCGCCAAGATCGTGGAGATGGGGGAGGACCACATCGGCGAGCAGATCGCCGATCCGGAGCTACGGCGGAGGGTGACGCCGGCGTTCACCCCCGGCTGCAAACGCCTCCTGCTCTCGAACGACTGGTATCCGACGTTGGCTCGCTCCCACGTCGACCTGGTGACCTCGCCGATCAGCCATCTCACCGTCGATGCCGTGGTGACCGTCGATGGGGTGGCGCACCCCGCCGACACGGTCATCCTCGGCACGGGCTTCGCCGCCACCGACTTCCTCACCCCGATGCGGGTGTACGGGCGCGGCGGTGTCGAGCTGTCCGAGACCTGGCGAGACGGCGCCGCGACCCACCTCGGCATGTCGGTGTCGGGGTTCCCGAATCTGTTCGTCATCGTGGGACCGAACACCGGTCTCGGTCACAACTCCATCGTGTTCATGATGGAAGCCCAGCTCCACTGGATCGTGGGCGCCCTGCGGTATCGGGTCGCCCATGGCGTCGTTGCGTTCGACCTGCGTCCCGAGGTGCAGGCGGCCTCCTACGCCGAGGTCCAGGCGAGGATGAAGGGCACGGTCTGGCTGTCGGGTTGCGACAGCTGGTACCGATCCGAGGACGGTCACATCGACACCCTGTGGCCCGGCTTCACTGTCGACTACTGGCGGCGCACCCGCCGTTTCGACCCCTCGGTGTACGTGCCGCTGGACCCCACCGGCGATTCGGAGGCCAGGTCGACCCACGGCTAGGGTGCGTCGGCCACGGGCTGTGGCGCAGCTTGGTTAGCGCGTCGGTCTGGGGGACCGAAGGTCGTGGGTTCGAATCCCGCCAGCCCGACCAACAAACCAGCAGGTCAGAGGCTCAGAGAGCCTCTTGACTTCCGGTAATCGGGACCACCTGTCCGCGTTGAGTCCGCATTGAGTCCGCACGAGCTTCGCGGTAGGCCCGCTCGAGGCCCTCGGTCAGCGCCTCATCGAGCGACGGGAGAAGGTGCCCGTACTGGTCCAACGTGACCGTGATCGACGAGTGACCGAGTCGCTCCTTGATGGCCAACGGGTGCGCGCCCTGAGCCACCAGGAGGGCCACCGTCGTGTGGCGTAGGTCGTGGAAGCGCAGCCCGTCAGGAAGCCCCGCCGCCTTCACCGCCGGTCGGTAGTGGCGTCGGTAGAAGTTGGAGTGGCGTAGCGGTCCACCATCGGGTGACGCGAACACCAGCCCCGATGCCGACGCCGTTGGCGCCAGGAGGTCGACGAGGAACCGGGGGAGAGCGACGGTGCGGCGCGCGTAGGTCTTGGTCGGGCCGAGCACGAGCGCCCCGTGGACCTCGGCGAAGGATTCGACCACGTCGACCGACCCGCGGATCAGGTCGACCCGTTCCCAACGCAACGCCGCCAGCTCCCCGGCCCGCAGCCCCGTGTACGCCGCGAAGGTCACGAGGACCCCGTAGGGCCCGCCGATGGCGTCCGCGAGCCGTGCCACCTCCTCGGCGTCGAGGAAGTGCATCTCGGCCCGCTCGGCCCGCTCGAGGCGCAGCCCCGTGCATGGGTTGACCTTGAGCGCCCCAGCTTCGATGGCGGAGCGCAGAACCGCCGAGGTGACGTTGACGATGTTCTTGATCGTGCCGGGTCCGACACCGTCGGCGCTCATGGTCGCCACCCACGTCTTGACCGCCGCCCGGTCGATCGACGCCACCGGCACCGACCCCCACCGGGGGAGGACGTGACGACTCAGGACCGACTCGTACCCGGCGACTGTCTTTGGCTTGAGGTGAACCGACTCAGCGAGCCACTGCTCGGCCCACTCGCCGAACTTCACCCGCCCTCGAGCGGGGTCGACGTAGGAGCCCGACGAGAGATCCGCTCGCACCGAATCGAGCCAGCGTTCGGCGTCGACCTTGCGGGCGAAGTGCTGCGCGTGCTCTTTGCCGGCCGGGCCTCGGTACCGGGCTCGCCACTGACCGTTCGCTCGCTTGTTCACATGGGCCATCAGTCGTCCTCCTCAATTGCTAGGCCGTACTTCAAGCTCTCAACGGTCTCGTGCACATAGACCTCCCAGGGCTTGCCCACGGGCAAACTGTCCTCGCTTATCGCAACCTCCCGGTACTGCTGGACGAAATAGTCGAAACCCCACCCTTCCCGGATTGCCTGCTCGACGAGATCCAGTTCCCCAGCTTTGCGGGCGACGGCTTTCGCGCGCTCGATTTCATGGTCCCGTTTTTCCCTCGCTGCCGTTGCGGCGCCCAAGAACTGGTTCCGCTCCGACTCAAAGTCCTGAATCCGCTCAAGATGGCGCGCAAGGGTTCCTGCCCAATCGGGAATTGCGGGCAACAGGAGTTGAACTGCCTCGACACCGAGTGCGGAGGCAAGAGCGACTAGGTCGTCCACGTCAACGGTCCGCTGCTGACGCTCGATTTTGCTCAGCGTGTTGATGCCCATGGGGTACCTCCCCTCCTCCAGGCGCTTGCTGAGCTCGGCAAGCGTGAGCTCTTGTCCAGTTCGGATGCGGCGGACGTTCGCCGCGACTCGTTTGGCGGCCATGTTGGAAGGGCGAGTCCGTTCTCTCATTCGGAGAACCGTATCAGCAAACGTTGCATTGTGACGGCAGTCCCTGGAAACTTCACTGACGGCATGGATCGACCCCCGGACCAGCCGTCTGAGGAGAACCGATGGCTGACTACATGCTGCTCCCAGAGGTGGCGGAAATGATCCGCACCCCTGAGGCCACGCTTTACCAGTGGCGCCATCGAGGCGAAGGTCCGCCGGCCGTGAAGGTCGGCAAGCGTCTCTTATACGAGCGCTCCGCCGTTGTGGCGTGGGTGGAGGGCCAGGCCGACAAGCGACCGGGCCGGCCCTGATGCGCTTTCCGGACGAGGACCCGGCGGCCCACATCTTCGCTGACCTCCTCGGCCGTCGAGTTGCCGGCGGCTGCGCCGACTGTGACGCCTACCAGGTCATCCGCCGAGAGGAGATCGGGTTTTACCGGTGCACCGTCCACCATGACGACGACTGCCCGGTCCTCGCTCGTCACCAGGCGGTGATGCGATGACCGCCAAGAAGGTCTACGGCCTCTTGGCGCTCGATTACTTCACTCGCGGTTGGTCGCCCATCCCGATCGTCGCGGCCGACAAGGTCCCGGCGGTCAGGGGCTTCAGCGGGTGGAGGGGAAGGTTCCCCGATCGCGCCCAGGTGACTGCGTGGTGCGAGCAGTTCCCGGGCCACAACCTCGGGCTACGCCTTCCACCCGACGTTGTCGGTATCGACGTCGACGTATACAAAGGTGGCGACGTAACCATCGCCGAGCTGGACCAGAAGTACGGCCCTCGCCCGCCCACGGTGTTGTCGACGTCGCGCACCGACGGCAGTGGGATCTTCCTCTATAGGGTCCCGAACGGCACGCGGTTGGTTGGTGCCCCCGGCCCCGCCGTCGAGATCGTGCAGCAGCACCATCGGCACGTAAACGCGGCCCCATCGGTTCACCCCGAGGGGCGTGTCTACCGCTGGATCGACGAGGCCGGCGGCGAGATCCTCGAGCTGCCCCCAGAGGCCGGGGAGCTGCCCGAGCTGCCCTGGGCGTGGATCGAAGGTTTGGCGTCCACCTCGACCGACGACGCGGCCGATCCGGCCACACCCGCCGAGACCGTGGAGTTCCTCGCCGCCCACACCGACAACCTCAACCCGGCCGGCCTGGCCGGCATCCGGACCGCCCTCGGCGCGGCCGACGGCTCGCGCCACGACACCCTTGTCGCCACGGCGTGCTGGGCGATGCGAGAAGCCGCTGCTGGTTGGTATCCGGCCGGCGACGCGGTGGACGTGCTGGGGGAGTGGTGGCACAAGATCATGGCCAACGTGAGCTTGCGCCCGGCCACCGAAACCGAGTTCGGCGACGCTGTCGCGTTCGCCATCGGCCAGGTTGCCACCGACGCCGAACGGATCGACAAGCTCCGCTCCGAAGCGACGAATGACCATCTGGTCCTCGATGGTCCGGGGACCGTCGCAACGTCGCCGCCAGAGCCGCCGGCTCGACCGAAGCGGGCCGACGTGACACTCGCGGAAACGCACAACACCTTCACCCGTTGGCTCGGCGCCGACTACGACCTCGACGCGCTCGACGTGGTCCTCGCCGCAGCGGCGGTGGAACGTCTCGACGGCGACCCGGTGTGGTTGCTCATGGTGTCGGGGTCCGGCAACGCCAAGACCGAAACCGTGCAGGCCCTCGCCGGTGCCGACGCCTTCGTCACCTCGACGATTACATCCGAAGGAGCGTTGCTGTCGGCTACCGCCAAGAAGGAACGAGACAAGAACGCCACCGGTGGGCTGCTCCGCAAGATCGGCGACCGCGGCATCCTTGTTATCAAGGATGTCACCTCGGTGCTGTCGATGAACCGCGACGTCCGTGCCGGTGTGCTCGCCGCGTTGCGCGAGGTCTACGACGGGAAGTGGGAACGCAACGTCGGGACCGACGGCGGGCGCACCCTCACATGGAACGGGCGTATCGTCCTTATCGGCGCAGTCACCACGGCCTACGACTCCGCCCACGGGGTCATCTCCTCGATGGGCGACCGGTTCGCGCTGGTGCGCGTCGATTCATCGGGCGACGGCCGTCTCGGCTCGGGTCGCCAGGCGCTCCGAAACGTCGGCGCCGAGGAAGCGATGCGGGCCGAGCTGGCCGAAGTTGTCGGCGGTCTCCTCGACCGTATCGACCCTTCGGCTGCCGTCCTCTCCGATCCTGTCGCCGAGGCGCTTCTCTTGGCCGCCAACGTCGTGACCCTGGCCCGGTCGGCGGTCGAGAAGGACTTCCGGGGCGAGCCGCAGTGGGCGCACGCCGCAGAGATGCCTACCCGTTTCGCCAAGATGCTCGGGCAGATCGTTCGCGGTGCCCTCGCCCTCGGCATCGACGAAGCCGACGCCTTGGCGCTGGCTTTGAGGGTGGCCCGCGACTCGGTGCCACCGCACCGGCTTGTCTGTCTGCTCGACGTCCTCGATCACCCGGGGAGCCGGACCAGTGAGGTCACGAAGCGGGTGCAGCGCCCGCGCTCCACCGTCGACCGCATCCTTCAGGAGCTTCACCTCCTCGGCCTGACCGAGGTCGACGACAGCGGCGGCAAGGGGTGGCTTTACAGCATCCCGGCGATCGTGGATCGTTCCGCGTTGCAGCTTCTCCGACCCTTCACCGGAAATACCACTACACGGGGATATGGGAACAAAGGAGAGAGCGTAGGAGTGCTCACAGCTTGTGACATTCCCGGTGACGACCCCAACAGCGCCCCGGTTCCCCACCGGGAGACGTTCATCTGATGACCACCCCCGACGGCCTCCTCCTGGAGCCCTCCGAGGCTCATCGCATCCTTACCATGCTGCGCCGCGCAGCCCTCCGGGCCGGGACTATGGGGGCCACCCCCCCCGACGGCGAACCCCCAGCGGGCCCGACCACCCGCCTAAGGCACCTTTCCGCGCTGTCGAAAGTCACCGGCGGCGCCCCCACCGCCAGCCACCGGCCTCGACAGGGGGCTACCGCCACCACGGCCCGACACCGGCCGCCCCGACCACCCGCCTAAGGCAACTTCCTGCGCTGTCAGTTGGAACGATCGAGGCCGTGCTCGTCACCTATTGGGGCGACCCACTTTGCCGGCCCTGTTGCCACGTTGTCGCCGAGCTGCTCGATCGCCACGATAAGTGGCCGGCGGTGCCGTGGAACGACGACGACCGGGAGCTGATCCGGTGACCGCCGACGGCGTGCTCGATCCCGACGAGGCCCGCGTCCTCCTCGATCTGGCCCGCAGAACGAGGCCACGAACCGCCCACGAGCTGGCCCTCGTCATGGAACTGACCCTGGCCGTCGCCGAGCTGGCAGGACATGATTTTTCAAGGCCGTTCTCACTGCCGATGGAGCTGACCCCAGACGGAACGAGGTCTCAGCAGCGACAGGCGTCTACTCGCAAGTCACACGCCTTGCAGAAATCGGTGGGGCGCTTAAGGCGAGCATTCGTCGAGTACTGGTTTGCCTCCACCTGCAACAGCTTGGGCAACTTCCGTGGCTCCAAACCGGCAGCTACGCGAGCCAGCCACCTCTTGCGGTCAAAGTTCCGCTCACGAGAGCCAGGTTCGGCTGGCCGCTTCTCGGGGGCTTCTTGGGCCTCTGGCGGGCGAGCCGCTTCTCGCTTCTCCGGGCGAGCCTTCGCGGCGTAATGGCGCGCGGCGCACCCCCGAACGTGCTCGACGTCTACCCCCGGCTCGTGGCAATGCCCACAGACCACTATCACTTCTCCTAAGAGTCGATCCTGACCGTACTGGCATCGGGTTGCGGTCATCAGGCATCCCAGGGAGGAGCTGGCTGCCCATGGGCTCGCCGAGGTCATCAATCGGCACATTGAGGCTGTGTCTCTCGCGGGGAACCGTTCTCGATGACACCCGCCCAGGGGCGGGGGGGGACGGTCGCTGACGAGAGCGAAACGCCCCTCGGCTACCCCAGGCTCTGCCCGGAAGAAGTGTGTACGGGTTGCGAGAATCGTTTTCGGCTGACCCGTTGCAACCGTCAGAGCCCCGCGCACCCCTTGTGGGGCGGGGGGTAGGAAGCCTGGGGCCTTCAGCGGCCCGGGAGACCCGAACCTTCCTTTTCTACCCACGGTTCGGTTTTCCGCACTCGGCCACCGCCCGACCACGAAAGTCCACGAAACCCCTGGGTCAGGGGTGTCGGGGCAAGAACCACACGGTCTACAGACGCCATGTAGAGCCGGACTTGGGAGATACCCCCGTGCTCGGAGTCGTGGAGGGAAGCGGTCGACTCCAGCGCGCGAAAGCGAACAAAAGCCCTGGTCCAGAGAGATAGGGGTAGTGGCATGTAGGAAGTTCCCGATATTCGAAGGCGACCTTCACCCGAACTCCTTCTCTCTCTCCCCTCTGGTTCATGAGACATAAAGTCTGAAAGTTGGTTCCAACGACCAGCCAACCCGACCCCGACACCGCCCCGATGCCGACTGGCACCGGCCTCGCCGCGATGGCCGCCACCATCACAGCGGCCGACGCGTCCGCCGACGACCCCGATCGCTGAGCCTCGACCCTCGACCCTCGGCACCCATGGTGGGGACCTGCTATCGGCTACCCCTTGGGTGGAACCTGAGGACCGCCTACCCCTTGGATGGCCGGTCGGCGAAAGGCACAAGGGCCGGGATGCCTAACACGCCCCCGTCCCGCTCGCTCAGGCCACTGCGCCGTAGACGCTGTGGCCGTTGTCCCAGTAGCTGTCGAAGACGTGTTGGTAGACGGCGTCGCACTTCTGGTCGTACAGGTCGGTCGTGAACTTGTCGGGCAGCGTGTCGAGGGTCTCTTCGACGGCGAGGCGAACGGCGGCCCGTGACTGCTGTTCCTTGCGCCAGTCGAGGACGAGCTTCTCGCGCCGCAGCAGCTCGAGCAGTGACTCGGCGACCTTCTTCACCTGCTTGCGTTCGGCGTCGGTCAGCTCGGGGGCCGGGCGCATGAGCAGGTCGTAGACGGCGAGCTGTTCCTCGTCGAGGTTCTCGGCGAGCCCTCGCCGCTCCTCTTCGTTGAGGCCCTTCGTGAACTCGACGAGCCGGGCGAAGAAGTCCTCGACGTTGAGGCTGCCGGCGTTGTACTCGTCGATCAGTTTCTGGAATCGTTCGGCCCAGTCGACCCGGGTCGGGTTCAGACGGGTCAGCTCGGCGACCTTGGCGGCGACTGCGGCTCGCAGCTTCTCGGCTTCGGTTCGCTTCTTGCCCTTGGCGAACTTCTCGGCCAGCTTGTCCCAGTCGATCTGGTTGAGGTCGATGAGCTGGGCGCCCTCGCCCGTTGGTGCGTGGATCACGTACGCGTTGGCGGCGACCGACTCATCGAGGAGTGCCTCCACCCGGCCGAGCACGTGCGACACGTCGACGGTCGGGTTGAGCGAAGCGATGCACTCCGCCAGGTACACGAACACCGCCCGCACCGCCCCGAACTCGTTGGCGTCGGGGTCGGGGAGGATCGCCTTGAACAGTCGATCGACCAGGCGGGCGTGCGCCAGGAACTGGGTCTTGGTCTCGTCGTCGACGATGAGCTGCTCGACCGCCGTCTCGCCCGCGGCGATCAGGTCGAGGCCCTTCACGGCGAGCATTCCGTCGATGTCGACGCCGTGGTCGCGGCAGAACGCAACCGCATTGTCCTGGGCGGCGCGCATCCACCCCAGCAGCTCGGTCTTGTCCTTCACGGGAAGCGACCCGTCGCCGTCCCCCTTCGGCGCGGCGTAGATGGCCAGCGCGGCCTCGAGGTTCCGGAACACTCCGATGTAGTCGACGATCAGCCCGTTGGTCTTCTCGGGGAACACCCGGTTGGCCCGGGCGATCGTCTGCATCAACGTGTGGTTCTTCATCGGTT
>Ga0105053_10001232_pt1 | contig 41069 bp, 47 predicted proteins | sample BON01_FD_78093 | JGI IMG/M metagenome (GOLD analysis project Ga0105053, IMG submission 78093) | Freshwater microbial communities from Lake Bonney liftoff mats and glacier meltwater in Antarctica - BON-01 | ecosystem: Environmental > Aquatic > Freshwater > Ice > Glacier meltwater | place: Lake... | reverse complement strand
TTTCAAATAGCCCTCAAAGAGGTGGCCCCGGCCACATTCCGGACAGCGCCGTGACAGACCGCGCATGACAGCGGGCCAGATGGGGCGCTCTGCCAGGTCAGCGGGATGCGGGTCCGCAGCGGTCTCGAGCAGGTCGGATCGGGTCGCGTCATACATCTGAAGCTCCTTCTGAAGTGTTGACATGCACCTTCGGACGCCAAAATGAAAGATGCCAAGCCGCACTCGCGGCGAGATGTCGCGCGATGAACGCGGTTCGCCCGAGCAGTTTTTTACAGCGACGGAAACCGGAACAAGCTGCGTTTCATGGAGGACTTTGGCAAACAAGGCCGAAGCAGACCAGATCACATTGTGAAAGATGACCGAAATGAAAAAGACACTCCTCCTTGCGACCGTTGCAGTGGGACTGCTGGCCACTGTTGTTGTCGCACAGGGACATGGTGACCGGCATGACGACGGCATGAACGGTATGGGCATGAACGGTATGGGCATGGGAATGGCTGGTATGGGAACGGCAGGGCCGATGCAGATGGATTTCGCCACTCTTGATACCAATGCGGATGGCATGATCACACCCGAGGATTGGGTTGCGCGTGCCGAGGGTCGCTTTGCCGCCGCAGACACCAACGCGGATGGCGCGCTGACTGCGGATGAACTGGTGGCACAGATCGCGGCAGACCGGGCTGCACGCGAAGCAGCGCAAGCTGCAGCCATGATTGCCAACCTCGACGCCAATGAAGATGGCGTGCTGCAGGCCGCCGAACTTGCCGATGCAGTACCAACGCCAGTGCGGATGTTCGACCGTTTTGACACCGACAGCGATGAAGCGATTTCCGAAGCCGAATTTGAAGCGGCAATAGCCGAAATTGCAGATCGCGGCCAACGGGGTGACCGGCACGGCGACGGTTGGGGTTTCTTTGGCTTTGGCCAGCGCGGCAATAACTGAACTTGTGTTACGGGCGGGGCAGCAGCTTCGCCCATCCGGTCCACGCCTTTACATTGCGGGGCCCGGGAGATCGGATTACGACGCGGTTTCATGAAACGCTTTGACGACCCTTTGCCTGCGGCCTCTGCCTTGTCCCAGCCTGACGGGTTTGATGAGGAAGGCGCTTTGCTCTTGGCATATGCCAATGGCGACACGCAGGCCGCGCGGGAGTTGACCACACGTCTGTCACCCAAGGCTTTGGGTCAGGCCGCGCGGATGCTTGCGGACCGGTCCGAAGCCGAAGATGTGACGCAAGAAGCGTTGTTGCGGCTCTGGCGAGTTGCGCCCGAATGGCGCCAGGGCGAGGCCCGGGTGTCGACCTGGCTGTACCGGGTCGTGGCCAATCTCTGTACCGACCGCTTGCGCAAGCGGCGGTCGGTCGGGTTGGATCAGGTCGCGGAACCGCCGGACCCTCGGCCATCGGTGCTTGAGCAGATGCAACGCGAAACTAGGCTGCGCGCACTCTCGGATGCTTTGGCCGCAATGCCGGAACGACAGGCACAGGCGGTCGCCCTGCGCCATCTCGAAGGGCTGGGCAATCCCGAGATTGCGGCGATCATGGATATCAGTACCGAAGCGGTTGAAAGCCTGACCGCGCGGGGGAAACGGACGCTTGCGGCCATATTGGCCGGGCGCAAGGCGGAATTGGGGTTTGACGATGCGTGAAGACGTCAAGGTACAAGTAGAAGACGCCCTCGACCGGCTCTTTGCCGAGGCGCGGGCCGAGCAGCATGTTCCGGGCGATGATCTGATGGCGCGCCTTATGGCGGATGCGACCCGCAGCGCACCGATGCGCGTTTTACCCGCCGTTGCGGTGAAACCTGTCGGGGGTCTGACCGGATTTCTGGCCGCGCTTGGCGGTTGGCCGGTACTCGGTGGTCTGGCGATGGCAACATTAGCGGGCCTCTGGATCGGCATTGCACTGCCCGATCGTTTGAATGATTTCGCGGCATCTGTGCTGGGGGAGCAGGTGACTGTCTCACTCTTTCCCGACGACGATCCGTTCGGACTTGAAGGATGAACCATGACCGACTCTGACAAACCCGTCGCCGCCCCGATGCGCCGTTCGCTTCGCTTTCTGCTGATCGGTTCGTTGGCACTCAATCTGTTGGTGTTCGGCGTGCTGGCCGGTGCCATGGTCGCGGCCCGGGGTGGGGGTGGGCCGTTGCGCGGTATCGATCTGGCGTTGGGTCCGGTTGTTGCGGCCTTGGAAGAGACGGATCGCCGTGCGATCCGCGCCGATCTGCATAACCGTGAGGCTTTGCCGAGACCGAGCCGCCGTGACCGCGAGGCCGCCATGGAAAACCTGGTCGCTGCTCTGCGGCGCGAACCCTTTGAACCCGCCCCGTTGTCCTCTTTGCTCGACAGTCTGCGCGCAAGGGCCGAGGCTGCGCAAGCCGCTGGTCAAGAAGCGCTGATCGCGCGCATTGTCGCGATGACGCCGCAGGCGCGCAATGCCTTTGCCGACCGGCTCGAGGCAGAATTGCGCGCAATGCCGGGTGATCGCCGGACAGATGGCGATAGCTCTCCTTCATTGGGTGACTGAGGTCAAGGCGACGGTCCTGCTCAAGGTGACCATGTTGCGCCCTGCTGATTTGGCAGCATAAAGTGCGGCATCTGCCCGGTCGAACAGTGCGCTGACATCTTCAATCCCGGGGTTGAGCGATCCGCCCATCGCGACGCCAATCGACAGGGTCACGTCGATCCGGCCGCCGGCCCGGCCTGCAATCGCGCAGGGGGAATTGACCGGCGACGCGTCAAAGGTCTCATCTTCGATCCGGTATCGCAGTCGCTCTGCCGTGACGCGCGCCTTTTCGACGCTGGTGTCGGGCAAGGCGACCAAAAACTCCTCTCCCCCAATACGAGCAATCAGATCGACCGGGCGCAGATTGTCGCGCAACCGCTCTGCCACTTCGATCAGCACCCGGTCACCAATCGTATGACCATGGGCGTCATTGATGGATTTGAAATGGTCGATATCCAGCACCATCACCGCAAAGTCAGATCCATTGCGGCGGGCCTGTTCCGCCATTCTGGCAAGATGTGGCAGGGCGTAGCGGCGGTTGTAGAGCCCGGTCAGCGAATCCGTCACTGCCGCCTGCAATCCGGATCGTACCGAATCGCGCAACCGGTCTGCCTGCAATTTGCGCCGCAACAGATTGCGCACCCGCAGGTCCAGTTCCTCAGGTTCAGCGTGATCGCTGGCAATATCGTTCGCGCCCAGATCGAGCGCCATTGCGACGGTATCAGAAGCGTTCTCTGGCAATATCACCAATTGTGCGGCATGGCGCGTACTGGACCGGCTGCGCAGATCGGCGACAAGGCGCAGCACATCAGTGGCGTTTGAACTGCCCCGCACGCCTTGCGCTGCTCCGTCAATGATGACCAGATCAGGCGCCGGCATGATTCCAGAGACGTGCAGAACCTGACTGACATCGACATATTGGCAATGAGCAGGCAAACGGTCCATCACGGCGCGCAGGTTTGGCGACAGCGCGGATTGACTTCCGGTGACCACGGCGACGCGGCCTATCCGCGTGAATTGGACTGAATTCTCTGCAAAACCAAGGGCGCGTTGCGTGTCCTCGCGTGGCCGTAATTCAGACTCGGCGTCGCGCCCGCGCAGCAGGCTGCGGATTCGGGCATGCAGCACCGTATCATTCACCGGGTTGATCATAAGGTCATCCACACCGGCCTGAAGCGCTGTAACCCGCCACTGCGCATCGGCAAATTCTCCGGTCGCGATGATCGGAATCCCAGCAGTCTCGGGGTCGGCGCGCAGCAATTTGCAGAATGCGGCCACGCCGACATCTGGTTCATCAAAATCAATCACGATCAGATCCGGCCGGTCCGTCGTGATCACCGCACGGGCCTCGGCCAGACTTGCACAAGGCAGGACCACATAATGCGCGGCAAGCAATTTTGCACGCAACACGATTCTGTTGGTGGCTATGCTATCGACAAGCAGGATACGGCCCGACATTCTGCAATCCTTCTCTGGGCACCTTCCCGTCCCCAACATCGAGTCTCCACCGGATTGGTTAAGAATCGGTTTCCGTCATCGCAAGGAATGTGAATGTCGCCTGAACGCGCCGAGACGATTGCCCTGCAGGCCCTTGGCTGGCTTGCCGCCAATGATGACCTCTGCCCGACCTTCCTCGGGGCGAGCGGTGCCTCGCTGCAGGATATGCGCGATCGGGTCAACGATCCGCAATTTCTGGGCTCGGTGCTCGAGTTTCTGACTATGAATGATGACTGGATCATCAGCTTTTGCGATTCCGCCGGGTTAAGTTACGACATGCCACTGCGCGCACGCTACGCGCTGCCTGGTGCTGAACAGGTGGAATGGACCTGAGCCGCGGCGTTGATCCGGTCAGTACCCGCGAACTGCTTGACAGTCATACATGGGCAGGGTCGGGTGGCGCCCGCAGCTCGGGGAAAATCATGACGCAGATCAAGGCAATCGTTTTCGACAAGGACGGCACCCTGTTTGATTTCAACGCGACCTGGGGCATCTGGAGCCGTGGCTTGCTGGCCGAGGAGTCGCGCGGCGACCCGGCGCTCGAGGTTCGCATGGCCGATGCGTTGGGCTATGACCTTGCCACATCCACCTTCAGGTCCGACAGCATCGTGATCGCCGCTACCACCGATATCGTCGCGGATCAGTTGATGCCGCTGCTGCCCGAACAGTCGAAACCGGCATTGCTCGCACGGATGGACGCGCGTGCGATTCTGGCACCCCAGGTCGAGACAACCCCGCTCATCCCGCTGCTTCAGACGCTCAAGGCGCGCGGCTTGCAGCTCGGCATTGCGACAAATGATACCGAAATTCCGGCGCGGGCGCATCTCGCAGCCGCCGGGATCGAACACATGTTCGATTTCATCGCGGGGTTCAATTCCGGCTATGGCGGTAAACCCGCACCCGGACAGTTGATCGCCTTTGCACAGGCCACGGGTGTTCCGCCACAGCACTGCGCGATGGTCGGGGACAGCCTGCATGATCTGCATGCCGCGCGGGCCGCCGGAATGGTTGCCGTCGGGGTTCTGACGGGCCTCGCGACCCGGGCGGATCTTGCTCCGGTCGCGGATGTCGTACTCGACTCCATCGCTGACCTGCCGGACTGGCTCGACCGGTAGTTCGCAACCCGGCCTCGAATTACGACGCCTTTGGTCGCTTTTCGCGCCGCATCCAAGGCTCCCCTTTGCGAATGTCGGGCTCAATCAGGAGGGCCCGCGATGGCAAACGATCTTCAGCGCAAGCGCCGGTCCGGCGGGCGGGCGGGTAATTCCGAACGACGCGGGACGGCGGTCATCGAGCAGATGTCCTGGCGGATCCCGGTCAACACCGACCGGCCTACGGAACCGCTGGGGCCCGAAGGCGTGGCAGCGATCCATGATGGCGCGATGCGCATCCTCGAGGATTTCGGCATCGAGTTTCTGAATACCGAGGCGCTCGATCTCTTCCGGCAGGCAGGATGCACCGTCAATGGCACCAATGTGCGCATGGGCCGCGACTGGGTGATGGAAATGGTGCGGCGTGCACCGGCCGAATTCACCATCACGCCGCGCAATCCGGCACGCGCCTTGCCGATCGGGGGCAAGCATATCCTCTTTGGCAATGTCTCCTCGCCGCCCAATTATTATGATCTCGAACTGGGCAAAAAGGTTTCGGGCACGCGCAAGCAATGCGCCGACCTGCTGCGGCTGACCCAGTATTTCAACTGCATCCACTTTGCCGGCGGCTATCCGGTCGAACCCGTCGATGTGCATGCCTCGGTGCGGCATCTCGATGTGCTGTTCGACAAGGTGGTCCTGACCGACAAGGTTGCGCATTGCTATTCGCTGGGGCCAGAACGGGTCGAGGACGCGATGGAGATCGTGCGCATTGCCGGTGGTCTGACCGAGGAAGAATTTCAAGCCAAGCCGCGGATGTACACCAATATCAACTCCACCTCGCCGCTCAAGCACGACATTCCCATGATCGACGGTTGCCTTCGGCTGATCCGGCGCGGGCAGGCGGTCGTGGTCACACCCTTCACCCTTGCGGGAGCCATGGCGCCGGTGACGATGGCCGGGGCGGTTACACTCTCGATTGCCGAGGCGCTTTGTGCGATTGCACTCTTTCAATATGTGCGGCCCGGCTGCGCCTGTGTGATCGGGACATTTACCAGCAACGTCGACATGAAATCCGGCGCGCCCGCCTTTGGCACGCCCGAGTACATGCGCGCGACCCAGATGACCGGCCAGATGGCGCGGTTCTATGGGCTGCCCATGCGCGCCTCTGGCGTCTGTGCAGCAAATGTGCCGGATGGGCAGGCGATGTGGGAAACCTCCAATTCGCTGTGGTCCGCCGTGCAGTCGGGTACCAATATGGTCTATCACGCAGCGGGCTGGCTCGAAGGCGGGCTGATTGCCTGCCCGGAAAAGTTCATCATGGATTGCGAAATCATCCAGATGATCCAGCGCTATATGGAACCTTCGATCGTCTCAACCGGGGTCGACGACATCGCGATTGATGCCATCCGCGAGGTTGGCCCCTCCGGGCACTACTTTGGCATTCAGCACACGCAGGACCGATATGCCGAGGCATTCTATCAGCCGATCGTTTCGGACTGGCGCAATTTCGAAGCTTGGGAAATTGCGGGCGGTGTCTGGACGGCAGAACGCGCGCATCGGATTTTCAAAGAGATCATTGGCAGTTTCGAGCCGCCACCGATGGATATAGCAATCAAGGACGAACTCACCGCCTTTGTCGAACGACGCAAGGCCGAAGGTGGGGCACCGACAGATTTCTGAGGCAAACGTGGGTTTCACCAACCCTGCGACACTTCCCGCTTTTCGTCGCGCGCGCAGGGCATAGACCTGACAGGGGATGCCGATCATTGCGATGCGGCGGTGGCCGGCAGCGCGGGCCGGATCCAGCAAGGCCACGACCGGCGAAAACCCGATCCGCATGCCGCGACAATGCGCCAGCGCGGCGGGGTCCGTGACAATGACCGGCATCGGCATCCAGCGGTCCACAGGATCGGGGCCACAGTCAGAACCGCATCGACCGCCCCGGTCTGCAACAGACACACAGCCAGCGCCCGCCCAAGGCGCGGATCTGCAGGCCTGGGCTCTGATCCAGCGACATTAAATCCTCCTGCATGACCACGGGCGCACTCTCGGTGCAGGTCAGCACGACTGTCAACCGGCGCTCGCCAGCGATCGGGTTTCCACATCACGACACCGTGACAAGATTCCTTTCGCCTGGCTGAAACTTTGGCCGGCCCGGGCGCGTGTCTTCAGCGCAACCGGGACACAACGGACCGGTCTGAACCTGACAAAGGGAGCTTTTTTCATGTCGATCAAGACTTTTCTCGCCTCCACCGCCCTCGTGCTTGCGGCAGGTGCGGCTTCTGCCGAAAGCCACGCAATGGCCAATCCGATGGTGGGCGGCGCCGAGATGTTAGCTGACAAGAACATCGTCGAAAACGCGATGAATTCCGCCGACCATACCACGCTGGTTGCTGCAGTCGCTGCCGCTGATCTGGTGGAAACTCTCCAAGGCGAAGGCCCGTTTACCGTTTTCGCGCCGACCAATGACGCCTTTGCCGCGTTGCCCGAAGGCACGGTCGACACGTTGCTGATGCCCGAGAACATCGAACAACTGACCACGATCCTGACCTGCCATGTGGTCGGTGCCAATGCGATGTCCGATGCAATCATCCGGTAACCACCCTTGGTGGCTGCGTCCTGCAGGCCGAAATGAACGGCGACATGATCACCCTGACCGACGAGACGGGCGGCGTGGCGACCGTGACCATCGCGGACGTGGTGCAGTCCAACGGCGTGATCCACGTGATCGACAAGGTGCTTTTGCCCGCCATGTAAGGGCCGCACCAGCGACGGTCCGCCGGGTGCCTGACCCCGGCGGACAGCCTTCCTTCCCAACAATCTTTTCCGGAGCGATTCCATGTCCTTCAAATTTGCCTATATCCTTTCCGCCGCGGTTGTCATCGCCTTGCCGGTCTTGGCTCAAGACAATCCAATGGTGGGCGGTGCACCGATGCTCGCAAACCCCAACATTGTTGAAAACGCTGTGAACTCTGCCGATCATACGACGCTGGTTGCCGCCGTGACTGCCGCCGGTCTGGTGGATACGCTTCAGACGCCGGGGCCGTTCACCGTTTTTTGCACCGGTCAATTCTGCCTTCGCGCGGCTTGACCAAGTTGCTGTCGCCCAACTGCTCGAGCCGCAGCACAAGGCGCAGCTGACGCAGATCCTCACCTGCCACGTGCTTGGCGCCAACGCTACTTTCGATGTCATCAACGGCATGGCCATGGAAGGCGGCGGTACATTCGAAGTCGAAACCCTCGGTGGCTGCACATCGACAGTCAATGTCTCGGGCAGCCGCGTGACGCTGACCGATGAACAAGGGCGGGTGGCCAACGTCACCATCGCCGACGTGATCCAGTCAAATGGCATGATCCACGTCATTGACCGGGTGATTCCGCCTGCCGCCCAAAGAATAACATAACGTACCAACCAAGACAGCGGGGCCACACGCCCGTCGGTTTCCCCATGGGCCGGCGGGCGGATGGTTTTGCTCTTGTATGCAGGTCAGCGGCACCAATACCTGTTGGCATCGAATGCCAACACGGGCCGCACCATGACCCTCACCCTGCGCAGCGACGATTTCGAGGCGTTCTTTGCGGCGCCATTCGCGTCATTTGGCGCAGACAGCCCCTATGTCTCGCCATTGAAATCCGGTCTGCGGCGGTTCCTCGACCGGTGTGCAAACCCGCTGTTTCAGGGGACCGACAGCGATATCAGCTATTTTACCGCGCATCGCGGATCACGGACGGTGGGGCGGATCACCGCACATGTGCACGCGGCGTCCAACCAGTCGCATGACTTGCGGCGGGGTTATTCGGCTATTTCGACTGCATCGATGATGACCAGACTTCGCGGTCTCTGCTGGGTGCTGCCGAAGACCGGGCCAGCGGGCGGGGACTGGCGGAGATTGCGGGTAACTTCAATGTGACCGCCATGCAGCAGATCGGCGTGATGACCGTCGGGTTCGAGCAACCGCCCTACACCGATCAGGTCTGGCCGCCGCCGCACATCGCGCGGCTGCTGTCCGAGAATGGTTATGTGGCCGAATTCGGCATGACCACCTCCGAAGTCGATCTGCGCCGCGCCAATCCTCCTGACATCGGACCCAAACAGCAGGCGATCCTCGATAATCCCGACTTCACCTTCTCACCGATCAGCCGCCGCAGCATCCCGCAGCGCATGGAAGAGGCACGCTGATTCTCAACGCCTCATTCGCGCGCAACCCGATGTTCGTCCCGGTGACGGCGGCGGAGTTCCACTTTCAGGCGCGCGACATGAAATGGGTGATGAACCCGCGTATTTCTGCCGTGCTGCATCACAGAGGGCGGCCTGCCGCCTGCATCATTTGTATCCCTGATCTCAACCCGTTCCTGCACCGGATCAAATCGCGCATCGGCCTTGTGACGCCATGGCATTTTCTGCGGCACCGATCAACAAACCGGCGCTGCATGCTGATCTTTTCCGGCGTGATCCCTGAATTGGAGGGGCAGGGGGTAAATCCGGTCGTATTGCGTCGCGTCATGCTGGCAATGCGGGACGCAGGCTATGTCACTTGCGGCAACACCTGGATTGCCGATGTGAACGGTCCGTCGCTGGCACAAAAGGAAAAAGCCGGTGCAAATCCGATGCACCGGCTTCATCTTTTTCGCAAGACGCTATGATCCCACCGGATCAGTGCAGGCCTACCATTTGTTGAGCAGTTCGTAGCCCAGATCGTCCACGTTGTAGCCAGAGCCGTCCGTGTACATGCCATAGACGTTGGGATAATAGCCTTGGGTATGGGCGTAGGAGTCCTGCATGATCGCCGTGTTGAAGTTGTGCTCGTTCACCTGAACATTGTGATAGCGCTGATAGCCATACGGGCTCATCCCGCCGGTAGCAGCATATTTGTAGGCAAAATCGGCAAGGGTACCGTAGAACTGGTCCGTCTGCATCTGCTGCTGATACATGCCGATGTCAGGCGGGTCATTCATGTTCGTTTCGATGATGTTACCGTGGGCATAGTCGATTGCGCTGTTGAAGGTATTGTTCCAGTTGGCGTTCATGCCGGAGATGTCCAACTGGGTGAAGTCCTGGGCATTCGTGACATTGGCGGCGGCGGCGATCACGGTTGCGGCGATGAGGGTGCGGAGCGTGGTCATGTTCTGTGTACTTCGGGCCCCCCTGTGTCAGGGAAGTTGTCCGCTGCTCTACTTTTCTCTATTTCTCGGGTGGGCGGTTCATTCCGCCTTACTTTCCAAGGCGCATTGGCGTGCTAAAACGGGTCACAGATTCTCGAAAAAACTACCTGCCCTTCTTTATCCTTTGTTAGCAGTTCCTTGCAGCCGCGCAAATTAACCCGAAATCGCACCTGATCGAGACGTCCGTCTCGACGACGGAGATATCACCCGGCAAAACGGACACGGTGTAGTTGCTGCCAACACCACTGAAACGCGATGCGGCGCGACCGTCAAACTCGCCGTCTGGTTTCATCCACACAGCGGGAACTTGACACGGTCTAGATCGGCCCCGTCGGGGTCAGACGCTGCTGGACCATCGCAGCCACCCGCGCAAGATCGGGGCGCAATGGCCCGCCGGACCTGCGCGCATCGACCAAAGCGGCCACCGCATCTGACAGCGGCACATCCCCCGCGCTACGTGCAACTCCACCCAGGAACTGGGTGATATAGTCGATTGCGCCGGTACGCTCTTCGCCGCAAAGCGCATCTGCGACCTGAGCAAGATCATCTCGGTACGCGATCAGGTCGGGGCTTACCGTTTCCTCACTGATCGACCGGGGGCCGCCCGGTTGGCTGCTGCGCGGCAGATGTACCAAAACAGCGGCCTGAAACTCTGCCAAAGAGGCAATCGGTTTGGCGATGAAACCGTCCGCACCCGCGGCCAGTGCAATATGTTCTGCCCCGGGATCGCCGCTGCTTCCCAGCAATACGTCGACACGCGGGGTGCCACGCGACAACTCGGCAATCAGATCGGCCCCCGACCCGTCCGGCAGGCCCAGATCGACGATGACAACCGTCGGACGATAGACGACAAGATGCCGACGGGCATGAAACAGGCTGTCGGCCCGCCGGATCCGGGCACCGGATCGCAAACACAAGAGCCGCAATGCCTCCGATGCAAACCGGCTGTCCTCGACTACCAGAATCGTCATCCCCAGTAGCGGCCGCGCGGCAGTTGCCGGGCGGGTCATCAGAAAGTCATCAAGCGTGTCCATCGGTGATTCCCCTGTGCAGATCCAAGGCTGATACCCGATCTTGCCCTCGCTTTGGTGAATCCAAGGTTAACAGGCGCGACGCTTTGCCCCGCCCGGTTGCAGCGGTGCATCATGCGCGACATAAGCAGGGAACAGAACCGGGAGCATGCCATGATCGGCCGCCTCAATCATATCGCCATCGCCGTGCCTGACCTCGCCGCAGCCTGCGCGCGTTACCGCGATGTGCTGGGCGCCGAAGTGGGCGCGGCGCAGGACGAGGTCGATCACGGCGTCACGGTCGTGTTTATCACCTTGCCCAATACCAAGATCGAATTGCTGCATCCGCTTGGCCCGGACAGTCCGATTCGGGGGTTTCTGGACCGCAACCCGGACGGTGGCATTCATCACATGTGCTATGAGGTGCCCGATATCCTCGCCGCGCGTGATCAACTGGTACAAAGCGGGGCGCGGGTGCTGGGCAACGGCCAACCGCGGATCGGGGCGCATGGAAAGCCGGTGCTTTTCCTGCATCCAAAGGATTTCATGGGCTGCCTGATCGAATTGGAACAGGCGTGACCCTACCGACTGCATTCCGCCGAAACCATACCGGCGAGTCCGGACAAAAAGAGGCGCCCCAATGACAATCACCGCCGCAATCGTGCTTTATGCCATGATCTGGTTCATGATCTTTCTGATCGTGCTTCCCCTGCGGATGGTGACCCAAGGCGAGGCCGGAGAGGTCGTGCCGGGCACACCTAGTTCTGCACCCGTCGATGCGCAGGTCGGACGCAAGGCACGGATCACCACGCTCTGGGCCACCGGCCTCTGGATCGTGATTGCCGGGATCATCATCTCAGGCGTGATCAGCATCCGCGACATCGACTGGTTCAACCGGATGTCGACCCCGATCGTCAGCCGCGAATGACTTGGCGTCGGCGCGTCGCGGCCAAGCGGTGGTAGAGATGGGTAAAGGTCGCGGCACCCAGCACCGGGATCAGCAGGTTGAGCAGCGGCACCGATAACGGGATCGCCATCAGACATCCCGCCAGCCAGATCTGACCCTGATGTTGCGCGCGCAACGCGCGGGCGCCGTCCCGGCCTATCCGGCGCATCGCGGCAATCTGAAAATACTCACGCCCCAGCAGAAACCCGTTCATTGCGTAAAAGATCAACGGCGCCGCGATCGGCAACATCACATAGAGCAGTAAGGCCGCGATGTTCGCGGCAATCAGCAGACCCAGAAAATTGACGGTTTCCTTGATCCCCTCGCCAATGCTTACGCGCGGTACCGGGGGCAGGTGAGGGTAGTGTTCATCCTCCACCGCCTGCGCCACATCATCAAGGAACAGCGAAGTTATGGCAGAGGCGACCGGGATCATCAGAAACATCGACAAAAACAGCATCAGGAACATTGACGCCCAGCCCAGCAGATCGCCGATCCATGTCACCGGCCCCACCACCGGCAAGACCGGGGTCCAGCCTTCGAGCCCCTGCACCAGCCACAGAAAGCCGGCGTAGAACGCCACCAGCAGCGCAATGGTCAGCGCAATGCCGAGCAACAGCACCCTGCGGAACCGGGCGTCAAAGAGTTGACCCAACGCCTTGGCAAAATCGGAAAAAATCATGTTGTGACCCAACGTGTGATCTTGTCGATGTCCGGGCGCGGGCGGTCCGGTGGCGGCGATGTCTCGGTCCCGATGTGGATCAGTCCCGCAATTGTCTCGTCCGGGCTCAGTCCCAACCCATCTGTCAGAAACGCCCGGTCATAAACCGGCCAGCCCGAGAGCCAGTTTGCCCCCCAACCCGCCGCAAGTGCTGCATTGAGCAGGGCCAGACAGACACCGCCGACGGCATATGTTTGCTCGCTCGTCGGTACTTTGACGGTTTCGCGCGGCACCTGCACCACTGCCACCACAAGATCGGCATCGGCATATTGCGCGACACTCTTGGCGAGCCTGTCCTCCTCCAGCGCCAGCGCCGCCCCACGTGCTGCGACCAGCGCAGCCAGCCGGGACAGCGAGGGCTTGCCTAGCACGATGAACCGCCAGGGCTCCAGCTTGCCATGATCGGGCGAGCGTGCGGCAGCCGTCAGGATCACCCGTAGCGCGGCAGCATCCGGCACCGGCAGGGTCAGCGTCCGGGCCGGGCAAGACCGACGGTGAAGCAGAAAATCAAGCGCGGCTGGGTTCGGGCTGGGCATTATCGGTCCTTCTCTCGACGTGTTCGCGCAACCTAGTCATCCCGACCGCCCAAGGCCAGAGCCCAGCTTTCGCCGCGAATGGGCGCGCCCGCGTCGCAACTTGCCATGTTCACGGCCGTGCAAGGGTTTAGCGCCGGTAAGGCGGGACAAGGCAGTAGCAGATGGACGGACAATTCGACTATATCATCGTGGGCGCGGGCTCGGCGGGCTCGGTGCTGGCGCATCAGCTTTCGGCTGATGGACGCTCCCGCATTCTGATCCTCGAAGCGGGGGGAAGCGACCGGCGCCTCTTTGTCCATATGCCTTTGGGCTATGGCAAACTGTTCTACGACCCTGCCGTCAACTGGATGTACCGGACGGAACCGGACCCCGGCCTTGGCGGCAATGCCGATCACTGGCCGCGTGGCAAGATCATCGGCGGGTCATCCGCGATCAATGCCATGGTCTGGATCAGGGGCCACCCTTCCGACTATGATGACTGGCAATCGCTGGGCAATCCGGGCTGGGGCTGGGACGATGTGCTGCCCGCATTCAAGGCGATGGAGCATAACGAGGCCGGGGCCGATGCCTGGCGCGGGCAGGGCGGGCCGCTCTTTATCTCGGCCAACCGGCGCGACCTGCATCGCTTGGTAGAGCCCTATATTGCGGCCTGCGAGGCTATCGGCATCCCGCGCAACCCGGATTTCAACGGGGCGGTGCAGGAAGGGGCGGGCAATTACCAGATGACGATCAAGGGCGGACGGCGCAACTCTGCTGCGCGCGCCTTTCTGCGGCCCGCGCTGAAGCGGCGCAACGTCGTGCTGCAAACCCGCGCACATGTCACCCGCGTCCTCTTTAACGGCAACCGGGCGGTTGGGGTGGCCTACCGGCAGGGCGGACAGGATCATGTGGCACAGGCACGGGGCGAGGTGATCCTTTGTGGTGGTGCCATCAACACCCCGCAACTCCTCATGCTTTCGGGGATCGGGCCGGGTGCGCAACTCGCCTCACTGGGGCTGCCGGTGCTCTGCGACAACCCCAATGTCGGCGCGCATCTGAACGATCATCAGGGGATCAACTACACCTACCGGATGACCGTGCCGACGCTGAACAACATTCTGCGGCCATGGTGGGGCAAGGCCTGGGTCGGCGCACGTTGGCTTCTGACCGGGCGCGGGCCGCTAGCACTGTCCATCAATCACGGCGGCGGCTTTTTCCGCACCGACCCGGCGCTCAGCCGACCGAACATGCAGCTTTACATGCAGGCGTTCTCGACCCTGCTGCCGCGTGCCGCCGAAAGACCGGTGCTGACACCGGACCCATTCGCAGGTCTGTCCATCGGCCTGTCCAACTGCCGCCCGACCAGCCGGGGCGAGATCACATTGCGCAGCGCCGATCCCTTCGCGCCGCCGCGCATCGTGGCCAATGTCTATTCAACCGATCATGACGTGGCCGAAATGCTCGCCGCCGTCAAAACGATCCGCCGCATTACCGACGCGAAACCGATGGCATCGCTGATCGCTGAAGAGCTGCGGCCCGGCCCATCGGTCACCTCGGACGCGGACCTGATTGCGGATTTCCGGGCGCGCTCCGGCACAGTCTATCATCCATCCTGCACGGCGCGCATGGGGCCGGACCCATCCGCTTCGGTGGTTGATCCCCGCCTGAAAGTGCATGGTATCAACGGCCTGCGGGTGATCGACGCTTCTACTTTCCCCACGCTTCCGGGTGGCAATACCAACGCCCCCGCCATGCTGATGGGCTGGCAGGGGGCCAAACTGATCCTCAAGGATCGCGCAGGCTAAATCCGGGCAACCATGTCCGCAATCAATGCGTCCAGAAACGCGTCGAACGCCGGTCCCGGCTGACGCTGATCAAAGATTTCTGCATTGGGATCTGGGGCCTGCAGTGCACTTCCCGCCATCTCCTCCAGCACGGCATGACCACAAAAGGGAACATAAGTCTCGGAATAACCGCCCTCATGCACCATGACCAACCGGCCATCGCAGACCTCATCCGCCAGCGCCATCACCTGCCGCGTCATCGCGCGGAAGGTCTGGGCTGTGGCCAGCATCCGGCCCAACGGATCATTCAGCGCAGCATCGTAGCCGCAGGCAATGATAAGGATGTCAGGGGCAAAATCGCGAATGGCAGGCAAGGCCAGACGCTCCATCGCTGCGAGATAGCCCTTGTGGCCGGTGCCGGGCGGCAGCGGAATATTGAGGTTATGCCCCACGCCGGCCCCCGCGCCGCGATCCTCGAAAGCGCCGGTATCCAGCGGATAATTCCGTTCCTGATGCAGGGATACCGTCAATACATCGGCACGCTCATAAAATATCGCCTCGGTCCCATTGCCATGATGCACGTCCCAGTCCAGCACGGCGACCTTTGTCGCGAGACCCTCGGCAAATGCCGCCTCGACCGCGATGGCGATATTGGCCAGCAGACAGAACCCGTTGGGCCAGTCGGGCAGGCAATGATGGCCGGGAGGGCGCGACAGGGCATAGGCGTTATCCATCTCGCCGCGAAGTATGGTGAGGACTGCTGCTTTGGCCAGTCCGGCGGACAACGCGGCAATTTCGTATCCGCCGGGGCCGAACGGCGTGCGGCGACCCATTTCACCGCCACCTGCATCGGACAGCGCCTTGAACTGGTCGAGATATGCCGCCGGATGCACACGCAACAGGTCAGTCTGCGTGGCAGGTTCCGCCCCGGTCATCCTCAATTCGCGTGACAGGCCAGTCACATCCATCAGGTTCTTCAGCCGGCGCTTGGTCTCCGGGCTTTCCGGCAATCCGCCAGTCGCGGCAGGCTGCACCAATCCGCCGACCGGGAGCATCCCGGCATAATTGCCGCCCGCGTGCCAGAACGTGCGCTCGTCCCAATAAAACCCGGTGCTCATCTGCTGCCACTCCTCATTCCATGGCGTTTACCCTCGGCACCGATAGCTCTTGCCCGGTCCGCCTGCTAGAAAACCTGCATGGACCTGTCCCATCTGGCAATCCCCGGCGCGGAAATAGCGGTGCGCGTCACCCCAAAGGCGTCGCGCAATGCGGTGTCATTTGTAGGTGGCATGATCAGGATCAGCGTGACAGCTGTGCCAGAGGACGGCAAGGCGACGGCGGCCGCTGTCAAACTGCTGGCCAAGGCGCTCGGCGTGCCACACACATCCCTCACCCTGCGGCGCGGTTCAGTCAGCAGGGACAAGGTTTTCAAGATCGCGGTTTGACGTCGCCGGTCGCAACGCGCCCGCTTTTCCCCCTAGACTGGTATGTGGCGATAGCTACGCTGGGCCCATTAAAAAAAAAAAAAGGGGGAAACCGATGGCAAAAGCACCAGATATCGTCAAGATGGCGAAAGACATTTCAAAACTGACCAAGGTTCCGCTGCCCAAGGTCGCGAATGTCATGCAGAAGAATGGCCTCGACGCTGCGGGACTCAAGAAATCCTACGACGAATGTGCGGCGCTTGGGGCCGAACAGATGAAGAAAGACCTCAAGACGATCTTTCCTTTCTAGATCAGCAAGGGTCGATCGTCAGTCTCGCGACGTGTTGGGGCGCTGGGCGTAAATGCCTTCGGGCAGATCAAGTGCTGCGGCCAGATCGCGGGCTTGTAGCAGCGAGAATGTGATTTTCACCACCTCGCCGGAACGTGGATCAAACTGCTCGACCGTCACGCAATCCTCAAACGCGTTGACGGTTACATCCTCTTGCAGCGGCGCCGCGCCCTCATCGACAAGGGTGATCACGGTCGCGTCGAATTCATGCTCGATGGTAAACATTCCCAAAGCCTAGGGTTGCAGCCGACACTGCGCAAGGACAAGCGCAGCGGGCACATGCCGATTGCGCGAACCGGGGTACTTCTGCACTGGCACGCGGGGCAAAATCTGCCTAGATTCAAGTTTCCTCCCATATCGAAAGCTTTGCTGATGTCGCGCCCGTTCATATTGGCCCTGATCGCGGGTCTCGGCCTCAGCGGCTGTAGCCTGCCAGCGCCTCTGTCCGGCCCGGTCGCGCGTGCAGGCGCGATCAATCCGCCGATGACTGACATTATCCGCAACTACGACAGTCGTACCGCCGCGCGCAATTTTGTGGCTGTTGTCGAAGCGGTCGAACCCGTCGCCGAATCGGAATGCCGCGCGCGAAGCCCCCGGTTCAATTGCGATTTCCGTATTCTCGTCGATGACCGTCCCGGCATGCCCCCGAACGCATTTCAGACCGTGGATGATGCCGGACGACCGATCATCGCCTTCACCTTGTCGCTTATCGCCGAGGTGCGCAACGGCGATGAACTCGCCTTCATCATGGCGCATGAGGCGGCGCATCACATTGCCGGGCATCTGGACCGGCAGCGGTTAAATGCAACACTCGGCGCGCAGGTCTTTGGCCAGTTGGCCGGAACCGTGGGGGGCGGCGACGCCGAATCGATCCGCGTGGCACAAGAGCTTGGCGCCGCTGTCGGCGCACGCAGCTATTCGCGTGATTTCGAGCTTGAGGCGGATTCGCTCGGCACGATCATCTCAGCGCGGGCAGGGTTCAATCCGCTGATCGGGGCCGAGTTCTTTTTCCGCATTCCTGATCCCGGCAACCGGTTTCTGGGCACGCATCCGGCCAATGCCGAGCGTGTGGCGGTCGTGCGCGAAACGGCGGCGTCATTGGGACTTTATTAGGCGAAGGTGCCGACGGTGATCGCGGCATAGAAACAGCCCGAGGCGGCCAGCACAAAGAAATGCCAGATCGCGTTCGAGAATCGCATCCATTCCATTGAAAAAAACACCACGCCCGCGCTGTAGAGCAGCCCGCCCGCAAGCACGAGCGCGACAGCAGGCCCCGGTACAGATTGGGCCAGCGGCCACAGGAGCGCCACCGACAGCCAGCCCAGCGTGAGATATAGCAGCGGGCCGAACTTGCCCGGCGTGTTCCAGAAGAATAGTTTGGCCAAGGCGCCCAGTATCGCCAATGCCCAGACCAGCCCGAGGATGACATACGCAAAGGTCGAGCCGATCAGGACGACAAGTGGCGTATAAGTACCTGCAATCTTGAGGTAAATTGCGGCGTGATCCACCCGGCGCAGAGCAGGCCGGATGCCTTCCCACGGCGTCATGTGATAGAATGCCGAAGCCGCAAAGGTGGCAACCAGCGCCACGCCATAGATTGAAACTGCAGCGACCTCGCCGCCGCTGGCCCAGAGCGAGGCAAATACGATCAGAAGTACGGCGCCGGAAAAGGCAAATGTCACGCCTATGGCGTGGACAGCCCCATCGGCAATCTTCTCCGACCGCGGATAATCAGGATAGGCGTGTTGATGGCGCGTTTCGTTAGTCATTGTGTTAATCATACCCGAGGACTGGTTTTCAGATAAGAACATCGTAACGTCAGGCAAGGCCTGTAATTGGGGCGCCTGCGAGAATCCGCCGGGCCGGATCCTAAACGTGGGGGAGCGATGATCTGGACTCAGTTTGACCGCATCCGGCAACGGGCCATCTGGTCTTGGGCAGGCTTTTCTCATGTCTGGCAAACCGAAGGCAGCCTGCATCAATGGATCTGGGCCAATATCGCCTCGGTGGTTCTGGCGGTCTTGCTGCCGCTCTCTGCCGGCGAAACCGCCCTGATCCTGATGGGCGGGATCGTCGTACTGGCGATGGAATGCATGAACACGGCCATCGAGCGTGTGGTGGATGATATTTCGGTGGCGCGGCGCGACAGGGCCCGGCAGGCAAAGGATGCGGGTTCCGCCGCTGTCGCGATTTCCGCGATCGCGGTGGGTGTGGCCTGGGTCTGCATCCTGTTTGGGCTGATCTTCTGAAACACGGAAAACACTCTGGCGCGGGGTCAATTTGATCTAGCGCAAAGACCGCCCCGCGGAGGCGGCGCATCTTGATCGGGCAATCGGATGCAAACACAAGAGGTCGGTGCGATGTTAGAGGCAAGGGATCAATTCTGGCTTTCCAGTGAAAGCGCACATGTCTGCCGGGCCGGTCTCGGCGCGGCGCTGCGCGAAGGGGTTTTGCCGGCGAGCGACTATATTGACGCGATCACGCGATGTGATCTTTGCGCGGCCCCCGGGGCCTTTGTCAAAGTGATCTCGGATCGGCAAGTCTCGCATATCGTGCCCGGCACATGCCGCAATGCGCCGCTTTATCAAGAGCTTATGCAGGGTTGACTACAGCAGCGGCGCTGCAGGCCGCAGCCAGAGACAGCCGTAGGGCGGCACGGCAATCAACCCATCGCGCAGCGACAGGGCCGCGCCGCCGAGCACATCGATATAGTGGTAGCCCGGATCAAGCCGCAGCGCCCAAGGTGTGATGCGCTGATCGGATTCGGTAAAGTTGAACAGAGAAGTGATCGCCTTGTCTTCGGCCAGACGTTCGAAAATGAAAAGTCCGGGATGGCCCAGATCGAGAATCCGGGTTGGCACGTCCGAAGCGAGTTGTGTGGTCTGCTTGCGTTTGGTCAGGATCGCCTTGGTGCCGGCATGGATCCGCGCCGCTGGTGAATTGCCCTTGGCAATCGTCTTGACCGCCTTCCAATCCATTGCCGGCCGGTGCATCCAGCGGCCATCCTTGGCCAGTTCCGGATGATCCAGATAGCTGTGATCATTGGTCATGCCGATCTCATCCCCCATATAGATCAAGGGGATACCACCGAACGACGCGATCAGGGTATGGCCCATCAGGATACGTGCAATCGCCAGATCGGTGGCTTTGGCGTCGCCAGACTCCTCAGCGGCCTCCAGCCCGGCCAAAGAGGCGAATGACCCATTGGTTCGCCGGTCGCCTGTCTCGGGGTTCGACTGGAAGTCGGCGCCACGGGCAAAGCTGCCTGGAAAGCTGCCATTATAGAAATCGGCCAGAAAATTACGGTGGCCGGGGCCGGTCATCGGCGGGAAATGTGCAGCGTCCTCTTCGGTGATCGCCCAGCCGATATCGTCGTGACAGCGGATATAGGTGGCGAAACAGGCATGTGTGAACGCCTGCGGAAAATGTGTCCGCAGCACATAGGTCATCAACCGCGTGTCGCGCGCGGCGAGGGCTGACCAGAATTGCACCATGAGGGTGTTGTGATAGGCCAGATTGGCGACCTTGCCGGTATGGCTGCCGGTGCCGAGGTAGGGCACCAGTTCGCGTGGACCGACAATCGCCTCTGCCTTGTGGATCACCCCCGGCGCGGCGATGCGGGTCGCCTGCACCAAAGCCTGAAGGATATCATGCACTTCCGGCAGATTCTGACAGTTCGTGCCCATCTTTTTCCACATGAAGGCGACGGCATCGAGCCGGAAAATATCCACACCCTTGTTTGCCAGATGCAGAATCGTATCGACGAAGGCTAGGAAAACCTCTGGGTTTGCCCAGTTCAGATCCCATTGATATTCATTGAACGTGGTCCAGATCCATTTGCCGATATCCGGGTAATGGGTAAAATTTCCGGGCGCTTGCATCGGGAATACTTCAAGCAGGCCAAGTTCGTATTTCCTCGGCAGGATATCCGTGTCGAACATGAGGTAGAAATCTTGATAAAACGGATCGCCTGCGCGCGCTCTGACGGCCCAGTCATGTTCCTTGGCCGTGTGGTTCAAAACCATGTCGATACAGGTGGAAATCCCGGCCCGCCGCAGGGCCGTGGCAGAAGCCTCAAAATCCGCCATGCTGCCCAGCGCGGGGTTGATCTCGCGGTAATCCATCACCGCATAGCCGCCGTCCGACTGGCCGGGGCGCGGTTTGAGGCAGGGCATCAGATGCGCATAAGTCACGCCCAGATCGCGCAGATAATCTATGTGTTTCGGCAGGTTGGAGAGTTTTCCGGCGAATTTGTCGATGTAGAACACATAGGCGACCATCTCTTGCGACAAGAACCAGTCCGGGTCGATGTCGCGTTCCAGATCGAGCAGCCGCAGGTCTGCCGGCCGGTTTTTTGAGTGTGTTTCGAGCAGATCATGCAGACGGCCCAACAATTTATTGAGGTCGTGCGACTTGCCATAAAGCCGGGCGAGGGGACTGGTGAGGGCGCGGTGGCCGCGGTGCCAGCGCAGGTCGAACAAGCGGGAATCGGTGATTCGCGTGTCTTTGCCGACCTTTGCCATGTCGTCCCCCCCCTTTGGCACCATGCTGTGCCCTAAGGTCGACTATGACAAGTTAGCGGTATCGGGCAAGGTCAGTCCTGCCAGCGCCCCTCGAAATCCTTGGGGATCAGCAGAATGTCCCGGTTCAGGGTCCGCACGTCCCGCCTGCCGCAGAGCGCCATGGTCAGGTCAAGCTCGCGCCGGATCACCTCGAGCGCGGTGGTGACGCCTTTTTGTCCCATTGCGCCAAGGCCATAGATATAGGCGCGTCCGATCATCGTGCCCTTGGCCCCCATGGCCAGCGCCTTGAGAACGTCCTGGCCAGATCGGATGCCGCTATCGAGCCAGACCTCGGTCTGGGTGCCGACTGCGGCGACGATGGCGGGCAGGGCGCGGATGGAGGAGAGGGCGCCGTCGAGTTGCCGCCCGCCGTGGTTGGAGACGATGATCGCGTCGGCCCCGATCTCGACTGCCTTTTTCGCATCTTCGACGTCGAGAATCCCCTTGAGAATAAGCTTTCCGCCCCATTTCTCTTTCAGTTTTGCAACCTTGTCCCAATCCAGCCGCAGGTCGAACTGTTCCGCCGTCCAGCTGTGCAGGGAACGGACATTGCCCACATTCTTGGCGTGACCTACTATATTTCGGAAGGTGCGGCGGCGCGTCTGCAACATCTCGATCCCCCAACCCCATTTGGTGGAGAGGTCCAGAATGTTCCTGGGCGTGGGGCGGGGCGGGGCGGAGAGGCCGTTCTTGATGTCCTTGTGCCGCTGTCCGAGCAGTTGCAGATCGAGCGTCAGGACCAGCGCCGAGACGCCGGCATTTTTGGCGCGGGCGATGATATTGTCAACGAATTCCTCGTCTTGCATGACGTAGAGCTGGAACCAGAATGGCGATTTCGTGTTCTGAGCCACATCCTCGATCGAGCAGATCGACATGGTGGAGAGGGTATAGGGCACCCCAAACTTTTCGGCGGCTTTCGCGGCCTTGATCTCGCCATCGGCGCGTTGCATTCCGGTCATGCCGACGGGGGAGAGGGCGACCGGCATTGCTACCTCGTTGCCCAGCATCGTACTGACTGTAGTGCGGTTTGACATATCTACCGCTACCCGTTGACGCAGCCGGATCTGATCGAAGTCGGATGTATTCTCGCGAAAGGTCTGTTCGGTCCAGCTGCCGCTTTCGCAATAATCATAGAACATCTTGGGAACGCGGCGTTTGTAGATGCGGCGCAGGTCCTCGATTGTGGTAATGACGGGCATGGACTGTCCTTTGCGCCGAATTGGTTAGGTTCGCTTACCAAAACGCCCCATCCGGCGCAACGTGGCATGCGTTAACGTAGGCCCTAACGCGAAATAAGGCACTACGGTATTACGTCGGTATCTTGTCGGTAAATGAGCGGTGCGAAAACACCGCTTTGCCCGGTTAATGCAGCGGGCGCATCAGAACGCCGTTTCAGGCCCGGTGCGCCCCATCGGCCAGCCCTTTGACGAAGGCCAGCACCTCGGCCACGGGTTTTCCAGCGCCGATTTCGGCGACGATGGCAGAGCCGACCACGGCCCCGTCCGCGACGCAAGCAATCGACTGCGCCGCATCCGGCGTCTTGATCCCGAAACCGACGATGACGGGCAGGTCCGTCTGCGATTTGATCCGCGCCACCTCTGGCCCGACATCGGTCGCTTCGGCATTGGCGGCGCCGGTGATCCCGGTGATCGAGACGTAGTAGACGAAACCGGAAGTATTGGTCAGCACCTTGGGCAGGCGCGCGTCATCCGTCGTGGGGGTGGCGAGCCGGATGAAATTGAGCCCGGCCTTTTGCGCGGGGATGCACAGTTCTGCATCCTCTTCCGGTGGCAGGTCTACCACGATCAGCCCGTCGATCCCGGCTTCCTGTGCATCGGTCAGAAACCGGGGCACGCCGCGCGAATGGATCGGGTTGTAATAGCCCATCATCACGATCGGGGTCTGCTGATCGACCTTGCGCAGTTCGCGCGCGATCTGGAGCGTCTTTTCCAGCGTCTGCCCCCCGGCAAGCGCCCGTTGCCCGGCAAGCTGGATGGTGATGCCATCGGCCATCGGATCGGTGAAGGGCATGCCCAGTTCGATGATGTCGACCCCGGCGCCGGGCAGGCCGAGCACGATCTGGAGCGAGGTGTCGTAATTCGGGTCACCGGCCATGACATAGGCGACGAAGGCTTTTTTCTTTTGCGCTGCGAGCCGCGCGAAAGTGTCGTCGATTCTGGTCATGTTCGGCCCATCCCTGCAAACCCCTGTGGCGGTTTGCACGGGCGGGCAGGGAAAATCAATGCGGATCAGGTTGCGGTTGCGATCATTTCCCCGGCCCTGCCTTGCATGGACGTGGACTGCGGCCTAGAAGCGCCCAAACCGGCGCAAAGGGGACGATCATGGGTTTCAAGATGGGTATCGTGGGCCTGCCGAATGTCGGCAAATCGACCCTGTTCAATGCGCTGACCCGGACGGCTGCGGCACAGGCGGCGAATTTTCCGTTTTGCACCATCGAGCCGAATGTCGGCGATGTCGCGGTGCCGGATGAGCGGCTTGACCGGCTGGCCGCGATTGCGGGTTCCAGGCAGATCATTCCGACCCGGATGACCTTTGTCGATATTGCCGGGCTGGTGAAGGGGGCCTCCAGGGGCGAAGGGCTGGGCAACCAGTTTCTGGCAAATATCCGCGAGACGGATGCGATTGCCCATGTGCTGCGTTGTTTCGAGGATGGCGATATTGTCCATGTCGAAGGCCGCGTGGACCCGGTGGGCGACGCCGCGACAATCGAGACGGAACTGATGCTGGCCGACCTCGACTCGGTCGAGCGCCGGTTGCAGAACTTGGGCCGCAAGGTGCGCGGCGGCGACAAGGATGCGCTGGATCAGGAGCGTCTGCTCAAGGCAGCACAGGTGGTCCTGGCGGAGGGTCGCCCCGCGCGGGTGGTGAAGGTTGATCCCGAGGATCGCAGGCAGTGGGAGATGCTGCAACTACTGACCGCGAAGCCGGTGCTTTATGTCTGCAACGTCGAGGAGGCGGCTGCGGGAACCGGCAATGCGTTTTCGGCGCAGGTCGCGGCGATGGCTGCGGCCGAGGGCAATGCGCATGTGGTGATTTCCGCCCGGATCGAGGAAGAGATCAGCCAACTGGATGCCGAAGAGGCGCAGATGTTTCTGTCCGAAATGGGGCTGGAAGAGGCCGGGTTGGACCGTCTGATCAGCGCGGGTTATGCCCTGTTGCATCTGCAGACCTATTTTACCGTCGGCCCGAAGGAGGCCCGCGCCTGGACCATCCCCGCGGGCACGCTGGCCCCGCAGGCCGCTGGCGTGATCCACGGCGATTTCGAGCGCGGGTTCATCCGGGCCGAGACGATTGCCTATGATGATTTCGTGGGTCTGGGCGGCGAAAGTGCCGCGCGCGACGCAGGCAAGCTGCGCGCGGAGGGCAAGACCTATACCGTCAAGGACGGCGACGTGCTGCATTTCCTGTTCAATACCTGAGAGGCGCCCCGCGGGCCTGCGCCCCTAGCGGGTGGGCAGGGTCGTGTCGGGCATGGTGGCGATCACGTCGCTGACCGCGCGGGCCAGAATGGTGGCCTCTGCGTCATGCAACTCTTGCAACATCAGCGGCAGGGCGGCGGTTTCCGTCTCCCCTGCGTCCGCCGGTTTGTCACACGTTCCCAGTGACAGCCCAAGGTCGCGGGCCAGATCGGCGACGCTGGTGATATGCAGGTCGCGCAGCAGCCCGACCCGGTCATCCTGTGTCACCACCAGATAGCCTGCGCTGTGCAGATGCGTGAAGAGGTCGTCGCGGATGCTGAGCGGACCGATCTCTTGCAATTGCTCTTGCGAGGCGGTGCTGCCCTGACGCGCGTGTTGCGCGAGGACCGCGAGGACGGCGATTGCTGCCTCAAGCTTTTGCGCGGGGTTGACCCGCTGATTGGGCAGGGCGTCGCGGGTTTTCCACCAGTCGGGCAATGAGGCCGCGACAACCGCACCGAGGATGACGATCATCCAGGACAGGTAGAGCCAGAACAGAAAGATCGGCAGGATCGCCACCGCGCCATAGACGGTTTCATAAGTCGATCCGCGGGTTAGAAAAATGTCAAAGCTCCAGCGCAGCACTTGCACCCCGACGCCGCCGATCAGCCCGCCGACCGTCGCATCGCGCAGCCGGACCGGCCGGGCGGGTACGATTTTGAACAGCAGCGTAAAGGTCAGGGATTGCGTGAGCAGCGCAAAGAACATGCCCAGCGTCGGCAGTGCATCCTCGGTCCGCGCCATGCCGAACCCGTCGCGGGCCCATTGCGAAATGGTGGTGAAGGTGCCGCTCGTCATCACAAAGCTTGCGCCGAGCAGCAGCGGGCCCATGGTCAGGACCGTCCAGTAGATCAGCACCCGGACCCCTATCGAGCGGGGGGTTTCGACGCGCCAGATCTGGTTCAGCGTCGCCTCGATCGTCCAGAGAAGCATGACGGCGGTGACGGCCAGCGCGACAATGCCAAGCGCGGTGAGATTGGCGGCATTGCGCGAAAATTCGGCGAGGTAATTGCCGACCTCGGCGCCGACTTCGGGCACGAATATGCTGAAGAACAACGCCTCCATGCGCTCTCTGGCCGGATCGAAGGCGGCAAAGCCCGACAGGATCGCAAAGGCGATCACCATCAGCGGCACCAGCGCCAGCAGGGTGGAAAAGGTCAGCGCGCCCGCCGAGAGCATCATGCCATCCGCAACAAAGCGCCGCGCCGCGTAGACAAAGAAGCTTGCCAGATCGACAAGGAACTGTGGCAGGCGGCCTGGCAGTCGGGACAATGTCTGTGGCGCTTGATGTAACATCCGTCCCCTATAGCATAATGAGGCAAGGGGGTAAGGCCGCAGGATCAGCCAGAGTGGTGTCTGCAATTATCTGATATGCGCCACGGCCAGGCCCGGCGCGTCCTATCGCACCGTCTATCGCTCCGTCTATCGCACCGCGCCCCGGCCCGGTGCGGGGGATCTGTGGATCGAGACGTCCGGCGGGGTCAGCATCGGTGCGGATGGTGCGCGCTACATGACCGGTGTCTGCACCGATGTCACCGACCGCGTCCGCAATGAACAGCAGCTCGGACGCGGGCTGGCACAGCATCGTGCGCTCGCCCGGTTCGGGTCTTTTGCGCCGGGTGACGTCGATCTGCAGCAGGTGATGGATGAGGCCGTGGCGGTGGCCGCTGCCGTGCTCGACGTATGGCACCGTCGCCGTGTCCGAAGGCGCGCGTTTCAGGATCACACCAGATGTCCCGCTGCCGACGTGAGTGGCCGGGGGGCGGAGGCGTCGCGCCGAGCGGACAACAGATAGTCTGCGCAACCGCAAATCCCGCGCCTGTCCTATCCGGTGACCTCTGTTATTTCGGGTGACGGGTCGGGTGCTGTGCCGTGCCGGGCGGGTGCGATCCGCAGGGCGCGCAGCGCGTTCAGGATGACGGCGACGTCGATCGCCTCTTGCAGCAGCGCCCCTTGTACCGGGGTCAGGTATCCGAGGGCCGCGGCGAACATGCCCACGACCGAAAGCCCGATCCCGGCCACCACGCTTTCCAGCGCAATCCGCCGCGCGCCTTGAGCGATTGCGATGCCGGGCAGGAGCCGGTCGAGGTGATCGACCAGCAGCACGACATCCGCCGCCTCGGCAGAGGCTGCGGCGCCGCGTGCGCCCATAGCAACGCCGACATCGGCGGCGGCAAGCGCGGGCGCGTCGTTCACGCCATCGCCAACCATCATCACCGGGCCATTCTGCCGTTCAGTCAGTACCAGAAGCACCTTTTGATCCGGGGTCAGATCGGCGCGGACGGCGTCCAGACCCAGCCCCTCGGTCACGGCATCGGCGACGGCGCGCCGGTCACCGGTGGCCAGCAGGATGCGGGTGACCCCCAACCGGCGCAACCCGGCGAGCAGATCGGCCGTGCCTGCGCGCAGGGCGTCTGCCATGACGATATGGCCCATGACCATTCCGTCGACGCCGACCGAGACGACCACGGACCCCGCCTCGACCATCGCGGTTTCCGGGGTGGCCGTCCCGACCTGAGCGGCGACAAAGCCTGTGCCGCCTACGACGACGGACCGACCGGAGATGGTTCCTGCCACGCCTTCGCCGGGGGTTTCGACCACGTTTTCGGGGATCGGAAGTGCCATGCCGCGCGCCTGGGCCGCCGCAACGATCGCCTGCGCAATCGGGTGTTTCGAGGCCTGATCGAGGGCTGCGGCGAAATGCAGGACCTCATCCCCGGACAGGGTGCCCAGCGTGGCGATCGAGACGATCTGGGGGCGCCCGTCGGTCAATGTGCCGGTCTTGTCCAGGATCAGCGTGCGGATCCTTGCCAGCGCCTCCAGCGGTTTGGCGCCCTTGATCAGCACCCCGAAATGCGCCGCCCGTGACAGGCCCGCCACCAGCGCCACCGGTACGGCGAGGATGAGCGGGCAGGGTGTGGCCACGACCAGCACCGCGACCGCCCGGATCGGGTCGCCGCTGAACCACCATGCTGCTGTTGCCAGCACAACCGTCACCGCCAGAAACAGCAGCGACCAGCGGTCCGCCAGCCGGGCCATCGGCGCCTTTGACTGCTGCGCCGCCTCGACCAGTCGCACGATCCCGGCATAGGTGCTGTCGGCTGCACGCCGGGTGACGCGCAAATCAAAGGCCTCGCCGGCGTTGGTCGATCCGCTCATCACGTCCTGACCCCGCTCAAGCCGGGCGGGCAGGGATTCGCCGGTCAGGGCGGATTGATCGAGCAAGGCGCGGTCCGCTTCGACGGTGCCATCGACCGGGGCCACATCGCCCTGCCGGATCAGCAAAAGGTCGCCGGGGGCGATGTCGTCGAGCGGCACCTCGTCCAGCGCGCCGTTGCGGTGCCGTGTGGCGGTCCGGGGCACGCGGGACAGCAGGTTGCTCATCTCGCGCCGCGCCCGGCCTTCGGCAAAGCTTTCGAGGAAGGTGCCGCCGGAATACATCAGCGCCACCACTGCCGCCGCCAGCGTCTCGCCAAAGAGGAGCGCCGCCGACATCGACAGGGCCGCCACGATATCGAGCCCGACCTCGCCGCGCGAAAGGCTGCGGATAATCTCGACCACCAGCCCTGCGAGGACCGGAACAACCCCCGCGGTCCAGACCACGGTGGCAAGATCGGGCAGTCCGGCCAGAAGCAGGCCAAGGCCGGACACAAGGCCGAGGAGCCCGATGCCAAGAAGTGCTACGTTCATGCGGTCATGCAGCATGGGGTTTGCCGTCGGTGTGGATCAGTGTGTGGTCGTGGCGTCCCGGCACCTCGAACAGCGGTCCAACCGGGGTTTCGCACAAATGCACACCCTCCGGACCGATGAAGAGCGCGTTCAGATGGTGTCTGCGTGCCATTGCCGCCCCCTCCACATGCCCGCGCACCATCAGGGCCGTGGCCCAGGCGTCAGCGCGCATGCAGGTGCCGGCGCCAAGCCCGATATCAAACGCCCCGCCGCCTGCGCGCCCGATCTCTGACGCCGCAGACAGGACCGCCATCAGCTGCACTGGCAGATCGACCCGGACACCTGGCGCGGCGGTGTTCAGGCGCATCAGATCGCTGAGGGGTCGCCATGTGGACATCCGTGCATTCACCTCGGTCACTGCCGCCTGCAGGTCCGCCTGCAGTCGGTCCGGGTCAAACCCCGGCGGCATGCGGAACAGCGCCTTCCGGCGCGTGCCCATGGTGGGCCCGTTCAATGCATGGCGGATCGGATCAGTAGACATCTTCGACATAGCGCCCCTCTGCTTTCAATATTGCCGCTGTCAGGCCGAGCGGCGCAATGATCTCGGTCAAGGTGCTGCTGACTCCGGTGGCCATGTCACGCCCGCCGCAGACCATCACGCGTGCCCCGTCCCGGATCAACCGGGCGACCTGGGCGGCATCGGCGCGCAGCGCGTCCTGCCAGTCCGCAAGGTCAGCCCCTTAAAAGGCGCTGCCAGGGCGCTGCCAGGGCGCTGCCTGTGGCAAGGCAAAGCGCAGGATCGCGGTTGGTGCCTGCGCGCCGGATCAAAGGCCGAACTGTCAACGGCAGAGTAAAAGTGAGCCAAAGGGCAGCGCAAAATGTTGCCACTTTGGGTTTGATATGATTGCGGCAAAGGGGTGCGCCGGCATCCGGGCGGCCGCCAGCTATATGAAAGACGCGGTTGCCCGGATGCTTTGGCCCGTGAGGGCCATGTTCTGACAATGTTGGTTTAGAATTTGGCCTTGTCCTGGCGGGCTTTGCTCTGGCCGAGGCGGTAGCTTTCGCCATTCATCTCAGGGACGTTCACCTGGTGGGTCAGCCGGTCGAGGAATGCGCCGGTCAGGCGTTCGGATCCGAAGGTTTCTGTCCATTCGTCGTGCAGGTTGCACGTCTTCGACATGACGAAGGGCAGGTTGCTGGTGATCAATGTTGCGCCCCGTTCATAGCGTTGCGAGATCAGCTCGAACAAAAGCTCGGCGCCGGTTTTGCCCGGCGGCACGAAGCCCGGCTCGTCAATGATCAAGAGCTTGTAGCCAACCATTTGCTTTTGAAGCCGCAGCAGCCTGCGCTCGTCCCTGGCCTCCATCAGTTCATGGACAAGGGCGGCGGCGGTGACAAAGCCGACCGACAAGCCTTTCTGGCACGCGGATAGCCCAAGGCCGAGGGCAATGTGGGTTTTGCCGGTGCCTGAAGGTCCAAGCGCGTCATGTCGAAGACATGCCTCCGGCATGATGACATTCTCGCGCCGCTCGACCCATTCGCAGCGCGCCGGTTCCAGCACCTGCATCTTGTTCAAGGCCGGGATTGCCTTGAAGTCGAAGCTGTCCGTTACCCGGCAATGGTTTGCAAGCCAAACCATCAGAGGGGGGGCTTTTGACAGCCGGGAACCTTGCCGCCTTGATCCGACGCTCGATCATGTTGTGGATACGTGAATTCCTTTGCAAGTTGTTTGGGCAGTCACCTGATCCGGGAGACTGACTACAACGTGGGGGAAAGGCGGAAATCATCGCCACTCACAGGCCTGTGCATCGCAACGGCGTGAGAATCGTCACAACAACTCGCCGTCACTCGAGCTTTCTGCGCTGCGGCAAGCCCTTGAAAAACAGTGACCCGCCCGAAGACGCCTGGGCGGGTTTGAAATAATTTCCAGTCTTTGGTGTCACAGCAAATCGGGCGGCGTGGCCGCATGCGCAAGTTCCTGAAGAATTGTTTCAAGCGACACGACAGAAGTCTGGTTCTCTCCCAGTCGACGCAGCGTTGCGGTGCGGTCTTCAATTTCCCGCTGACCAATAGCCAGAATGACCGGAACCTTGCCCAGAGAATGCTCGCGTACCTTGTAGTTGATCTTTTCGTTGCGCGTGTCGGCCTCAGCCCGCACGCCGGCATTGGTGAGTGCGGTGACGATCTCGGCCACATAATCGTCCGCATCCGACACGATAGAGGCCACGACAACCTGACGCGGGGCCAGCCAGAAGGGCAGCTTTCCGGCATGTTCCTCGATCAGGATCCCGATAAACCGCTCGAACGAACCCAAAACGGCGCGGTGTAGCATGAATGGCCGATGTTTGGCGCCATCAGGGCCGATGTAATTGGCGTCAAGCCGGTCCGGCAGGTTTGGATCGACCTGAAATGTGCCACATTGCCAATCGCGCCCGATTGCATCGGTCAGCACAAACTCGAGTTTTGGTCCGTAGAATGCGCCCTCGCCGGGGTTCATTTCATACGCATAACCCGCCGCATCACATGCATTCTTGAGTGCGGCCTCGACCTGATCCCAGGCTTCGTCGGTGCCAATCCGCTTTTCCGGACGGTCAGAAAACTTGATCCGCCATTCGGTGAAGCCTAACTGCGCGTAAATCCCGGACAAGAACTCGATGAAACGCGTCGTCTCGGCCTCGATCTGATCCGCAGTGCAAAAGATATGCGCATCATCCTGGGTAAAACCACGGAGCCGCATGATTCCATGCAATGCACCAGAGGGCTCGTAGCGGTTGCAGGACCCGAACTCGGCCATGCGCAGCGGCAGGTCGCGATAGGATTTCAGTCCGTGGTTGAAAACCTGTACATGGCACGGACAGTTCATCGGCTTCAGCGCGTTGATTGTCTTTTCTCGCGCGTGGTCCTCGTCAACTTCGACGATGAACATATTGTCCTGATAACTATCCCAGTGGCCCGACGCTTCCCAAAGTTTGCGGTTCACCACCTGCGGCGTGTTCACCTCGACATAGCCGCCGCGGCGCTGCTGACGACGCATGTAGTCTTGCAGCGTCGTGTAGATGGTCCAGCCGTTCGGATGCCAAAACACCTGACCGGGTGCCTCTTCCTGCATATGAAACAGGTCCATCTCGCGGCCCAGCTTGCGGTGGTCGCGCTTTGCCGCCTCCTCCAGCCGGTGCAGATAGGCCTTGAGATCATCACGGTTGGCAAATGCGGCGCCATAAATGCGTTGCAGCATCGGCCGATTGCTGTCACCGCGCCAATAGGCCCCGGCGACGGACATCAGTTTGAAGGCGTCCGCAGGGACCTGACCAGTATTCTGAAGATGCGGGCCGCGGCAAAGATCCTGCCAGTTGCCGTGCCAATACATCCGCAGCGGTTCGTCACCCGGAATTGCTGCAATCAACTCAACCTTGTATGGTTCGCCTTTGGCCTCGTAATGCGCGACCGCGCGGGCCCGGTCCCAGACTTCGGTGCGGACCGGATCACGGGCGTTGATGATCTGTTTCATGCGCGTTTCGATCTGGCCGAGATCCTCTGGCGTGAACGGTTCCTTGCGATCAAAGTCGTAATACCATCCGTTTTCGATCACTGGCCCGATGGTGACCTGCACATCGGGCCAGATTTCCTGCACGGCGCGGGCCATGATGTGCGCCAGATCGTGGCGGATCAGTTCGAGTGCGGGTCCAGCATCCTTGAGCGTATTGATTGCAATCGCCGCGTCAGCCATGATCGGCCATTGCAGATCATGATGTTTGTCATCCACCGCAGCCGAAATCGCCCGCTTTGCGAGAGAGGGAGCGATGGCTGCCGCCACGTCCGCAGGTGTCACACCCGCGTCGAACTGGCGCACCGAATTGTCGGGAAAAGTCAGGGATATCTGGGCCATGGCTGGCACCTCCTCGTCAATTTGGCGCCCACGAAACGCCCGGTTGCGATATATGCGGCGGGTTATGGTCCCAGGCATTGGCTCTGTCAAGCAGACCCGTTCTGTGTCCTATTGTGTATCGGCGTCGCGCAGGTCCGCGTTGCAGTGCCAGCCAAGGTTTTCATGATCACGCGGCTGGTCGTGTCGGGAAACCGTTTCTTGTTTCCCATGGATTTCCGCATTGGCTACTGACAGTCTGGCGTCAACGGTTTCTGGAGGTCGCACTTGGTCGATTTCATCATTGCCCCTTCGGGTCGGCGGATTGCCTGTCGTTCAACTGACGGGACCGGACCGGCGATCGTGTTTCTTGGCGGCTTCCGGTCTGACATGAATGGAACCAAGGCCTTGTGGCTCGAACACTGGGCCATTTCCAACCGTTACGCATTTATCCGGTTCGATTACTCGGGCCATGGCCAAAGCGAAGGTCGGTTCGAGGACGGCTGTATCAGTCAGTGGACCGAAGATGCGGCGGCCGTTGTCGATCTCGTCAATGGGCCGGTATTGCTTGTGGGTTCGTCGATGGGAGGGTGGATATCCTTGCTTCTGGCACGGCGGAACACCGTTGCCGTTGCCGGCCTCGTGACGATCGCGGCCGCACCCGACTTTACCGAAGATTCGATGTGGGCCGAATTTGACGCCGCAACGCGCACCCGTTTGATGACCGAGGGACTGGTGCATCTGCCGTCAGAATATGGTGAACCCTATCCAATCACGCGGCGACTGATCGATGATGGGCGTGCCAATTGCATTTTGCGTGATCCCTTGCATATGGCCTGTCCTGTACGATTTCTGCAGGGCACCGAGGACAAGGATGTGTCTGTGGACGTGGCGCTCCGCCTTCTCGGCCATGTAACCGGACAAGATATCAGGCTCACCCTCGTCAAGGGCGCGGATCACAGGTTCTCGAGCCCCGACAGCCTCGATGTGATCGGCGCGGCGGTTGCCGAAGTGATCGATAGGGCCCATCATCGCCACCCGGCATGAGCTGGCCTGCGCCATCTCTCCTCATGGTTGACGGGTTGGCCACCGATAGGGCAAATCCCGGGCAATCGAGCGGGGGCCAGATGGCGTCTGTCAGAAGCGTTGCGAGAGGAATTGCCGCTCTCGGCGCTGGCGCCCGGCGGTGACAGCGCCGACATTCTTGAGCTTGTGCAGGATATGGGGTCGCGCCTTGGTGCCGATCTTTATGTAAAGCAGAGTCGCGCCTTGCAGCGTCGTCGCGATCAGCAGGGAATGTTGCGTCGTATCCGACAGCCGGTACTTGTGCTCTGCGGTGAGTATGACAGTCTGACCCCTGTCAAACGGCACGCGTTCATGGCCGAGTTGATACCTTACGCCAAACTCGAGGTCATTTCAGATGCGGGTCACTTGCCAACGCTTGAACAACCGCAGGCAGTGAACAGACTTCTGCGCGCATGGATGCGGCAGCCGCTTGTTCTGCGCTGAAGCCCCGCCAAGGCAACGTAGCCTTATGCGGCGGAATTGTTCGAATTGGCCGCCTTGCGACGCGGAGCAGGAGCGGCCGCCGAGTTGGCATCAATGAACTTCAGAACCAAGGGCCGGATATTGTTCCGCCAACTGCGGCCCGCAAAGATCCCGTAATGACCCGCCCCACGCTCCAGATGGGACGCCTTCTTGCTGCTGGGCAGGCCGGTCAACAGATCGAGTGCCGCGAGGCACTGGCCGGGTGCCGAGATATCGTCATCTTCCCCTTCTACAACCTTGACGGCGACGGTCGTGATCTTGCCCATGTCCACCTTGCGGCCGCCAACTGTAAAGGCGTTGCGCGCGATGTCACGCGATTTGAAGATGCGCTCGACCGTCGACAGGTAGAATTCCGCGGTCATGTCCATGACCGCAAGGTATTCATCATAAAACACATTATGCTTGTCGTGGTCGCCACCTTCGCTATTGGCGACCTTCATGATCTGGTCCGAGAATGCCTGACTGTGGGTCTGCAGGTTCATGGAGATGAACGATGCCAGCTGCAGCAGGCCCGGGTAAACCAACCGGCCAACGCCCGGATATTTGAACCCGACGCGCTGGATCATGGATTGCTCCAGATGGCCCATATCAACGCGTCTGCCAAAGTCCGTCACTTCGGTCGGGGTCGCATCCGGATCAACCGGCCCGCCGATCAGGGTAAGTGACGCAGGCTGGGCTGAAGGGTCCTCTTCCGCCAGATAGGCCGTCGCGGCGAGGGCAAGCGGCACCGGTTGACAGACCGCAATCACATGCAAGTCTGATCCAAGATGGCGCATGAATTCAACAAGATAGAGCGTATAATCCTCAACATCGAACTTGCCTGCGCTGACCGGAATGTCACGCGCATTGTGCCAATCCGTGATAAAAACTTCGCAGTCTGGCAGAAGGCTGATCACGGTCTTGCGCAGCAAGGTTGCGTAATGTCCCGACATCGGTGCCACGAGCAAGACCCGGCGCTTGCGCGGCACGCGACCCGGCACCTTGAAATGGATCAGATTGCCAAAAGGTTTCTCGACCAGCGTCATCACTCTGACAGTGTGGTCTTTGCCATCTTCGACCGTAACAGTCGGGATGCCCCAGTCGGGCTTGGTGATCATCCTCGAGAAGGTGCGCTCGGTCACTTCGCCCCAGGCGCGGACCCATTCGATCATCGGGTTGGCGGTTATTGCCATTGCCGGGTAGGAACCGAATGCGCGTGCTGTCGCTCCCAACCACTGGTTAGTGTTCCGCACGCTTTCCATCAGGTCATAGGTCAACATATACTTCACGTCAGGAACTCCGGCTTCAAACGCGGCAAAGACGATTCGTCATCTCGGTCAGTGCCACGTTGCCGACCCGATGCTGCAAGTGCAAAGTAGGCGCAAGACATTAACATGACAACCAATGATTCCTCCGACACGACGTCGTCGAGCAAGAATGTTTCAAATCTTGAGGCAAATCTTTCGCGAGTCGAGGCGCTGACGCAGCGATTGGTTGCCGCAATGGGGCACAAGCGCGAGGTCCCTCAGTCGCTGCAGGGGCCCAGTCAGGACCTCTATGTCAAAGCGGCCGGCGCTTACATGACTGAGATGATGCAGAACCCGGCCAAGATACTGGAGCAGCAGATCGGCTACTGGGGCAAGACTCTCAAACATTATGTCGAGGCGCAGCAGGTTCTTGCGCAGGGCAAACTGACCGTTCCCTCTGATCCAACGCCAAAAGACCGGCGCTTCAGCAACCCGCTCTGGGATACGCATCCCTATTTCAACTTCATCAAACAGCAATACATGTTGAACGCAGAGGCGGTTCAGACCGCAGTCGCCGCAATCGACGGGCTCGATCCCAAGGAAAAGCAGCGACTTGAGTATTTTTCGCGCCAGATTGTCGACATGTTCAGCCCGACCAATTTTCTGGGCACCAACCCCGAAGCGCTTGAGCGTGCGGTCGAGACGGAGGGCCAAAGCCTGGTTGACGGGCTGGAAAACCTCATCGCGGACCTGGAACGCAACAACGGCGATCTGGTCGTGACGCTGGCCGACAAAGACGCCTTTCGGGTGGGCGAAAATCTGGCCACAACTCCCGGCGACGTGATCTTTCGCAACCGGATGTACGAACTGATCCAGTATCGGCCCGTCACCACGACGGTGCATGAAATCCCGCTGATCATCTTCCCGCCCTGGATCAACAAGTTCTACATCCTCGACCTCAAACCGCAGAACAGCATGATCAAATGGCTGGTTGAACAGGGCTACACCCTGTTTGTGGTGAGCTGGATCAATCCGGGCCAGGCCTACCGCGATACGTCGATGACCGATTATGTGCAGGACGGCTACCTGTCCGCATTTGACCAGGTCAAATCCATCTGTGGCGTCACGCAGGTCAACCCGGTCGGATATTGTATCGCGGGGACGACGCTTTCACTGACCCTGGGACTGCTGCACAAGCGGGGAGACCCCAGTGTCAACGCGGCGACTTTGTTTACCACGTTGACCGATTTCTCGGATCAGGGCGAAGTTGGGGTATTCCTCAACGACGATTTCGTTGATGGAATCGAGGCGGAAGTCAACCAGACGGGCGTACTGGAGTCTTTTTACATGGCCCGCACCTTTAGTTTTCTGCGCTCAAATGACCTGATCTACGGTCCGGCCATTCGCAGCTATATGCTTGGACAGACGCCACCAGCCTTTGACCTTCTCTACTGGAACGGCGACGGCACCAACCTGCCTGCACGGATGGCAGTCGAGTATCTGCGCGGTCTGTGTCAGAACAATCTGCTCGCAACATCCGGCTTTCCGATCGCCGAGCAGACGATCAGACTGGCCGACATCACCGTCCCGCTCTGTGCCATTGCCTGTGAGACAGATCATATCGCCGGCTGGGCATCGAGCTTTGCCGGGGTGCAGCAGATGGGTTCGGCCGACAAGACGTTTATCCTGTCGGAAAGCGGCCATATTGCAGGAATCGTTAACCCGCCGTCCAAAAACAAATATGGCCACTGGGTCAATGATGATCTGGATTTGGATTCCCAAACCTGGAAGGAAACGGCCAGTCGTCAGAACGGCTCGTGGTGGCCGCGCTGGGATGCGTGGCTGTCGGCACGCTCGGGCAAGATGGTGCCCGCCCGCACACCGGGTGATGCGTCGCATCCTGTGCTGGGACCAGCACCCGGTCACTATGTGACAGATCCGCCAACGGACTGAACGGTCCTGAAGCCCTGGATTTGTGCGAGCGCGGAAAATTTGCTGCGTTGCTGAAAAAAAGACTTGAAATGCTGCGCTGCAGCATGCATATTGGGTTCATCGCAAGCAAAGCGGGTCTGGACCCGCACAGAACCTGAAAGGTTTCTCAAATGGCCAAGACCCAAGATTACACCGCCGCTTTCAAAGATGTCATGGGCGCATTCCCGGTTGACACCAAAGCTTTTGAAGGTGCTTTCAAGTCGCAGACCGCGTTGACCGAAAAACTGTCGAGCGTCGCGATTGACGCCGCCACCAAATCGACCGATCTGTCGGCAAAATGGGCCCAGGATACGCTGGCCAAGATGTCGGCAATGGCAAAAGCCAAGGCAGAGCCCGCCGAATATGCCAAGTCGTTCAGCGATTTCATGTCGGCCTCGGCTGAATCTGCGACAGAGCACATGGCGGCCTTTGCAGAAATCGCCAAGAAGGTGCAGACCGAGACCCTCGAGCTTATGCTGGCTGCTGGCAAGGATATGTCGGCTGACGTGACCGAAGCCACCAAGAAAGCTACCGCCGAAGTGACCGCCGCAGCCAAAAAGGCAAGCGCAACAGCAAACTGATTTTCTGACAACAGTCAGGAACGGCCGGCAACTCCCTGCTTTCCGGTCCTGAACAGGCAACAAGAGACCGGGCGGGCTGCAGTGCAGCTCGCCCTTTCTTTTTGTGCAACAGCGGCGTAGGCTTGCCGCAATGCAACATCGCAGAGGAGTGCTGCTTGTGGCCGATACCTCAAAACCGCTTCTGATCAAGCGTTATGCCAGCCGCCGCCTCTACAATACCGAAACCAGTGACTATGTGACGCTGGAGGATATCGCGACCTTCATCCGCGAAGGCCGCGAGGTACAGATCGTGGACCTCAAATCAGGTGATGATCTGACGCGGCAATATCTGCTCCAGATCATTGCAGAACATGAAAGCCGTGGCGAAAGCGTACTGGGCGTCGATGTTCTGACCGATCTTGTGCGTAGCTACACATCGCAGGCCGCATCTGTGGTGCCGCAGTTTCTTGCCGCCAGTTTCGAGATGCTGCGCGATGGTCAGTCCAAGATGATGGACAACATGACCAAGGTCAGCCCGATGGCAAAATTGCCCGGATTCGACGCGATGCGCACGCAGCAAGAGGCGTTTTTCAAGGCCATGACCGGCGGGATTGGTGGCGGATTGAAAGACAGCAGCGGACCCGCTCGTGAAGATGGCAGCGACGGCGGTCTGGAAGACATCAAGAAGCAACTGGCAGAGTTGCAGGCCAAGCTGTCCCGCATGAGCAAATAGATCGACAACGGTGGGCATGGCCCCGCACAACGATCATGCGACTTCGTCAAACACCTTTTTGAGTGCCTTTTCGAGTTTGCCAAACATCTCGTCCATCTGTGCGGGCGTCATGATGAACGGCGGGCAAAGGACAACAGACTGGCCAAGCGGTCGACAGATCAGACCTTGATCAGTGCAAGCGTTTGCAATCCGTTCGCTGACGGAAAGTGATCCGTCAAACGGGCGCTTGGTCGCCTTGTCAGCAACCGCTTCCAATGCCCCCATAAGACCTTTTCCGCGCCATTCACCAATGTTGGGGTGTTCGGCCAACCGTGCCATCCCGGCCTCGAAAAGAGGCGTGAGACTACGCACATTCTCGGCCAGACCTTCATTCATCACCACATCTATGGCCTTCAGCGCAATGGCGCAGCCGACCGGATGGCCGGAGGCGGTGAACCCATGCGGAAACTCTTCGATGGCTTCCGATGCGGCCTGAAGTCGGTCTGTCAGCTCCGGCCCCAGGATCACCGCGCCCATCGGAAAGAAACCGGCGGTCAGGTTCTTGGACGAAATGATCGCGTCTGGCATATAGTCAAAGGTTTCGCAGCCCCAGGTATTGCCGGTCCGCCCAAAACCGCAGATCACCTCATCAGAAATCATCGGGATGCAATGCTTGCGCAGGATCGGCAGGATCGCCTGAAAATATCCGTCAGAGGGCACGATCACGCCGCCGGCACCCATGACCGGCTCGGCAAAGAAACCTGCAATCGTATCCGCACCTTCGCGCGCGATTGTGTCTTCCAGATCCTGCGCCATCCGGGCGGTGAATTGAGCCTCAGTCTCTCCATCACGTCCATTGCGCCAGTAGTGTGGGCAGGCGAGGTGGATAAATCCGGGCAAAGGCAGGCCAAAAACAGAGTTATAAGGCTTGCCTGTCATGGAGGCGGAAACAGCGGTGACACCATGATAGGCATTGATCCGGGTCAGGATCTTGCGCCGCTGCGGCTGGCCTTCGGCCGCCCACATGAACCAGAGCATCTTGACCATCGTGTCATTCGCTTCGGAACCGGAATTTGTGTAGAACACCTTCCCGTCCGAAAAAGGCGATACCTCGATCAGCTTTTCCGAGAGCATGACGGTCTGGTCTGACATCCGGCCAAAGAACGCATGGTAGCCCGGAAATTTGGCGTATTGCGACTGTGCGGCGGCGATCAGGCCTGGATGATCAAAGCCTGCAACCATGTTCCAGAGGCCGGAGTTGGCATCGAGATATTGGCGCCCGTGCACGTCATATACGTATGGCCCCTTGCCATGCGTCAGAACGACGGCGCCGCGTTCATGGATCGTAGGCAGATCGGTAAAGCCGTAGAAAGAATGCGCATCGGCGCGGGCTTCCCAGCTATTTGGGGTTTCGTCTCGCATGGCGGGCCTCATCTGTTGCTGCCACAGCCTAATCGGGCCTGCTCGGGGTTTCAATCAGTTGCGAGCGGGGCAGATCGGACCTAAGGTCGTACCCTGACCTCACAGGGGCGATTATGACTGTATCTTCGGGACGCATTACTCTCTGGGGCATTGAAGTCTTTGTTGCCACAGCCGAAGAGGCATCAATATCGGCAGCATCCCGGCGTCTGGGCACCTCTGCCGCCACGGTCAGTCAACAACTGACCAATCTCGAAGGCGCGGTCGGTACTTCCCTGCTGAACCGTGGCGAGCGTCCGGTCACTCTGACACCGGCAGGCGAGATGTTTCTGCGGCGCGCAAATACCATCCTCAACGAGGCCGATCAGGCCAGGGCCGAACTCGCGATGGCCGACCTTTCCCGTCTAACGCGATTTCGTCTTGGCATGATCGAGGATTTCGATGCCGACGTAACACCGCGACTTTTGTCTGCGATGGCCGAGAACCTGAAAAACTGCCAGTTCCTGCTGGAAACCGGAGCAAGTCACCGCCTCTTTGACCAGCTCGAAACCCGCGCGCTTGATGTGATCGTGGCTGCCGATCTCGGCGCGACCGGCGACGGGATGGAAGTGCATCCACTCATCGAAGAGCCCTTTGTCATCGCGGTGCCGAAAGATGTAGTCGGGGCCGAGGATGTGATGCGACGCCTGCGTCGTCTGCCGCTGATCCAATATACCACGCGGCACCACATGGGGCGCCTGATTGCCGCGCATCTGGTTCGGCAAAACCTGACGCTCTCGCATCGCTTCGAACTCGACAGTTATCACGCGATCATGGCGATGGTGGCAGAGGGTGCAGGCTGGACCATCCTGACCCCCTTGGGATGGCTGCGCGCGCAACGGTTCCGACACCAGGTCGATGTCTTGCCACTGCCCTTTGCGCCGCTATCGCGAACAGTATCGTTGACGGCGCGGCGCGGCGTCCTGGGCGAGATGCCGGGCGAAATTGCTGCCCGCTTGCGCCCGCTGCTGCAGGAACTCATCGTCGGGCCGACAATGACCCAATTACCCTG
>Ga0105053_10001228_pt1 | contig 41097 bp, 26 predicted proteins | sample BON01_FD_78093 | JGI IMG/M metagenome (GOLD analysis project Ga0105053, IMG submission 78093) | Freshwater microbial communities from Lake Bonney liftoff mats and glacier meltwater in Antarctica - BON-01 | ecosystem: Environmental > Aquatic > Freshwater > Ice > Glacier meltwater | place: Lake... | reverse complement strand
CGGCTGCACAAAGTGCAGCCGTGAGAAAGCCTCCTCTCCGAGTCGGGTCAAACGATGCGCCCCCCTTCCGGAATAGAACTCACCTAAAATTGTTTTGGGCAGATTGCTATTTGTCGCGCACCCTGGGCTCTGCCGCCTGTGACCCGCGAACACCGGGCCACCATCGCCCGCCCGGCCATCAGCGTTCACTTCAGCCAGAAGCAGCAAGCGTCCCTTGAATTGGTATCGAAGAGACATTTGATTCTGCGGCAAACAACGGATAACTTGCAAGTCAGCAGCTCGCCCCTCCCGAGCGGTTGAATTCGACGATCAGAACGGTCGTTAATAGAGAAATACTTTACAAACAAAGGCTCCGCCATGATCAAATCGCAAACAACTGAACAAGACAACAGCCGTCGTAACTTTTTGAAATCATCGGCCGCTGCGACAGTGGCAGCGAGCGTGATGACTCATGCCGCGTCTGCCGCAGCCAAACCAGTCGATGACAAAGTCGTTGTCGGAATCATGGGAGTGAATCGTGGTTCTGCTCTCGCTGAGAGATTCTCAAAGGTTCCTGGCGTCGAAGTTCGCTACATCTCCGACATCGACAGCAAACGCCTTGAGACATTCAAAGAATCATTTTCAAAGACTGTCGATTACGACGTCAAAACAGTTGGTGACTTTCGCAAAATGCTGGACGATCCGGAATTGGATGTGATGGTGTGCGCAGCTCCAAATCATTGGCACGCGCCGGCCAGCATTATGGCTTGCGCTGCGGGCAAACATGTGTATGTCGAAAAACCGTGCAGCCATAATGCTCGGGAAGGCGAGTTGCTGATTGAGGCAGCTCGCAAGAACAAACGCTGCGTGCAGATGGGCAATCAGCGTCGCAGTGGTGAAAAGATCATGGAGGCGATGGCGTTACTTCACGATGGACGGATTGGCGACGTGTACTATAGCCGAAGCTGGTACGCCGCCAATCGCGGAACAATCGGAGCCGGAACGCCAATGGATGTTCCGCCAAATATTGATTATGAGCTATGGCAAGGACCAGCTCCAAGGCAGCCGTATACTTCCAACAGACTGCATTACAACTGGCACTGGGTGTGGAACTATGGCAACGGTGAATTGGGCAACAACGGAATCCATTCGCTCGACTTGTCTCGCTGGGGCCTGCAGGTGAACTATCCGGTTCGTGTGGTCTCGTCTGGTGGTCGCTATTGCTTTGACGACGATCAGCAGACCGCTGACACACATGTGGTGTCGTTTGAATTTGAAGGTAAGAAACAAATTGTGTGGGAGTGCTTATCCTGCAATCGTTACGGAAGCGACGGCACTGGATTCGGTGCCACGTTTCACGGCGACAAAGGCACATTGCGACTCAGTGAATGGGGTTACAAGATATTCGACGAGAAGGCAAAAGAAGTTCTTGCAGTCGATGGCAAAGATGGCCTGATGTCACATATCGAAAACTTCATTGACGCTGTTCGAAACAATGACCCGACACGGCTGCATTCGGAAATTGAAGAAGGCCACAAGTCAACTCTATTATGCCATCTGGGCAACATCGCACACCGCACTGGGGATTCGCTGAAATGTGATCCCGCGAACGGGCATGTGCTGCAGAACGACACGGCGATGAAGCTTTGGCAGCGTGAATATGAACCGGGCTGGGAGCCTAAGGTTTAGTGTTCTGAAAACCGTTTGCATGGATAGATCGGCATGACACAACGCTTCACGATTTTACTGCACGATCATCCATGGTGGCATTGGGATTTTCTGCTGGAAAACGGCGATCATGCTCTTTGCTGGCGACTGTTACGAAAGCCGTGTTCCGGTGAGCCAATTGCAGCGGAAGCACTTGAGCCGCATCGTTTGCTGTATCTGGATTATGAAGGACCAGTCAGCAATGACCGTGGTATCGTGGAATGCGTTGATCGTGGAATATTTCAAATAGCGGCTTCACCGCCCGAATTGACCGTTGCACTTGTGGGGCTTCCCTGGGCAACTCGAGCGACCTTGAAGGTTGTTGAGCGCAATCGGCTGTTTTGGTTATTCACCTGAAGGCGGACATGGGCGCTGATTTGCAACGACCCAGTGGGTTGTTGATTTTATGAGCCTCAAATCGCTGGCAGGTTGCTTATTTAGTCTCAGCCGAGATCGCTTCCGTTTAACCCGACTCGAAGAGGAGGCGGGGCACTCGGTACCTCCTCTTCGAGTCGGGTTAAACGATTAAACAACACCTGGCTATCTGCGGGTGTATGTTTCGAAAATAAAGGGTAAACACCCGCGGCTAGCGCCTTGCAGCTCAGGTTTTTACCAGATCAATAATCGGAGTTGCCCGATGGACATCGCGGAGTTCTTTGATGGATCGTCCGAGTGACTGGAACCGACGACGTGGTATATGAATCGTCGCCCCTCGAAGCGCCAAACCCAGGATCTCTGTAAGTTCACGCCGCTGGGCCATGTTTAGATTTCTGGCCGGCGAACCGGGGCGTTCTGACAGGCACCGAATCCAATCCGTCTCAATTTGTGAACTTGTCAGTTCACTGCAAAGGTCTCTGGCCAGGACAACAATGGCGGTACCAAATTCTGAATTCGCGATCTGCCGCGAAGTCATGACACCGAAAACAGATTGCATGAACCTGTTCCCCGGCTCCGAGGGCAATTTCTGCGGACTCTGCGTCAATCGCCACAGCACAAACAGTGTGGCAAGAGCCAACAGGATCATCAAGACGGTTTTCAGATAGGCCAACGGTCTGGCCTGGCGAGGTCGATCGCGCAGGACTTCATTAATCAGATTGGATTCCTGGACCTCATTGATGACTGCATTCGCGAGTTTTAGTTTTGCATCAAAATCCGGTTCAGGCGGTTGTATATTCGTCGGAGGCGGCGGGAGCGGTCGGTCTTCCTGTTCCGGTTCCTCGTTTTGCATGGCGGAACTTTCGCGATAGCCACGCAAAGGCACCCCGTTACGGATGAACAGCAGGCTGCGGCGTTTTTTACTGCACAAGAGTTCGCTCACCTGAATCGCAAACACGGCATTATCTCCGTGCCACAACATTCCATTTGTAAACAGACTCTCGTCGGCTGCAAGAACCATGACGCCGGCCAGAGGTTCTACGCCGCGACCGGCCAGAATCAGCGGCTGGTTTCTGCTGGCTCTTGGCAATGTTGTGGGTGGCAAGGAGACGATGACCTGCCAATCCATAGAATCGTCCATTGGCGCAGACAGCCAGCCCGTTCGATTCACAACGAGTTCCCCAACACCTTTCACCAATGCGTCATCGGTCTTCAGATTGCGAATTCGAATGCAGTCTGCGAAAGTCTGATAGCGATCACGTGAATCGGCAGCCACCACGGTTCCCTGATAGAATGAGCACACGCCGGGGAAATCAAAACCTCCCTCTGACGCCACCAGCATCGCGCCGCCCTGATCAACAAAACGGCGGGCTCGAAGCCAATCACGGGATGGAATCTGCTGCAGATCGCCACACACGACGACAACCGACGTGGCTGGAGAAGACAACGCATCGTCCCATGACCGTTCCACCGTCAAGCCACGTTCTTCCAGCAACATCTGGAATAATTCGTATCCCAAATGCCATTGCTCATTCTCAGCTGCGCTGGCATCCGTCTGCTGAGACGCAAATGCATCAGCAGTGATCATTGCAAGGATGAATAGAAGATGAACAAAACGCATACGTGCGGTTACATTTCCGAACAGAGATGTCTTGAGATATCTGACGAACGGTCGTCAAAATACAACATCCGCCGCTGCTACGGAATCAGTTTGCCATTATTTCGGTCGAGAAATTTCTGCCAGCGTTTTACGGCATCCCGGCGTCGCGAAGATTCAGAATCCGGGTGATATCCCAGGCGGTCGTCTGAATACTTTTGAATTCTGTAGAACGCGAGTGTTCTTGTCGCCAATCGCTCATTATTGAGTTGATCGACAAGAGACCGACAAAAATCGGCATCACGTGCCTCAGCGTCGCCAATTCCTGACAGCAGCAACATCGTCATATCGATTTCCGTCATCGGCAGACGCGTCTCCAATGCACGCCGGATGTCACGACCACCAGACGACGAACTGTTGATAATTCGCGAAAGTCCATCAATTGCAGATCGATGAACGGACTCATCATACGATTCAAACAGCACGGATAACAACCGTTCGATATCGTGCGTTGCGGAAAACACCTGCACGGCACGAATTCCAAGTTGAGGGTTACGATCAGACAAGAGTGGAGTCATGGCCAGATCGGGATCATCGCCTTTTGCCAAAGCTGCAATCATCTGATTGCTGAGTGCTTCCGCTTCCGGGACAGGTTTCGTGTCCTCATGCAACCACGCCGGCATCGCTGCCAGTTGGCGACCGTTATCAACGATCACATTTTCTGCCACAGCGGATGCCTTGCCAGAATCCACCGCGCCGACCGCTAACCAACTCACACTTTGTCCCTTCGACAACAAGGATTCCTGTTCCATACCTGGCAACGCAACAGATGCCTCACCTTTGATCACAGTGACTGTTACGCGAAAATCAGCCCCGTTAAGATGCAGCAGTGCTGCGGCTGCGTTTGATTCATCGACTGCATTTGAGTCACCCAGCGGTGATGTGGCCACAGGTGTAACTTCGATTCCCGCAACAGAATCCTTTGAACGAAGTGTGATGGCAGCGTTGACACCAGCCGTTCGAAGCCCAAACACCGGCAAAACATCATCATTCCAAGGATCTGTCGGTTCAACACCGAGCTTCATTCGACCGGAATAGATTTCCAATCCGGGTGTCGGTGCTGATGAAGTGCGAGCCAGAATGGATCCGGATAGTGACGCATTCCATCCTTTACCTTCTGCCATAAAGTTTGCAACAAATGGTTCAGCGATGGCAAACCAACGCTGTTTGAAGAGCTTTTCGCAGTCCATATTGTTGCGCGTTGTGGAGACAATTTCGCCACCCGGAATCTGATCCAGCCGCATCCAGCGATCTGCCGTTGCTTCGAAAACGAACAGCGTTTTGTTGTTCGACATCAAGTGATACGAAACATGTTCAGCATCAGCGGGCATCGGTGATTCCGTGGTGTTAGTCTTGTCTGGTTGCGCGTTCGTGCCCGGAGCATCAACGCCTTTCGCTGGTATTGCATCCGTGGAGGCCACAACGGTTGCGACTCCAGTACCCGCTGCCGAAGCATTCATTTCGGCAGCAGTTTTCGGCGTGGTGTTGTTCGGCGTGGTGTTGTTCGGCGTGGTGTTGTTCGGCGAGGCAGTGATCAAGGCTGCGGCGGTCGTGGATTCATTTTTTACAGCGGGCTGCGGCATCGCTGTTGCATCGGTGACAACAGTATCGCCGCTTTCCAGATCACCAGGTTGTTTGTCGATGTTTGAGGCTGCGACGAGTTCCTCAGCAGCCTTTTGTACGTTTGACTTATCACCTGCGTCGGCAACATTCTCCGGGAGTGTTTTGGGACCGAACAGAATAGAATCCGAGACAACAATCCCTAACCAGAGCAACGCTAAGCCACCGACGATGAAGAACGACAAGCGTCGCGATGATGTCCCTGCGACTGGCAATGGCTTCCATTCTATCGTTCCTTTGGGTTGCGACGCGGATGCTGCACGTCCGGTCGCATCATTGCCCAGAACTCGTACGACGTCGGCCATTCCGCTCGGATCCAGCGCGTACAATCTGTCGCGCAGCCGTGGGTCGATGGTGACATGATCCTGCAGCAGTCCGAGAATCTCATGAGCGGACGCGACTTCGGCCAACTTCACATCCGATGCCAGGATTTCCATTTCGATCTTTGCGACCAATTCCGGAGTGAGTTGATCGTCCAGATATTCGGCGACCAGATTCGCATCGATCATCGCCACTGGCTTTTCGGGCATCGCGAGACGCCGACGTCGCTTAACCTCGCGAATTCGATCGACAAGTTCCGTCGCAAATGGACTTTTCGTGATCTTCTGGCCCAATTCCTTGGCATTTGCCGCCGGCAAACGATCGTCGAGATATGCCAATAAAGTTCGCAGAGTCAGACGCATAACATTCTCCCGGTTGGCGGCAAGTGCTTTGTGCTTTGTCAGATTTTCGTTGTCGGGTGGGCCAGGATTGGAGGGCGATAGCCGGAAACCCCGGGGCTTCCTTCGCTCCGCTCTTCAGTCCAGCCCCGGCCACCCAACCTGAATTCTTTGTTCTGACAGAACGCTGGTTCGTAACTACGGTCGCCAGACTGAGGCAAACCAAAATAACATGCCAGAACAAACTCCTCACTGCTAATAGTGCGAATTGAGTTCCGGTTTCGTTCAGGAATCTCAGCAGAATCCAGAAATGCTTCAAAACAATGAAAATGCTGGCCTTTGTTTGCGTTGCAGTCTTTCGCCCAAGGCCACTGCTTTTAGAAATATATTTTCGCAACGCTGTTTTTGGCACAACATTTGCGCCGCTCGCGAACTTATTGATAAAGCGATTCTGAAAGCGATTGACTTGATGCCTGCACGATCCGTGGCCCACACAAGACTTGCGAACGATTGTTCTGTTGGAATGTATCGACAACTTTTCAATGAATTACTAGACTTTGCCTGCGGTATTTGATTCTATGAAGTAAGCTACACGACCGATTTCTTGATTTTTACAGATAGCGGGATACTTCAGATATGACATTTTCAGATCTACTGAATTCTGTTTCCCGATCAGCTCGAAAGTCTCGACGCAATCAGGCCACGTGCTTTGCCTCATTTGATTCGCTCGAACCGCGACTATTGCTGACTGCTCCTTCAATGTCGGAGAGTGAGCAGTATATGCTGGAGTTGATTAACAGAGCGCGTGCGAATCCAACTGCGGAAGCGAGTCGCTACGGGATAGCGTTGAATAGTGGCCTGGCAGCCGGAACGATCACGACTGATCCAAAGCAGCCGCTGGCACCGCAGCAGAATTTGATCGACGTGGCGGGCGCGCATTCTCTGGATATGATCAACCGAGACTACTTTGCGCACAATACACTAGGTGCCGGTACAACGTTTGACCAGCGAGCGACCGCCGCCGGGTACATTTGGAATATGGTTGCCGAGAATATTGGATACGCAGCGAAACAGGTCAGTGTCTCTCCGTCGGAATTCATTGATGAGGTGCACGCGGGGCTGATTCGGAGTGCCGGTCATCGTGCAAATATTATGTTGCCGGTTTTGGAGGAAGTCGGAGTTGGTGCAGAGCTTGGGGCGTTCAAGCCACCGAACGACGCAAACACATTCAATTTCACACAGATGGTGACAGTAGATTTCGGCAGCCGAAATCAGAATCCGTACATTACAGGCGTCGTGTATACGGATTCTGATAGCAACAATTTCTACACAATTGGTGAAGCCATTCGAAGTGGCACGGTCACCGCGACGAACGTATCGACCGGTGCTGTATTTTCTGACGGGATCGGATTTACCGGCGGATACGGCTTCGTAGTGCCGACTGGAACATATTCAGTAACAGCCAGAATTACAGTCAATGGTGCCGTTAAAATCTATCAACGTCCGGGGAACCTGGTTGTTGGAACAAATAACGTCAAGGTGGACTTTGAGACAAACTCGGGGACTTCAACCCCTGTAGGATTGGTATTGGCTTCGACTGCAACAACGCTGAACGAAAACGGTAGCGGAACAAGTGCAGTCTTTACCGTGAGCAGAAACGATGAATCTTCGGCGAGTCTTCTGGTGAATCTGACTTCCGATGATTCCGCTGCGAACCTGACATTTCCAGCGTCAGTGACGATTCCTGCAGGTCAGCCTTCTGCGACATTTACAGTCAATGCCGTTGATGATGGCATTATCGACGGAAATCAGACTGTCAGAATTACGTCAACCGCGTTCGGCCTGCAGTCGGCGAACAGGTCGCTGATCGTTACCGATAACACGCGTCCGACGTTTCCAGCCAATACTCACACGGCGGAAACGTCTCTTCCGACATTGACATGGTCCGGTATCTCAAACGCCACTAGTTATCAGGTGTATGTAAATAACATAACCACAGGTCAGGCTCAGGTTATCAATGTGACGGGAGTCACAGGCACCAGCTACACGGCAACAACCGAACTGCCGATCGGAAACTACAAGGTCTGGGTCCGTGGATTCACTGCGACGGGGCAGGCGAGTTTGTGGAGTGCGGCTGCGGTTTGGAATGTGCGTCCAAAGACGACCGTGCTGAATTCTGGTCGTACGGAAACAAGTGATTCTTTTTCAATCGGTTGGAATCCCATTCCAGGAGCAACGACCTACGACGTCTGGGTTGACCGTCTAACGTCATCAACTTCGCAGTACTTTAGAAATACAACCGTGACTGGAACATCGGTCACAGTGTCTGGTTTCGATGTTGGACAGTATGGTGTTTGGGTGCGAGGCCGCAATAGTGCGGGCGACCTTGTGGCATGGAGTCCGCGAGCCACGATCAATGTGAATTATGCAACATCTCAGATCGCAGTGACTGGGAGTACTCTTTCTTCAGCGCCAACGCTGACATGGTCACCGGTCAATGGGGCGGCTCAATACCAGGTCTGGGTCAATAATCTTTCAACTGGTGCTGCAGCAGTTATCAATGATTCCAGTGTCCAGGCGACAAGTCTTGCATTGAATACGATGCCAGTGGGATCTTACCGCGCATGGGTGCGTGGGCGTGACTTGAATGGCGGAGCCAGCTATGCGTGGAGCACTGCGTTCGACTTTGAAATCGGTCAAGCTCCACGGGTTTTGAGTCCAGCGAATACGGTACAGTCTGCTCAGCCTGTGATTACGTGGACTGCAGTGGCTGGCGCGGTTCGCTATGAAGTCTGGCTGTCAAATTTGACGACTGTGAAGCGAATTGCCAATGAGACAAATCTGCAGTCAACCTCGTATACACCGACTGTGAATCTTCCGAGCGGCAATAGTTTTCGTGTTTGGATTCGCGCTTTTGATAGCTCTGACACGGCAACAGCGTGGAGTGCGGCTGCGACCTTCTCGGTCGCATCGAACGCGATAGATCCTTCCACGCTTTCACCCGAACTGCTTCCATTGAACGAACTTGCATTAGAAGAACTCTTTGCATCTGCCGAAAAATGGGTGCATGATGTCGCGGCTCATACGGCTCAGCCTGGAGCCGCTCAAGACGACGTCGATCGACTTCGCGTGGTCGGAAATGAGGCTCTCGATGCTACTGCGAATGTTCCATCTCTCGCGCAATCAGATTTCCAATTTCACCATTTTTCCTCGTGAGCAGAGGGCGAGTGGGTATAAGGTGCAGATTAACGCCCTAGTAGAACGGTTGTATCATAAACCGTATGGCACGGCGAACTTCCAATGCGTTCGGTGGCTGATTGACTCGAACGCGTTTACAATCGAGGCATGATTCGATTCATTCTTCGCAGTATAGTGTTCTATCAACGTTCGCATCTCGTCGTGATGCTGGCGGTGGCGGTTTCGACGGCAGTCATCGGCGGCGCGCTGATCGTGGGCGATTCGGTGCGGGCCAGTCTCCGCGAGATGACGCTCAGCCGTCTGGGCGGCATCAGTCAGATTCTGCATTCCCCGCGCTTCGTACGCGAAGAACTCGCGGATGATTTCTCCAGATCGGATCTGGATGCATTGAAAACGTCGCACGCCGCGCCAGCTCTGCTGTTGCCGGGTAGCGTCGAAAAGAAAACGGCGGAAGGTCAGTTACGACGCGCCTCCTCGGTTTCAATTCTCGGACTGCGAGCGGCAGACTGGTCGATGCTGAATGTGGTTGATCTGCCATCTCCCAAAGAATCTGGTATCGTGCTCGGCTTCCGCACAGCCACGGAACTCAACGCGGCCGTGGGTGACAGCGTTTCCGTCTGGGTCGAACTGCCATCGTCGATTCCTCGTGACAGCCTGATGGGCGAACGAGAAAACCTGAATCTGGAATTGGTGCTGACCGTTGAAGGCATATTGCCCGAAACCGCCGGTGCGTCTCGATTTTCTCTGCAGCCAGCTCAGCAACTTCCCTACAACGCTTTCGTCTCGCTGGCAACATTTCAGCAGCGACTGAACCTGGATGCGCGTGAGGCGTCGCGACGAAACCCGGTCGCTCGGCCCGGACGAGTCAACACTATTCTGGTGGGCAGTGATCAGCGTCCGTCGGACAGCGATGTGCATTCGGATTCTGCACTCGCAATATTGATGAAATCAGACATCGACGACGCTGCGAGTTTGCAAACGCAACTCCAGAAATCATTGACGCCAGCAGATCTTGGTCTACGTTTGCGTCCGATCGAATCCGGTGGATTTCTGTCTGTCGAAAGCGACAGCATGATCCTGGAGGAAGCAGTTTCTGATGCCGTGTTGAAGGCCGCAGAGCAGATGGGAATGGACGCCGCTCCGACGCTGGTCTATCTGATCAACGAAATCAACGCAGCCGATCGGACGGATGACAAATCCCGGTATTCGATGTATTCCATCGTGGCAGGATTAGATTTCAATCAGGCATCGCCACTCGGACCATTTCGTTTGAACGATGATCAACCGGTGCCGGATCTGGGCGAAAATGACATTGTTCTGTCCGCGTGGCTGGCGGAAGATCTGCAGGTCAAAGTTGGCGACACAATCAAGTCTCGCTGGCACGAAGTTGGCAGTCACGGCGATCTGCCCGAAACGCATCACAGTTTTGTTGTGAAAGGAATCCTGAAATCCGATGATCCCATTTCGATCAATCGTGATTTGACTCCCCTTGTCGAAGGTGTGACGGATGTCGATTCTTTCAGCGACTGGAAGCAGCCGTTCGAAATGGAAATGAATCGCATCACGCCACGTGATGATTCGTACTGGGATGCTCACAAGGCGACGCCGAAGGCTTTTGTCTCGCTGGCGACGGCAGAAAAGTTCTGGGCCAGCCGGTTCGGGCGATACACGTCTGTACGAGTCGCATCGCCAGGTGTTGAACTTCCGGCGGACAAATTGCAGTTGCTGGCGGAGCGACTCGCGACGGAAATGCGGCCATTGCTGGAACCGGCAAAGATTGGACTCGGCTTTCGTCCGGTTCGGGCGGAAGGATTACAGGCGGCTGTTGGAGCAAACGACTTCACGCAGTTGTTTCTGGGATTCAGCTTCTTCCTGATCTTGTCAGCGATCTTGCTGGCAGCGTTGATGTTTCAACTCAGCGTCCAACAGCGAGTGGCGCAGATTGGATTGATGGAAGCCGTTGGTTTCACCGCTCGACGCGCGCGACGGTTCTTTATTGGCGAAGGCGTGACGGTGGCTTTCTTCGGCAGCATTCTTGGTGCGATCGCGGCCGTCTATTTCGCAAAACTCATGATTTATGGACTCACGACATGGTGGGTCGGTGCGATCGGCACTCAGTTCTTAAAGCTGGATCTGCAACCCGTCCGATTGGCAGCAGCGGCGGGAATTTCTTTGTTACTGGCGGCCGCTGTGATCTGGAATTCTGTGCGAAAGAGCTCCAATCGGGATCCGCGCGAATTGATGGCTGGACTGACGTCAGATGATTTGCCCGCCAGCAGCCGACCAGTCTGGAATTCGCTGATGAAGCTCACATTGTTAGTGGCATTCGTCGCTGCTGCTGGACTTCCCATCGCAATCATTGCCAAGGTGCTGCCGGACAAAGAAGCCTTCGGCGGCATGTCATGGAAGGTTGTCGGATTCTTCCTTGCCGGCTTTGCGTGGCTGACCGTCGGACTATTGTTGTTGCGTCGAAGTCTGCAACGTCGAGCGGGTGATGCGGTCGAGGGATCACAGATTTCCAGTCTGACGGGTTTGTCGCTGGCCAACGCCGCTCGCAACCCGCAACGCAGTCTGCTCACGACGGCGTTAATCGCATTCGCAACGTTTGTGATCGTAGCCGTCGGTGCAGGGAGAAGAAATCCTGTGTCCGAAACGCCAGATCTAAAATCGGGCAACGGTGGATTTTCGCTTGTTGCCGAATCTTCACTTCCAGTGCTGTTCGATCTGAACACCAGCGATGGGCGAACGCGTCTGAATCTGAACACTTCGCCAGCCACAACATTGCTGGATAAGACGCAGGTCTTTGGTTTTCGCATGCAGCCTGGTCAGGACGCCAGTTGCCTGAATTTGTTTCAGGCCACGCTGCCAACGCTGCTCGGTGCGACGAATGATTTTATTGAACGCGGCGGGTTTCGATTTGCCGATACCAAGGGCGAAAAGCCGTGGAGCAAACTGAACGAAGAACTCCCGGCGACGACAGTCACTGTAGGCACGTCAAATTCCACGCTGACGCTGCCCACTATCCCCGTGATTGGCGACGTGAATACCTTGCAGTTCAGTCTGAAAAAGGGCATTGATGGGATAATTCTAGCGCCCAATGAACAAGCACCGCAATTCGCTTTGAAGGTCGTTGGAATGCTGGATAGCAGTATCTTCCAGGGCGTCTTGGTCATGTCCGATGCCAACCTCAAACGCATCGCGCCTGAGGTGTCGGGTTCTCGCTATTTTCTGATCGAAACGCCTGACGCCGGCGCATCTTTGGATCAGACATCTGCCGCGCTGGAAACTGCATTGCAGCCTTATGGCATCGATACGGAACGTGTGAGTCGCCGACTGGCAGATTTTCTGGCGGTCCAGAACACGTATCTGTCAACGTTTCAGATGCTGGGCGGACTTGGGTTGCTGGTGGGGACATTTGGACTTGCCGCCGTGATGATGCGCAACGTGATCGAACGTCGAGCCGAAATTGCTTTGCTGCGATCACTGGGATTTCGCGCATTGCGGATTGTGTGGCTGGTGCTGGCGGAAAACACCATGCTGCTCTTCTGGGGCATCATCACTGGCGCTGTTGCGGCTCTCGTTGCGATGCTGCCGCATCTGTTAAGCACGGGTGCCGACGTGCCATGGATTGAACTCGCCATCACTCTCGGCGCTGTTTTGGTCATCGGTACTTTGGCTGCAGTTTTTCCGATTTACGCGTCGTTGCGGATTCCGATTCGCGAAGTGCTCACGACTGAGTAGATTGATTCTTGAATCAAGTGCAGTTTAATAACACGATAGCCGTTGTAAGATGGGCCAGAAGACCCATTCTCAAAGGTGTGGAATCAGGCCTGCGGCCGCATGAATTTCCGAAACTTACATGCCAGTAAGGATTTCAAAGCAAAAGATTGCACGAATTGTCGCCGGATGACTACAATCCGTTGTCCCGATGTCCGGGATCTGGAGCGAGGCGATGGAATTCGACCGACATTCTGACCCGAGGTTTGACGGATGGCGTCTTTGTCGCGGTCCGGCAAACTGGTTCACATTTCTGTGCCCCGATTCCATCGAAGTTCGCCAGACTCAAACGGTCATCGAATTGCGGATGAAGGAGGAGCCGTCGAAGTCACTGAAAGGGCGTTCGAAAACGCCGCCGTCACCCATGTCTATAGGTGCCGAACAGCCGCACGTACTTTCGATCGTAACGTGGTGGGACGACACGAATCATGACGCTCAACGCAGAAATTCACCGGACTTGTCTGTTCTGTTTCCGCAGGTGCTGTCACTGCAGCCGGAAAGCCGGCTCGACATTCCGGCGGTGAATGAATCATGGTCCGGAACATCACATCGACTCAAGTCAGCCTGCTGGCTGGCAAGAATCTTCGGACGCAAATCATCGTTCGAATGGCGACTGTGGACCGTTCGACATGAGAAGCTCATGATTGTGGCGACAGTTCAATCTCCCGATCGCCGTCCGCTCAACGTTGAGTTTCTTCAGTTCTGCGAAATGATTCTTTCGACGCTGGAACTGGCTGACCAGCCGGCCTGGCCACCGGACGTATTTTTGAAACAAGTGATCGATGTGGCGCGACATCACTTTCCGCTGCTGCACTCATCTGCGTCGCGTGGATTCTCGGTGAGACTTGGACAATCGGAAATCAGTCTGTCCAGCTTTTACCGCATGTACCTGCAACAACCGGAAAACTTTCGTCGCATTGTTGTGCCGGGGCTGACGACCGTGGTTCGATTGCAGGAACTTGGTCCCGATCAATTGGCACCGTCGCTGGAACAGGTAAAAGAACGAATTCTGCCAATCCTCGCGGCGGAAGATGATCCACGTTCTGATGAGCGTGTTCAAATGCCATGGGTTGGAGGCTTGAATGTTGGTTATGTCGTCGATGAAGATGACTCCTATCGCTACGTGCATCAGCGAATGATTGAGGCGTGGGATTTGTCGCCTGACGATCTGCACGATTTGGCATTAAGCAATCTTCGGCGATACTCAGCTACTCATCCGCTGGAAGTCACGATGGTTGGCGACGACGAAGATCCGCGACTTTTGATGCCCGTCAAGCCAGATGCCTACAACTGTTCTCGTGTGCTGGATCCGGATTTTCATGTTCAACTGCGTGAGTTGTTCGGACCGGAATTGATCATCGGCGTCCCCAACCGAGATTTCTTTGTGGCTGGCAAATTGAAAGATCCGGATTTGATTGCGCAGATTCGCAAGCGAGTCAACGAAGACTTTGCCACGATGCATCATCCTCTGACGAAACGTCTGCTTGTCATCTCCGCCGATGGCGTCAGTGAGTACTGTGGACCGTAGCGAAGACAGCACTGCGTTGCGAGTTGCATTTCTCGGAGGCGGATCTGGCGGGCACTTGTTTCCCGCGATTGCCGTCGCGCGAGAACTTCTGAACGCCAATTCAGATTGCCATTTTCTGTTTCTCACGAGCGATCGACAAGTCGATCGGCAAGTTTTGGATAATTCCGGTTTGCCCGATGCGGCGACTCAGATTGCACCTTATGCGTCAATGTCTTCGCGGCACGGAGTCCTTCGTTCCGTGCTGCGGCTTCGTTCTCTGTGGCTGTCCCTGCGGAAGGCAAGACGTCATTTAAAAAGCTTTCAACCTGATATCGTCGTGGGGTTGGGAGCCATAGCCAGCGTGCCGGGCGTCATCGCGGCCAGTCGCATGAAGTTGCCCATTGTTTTGCTGGAACAGAACTCTCTGCCAGGCAAAGCCACTCGAGTTTTGGCCCGACGAGCAAAACTAACACTGTTCGGATTGCAGTGCGGCGACACGATCCTGCAGACCTGGCCATCGCCCTTCCGCATCAATGGCACACAAGTGCGCGCGGAGATTCAACAGCTTGCCGCAACGCCCGTTTCAGAAATCATGATTCGCAAGCGCCTTCTGATCATTGGCGGCAGTCAAGGCGCACATGCCGTGAACCAGATTGTCACGCGTGCGTTCGCCGACGGACTTCAGATTCCCAGCGACTGGGAGATCGTACATCAAACAGGCCATGCGGACGTCGCCGTCATTCGCGAGTTCTATCAGCGTCACGGAATCACGGCTCGCGTCGTGGCCTTTCTCACAGACATGCCCGCAGAACTTTCGGCTGCGGGCGTTGCCATCAGTCGAGCTGGTGCTGTTTCTATTCAGGAACTCGCCTGTGCCGGGCTTCCGTCGATTCTTCTGCCGCTCAGCACATCGGCGAACGATCATCAAATGTGTAACGCACGTCTGTTGGAAAAAGATGGAGCAGCGATCGTGATCGAAGAGCGCCATCGAAAGGCCGATGTGACGACTGGTGCGGCACTGAGCAAGCTCCTGGGCAGTGCAGACGAGCGTCAAAGACTCAGCAACAGAATCCGCACGTTTGCCTCGCCAAACGCTACGGTTGAGACGATGCGGTTGCTGCGAGAAGTGGTTGGAGAAAACGGCTGAGAGGTATTGAAGCGAAATTTTACGTCAATAGAACCATGTTCTATCACAAACTGCAGGATTCGGCCTTCGTCCGTCACTGGTGCCGGGTCGGGTGGAAGCTCCGCAGAGACCGCCAGTCTATAGAATGTCCCCCGTTTTCCACCGTGCTGTTCAACAAGGTTCATATGTACCATGCCTCGAACTTCCTGACCGGCGCAACCTCGCTGGCCTCGCGGTGGATGCCGCCGGTTTGCTTAATTCGTCAGCCGTCCTTTGGAGGAGGTGCAATCCAATTCCCCTCAATCGAAGCGGCCAGTTCAGTCGCGATGGCCATTTGGTCCTCTTTGGCAGCCGGATACCCTGTGATATTTGCAGTCTGCAACGTCGGGTATCTGCTCAGGATCGATCATCCCTGAAATACTCGCGCAATGTAACGCACGATGGATTCCGGCACGCGGTCAATAAATCGAACGCTGCCGCGTGGTGACTCGCTTCCGATAAGTGCCGCCCAATGAAGTCGATCGGCGGGACCGACGCTGACCGAGATCACTCGCCGAGGATTTCGATACCACTCCAGATTGATGTGCCCATCCGGTTCGGCAGACACGACTGGCTGAGGAAAGCCAAGTGGCAGGGATTCAACAAAACGAACGGCTGCATCTCTAACTTCGGATGTAATAGCAGTCTCATCGTCGGAGACTCGCCAACCCTGTTCCGTCGCCTGCCATGCTTCCCAAACAGCATCCAGTGCCTCTTGCCGTGAAAGTGTTATCGCAAAATCGCAACGCTTCTCAATGCCGCGTTGCGTCTGTTCCAGAATTTTTGCCGCATCACTGATGCCCGAAGTCACGATCGACATGAACTCACCCTACTTATTTGAAACGCTGCTCAGCGTCTATCATGTAGCCAAAAAACACTTTGTTCTTGATGTAACGGATTTGCTCAAGCGTTGACTCCAGTTCCGCCAGAGTCACCGCAACGGTCGTCGAGACATCAATGTCGATGATCAACTGATGCTTGCAGCCGCTGGCCTCTGCGGCAGGCTGCATTGCCCGCATGAGCCGAACTTCGAACGGATACCCTCGAACCGGAATAGTATCTTGATGGAAGAAGGACTCCGAACGCAAGCCCAGGCCTCTCAGAGGCAACGGAACTTTCTGAACGAATTTTGATGGCCGCTCACCGTCCCTCAGCGGAATCCGGGAGATGAACCGGACGCCGATCCCTTCGATGAGCTGTGGGTCGCCGGTTTTCTCATAGAGCCTCCAGAACGGCAGTGCTACTTCCATGAACTGAGGCCAGGAAACGTACGGTTGCAGTCGGCTGAATATCAGACAATTGCGTTTCCACTGGCAAATATGTTTGCCATCTTCTGACGTGAGCCGAAATCCGTCCCATTGAGTTTTCTGCCGCACCTCCATGTTGCCCGGTGATCCGGTCACGCCAGCTTCAAACTGGACCTGATCGCTGATCGTATAGCCGTCGCAGTTCTCCTCCGGAATCTTTCGAAGTGCCCCCGGTTCAATGACCATTCTGGGTGGCGCATTGAGCTGCATCACGGCTTCCACGATGGGCGCATGTTGCAGCGTTGGAAACTGTTCATTCAGATCAATTTTAAATTTCGGCCGACGAGTCATCAGTATTCACCATCGATTCACTGCCCAAGGGCCAGCATTCCTTGAATCAAATCTTCCGCCAGGTCTTCGTCAACGCAGTTGTCGCATCGTCCTACAGCAGGATTGACGCCCAGTTCTGCCAGGATTTTCTTTGGGACCTCTGTCACTGTCGGGAGAACCAGTTTCACTTTCACCTGATAGGGAAACTTTCCGCTCCACATCTTCGGGACTAGATTCTTGCCGCCGTCAGAAGTTGCCTGCCAGAGTCCCAGCAAGCCGCCGATTTCGTAGTGATGCAGCAGACAGTAGTCGCCCGCTTTGATCTGCATCGGCCACGGCTTGTTCGATCCGAATAGGTTCTTCTGAACGCAGTCGAGATACGTTGTACTGCTGCACTCAAAGATGAAGGCATTACTAGCCATTTGATTGCCTAAAAACCCGAACCTCAAAGCTCAAAAACTACGCCCGTCGCCTACCACCTACGCCACGACGTCGCGTCCAAAGAACGGTGACGGGATCTCCGGATACACGCGGTAGACATGGCGGTAGACTTCTTCAGCTCGTGACTCCACTTCGCCTTCGCCGTAATGATCGACCGGCAGGCCGGTGTCGTCGCTCCACAGGAAATCCTTGATCGCCAGACGAACGGCGTCGCGAGTGGATTCTTTGTCTCGCCAGTGATCGACTTTCAGTTTTTCGGACTTCAGAGTCGCGAGTAACTGCACGGCGATGGCTTTGATCTTTTTGATTTCCTTCGCCGTCAGTTCCGGCTTTCGCAGCAAATCAAAGATTGCCAGAGATTCTTCATCCAATCCTTCGCGAATGGCCCGACGCTCTTCATCATCAAGTTCCTGGGCAAACTTCAGGAACACCTCGAACGATTTCTCGATCGTCACTCGATCTTTTTCGCGGTTGTAGACGGCAACAATGTCTTCATAATGTCGCTGAAAATCGGTCCGCAGCGGATTCTGCATCAGCAGTCGATGCAGCTTCTTTTCGATCGACTGTTTCAGATCCTGAGTGGCCGTGCGTTTCATGGGACTGGAAGCAAATTCCTGCCGCAGCCGTTCGAAGTCAATTTTGCTGATGTCGTAAACAACGGACGGTTCGCCGATTGTCTGAGACGTCGTTTCAATGGCATCGTCCACGACCTTGTGCAATTCGCGAATGATGCCCGAGATGTCGGCTCGTTCGGTTCCGCGTTGCAGCATCTTGTAGATCAGGTTGAGGGCATCTCGTTCGGATCGGAACGCATTGACTCCGTCCACGTTGATGCACGCTTTGAACTTCGCGAACACCTCCCGGCACATGATTTCGAATCTCTTGCGAGTCTCATCGTTCTCATTGGCCGCTTCCATGCAGGCGACGATAGCCGCGTTGCGAGGAAACCCGGTCAACTGCATGACGTCGTCCAGAGAAGCCCCGTGACCTTTCAGAAAATCCCGAGCCATCAGGATCGCTTCCGCCAGCTCCTGCAGCAATTCGTCATCAGGCTTCGCTGGTTCTTTCTCGCCTCCGCCGTCGCCACCATCTTCACTACCCGCACCAGCAAACGTCGCCAGAGCCTTCCGCAGATGCTTCAGGATGCCGCAGTAATCGACGATCAGACCATTGTTCTTGCCCTCGGCCACGCGGTTCGCGCGGGCGATCGCCTGCATCAGAGAGTGAGCCTTCATCGGCTTGTCCAGATACAGCGTGGACAAACACGGCACGTCGAAACCCGTCAGCCACATGGCACAGACGATGGCAATCCGGAAGGGATGCTCGTCAGCCTTGAACGCTTCATCCAGATCCATACGTTGCTTGTTGCGATATTCAGGACGATTCCGCAGGGACTCCGGCAGGTCGATACCTTCCTTCATCAGCCTGCGATGAGGCTCGATGTCCAGATCCCACTTTTTGAACTTCGCGACCTCGCCCTGTTCTTCGCTGACAACCACAACTGCCTGAGTTTCCTGCATCCATGTGATTTGCTTCTGCCGCAAATCCGCATCGTCATGCAGAACTCGAAAAGGGGTCAGACCCTTGGGAGCGGCAAGAGGGTCAGACCCCTTTTCGAGTTCGGCTTCCAGCTCCAGTATCCGTTCGTCCCAGTATTTCTTGATCAAGCCATGCATTTTCACGCACGTCAGTTTGTCGATGCAGACGAACATCGCCTTGCCGGATTCCCACGCCGTTGAATAATGCCGGACGAAATCGCGAGCCACCTGATCCAGTCGCTTGTCGGCCGTGATGACGTGATAGTCACGTTTGAGTTCCTGTTCCAGACGTTGCTGAACATCAATGTCGTCACGGTATTCTTCTTCCAATTCAGCCAGTTTTGCGGCGATGCGTTCGTTCAGATCGCCGACAGACACGCCCAGTTTTTCACCGCGAGCATCGTAGTACAGCGGCACGGTGGCCTTATCTTCCACAGCCCGCTGGAAGTCGTAGACGGAAACGTAGCCGCCGAAGACTCGCCGAGTGATCTCGTCATCTTTGAACAGCGGCGTGCCGGTAAAGCCGATGAAGTTGCCCCGTGGCAAAGAATTCCGCATGTTCAGAGCCAGCGTGCCGTACTGCGTTCGATGAGCTTCATCGGTCACCACAATCACGTCGTCACGCAGCGTGTAGCCGTCTTTGGGATCGACGATTTGATTGAATTTCTGGATCAGTGAAAACACGTACGCCTTTTGTTCCGACAGCAGGCTCTTCAAATGCTTCCCGTCGGACGCTCGGCACGGATCTTTGTCGTGATCGACGATGCCACAGCCCGCGAAGGTCTTGTAGAGCTGCGTGTCCAGGTCGTCGCGGTCGGTCAGCATCACGAACGTGAAATTGCCGCCCAGCTTGCGATGCACTTTGCGAGTGAACATGGCAATCGAATAACTCTTGCCAGATCCCTGAGTATGCCAGAACACGCCCAGCTTTCCATCACGTTCCTTTCGATGGATGACGGCATCGATGGCCTGATTGACACCCAGAAACTGATGATTGCGAGCCAGGATTTTCTGCGTCGCACCTCGGGAATCATCGAACAGAATGAAGTTCTCAACCAGATCCAGAAAGTTGCGACGATCGCACACGCCCTTCAGCAGTGTTTCCATATCCACCACGCCCGGTTCGGATTCGGCCAGACGTTTCCATTCGTGGAAATGTTTCCATTTGCTTGTCAGCGAGCCCACTTTGGCTTCGTGGCCATTGCCGAAGATCACAATCGCGTTGTGGTGAAACAAATGCGGAACCGTGTCCTTGTAGTCACTGAAATTCTGTTCGAACGCCGACTGCAGATTGCGATGAATACTTTTGCATTCAATAAACAGCAGTGGAATCCCGTTGACGAATCCCACAATATCGGCACGCCGTCGATACAGATCACCACGCACCCAGAGTTCCCGTACACACAGGAACTCGTTCTTGTCCGGATCGTCGAAGTGAATCAGGTTCAATCGTTGCTTGACGACTTCACCCTTGTCATTGCGGAACGTCGCCGTCACGCCATCGCGGAGCAGATCGTATTTCTCGCGGTTCGTCGAAATCAGCGACTGAGCCGTCAACGTTGTCGTGACCTGGCGAACTGCGTCGTCGTAGGCGGCATCCGGCAGACCGGGATTGAGTTCCTGCAATTTGGTACGAAGACTGCGAGTCAGCACAACTTCGCGATCCGATGACCGCCCGAGCAAACTGTTCGGCCCGAAGTCTTCTGAGTTGTACGCATAGACCGACGTCCAGCCCAGTTGAGTTTCCAGATACTCCGCCGTCGTTTGTTGAACAAGCGTGTCTTCGTTGTAGCTGCTCATACCGGGATTGTTCCGTTCATGAGTCGTGGGAGGAGGAGGTCGCGGGCTTTCGTTGCAAGTCTGATGTTCGATTGCAGAGTGTCGATCTGATTTTCAATGGGTTCGACTTGCCCCCGGAATAGGTTGATCAAACTTGCAGGTGGAATCTCAATCACTACTTTTGCGAGCTTCTCGCGCGGCAAATGCTTGATTGTTGCACCGGTAAACAGCATCGCCAATTGTCCTGATATCGCCTTGTGAAACAGCAAGTAATAGAGATACCGATAATCAAGGCCCACACGTGGCCGAATGCGATGGATCGCTTTCTGAATCATCATCCCAGGGAGCTGGTTTTTCCAGATCGCACATCGACCTGGTTCACCGCCTTCACACATCACGATATCACCGTATTTGAGCCCAAACGTTTCGATCTCATGTGACTCAAAACGCATCTCTCGCAGATCGGTAAGTTCGAATTCGCCCCAGCGGACATTGATGTTCGCCAGATACGGCATCAGATCACCCCGATTTTTTTTCTGATCGAGCATCTTTCCCAGTCGAAATTCGGCAACGTCACTCATGCACTTTTGTTCCCACCCATCCGGCACGCCGTTGGTGATTTTGACGTGTTCGTGGCCGGGGAAGCGGAGATGGACGAACCACTCCTTGTAAAGCAGCCTCGCCGCCTGCTCCAACAACTGAATCCGCCGCCGATTGTTCTCTATCAGGTCGTCGTAGACACACGCGATATCCACAATTCGCTTTTGTTCACTTCGTGTCGGAAGAGTTACCGGAACAGATGCCAATATACCTTGGTTGAGATTGGGCATGGTTGCCCCAACAGCATGCTGAATCAGGTAGTTTCGAGTCTGATGCAGTCCGAGAAATCGTGCAAGATAGCGATTGTCACAGTCTGGATGAACTAATCGAACAAGCAAGCATCCGGTACCACAGAGCCATCCAGATTGTTCGGCAGAAATATATGCACGGCGAGTCACATCGCCACGGCGGCTGAAAACAATATCGCCCTCCCGCATAATGTGTCGCTTCAGGCGATCTCTATCAGCCTCAGTGATTCGTGCAATTCCGTCCGTGTTGATTTGATTGTCGCCAAGTTGCTGCGGCATCACCACAGGTACACCATCATCGACATAGTCGTGAGCATGGAGCTGGCTTCCAAACGGCCCCGTCGAGATGAATCCTATGCCAGACTCGACAAGTTTCCCGAGGGTAGTTGAAACAAATGATGCGAGCCTCATATCCCCAACTCCTCGAAGTTCTTCTTGATCGTCGCGGCCAGCGCGACGGCTTCGGTGTTGAGGTCTTCAATTTCCACATGGATCTCACGTACAGATTCTTCAAAGTCAAAATCTTCATCGACTTCTTCCGGTGCCACGCCGACGTAACGGCCGGGAGTCAGGCTCCAGTCGTTGGCTTCGATTTCACTTCGATCGACGAGTTTGACAAGCCCCGGAACATCGCACAACTCGGCATCTGGAAATCGTTCGGTCAGCCAATGAGCTTGCTTCCAGAAATATCGCACCTGCTTCAATTGCTCAACCGCCAGACCACGAAAGTCATCCGCCGCCTTGCGGGCTCGAATGACATCGCGATTCACCCACACGTCGCTGTCTTTGGTCTTGCCATCCGCTTCACAGAGTTCAATCAGCCGAGTAGCCAGTTTGTAAACCAGATCCGCCTGCTTGATCAGATCCCGGCTGGTTTCGGCGAGCGGTCCCAGTTGCTCAACCAGCTTGTTCAATGCCGCGTTGCTGTCGGCTGCCTTCTCCCACTGCTTCGCCGCCTTTTCAATGTTGACCTGAAACTGCTGCACATCGTCGTGGAACAGCTTTTGTTCTTTATGCAGCTCGGCCAGCGTTTCCGCATGTGGACCAGATTGGCCAAGGGTCTTCAGGAATCCCATAAGTTGGCCACCCAATTGACTGATGGACCAATCAAATCCCGGCAACATGCCGAGTGTTTCACCGTCACCCTGCAGTTCAAAGCAGGCTCGGCCTTCGTCCACAACAGTTCGAAGGTACTTTGAGACCAAGCCCAAAAACCGATCGCTCTGGTCGCGATACAGCCAGACAATCGCCAGCAGGTTCTGTTGCTGTTCGGGGCTGAAGTCGTAGATCTTTCGCGTGACTGTGCGATAGACGTTTCGAGCATCCAGCATCAACACTCTGTCGCGTAGTTTCTTTGGCTTGTCGCGATTCAGAAACCACAATTCGCACGGAACGGTTCGGGTGTAGAAGAAGTTGGAACGAATGGCGATCATGATTTCCACGTCGCCGGTTTCGATCAGCTTCTGACGCACCTTCGCTTCGTCTCGCCCGGCACTGGACGCCTGCGACGACATCACAAATCCTGCTCGCCCTTTTTCGCTCAGGTAACTCCAGAAATAGCTGATCCAGACGTAGTTGCCGTTGGACACCTTGCCGCGATTGTTGACACCGGGCAGACCAAACGGCAGCCTCGGGTCATTCGTGATTTTGGGCGCATCGATTTCGTCCACGTTGAACGGCGGATTGGCCATCACGTATTGGGCCTTGCCCAGCATTTCGTGCGGATCTTCGTAGTATGTGATCGCTTTCTGAATATTGCCTTCGAGCCCATGCACGGCCAGATTCATCTTGGCCAGCCGGATGGTTGTCGCGTTCTTTTCCAGCCCCAGAAACGTCAGCAGCGATGCCGGATTCTTGCCTCGCCGTTCAACGGTTCGAGCCGACTGGACGAACATTCCGGCTGAGCCGCATGCAGGGTCGAGCACAATCCCACGCATCGGTTCCAGCACTTCAGAAATCAGTGAGACCAGCGAAACAGGCGTGAAGAATTCGCCATCGTCATGGGCCTTCTGGTCGGCAAACTGAGTCAGGAAGTATTCGTAAATACGTCCGAACACGTCCCCGGAAACTCGCTTCAGTTCGTCCGGGTTCAGCGTCCGCAGCAACTGTCCCAGAACTTCGTTGTCCAGTTCCTGATAGTCGCTCTTCGGCAGCACGCCACGAAGGTTTTCGTAGTCTGCTTCAATCGACTCCATTGCCCCGATGATGGCTTTCACTCGGTCTGTGCTGTCGGGTAGAGACACCAGATGGTCGAACTGAGCTTCCGGCCGCAAAAAGATGGAACTCTTCTGCGAAAAATCTTCCTTCGTCAGGGCTCGGGCTTTGCCGCCACGTTTAGGCAGATTGGCTTCAATGTCATCTTTGACCGCCAGAAACCGACTGTAAGCATGCCGCAGAAACACCAACCCCATCACCGGCAGAAAGTACTCGTTGCTCGCATAATTCGAATTGGATCGCAGCGTATCGGCCGCACTCCACAGCTTTTTTTCGATGGCTTCGATGTATTCCAGTTGTGCCATAAAAACTCATGTTTCCCAAAAACTGTCGTAGAGTGTTTCACTTACCTTTTCGGGGCTTCGCCGGTGGCACTTCTATTGCGATGTCAGCCAGGAAGCGATCCAACTCCGTCATTCGCCTGTTCCTTTGAGTAAGTGACAACGGGCGTACTTTAGCAAAGTCCGCACACCAGAACAGCATTCGAAACATTGTTGCATCTGTTACAAACCAAACAGCCACCGGGGACGGACCATTTCCAGGAGCAAAGTAAAGTCGAACATAAACGCTGGATACGGTGAGCTGGTGAGCTTGCTGTCGGACTTGCTCGGCGAAACGCCTTTGCTGATCTTGTGCATGCAATGCCGGAGCGGCGTTCCTGCGTTCTGTGGTCCATCCTGCGTTGGCTCAGTTTCAGACTGGCCAGAACACGTGTCGCCGTCATCTCTCCTTGCGGTCTCCATTACACGGAATTCAACGGCACCTGCGCATAGCTGTTTCCGCCGCCTCCGACGATGACGATCCAGTGCGTGCCGGGGCGTCTGGGGCCTTTGAGATTTTGTTCGGCGGTTTCGGAGGTCAGGGGCAAGATCTTCTTCGCTGTCTCAAAGCTGACGACGCACTTGAAGGTCGGGATGGCGTTCTTGCAGTAGGACGCAATGAGTTCCGGGATCTCGTGTTTGGGCATGCCCTGCTTCTCAAGGGCCGCGTAGGTCAACTGCTTGCCGATGTCGTCGGTCATCTCGATGATGAGTCCAACCGGATCTGCCATTCCAGACTGCTGCATGCGATCCACCACATCCGGGCCGTTGTGATTTAGCAGATGACGGCGGAGTTGGTTGGATTCCTGAGATATGCCTTTTGTCATTGGTGAATCATGGATGAAGTCACTTGCGGGAAAAGTAATCGAGCAGAATACCAAACGAAGTTCGTGAACGCCGTGCAGAAGCTTCGTCTCAAACAAAAACAGCCTGCGGCTTCATCATGAAGCGGCAGGCTGTTGGCATTGATGCGGTTCATGGTTGGCACAGCCTCATGCTCTTCAGTTTCATGGCCTCTTGAAGGAGCCAGAACGCCCACTAGGTAGCGATCCCGAACTGACCGCTCTGTCAGCTCTTCAGATTCGCCTCCTGCAGGCCCCAGAAGGTCGCCGATGACCATCCGTTCCAGCTCCGCTCGCAGTTGAGTCTGAGATGGAGGAGCATCATTTGAAATTGAGGACATTGATACTTAACCCGTCGAAAGACCAAAACTACTTCCCTGGCACCGGCAGCAGCTTCGCATGATTCCCACGAAGCCATGAGTTCACCTCAGACCGCAACTGCTTTGCAAATTCCTGCAACTAGGCAGCATCACGATCCGTTGCCGCCCCAGCCATGTCGTACTCAACCGTGTTTCGTTTCACACGGCAGGCTTCCAAATAATCCGCGTCTGCCTTGCGATTGCTACCCAGAATCAACGGCAGCACAGACAGCGTTCGCTGATGAGCCGCATTGCGTTCCGGCCTGTAACCGGATGCAAACATCAGGATCGTGCAGAGTTTCAAAGCCGCATTGTAGGCAATTCCAAACTGCCAGTCGGCGGAGATGCGTCCCTGAGCATCCAGCAGATCACGATCAACGATCGACAAGAGTCCGGCAATTTCCTGGGCGCTAGTCTGATGCGGACGAATCCAACCGTTCTTTTCCCATTGCTGCAAGCTCATCCGCATCTCCGATCACGAAGAGCTTCGGAGCCAACAGAACGGTCGAAACAAAATGATCTCCCGCCTGACTGCGCTTTGAAAACTCTGCCTCCGTCATCACGCTGGGATTCAGTTCTCTGCCGACTGTCTGAGGCACTCCGGACAACCGGCCTGCCAGCGTCCGCAGTGAAATCGAACCGATCACCATCAGATCGATATCGCTCTCCGCCGTTTCGCTGCCTTCGGCCACTGAACCGAACACAAATGCCATACGAACGGACTCTTTGCCAAGTGCCTCGCGGAGCACATCGACCAACCCGTTGGTTTTCAAGACCAGACTGCGAATCTCCGGGAACAACGGATGATTGCTGTTGGCATGGTAATAGGTACGATTGCCGCTCACCCGAGTTTGCACCAAGCCTAGCAAATCCAGTTTCTTCAGTTCCTGACGCACCGTTGAAACTGCAAACCCTGTCTGCCGCTCCAACTCGCGAACGTGCAGCTCCTCTGCGTTCAAGCCGAACAGTAGCCGGAACAACTCCGCCCTGACACCCGACGACAGCAATAAAGAAAGCGTGCTCATAATGAGCGGTTATACCTCGCAATTGTGCGGTTTGACAGGTCATTCTTCGGCAATTCACGATGAAGCCAATGCTCAGGTTCAGGTTGTACCGGCAAGTGCATGAATCCGCAGAATTCTGACAACCGCCGCTGCTAAGGTCCAGTAAGACCGATCGATCAACGAAACACTGGCGGCTCGCACAATTGCTCAATGCTTTTTCCGGCGTCGCCACACAGTTGGATTCACTCGCGAAGCGTTTCCCGATTGACGACCTTTCCAAACGCCTCAAACCGAAGTTGACAAAGTGCCCTCCATTTTCTTGTCAGCATTGCGATCATTCGGTCCGACATTCCGTTCCTGAGTGTCTCGGATGCGTTGGGTGTGAATACTCCCGAATTACATTCACAGCGATTGCACCATTCTGTTATCAATTCAAGTGAAGCGTGCATAATGAATTCTCCTAAATCGAAACGCACACTACTGGAGACACGCCACTTCCAGGAACAAAGTCAGTCAAAATATAAACACGGGATACCGTCAGTTCAGCACGACAGTTAAAATTCGTGCGTGCCCAAGCTCGTCTCGACAGTTAAAACTGGCGTCTCCCCCCAAGCTCGTCTCTAAGTCCTGGATTGATGATATGCGAGTACCGTGCCCTTTGATGCTTGCTTTGCTGCTGCTCTATTCGCCAGTTCTGGCGGATGAAAGGCCGAGGATGAATTTCGTGTTTGTCCTGATCGATGATCTCGGCTGGGCAGATCTGTCGTGCTATGGCAGTTCATTTCACGAAACACCGCATCTCGACGAACTGGCAAAATCTGGTGTGCGTTTTACTCAAGCCTACGCGGCGTGTCCGGTGTGCTCACCGACGCGGGCCAGCATCATGACGGGCCGTCATCCTGTTCGCGTCAACATCACAGACTGGATTCCGGGGCAAACAGCGAAGCGTGATGCCCAACATCGATTTCTTCAAATTGAAGATCGTGGTGAGTTGCCTCTGGAAGAACTTACCGTCGCCGAAATCCTGCAGGCTGCCGGATATCAGACATTCTTTGCCGGAAAATGGCATCTGGGTGGCGACGGATTTCTGCCAACAGATCAGGGGTTCGACGTCAATCTTGGTGGTGGTCACTGGGGACAGCCGCCTGCAGGTTATTTTGCACCGTGGAAGAATAAATATCTCCAGGAGCAACACGAAGGTGAATACATTACGGAACGACTGACTGAGGAATCTGTTTCTTTTCTGAAAAGCCGCGATCCGTCGCGACCGTTTCTACTATTCCTGTCGCATTACGACGTCCACACGCCGATCCACAAAGACGATAAGCACTTCGATCACTTTAAAGAGAAACGTTTAAAGTTAAATAGCCCACCGATGCCTATCAAAGAGCGACGTGGCGTCTCAAAGGCACGACAGGATAACGCGGAGTATGCGTCCATGGTTTCCGCCATTGACGACAGCGTTGGTCAGGTGGCTGCGGCGATTCGCGATCTGGGTTTGGAAGATTCCACAACCATCATTTTCACTTCCGATAATGGAGGCTTGTGTACTCTTCGTAAGGAAGGTCCGACCTGCAACCTGCCGTTGCGATCCGGCAAAGGCTGGCTCTACGAAGGCGGTATTCGCGTGCCTTTAATCGTGCGTGTTCCAGGAAAGTCAACGACAGGCAACGCATGTGATCAACCGGTGTTGAGTACAGATTTCCTTCCGACAATCCTGGAACTTGCTGATGTTGATCCACCGGCGGATGTGACATTAGACGGCGAGAGCTTCACTGCTGCACTGTCCGGCAATATGCTAAATCAGTCTCGCCCATTGGCGTGGCACTATCCACATTATCATGGTTCAGAATGGACACCCGGGGCGGCGATGCGGGTCGGGGATTGGAAGCTGATTGAGTTCTACGAATTTGGCGATGCTGAATTGTACAACCTTGCAACCGATTCTGGTGAACTCAAAAATCTAGCCACGGAATCACCGAGACAACTCGCGTTGATGCGTCAACAACTCCGTAATTGGCAGGACAACATGCACGCTCAGATGCCGCAGGAAAACCCGGAGTTCAAGGCCAAAGGAGTCAAGTGAAGTGATACGCTGCTGTGCGTTTCCGTAGGACGGGTCTCCAGACCCGTCCTGATATGCAGCTCACTTCTAAAGTAACTCAATTTAGAAGCAAACGTGTCAGGACGGGACTGGCGTCCCGTCCTACAGTCATTGCAAACTCCGTTTGCTACCTCCAGATTGGAAGAATTGGAATCGCGGTCTCCCTGGTTGGTTCTTCCGGCACCATGGCAAGCTTGATCCACTGCAACAAAGCTGGCAGGCCATGTCCTGTGGAGGCTGAAACCATAATCCTTGGCAACGCCCCAAACGGAGTCGATGCACACAAAGATACGGTCGCTTCCGTTTCCAGGTCGCATTTATTTCGAACGACAACCGTGTGTTTTGGCAGATTGCTGGGCATCAAACGTTCGATCGATGCCTGGGATTCGGGGCGATCATCAACCACCAGACACAACACGTCACCTTCTGACGCCGCGAGATAGGATTGCTGAATTCCGAGCGATTCGATTTGCCCAGCGTCACCTTCCAGACGAATGCCGGCAGTATCGACAAAACGGAACGCCCAGCCATCGATCACAGTATCGACTTCCACAATATCACGCGTCGTCCCCGGCTGATCAAAGACGATCGACCGTTCCATTCCGGCAATGGCATTTAGCAACGAAGACTTGCCGACGTTTGGAGCACCCGCCAAGACAACTCGCCACGGTTCGGTCAAATGATCGACGACGTTCTGCCATCGTACCAATCGCTGTCGTATAACGGCGACCGCAGCAGAAGCAGCGTCGGCGGATTTCAGTTGCGCCAAATCATCGCATAAAGAATTTGTCGCCTGAGAAAGAATCAGTCCGGCGAGCTTGCGGCTGCGAGCTGTTGGCAAACGCCGTTCGACTTCTCGTTCGATTTGCTCCTGAATTGTCGATGAATGTTGTCCATCGCCAGTTACGTCTTCGGTCGCTCCGGCCTCTTGCAAATCATTGCGGATGCAGTCGATGGCAATCCTGCCGCCGTGACATTGAATCTCAAATGTGCTCTGCGAAGTACGCACAATGATAAGATCTTCACCATTCCAGCGGCCGTAGTAAATCCGCCCCACAGACATTCCGTGGTCAGCAGCAGCAGGTTGATCCGCAGACGAACCAGACAGGATTTTGCGTCGCAGCCAAATCGCAGCCTGGTCACTTCCGGAAGTCAATTGAATCACCGCGACGGCACCCGGCCCCGGCGCAGTGACGACTTGAAGTCTGCATCCGAGTAGTGCAGCGTTTTGTTCTGTTGATACCACAATGTTAAGCTCCACGAATCAAAAGCAGCGGCAGATTCTGCCGCATACTGCCATTCAAAATCACCAGTCGAAAACCGAATGCTCCCGCGCACTTCAGCACAACCGGCATTGTTGCATAAAGTGCGGATAGATTTCCCGATCGGCACCCAGTGAGTCTCAAGAAAAGTCCACGAAACCGTCCACTGGCGATTTCTGCTCCAGCCTGACACAGACCGATGCCGATCTTTCGAATACGATCGGCCCAGCGCGATTATGTTATTCGTGCGCATTAGCCACCACGATCGTCCTTTCTGTTGATTCCATCACATTTTGACCAGGAATGGTCATGACCCGACCGTCGGACACTGCTACACCGAGGTCACTGCCAGCAAGATTTCTTGGCTGGACAGTGGCGACGGTGGCCTCACGGCCACGGCTGATGCTGATGTTTTCGCTGCTTTTGGCGTGTACGTCAGTTGGCGTGACGGTGATCCAGCTTGAGATTCGTACCAGTCGTACTGATCTGATGAATCCGGCCAGTCCGTTCGCCGCTCGATGGAAACAGTATTCAGAAACATTCGCTGCTGACAAAGACCTGATGGTCGTGATCGAAACGCCTTCGCCAAATGCAACCGTTATCAAACGGGTCATCGATGATCTCGGCGACAGACTGCGACGCGAACCTGAATACTTCGGAAACGTCCAATCCAGCGTCAATCTGAACGCCATGCGCAGAAAAGCGCTGCAGTTCCTTTCGGCTCAGGATCTCCAGAAAACAGCGTCACGCGTCAACAACTACAATACCGTGGTTCGCGACCAAAACTGGAGCTATGTCCGCGCGGAAAATCTGGCGTCGTCTCTTCGAAAGACTCTCGTCGCCAAGCAAAAGGACGGAGTTGTTCCAGACGCGACCTACAAATCTATCAAGCGTCTGGGCGATAGTCTCTCGACGTTTATGGAACACTCGCTGCAATCGACGAACGCCGAAACACAATCGTTCATGCCACCGCTGCCAGAGCTGATGGACGTCGCGTCAGACCAGAAACTCACAGACGACGCCACGGCCTATGTTCTGAATGACGACAATACGGTCGGAGTTCTGCAAGTCGCCGCCCTGCCTCAGAAGAATGAAACTGACGGCACAAAAATTGTGATCTCACGGTTACAGGAACACATTGCGGCAGTTCAGACGGAACGTCAAGCCGACTATCCAGACCTAAAGATTTCGCTCACCGGCACACCCGCCCTTGAACATGCCGAAATGCACAGTACATCCGTGGACATGCGGAATGCTGGCATCGTCGCTTTCTTCGCTGTCGGTGGTATGTTGCTGCTTGCCTTTCGAGGCATCCGGCATCCGATGTTGGCGTTGCTCACGTTGATTGTTTCACTTGCCTGGACATTCGGTGCTGCAACGTTGGTCGTTGGCCATCTGAATATCATCAGTGTCTGTTTCTCAATCTTTCTAATTGGTCTTGGCATCGATTATTCAGTGTCGTTCATCAATGGCTATCTGGCTTACCGCCAGGAGTTGCTGGAGTTGCCGGAGGCTCTGCGCGAGACAGCAGAAACAACGGGCAAGGGAATTCTAACCTCGTCTATCATCACGGCCCTGGCATTTGCGACGGCACTCGTCACTGGCTTCCCCGGCCTCGCCGAATTGGGTGTGATTTCAGCCATGGGCGTGCTGATCTGCGCTTTGACAACGTTTCTGTTTCTCCCTGCACTGATAACGCTGTCTGACGAAGGCGTGGAAGCTGATCAGCTACCACAACCGTTTTCGGCTCCCATGCTGCGAAAAGCGGTGGTCGCCTGGCCGGTCGTTTCTATCTCAGTCTGCGCCGTGACATTGGCCTTCTTTGGTTTTATGGCGTTTCGGTACTCCGACGGCACAATTACTTCGCGACTCCACTACGATTCGAATCTGCTTGCTCTGCAGGATCCTGACATCGACGCCGTTAAAGCTGAACGTCGACTTTCAGAGTCCGGAACCGAAACTGTACTCTACGCTGTAGCTGTGGCTCCCAAGTGGGAAGACGCGATTTCTTTGCGAAATCGATTCCTGACTCTGCCTTCCGTCGCTCGCGTCAGCGATGCGGCCAGCAAGTTGCCGGAGACCGCTGATCCGCGAACGATGCAGATTATTCAGCAGTTGCAGCAAACGGCAGCCAGCATTCCGAACAGAACTCCATCAATTAGCGCAGCCGATCACAACGCCGTCGGAAGAGAAGTCGAAGCACTGTTCGCCGCAGTGAGCAAGTCGAAAAACCCAACGGCTCAGGCCGCTGCAAAATCGCTCGACAAATTCCTGGAAGATCTTTCGAAGACTCCCGGTCGGCGATCCAGCGACATTCTCAGCGCCTACAACGACATGGTTGCCAAATGGTTGATCAATGAATACGCAGACATTGCAAGTTCAAATGACTTTCAACCCATTGGCTTGCGAGACGTGCCGGCAGAATTGAAGAACCGCTATCTGCGTGTTGATCCTGATAATACTCAGCACTGGGCCTTGAGAATCTATCCGAAGAACGACGTCTGGGGTGGAGCTTCACTAAACACTTTCGTCGAAGAGCTGCGAACTGTCGATCCTGGAGTGACTGGTGTCCCGGTCCAGAATCTGGAATCCGCCGGAAGAATGCATACGACTTACGCAAGCATCGGCTTGTATGCTCTGGCTGTGATCTCAATGCTGCTGCTGTTTAACTACCTGCGACCTGGCCAGAAGCTCTTAACCGTAGTGCCTCCGATTGCCGTGGCGGCCTTCATTGGTTATTCATTATTCAAACGCAATGGCACTGTGGAACCATCGCTGCTCGTGATGATCTGCCTTGGCCTGGTTGTCTTTATCGCTGCCGTACTAGATTACCGCAACCTCCGCGACACGCTGCTGACATTGGTCCCAGCCTTCGCCGGAAGTTTATTGATGCTGGGCACGATGGTGCTTTTGGGCCTGTCGTTCAATCCACTCAATCTGATTGCCTTGCCGCTGGTTTTCGCCATCGGGATCGACAACGGAATCTATCTCGTGGCGGATTGCCGAAGACAAATTGCTGCCGGCAAAAAGTCATTCGAACCATCCCCGGACATGCTGAGCAGCGTGATTGTCACATCTCTGACGTCGATTGTGGGCTTCGGGAGTCTGGTTGTTGCGTCTCATCAGGGGATGTTCAGCATGGGCATTCTGCTGGCTCTGGGAGTTGGTTCGAGCCTGCTTGTTTCGCTGCTGCTCATGCCATCATTACTGGTGCTCGTGGCTCGTCATCAGCCCGCACCAATGGAGCCGGTCCGCATCATCCGCAAGCCGGAAGCAACGACCGACGAGGCTGCCAAAGCCGCTCCACAGCCAAAGAAAAAGGCCGCGTAGTATACTGTGCCGGCTGGCATTGTGACTGTCCCCTCTCCCCCAGCAAACGATTTTCCTATTTCACATGCTTCCCTCGGGGAGAGGGCTAGGGTGAGGGGAATTTAACGCATCTATTGTTCAGCTTGATTTCACTCAAGGTCAGACCCCTCATCCGGCCTCCGGCCACCTTCTCGCCCGATCTCGGGGGGAGAAGGGACGTGGGAACGATCGCCGTTTAAGTCCTCATTCCAGACCACGTGAAGCATAATCATCGTGCAACACACCCTCGTTGACCCGATGTTGGTGCTAGGGCTCTGGCAATACCGGCGGGTAGCGTCCTGCCACTCACAAAAACGTCGCTAACTCGATGCTATTAGACCACTGCCGCACCCGTGCGAACCACTCAAACTCGACGCAATTGAGAATCTGCCACGGCCTGCGTAGAATGTGCCGCCATCATATGGAAAATCTACGTTTAGCCGTCAATCGATCGCCTTTCCGCAGGAGCGCGGTGCTTTATTTTGTCTCTCAACGCCCCCACAATCACTGTCAGTCTTACGGACGCCCAACATCAGGCAGTTGAACATTTCGAAGGACCGCTGCTTGTTCTCGCAGGGCCGGGCTCCGGGAAAACGCGTGTCATCACGCACCGCATTGTGCGTCTGTTGCAGCGTGGAGTTCACCCGGATCAAATCCTGGCACTGACCTTCACGAACAAAGCCGCTCGGGAAATGGGAACTCGAATAGAACGACTGCTCGGCGGCAAGCGGGTTCGAGTCAGTACATTTCATCGTTTCTGTTCAAGGATACTCAGGCGTTGGCCGGAACATGTCGGGCTCAAAGATAACTTCACGATCCTGGATCATGGCGATCAGGTTTCGCTGGTTCGACATATCATGAAGGAAGAAAAACTCGACACCGTTTTTCATGACCCCGGTCGAGTCCTCAGCCGCATCAGCCGCGCCCGCAACGATATGATTACGGCGGAGATTTTTCGCCAGCAGTTTGAACAGCGCGTTGGCAATCCGCTGGATGCGATTGTGTATCAGGTCTTTCCGTTGTACGAAGCTCGCGTGCGACAACAGAACGCTGTCGATTTCGATGACCTGCTGCTGCACGTGGTGAAGATTCTGGAAGACGACGAACTTGTTCGAGAACAACTGGATCATCATTTTCGCTTTATCATGGTGGACGAATATCAAGACACGAACTTTGCTCAGTATCGCATCGTTCAAGCCATGTCGCAGCTCTATCCGAACCTCTGTGCTACGGGCGATCCGGATCAGTCGATCTATGGATGGCGCGGCGCGAGACCGGGAAATATCTCGACCCTCGAACGTGACTTTCCTGCGGTGCAGATCGTATCGCTCGATCAGAATTTCCGCAGCACAAAGAAGATCGTGAACTGCGCGCAGCAGTTGATTTCCAATAATCGCCGTCCCCATCGCGGGAAATTGACGACCGACAATCCCGAAGGTGCAGCCGTTCGTCTGTTGCTGTTCGAAAATGGGGACTCAGAAGCAGATGGCATCGCGTCCGAGATCGCCGCTCGCGTCGCAGCGGGAGAACGAAAGTACTCAGACTTTGCCATATTCTACCGAGTCAATGCGTTGTCACGGCTGTTTGAGACCGCTTTGTCGCGGCATCAGATTCCATTTCAGGTCGCGGCTGGCTATTCATTCTACGAACGCGCAGAAGTTCGGGATCTGGTAGCGTATCTGCGCTTGATCGAAAACCAGGCAGATGATTCCGCGATGGAACGAATTGTCAATCGTCCGGCACGCGGCATCGGAGATACCTCGCTGTTGAAGTTGCGAAATCACGCATTGAAATACGGGATAAGTCTTTTTGAATCTGCGTGTGAGGCATCGACCGTCAATGGACTTACCGCCCGCAGTTGCAAAGCAATAGCAGCGTTCGTTGATTTGATCCAGAAGTTGCACGAACAATCGTCCGATGGTCGGGTGGCACCGTTGATTGAAAAGCTGATCGCGGATATCGATTATCTCTCGCTGTGGCGTGAAGAGAACGATGAAGTGGATATTGACCGCGCGGCAAATGTTTTCGAACTTATCTCCGCAGCGCGTCAATATGATGCGGTCGGCGAAATGGATGAAGAAACTGATGACGACGACGATGATCATAACCATGATGAAGACGGCGATGAATACGACATCGCAGATGAACGCGTTGCTGCTGATGAAGGGGCAGGTGCAAGTGCAGAATCAAACGACAACAACAGCAGTTTTTTTTCAGTGTTCACCGGTCGCTACAATATTCCGTCATTGCAGGGATTTTTGGAGCAGGCAACATTAAGCAACGAAGCGGACAGTATTGACCCCGAACGCGGTGCCGTGACGCTGATGACCTTACATGCGTCCAAGGGGCTGGAGTTTCCGGCAGTCTACGTCATTGGCATCGAAAGCGGTTTGATTCCTCATGAACGGGCCGTTCGCGAAGGCGATCCTGCCAGTTTTGAAGAAGAACGTCGATTGCTGTTCGTCGGCATCACGCGAGCCATGGAAGAGCTGACGTTGACTCAAACATCGGAACGTACATTCCGTGGTATGCGACGCACGACAATTTCCAGCCCGTTCATTCCTGAACTTCACGGCGCTATCGCTCGTGAATCCAATGTCCAGACACCGCCGCTCATCACTGAAGCCTTGCTCAATCCGCATGTGGAAAAGGCGCGACGACGTTTCATGGCCGCTCAGGCGGTTGCCGGTCGAAAGTTGATTATGACGGCGGCCGAGCTTTCTGCCAAACATGATCAAGCGGCACTGCCGAACACAGCCACACCCGACAACGGCGATCATGGTTCGCTGGAGTTTCGTGAAGGTATGCAGGTTCGCCATCCTCGCTATGGTCGCGGCATGGTGACGGAAGTCTCCAGTGGTTCTAATCGAGGCACAGTGACGGTCATCTTTGAAAACGACGACGAAACGCACACGTTCGTTGCCAGTCGCTGCCCTCTGCAACCCATCGGTCTGATAAATTGAAAGGAACAGCGGTGTCAAGGGTCGAGGGAATATCCCGCATTGAAGAGTTACGACGTGCGTTGTCGCGTGCAGATGCGTCTGCATTTCTGGTCGAAGGCCGCGTCATCCGTCGTGTGATTCGCGAACAATTCGGATTCGCAAAACTATCAGCGTCAATTCCGCACACGGAAAGTCAGGTCGTGGATGCGCCAGACGTGCGGCATTTGACTCATCCCGATGAACTTGGACTCACGACATTTGCGAACCTGCCTGAAAAATGCCTGCTGATCAGCCAGCCGGAAGAAGGTGAACTGGAGCACTGGCCGCTGCAGGAGCTGCTGCAACAAGTCTGGCGAAGACTGTTTCATGCTCACATCGATCGCGAGTTAATTCTAAAATGCCAGAGGACACTGAAACGGTCGGATATTCAGCAACGGATCGCGGAGATTGGTCAAGTTGAATTCGATGAAGCTCATTTCGTTTTAAGAAGCGAACATCGGCTTATTGAACCAGATTCTCGTGTTGAGGCCTGGCGTGAATTCATATCCTTGTACTGCGAACTGCAACGCTTCGAACCGGACTTGCTGGCTGTTTGGTTTCCATCACTGGCTGGCCGTCCACATCTGAAAACAGTACTTTCGCGTGATGTCGCTGCGGACGACATTGCCGCAAAGACAAAGTTGTACGGAGCTACTGAACCGGATCTTACGCCGCACGTTGTGCGCGACGAAGCGTCACTGGTCAGGACGCGACGCAACTGGACGCTTGGCACTGGAATTACACAATCGGATCGTTCTTACATTCGACTGTTGCGACGACGCGACAGGAACAACGATCGAGGCAATACTGTCGCGGCAATTGTGAACTCCATCATGGCATCGCAGCGTGCGACGTCTAATGACAAACGTGCCTCTGCCATTGAAAAGGCACGTGCTGACATTGCGTTTTTGACTGAGCGGTTGCGGAGAGCGATTGAATTCCGCCAAGAAGACACGGAGAACTGGCATTCATCGCTGTGGGAACTCGCCACGAACTCAGTGCATGGCTTTTGGAATTCAGAAAAGCGACTTCTGTACGACCTGCAAAAAGTGTGTCTGGATCACGAGCGTGTGACGTACAAAGTCGATCTGGTCAAGTGGATCGTCAGTCGCGGTCGTCGGCCATTGCGACGACCGTTATCGAATCTGCGCGAAGTGACAATGGCCAAGCATCTGGCCAGCGCGGCATCGCGGTTGGTTTATGTCCGTTTGAGCGGCATCGAGCGCGAACGACTCACACAGTTGCTGCATGATGCGGCAAGGCTGGCCGAAAAACAAATGCGAACGCGCATGCGGCCTGCGTTAAGTCAGACATTGCTGGCCGTAGAACTTAAACCAACGAGTATTCCTGAACAGGTTGCCTTCGACAAACTGGTCGAAGATTCTCTCGACTGTATCGCCACTCGTGGCTACCTGACGATGGGCTATCTTCGCGATGCGATCAGCAAGAACGATCTGAAGCTGCCGGATCTGAAAGAGTTAAAGGAACTCTATCGCGGTGACTATCTGCTTCGCGCGGATGATCATCTGGACGTGGCCATGGATGGCGTTTATCGTCGCGGCGAGTTTTATTTGCGTTGGCTGCAGATCACCAGTTCCATTTTCTTTGGGACACAGGTTGGCCGATTTACAACTCAGTTTCTGATTATACCGTTCGGCGGGGCGCTCGTCGTTGTCGAAGGCGTCATTCATATTTTCGACCTGATTAAGGATCGACCGGAGGCGGCAAATGTGTCGCGGGTGGCCGACGAATCAGTCAGATCTGACTTATCAGACGGAGCCGTCGAATCTGAGAAGGCAGCAGCAACTGAAATAGCGCCAGCAACTGAACCCACTGTCGTCGTCAGTGATGAGGCGGCTTCGGATCAACTGCGTGAAGTCGTTTCTGTGCCGCCCCGAAACGCCGACGATGCAGTGGACCAGATCGTCGTGCGGCAGTTGGAAACAATCTCGTGGGTGTTGCTGATCGGCTTCCTGCTGATGTTTCTGATTCACGTCGTCACCTTTCGACGCTGGTTCTTTCGTAAGGTCTCATCCCTTTGGCGGCTCATTCGAAAGGTGCTGATCGATTTTCCTATGAAAGTCCTGAAGTTACCGCTCGTACAAACGCTGCTGCGGGATCGGACTTTCGTACGCATTCGCCGAATCGTGTTGATGCCCAGCATCGTCGCCGTGGTCAGTGCAAAGCTGTTGCCGTGGATACTGACAGGAAGTTCGCTCAACTGGTGGTGGACTGCCAGCATCGCATTCCTGTTCAGCACCGCCATCAATTCGCGCTTGGGACAGGACACACAGGAACTGACCGCAGAATGGGTTGGTAATGCCTGGTATAAATTGCGTGCTCGTGTCGTCATGGCCGTGATCGACTGGATCATCGATACGTTCCGAGTTATTCTCAGCTTCGTTGAACGACTCCTGTACGCCGTCGATGAATGGCTTCGGTTTCACAGCGACGAGAGCTGGCTGTCAATTGTCGCGAAGGCATTCCTCGGTGTGCTGTGGTCATTCGTGTCGTTTGTCATTCGTATTTATGTCAATCTGCTGATAGAACCGACCCTGCACCCGGTGAAGCATTTTCCCGTCGTTACCGTGGCTCATAAAATGCTCCTGCCGATGATTGCCGTTATCGGTGAATTCATGCTGCATCTGTTTACGCCCTATCTGGGCAGGTGGCTGGCAGGGCTGCTGACAGGATTCAATATCTTCTTTCTGCCTGGCATTTTTGGGTTCCTGGTCTGGGAACTCAAGGAGAACTGGCGGCTGTACCAGGCCAATCGCCAAAAAGCTCTGGAACCAGTTCCGGTGGGCAGTCATGGGGAAACGGTCGCACGCCTGCTGCGTCCCGGATTCCATTCCGGTACGTTGCCGAAACTTTTTCGACGTTTGCGACGGCTGGAACATCAGGAGGCATCATTCCGTCGCTTCAGTGCCCGGCGAGCGGGCGACGATCAGTTGGAACATGTCGAAAAAGCCATTCGCAGTTTCGTCGAACGTGAACTCATCAGCCTGTTAAACAGTTGCCGCGTCTGGAAAAACGCGGATCTGCAGTGCGGCCACGTTCATGCCGCTTCGAATAGTTTTTATGTCGAACTGCAATGCAGCCGGCTTGGCACGGTTCCCTTGCGATTGCTGTTTCAGGAACAGAGCGGTTGGGTGGCAGCGACGGTGCCTGAAACCGGCTGGCTTCGATTCGCATCAAACGATCAGTTGAAGTCCTTTCAGAACGCATTGCAGGGATTCTATCGCAAGTCGGGGATTGATCTGGTGCGGGAACAGTTGGAAGCCAACTTCATTCACGGCCACCCATACGACATTAATGCCGAGGGATTTGCTATCTGGCCGAACGGACAATTCGAAAAAGAACTGTCCGTAGATTTGTTCCGGAAGGGCCACGTGCGACCAACACCCGCTGCCGAAGCAACGGCGGCGGGAATCATTCCAACGGACCGGGATGCAGTCGTATTTAATGAGTCCCGAACAGAATGGATTCATTGGCAGTATCTCTGGACGCCCACAGACTTTGCTGGTGGCACACAGAGCTTGCCACCAGCATGTTCACAGACTCCAGCGGAACCCGTCCTCCGTCCGATTCAGTGACATCGAATTCCATGTCGTACAGATTGACGGGGGATTTCATTGTGACGATGTCGGCAGGAACTTCTTCCGGCGACACAATTGTGGCCCGATGTTGGCGTCTTTCGGATAAACGAGCGTGTAGGTTTCCGTGTCTTTGTCGCGAAACTCACGCAATCGCACGGTCGAATTCATAGTCACAACGTCGGGCGGGATTTCGTCGGGCGGAAGAACTTTTGCAATGTTCAATACGCCTCGCAGGGACTGCAGGTAAGGCGTGTCGCCCAGGGCCGCCGCGTAACGGCTGAAGAACAGGCTCTGCAGTTGTTCGTGATCGACTTTGCCAATGATGATTTGTCTTTTCGGGGCCATGTACAAACTCCCGCCTATTTCGGCGTAATCGAAATCCAAAGGAAATCCAGGTAGAGGAAATTGAGAATCTGAAAAAGGATCCAGGTTGCGAAGGCGAGGACTACCATCCAAGCCGTGGCTTTGGAGATGAAGTTTCTTTCTTCGTCGTCCGCGTTTGATGAACGTGGAGGCTTCAGCGACGCAAACTACGCAATCGTCACCTGCGGGCGACGGTCGTCATCGTGCGTTGCCGCTGATGATCATTTCCCCGGTGGAATTGAGGCAGTTGGAGTCCAGCACGTTGGAGTCCAGCCTTTAGGCTGCTGCGATTCCTGCGATTTTGCCTGCACGCTGGGCAATCGCAACTGCGCGATGCAAGCTAAAGACAATACCCCAGCGCTGTAGGCCACTTTCATCGACGAAACTCTGCGGGGCCCAGACAGTGTCGCGGCAGCAGTTTGTGCATTCCCTGTCGTGACAGGCCAGCTTGTTGAGCGGCGTGCGAGACGTTCCCGCCATGCTTTTCCAGGAGTGCCGTCAAGTAGCTTCGGTCGGCGTTGTCGATCGCTTCTTCCCGAGAGATTTCCGCCAGTGCCGAAACGGATCGTGAAGGCGATGCATTCGTGTCCCGGATCGCCTTCGGTAGATCAGAAAGCTGAACCGTTTCCGTGCGAGACAACGCAACGGTCCGTTCGATGACGTTTCGCAACTCACGAATGTTGCCTGGCCATTCATAACGCCGAAAACAATCAATCACTTCATCCGAGAATCCAGAGATTCGCGTCTTGCCGGTAAGCGTCCGGGGAACCCATTTGGTCCAGCGGCGTTCAGTTGCGAGCGGCGTCCGCTGGGCGGAGGTCAGCTGCTGCGATTTTGTCGCGGCGTTTTTGGCGATCGTCGCGTTTGCGGTTGG